>Ga0302046_10001814_pt1 | contig 20007 bp, 17 predicted proteins | sample RVTome_11_FD_200261 | JGI IMG/M metagenome (GOLD analysis project Ga0302046, IMG submission 200261) | Soil microbial communities from uranium-contaminated site in the Upper Colorado River Basin, Wyoming, United States - RVT147D111 (version 2) ...
GACGCGCCGATCGTGCCGCCGCGGTAGTCGCCGCCCAGGGTGGGGGTGTTGTAGGAGCCGGTCGCGCCGAGCGTGTCGAAGTGCTCCTCGGCGACCTGGAAGGCCTCGGTCACGCTCATCGCGTGCTCCGCGTCGGCCAGGTCGACCGCCAGCCCGCCGCCCAGGCGCACGCGGTCGGGCGCGACCGCCCACTTCGCGGCGACCGCCTCGACGATCTGCCTGCGGAGCTTGCGGCAGGCGTCGATCGTCGCGTTGCCGACCATAAAGGTCACGCGGCTCGAGTAGGCGCCCAGGTCGACCGGACAGAGGTCGGTGTCGGCGGCGACGACGCGCACGTTCGCGACGTCGACGCCCAGCTCCTCGGCGACCAGGTAGGCGACGACCGAGTTCGAGCCCTGGCCGATGTCGTTGCCGCCGGTGAACACGGTCACCGCGCCCGAGCGGTCGACCTTGAGCTGGATGCCGGCCTGCGGCATCGCGTTGGGGTAGACCGGGTAGTTCGTGCCCGAGATGTACATCGAGCCGGCGACGCCCAGCCCGCGTCCGCGCGGGAGCTTCGTGTGCCGCTCCCTCCAACGCGACGCGCGCTCGACCTCGTCCAGGCACGCCAGGAAACCGTTCGAGGTGATGCGCTGGCCGTTGACGGTCTTCGTGTGCTCGCCCTGGAAGTTCCGGCGGCGGATCTCGATCGGATCGAGACCGAGCCTCTCCGCCACTTGGTCGAGCTGGACCTCGAACGCGAAGCGCGGCTGCACGGAGCCGTGACCGCGCTTGGGACCGCAGGGCGGCTTGTTCGTGAAGACGCGCGTCGAGTCGAACCGGTAGGACGGGAAGTCGTAGGGACCTGTGAGGAGCTGGCCCGAGTAGTACGTGGTGACCAGTCCGAAGGAGGAGTAAGCGCCCCCGTCGATCAGGATCTTGGCGTCGACCGCGGTCAGCCGTCCGTCACGCTTCGCCCCCGTGCGGTAGTGCATGTACATCGGGTGGCGGCCGCGGTGCGCGTAGAACACCTCCTCGCGCGTCCACAGGCACTTCACCGGTCGTCCGGTGAGCTGCGCCAGCTTGCTCACGACGAACTCGAGCGCGAAGGGGTCCGACTTGCCGCCGAAGGCGCCGCCCAGGCACGGCTGGACGACGCGGATGCGCGACGCCGGGAGCTCGAGCACGCGCGCGAGCGCGCGGTGGACGTAGTGCGTGATCTGCGTCGCCGACCAGAGCGTCAGCACGCCGTCGGCGGAGACCTGGGCGACGGCGCAGTGCGGCTCGATGGCCGCGTGCGTCGTCCCGTGGAAGACGTAGTCGTCCTCGACCACGACGTCCGCCGCCGCGAAGCCCCCCGCGATGTCTCCGAACTCGAGCTCGACGTGCTTCGACAGGTTCCCGCGGTGACCCTTCTTGGCCTTCTGTTCCTCGCGCTGCTCGTGGATCTGCGGCTCGCCGCGCTCCCGCGCCTCGAACGGATCGAGGTAGGCGTGCAGGACCTCGTACTCGACCTCGATCAGCTTCAGCGCCGCGTTCGCCGTGTCCTCGTCGACAGCGGCGACGGCGGCGACCTCGTCGCCCACGAAGCGCACCTTCTCGACCGCCAGCGCGTTCTCGTCCGGCGTCCAGGGGATGACGCCGTAGCGGATCGGCATGCTGGCGCCGGTGATGACCGCGTGCACCCCCTCGAGCGCCTCGGCCCGCGCGACGTCGATCGAGCGGATGCGCGCGTGCGCGTGCGGACTGCGCAGGATCTTGGCGTGCAGCATCCCCGGTAGCTGGATGTCGTCCGTGTAGACCGCGCGCCCCGTGGCCTTCTCGAGCCCGTCGATCTTGCGCGCGGCGCGACCGACGACCTGGAAGCCGTCCTTCCAAGGGGCGCCCGTTCCGTGGACGTCGCGCGCCGCCATCACGACTCCTCGCGTGCGTCCTCGCGCGCGGAGGCGCGAGCCGGTGCGGGGGTGGCGGCGGAGCGCGCGGCGCCGGGCGCCCAGGGGTTCTGTCCCGGCGCCCAGGCCGGGGCTTCGGGCGCCGTGCCGAGGGACTCTGCGACCGCCAGCTCGACCGCCTGGACGATCTGGGTGTAGCCGGTACAGCGGCACAGGTTCCCGGCCAGGGCCGCGCGGATCTCGGCCCTCGTCGGACGGTCGTTCTCGTTCAGGAGCGCGCGCGCGGAGAGCATCATCCCCGGCTGACAGAAGCCGCACTGCAACGCTCCGCAGCGGTCGAAGGCCTCCTGGACGGGATCGGCGCCGCGACCACCCGCGGCGACGTGCGCCGGCATGAGTCCTTCGATCGTGGTGATCCGGTGGTCCTCCGAGAGCGCGGCGAGGGTGAGACAGGACAGGATCGGACGTCCGTCCATCAGCACCGTGCATGCGCCACAGTCTCCCTTGTCGCAGCCCTGCTTCGAGCCGACGAGCCCCAAGCGGTAGCGCAGGACCTCGAGCAAGGTCCAGTGCTCCGGAGCCGCCACGTCGATCCGGTCTCCGTTTACTTGCAGTTGGAGAACCCGCATCCTCGGCATTCTCCACCATGGGAGAACCTCGGACAAGGCTTGCCGGTTTCCCCTCCGCCGCCGGCCTGCTCGCGCCCCTCTTTGCGCCCCCCCGTGCGTCCGAGAGAGACGTCGAGACCGCGGCGCGACGCGTGTTCGCTCCGCACCTCGCCGGGGAGGCCGGCCGCCTGCGACGCCTGTGGGGGCGCTGGCGTGGGACGCTGCGGCTCCTGTTCCCACTGGGGAGCGTCTCGCTCGGGAACCGGGTCGACGTGTTCCACCAGGGGGACTTGCTGTTCGAGGCGATGTGGGCATCGATCGACGCGGCGGCGCGCGAGGTGCTCCTGACGACCTACACCCTCGAGCCCGACGGGATCGGGCGCGAGACGCTCGCGCGGCTCGCGCGCGCGGCGGAGCGCGGCGCCACGGTCGCGCTCGTCCTCGACGCCTTCGGGTCGCACCGACTGGGGAGCTCGCTGCTCGAGCCGCTCCGTCGCGCCGGCGCGACGGTGGTCGAGTACAACCCGATGCTGCGCTGGCCGATGCTGCGCTGGCGCACGCCGCTCTCGCGGCTGGTCCGCAACCACCGCAAGATCCTGGTGGTCGACGGACGCGAGGCCTTCGCGGGTGGGATGAACGTGGCGGAGGAGTACGCCGGCCCGCCGCTCGGGACGGGGCTCTTCCGCGACACGCACCTCCACCTGGTCGGACCCGCTGCGCAAGACCTGGCGCGGCTCGTTCTCGAGGAGGTGCCGGGCCGCGACGCCCCAGTGCGAACAACGGGGCGAGCGACGGGCGCGCCCGAGGCTGCCGACGATCTCGACGGGTGCCTGGTGCAGATCCTCGAGTCCAACGTCCGCCGGCAGCGACGCGCCATCCAGAACGCGCTGCGCACCACGATTCGCCGCGCCGTGGAGACCTGCTACCTGACGTCGCCCTACTTCGTCCCGCCCTGGCGACTGAAGCGTGCGCTGCTGCGCGCGGCGAAGCGCGGCGTCGACGTGCGCGTCCTGACCGCCGGTCGTTCCGACGTCCCGCTCGTCCACCTCGCGAGCCAGCACCTGTACGGCCGGCTACTGCGCGGCGGAGTGCGTGTGTACGAGATGCAGGGCCGCGTGCTGCACGCGAAGACGACCACGATCGATGGGGTCTACGCCTCGGTAGGCTCGTTCAACCTCGACACCTGGTCCTATCGGCGCAACCACGAGGTCAACGTCTCCATGCTGGACCGCGGGATCGCCCGCGAGCTCGAAGCGGCGTTCCGGCGCGACCTGGAGAGTTCCGAGGAAGTCACGCTGGACCGCTGGTCCAGCCGCGGTCTCGCCCAGCGCGCCGTGCACTGGATCGCCTACCAGATCCTCCGCATCTGAGCGCGCGCGAGCAGACCCTCGTCGGTCAGCGGCTCATCGCAGAGAGTCCGCACGCGAAGGGACGCGGCTCTGCCGCGTTCCCAGGCGGTGGACGCGCGACGAGCCCCAGAGCAAGCGCTTCCTGCGGCGTGATCCTGGAGGAAGTGCTCGGAGCGCCCCTTGTTTCGCGGTTGGTTCAGTGCGCTCGGCGCCGCATACGCCCGTCTCGCCTGCGGTCCGGTCTCGTTCCCGCTGCGGACTCGCCTGCGCTCCGGTCTGGCTCGGGTTCCGGCCGAGCGGGGCGTCGCCCACCCGTCCGTCGCCATCGCTCCGACACGGGCAAGTATGACGGTCGAAGCGACGGCGACGGACGAGCGGGCGACAAGGGCCGCCATGGTGTGGGTTCCGAACGAGAGACAGAGCCTGAATTGGATCAGGCGGGCGCGCAAAGGACCGAGAGGCCGCCCCGGTTGCGCTGCCAGCCGACCCGCAGCAGCCACGTCCGCGCTCGCGCGAGCGGCCCGGGCCCCTGGAGCGGCCGCTGGTCCAGCAAGCCGGTGAACCAGGGCCCCGAGGAGCACGGATCGAGGTGCCCCGCGTGCACGCCGTGGTGCTTCGCATTCTGGAGCACGTAGACGAGCGCGTTCCTCACCTCGCGCGGCGTCGCGAGCGTGCGCGCGAGTCTCTTCGCGATCCGGACGGCGAGTCCCTGCACCCCGGTCGATAGGGCAGAGGTTCCGGACGCCTCGACGATCAGGTGCACGTGGTTCGACTGCACGCTGAACTCGCACACGCGAAAGGCCTCCGTCGAGGCGCTCGCGAAGCAGCCGTGCAGCACACGGAGCTCGCGCTCCTTCCGCAGGCCCTGCAAGCCGTCCCGGAGTCGCAGCGTGACGTGCAGCGGGTGACGCTCCTTCAGCGCCGTACGCGTGCGGTGAGGAACGCCGGCGCGCGCACCCTTCGGTTTGCGACCCGCTCCCGCGCGCCGACCGCCGTGTCCGTTCGGGAAGGAGAAGGTCCCTTGCTTCGCACTCTTCGTCATATGGAAGAGGACGCAGGACCTAGGCTGCGGTCACGGAGAATCCCGAGCTTCCTTCGAGGAATCTCCGGCCGAGAGCGGACGCCCTCTCTCTCCTTCTCTGCCCCAACAAGTTCCCGACGAGCCCCGCTCGGCCGAACCCGAGCGAGACCGCAGCGGGAACGAAACCGGAGCGCAAGCGAGATGGGCGCATGCGGGCTTCACTCGTAGCGCTCCTTGCCTCGAGCACTTCCTCCAGGATCACGCCGCAGGAAGCGCTTGTTCTTGGACTAGCTTCCGGCTCAGAACCTTGACGGTACGTCAAGATTCGAGGCGCTGGAGCTCAACGCTTGGTCTCGCTGACGACGCGGCCCCCGATCACCACGCCGATGCAGTGCGATGTGAACTCGAAGGGATCGTCGTCGTAGAGCGCCAGGTCGCCGTCCTTGCCTACCTCGAGCGATCCGATCCGATCGTCGAGACCCAGGATGCGCGCCGCGTCGATCGTGATCGCGGCGAGGGCGCGCCGCACCGGCAGCCCGTAGGCCGCGGCCATTGCGGCCTCGAAGAGCACGACGCGCGTCTTCGGGACGTACTCCTCGTAGCCGCCCTGGAGCGCGAAAAGGATGCCCGCGCCGTCCAGCTTCGCCGCCGTTTCCATCGACAGGTTCGCCCGCTCGCCGGCGCCGAACTGCATGGTCGGGTGCAGGATCACCGGGACGCCCGCCGCCTTCACCTGCTCGAGCACGTCGTACACCTCCGCCGCGCCGTCGAGCACGAGCGAGAGCTCGAACTCCCTCGCCAAGCGCAGGGCGGCCAGGATGTCCGTGGCGCGCTGCGCCGTGACGAGCAGCGGGACGCGGCGCGCGAGGACCTCGCCGAAGGCTTCGTGCCGTAGGTTGCGGTCCGGGGGCGTCTTCCCCTCGGCCTCCGCGCGCTCGCACTTCGCCGCGTGGGCGCGCGCGTCGACCAGGGCCTGACGCAGGGCGGCGACGGCGCGCGAGCTCGCGCCGTACTCCTCGCCCGCGCCGGAGGCCGCGTCGCCGAGGGTCGACGCGATCATCGCGAGGGGTACGAGGACGGCCTCGTCCACCGTCTCGCCGCGCGTCTTCACCACCATCGTCTGGCCGGAGACCACCGCGGCCGGCGCGTGTCCGGTGTGCAGCGTGGTCACCCCGTACTCGCGCAGGTAGGCGATCAGCGGCTCGCGCGGGTTGTAGGCGTCGAGCGCGCGCAGTTCGGGCTGCAGCGGGGCGGAGGTTTCGACCTGGTCGGAGTCGTGCTCGTAGTTGAGGTACCCGGCCAGCCCGACGACCGAGTGCGCGTCGATCAGCCCCGGCGTGACGACCGCGGCCTCGAGCACGCGCATGCCGTCCGGGATCTCGACCTCGGAGGCCGGCCCGACGGCCGCGATCTTGCCCCCGCGGACGAGGACGACACCCTGGCGCAGCGGCTCTCCGGCCATCGTGTGCACGAGCTCGCCGCGCACGGCGAGGTCCTGTGCCGCCGCCGTCGCGAGCGCGGCCGGAGCGGTGAGCAGCGTGGCGAGCAGCGTCCTCATCGGGTTCCTCCCTCGCCGCAGCAGCGCGGCGCCCAGTCCTGTCCGGCACCGCGTCCGCCGACGGCCCACAGGCGATCGCGCTCGTCCGTCCGGTCGAAGACGCGGTTTCCCTCGACCCAGGTCTCGATCACGTGGGTGTAGGCCGAGAGCGGATCCCCGTCGAGCAGCACGAAGTCGGCGTCCTTGCCGACCTCGAGGCTGCCGATGCGCTCGTCGAGGTCGAGCATCCGAGCCGGAGCGATGGTCAGGGCCTCGAGCGCCTTCTGCTGCGACATGCCTGCGCGGACCGCGAGTCCCGCGAGCCGCAGGAAGTGCCGCGAGTCGGTGATCCAGTCGTCGGTGTGGAACGCGACCTCGGCTCCGGCCGCCTCGAGCGCCGCTCCGTTCGACATCCGGATGTCCTGCATCTCGAGCTTCCCGCCCGGGCTGTCCACCAGGATGATCGACGAGCCGACACCGGCCGCGGCGATCTCCTGCGCGACCTTCCAGGCATCGGAGACGTGGTGCAGGACCACGCGGAAGCCGAACTCTCGAGCGAGCCGCAGGACCGTGAGCACGTCGTCGTGCCGGTGCGTGTGGTGGTGCACGACGCGCTTCCCCTCCAGCAGCTCGACGATCGCCTCGAGCGCGAGGTCGCGCTCGACCTCCTCTCCCGCGGCGATCTTGTTGCGGTAGGCCTGCGCCTCGAGGAAGCGCTCGCGCACGAGCGCGGCCGACTTGGCGCGCGTGCCGGGGAAGGGCGCCGCGCGCCGGGAGTTCGTCCCGTTCGCCATCTTCATCCCGCCCGCGATCGTGCCCTCCTCGTCCAGGATGAGGAGGTCGTCGATGGTGCGCCCGTCGCGGAACTTCACGTACAGCGTCTGGCCGCTCATCAGGTTGCCGGAGCCCGGCATCACGTTGGCGGTCGTGATCCCGCCCGCCTGCGCCCGCTGGATGCCGGCGTCGCGCGCGTCGAGCGCGTCGAGCATGCGCACCTGCGCCAGGATCGGCTCGGTCCCGTCGCCCATCCAGCCGTTGCCGACGTGGCTGTGCGTGTCGACCAGGCCGGGGATCAGCACCATCCCGCCTACGTCGCGCACTTCGGCCGAGGCGGGGATGGGCGTGTCGTCGACCGCGCCGACGTGCAGGATGACGCCGTCCCGGACCACGAGCACCCCGTTCTCGATCACGGGTCCGGTCACCGGAACGAGCCGCGCGCCGACGAAGGCCTTGGTCCTCGTGCTCGGCTCCTGAGCAGCCCTCGCGGGACCCGGAGCGGCGACCGTCGAGAGGAACAGGGTGAGGAAGGGTATCGGCGTCACGTCCGGTTCTCCGTGGAGCGCGCGGGGGCGGAGGATGGCAAGCTACCGGCACGCTCTCGCTCTTCCAACCCTGCGCAGGCGCTGGCCTTCGCGCATCTGCGCCACGGGGAGCCGAGACAACTCCCGCTCCCCTTCGCCGCTTGTCATGCCCCCCGATCCCGACTCCATGCCCCTCCGTCCGGTGGTCGCCGTCGTCGGCGCCACGGGCGCGGTGGGGGAGGTGCTCCTCGACGTGCTGGCCGCGCGCTCCTTCCCGGTCGCCGAGCTGCGCGCCCTGGCGAGCCGCGACTCCGTCGGGCGCTCGGTCGTCTTCCGCGGCCGCGAGGTGCGCGTGCAGGAGGCGACGGCGGACGCCCTCGCGGGGGCGGACCTGGTCTTCTTCGCCGCCACCGGCGAGCTTTCACACGAGCTGGCGCCAGCCGCGGTCGAGCGCGGAGCGCGCGTGGTCGACAAGTCCGCGACCTTCCGGCTCGACCCGGAGGTCCCGCTGGTCGTGCCCGAGATCAACGGGCGACTCGTGACGACCGACACGCGCCTCGTGGCCTGTCCGAACTGCACGACCATCGGGCTCGTCATGGCGCTCGAGCCGATCCGGCGCGCCGCGGGACTCGCGCGCGTCGTCGTCACGACGCTGCAGGCGGCGAGCGGCGCCGGTCGTCCCGGACTCGACGAGCTCCGGGAGCAGGAGCGCGCCGCGGGGAGCGGGAGCGATGCCCCGCGTCCGGCGGTGTTCGGGGCCCCGCTGCACGGCAACGCGATCCCGGTTTGCGACGCGCTGGGCGCGGACGGCGTGACGCTGGAGGAGCGCAAGCTCCTACTGGAGACGCGCCGCATCCTCGATCTGCCGCAGCTCGCGCTCAGTGCGACCTGCACGCGCGTCCCTGTGGCGGTGGGTCACTGCGCGTCGATCTGGCTCGAGACCGAGCGACCGCTGACGCCCGAGCAGGCGTCCGAGGCCCTGGCGGCTTTCCCCGGCGTGCGCGTGGCGGGCGACCCCTTCGCCGCGACGCCGCTGGGCGTGGCCGGGACGGACGACGTGCTCGTCGCGCGCGTGCGCCAGGTCGCGCTCGGAACGGACGTCGCTCGCGGCCTCGCGCTGTGGCAGACGGCGGACAACCTGCGGAAGGGCGCGGCGACGAACGCGGTGCAGATCGCCGAGCTCTTCCTTGCGCGCTGACGCGCGCGATCAGTTCCTCCCGTCGCGGCGGGCCAGGTCGGGGTTCGGGATGCCTTGGTACTCGCCGTGTCCGAGCAGGGGCTGGACCCGGGGGGGGAGGCCGTCCTTCCACTCCGACGGCTCGCCGCGCTGCGCGCAGCAGGAGGCCCAGTCGGCTCGATACGCCCAGGGTCCGAGGGGCCGGCTCCGGACCAGGTCCTGCCAAGTGGCGATCGCTTCGTCCTTCCGGCCGGCGTGGAAGGAGACGAGGCCCGAGAGGTACGCCGCCTCGTCACGTCCGGGGTTCGCCTCCGGGACGGTGGCGAGCTCCTGCGCGGCCGCCTCGAACGAGCCTCGGGAGAAGTGGCGCCAGGCTTCCTCCAGCGCGGCCTCGGCTGCGTGCGCGGGCGTGACGGACGCGAGCGTGCGCTCGTGTGCCTTCCAGTCGCCCTCCTCGCGCGCGATGCGTGCCAGGAGGAGCAGCGCCTCGTCGCGGGTGTCCTTCTTCAGCTCGGAGCGCGCCTTGTCGTACTCGAGCAGCGCGAGCTGGAGCCGCGCCCGCTCGAGGCCGTCCTCCTCGTCCTTCTCGGCGCGGGAGAGCGCGTTGTACTTGCCGTTCTTCTCGAGCGCCTTGAGCAGCCGAGCGAGGACCTCGTCGGCCGGGACGGCGGAGGGGAAGTCCGCCACGAGCTTGCCCGACGGCGTCATGACGAGGATCGGCAGGCCGCCGGCGAAACTCGTCTCCTCCTTGCCGAGCTGCTTCTTCTCGCTCACGACGAACTCGAAGGCATTCGTGTCGTAGGCGGCGGTGTGCTCGAACAGGTTCGTGTAGTAGGGGACGAACCGCCGTTGGATCAATCGCGCGACACGCTCGTCGCAGGCGGAAGCGACGCGGAACATCTCGAAGCCGAAGGAGCCGTCCTCCGTCGGGGCGTAGTTGTCCGGCAGGATCAGGAGCAGGCGTCGTTCGGCGTCCGCACGCGCGAGCGCCGCTTCGAAGCTCGCGGCCCAGGCGATGCCGGTCCGATCGAGCTCGATCGGGTTCTTCCCGGGATCGACGGACTGCGGAGCGAGGAGGCAGGGGAGGAGGACGGAGAGCGGGCAGAGCATGGCGTTCCCTCGTTCGCGGGTAGGCGGGTCCGTAGAACGGGCGCCGCAGCTCAAGTTCCGGACCGTGTTCCCGATCCTCCGTCCTGTCGGCCGATCCGCGCCCCGCCGTGCGAGCTCGCTCGCCCCGGGCGAGCGGAATCCGACGCGCCCTCTCATCGAGAGTCCGCACCCGAAGGAAGGCGGCTCCGCCGCGTTCCGATGAGGCGGAAGCGCGGGAGCTCAGCGACCCTTCTTCGGGAGCGCGACTTCCGCCAGCCAGCCGGAGACCTTGGTCGCCGTTTTGCGGTCGTCGAGCACGGTCTCCGGCTTCGCCGCGACGGCGTCCCAGGTGATCCAGGGCTTGTTGCTCTTCGAGTTCGCCTCGGTGACCATCCGCTCGACGTCCGGGTTGCGCTGCGCGAGGACGTAGGTCGGCAGGCCGTGGACGTTCTGGATCGTCTTCTCGACGTCGAAGCCGAAGTCCTTGGACTTGGGTTGGAGCAGCGCCATGGCGATCACGTTCTCGTCCTGCTCCGCGTGTCGCGCCGCGAGCGCGCAGCCGGCACGGTAGCCGACGATCGAGAGGTTGGTCGAATGGATGTCCTTCTGGCCGAGGATCCAGGTCGCTGCCGCATCGATGTCTCGGGGAGCGAGTTGCCACAACGCCGCCCGTCCGTCTTCGCCGAGGTCCTCCCAGTCGAGCCGCACCGCCTTGCTGTCGCCGTGCCCGCGCAGGTCGATCGTCAGGACGCCGAAGCCTTTCTTGTTCAGGGACTCCGCGATGCTCGCGAGCTGGTCCTGCGCGCCGCCGGCGTCGTGGACGAGCAGCACCGCCGGCGCGCGCTCGTTCTTGCGCGGGGAGTAGTAGGTCGCCGCGAGCCTCACGTCGTCCGAGGTCTTGATCTGCACCTTCTCCACTCCCCCCGGGAGAGAGCGGACCGGACGGACGGTGGCGGAGCTCGACGTGGTGATCGGGGCCGAGAGCAGGGCGGCCAGGACCAGGACTCGTTGCATGACGTCAGGGTGGGAGCAGGGGGAATGCTTCGCCCGGCCGGGTACGGTGGACGAGGGGTCGGGGGTCCCGCGGGAGCGTGTCGACGGGGAGCGCCGGAGGCTGTTCGTGGGGCCGATGGGCGGGATGGAACGCTCCGGACCCACGGATGGCAAGGGTTCGGACTCTATCCCGACGAAAGGCCCAGACAAGCCCACTAGGGGTCCTCGCTGGATCGGATACCGCTTCCCGGTCGTTTTTCCGCCCTCCTCGAGCTCCAGCGCCTCCGGATCCTGACGTGCCGTCGGGATTCGGAGGCGGAAGCTCGTTGCGCGTCCCCCCGCCTCGGAAGGCGGCGATGTCTGGGCTCACCCGAGCTCGAGCTGGTGCCGGGCGTCGACCTCGCTGCGGTTCATGGCGGCGATCGCCTCCCCGAGTCGCCCGCGCAGGTCGTGTCCGGGGTCCAGGGCGCGCCGCACCTGGCGCAGGAGCTGGATCGCCATGCGGAAGGTCCGACAGACGTCGCCCGACGTGTTTCCCGTGGCCTCCTCGAGCTCCTCGAAGCTGACGCCGTCGAACCAGAGGTCCACCGAGGCGGACAGGCCCCAGTCGGGCACCTTCAGGGGGGTCGGGATGCCATGGGCGGCTTCGGTCGCCGCCAGGGAGCGGATGATCTGGTCGACCTGCCGCCGGACACCGCCGAACAGGCGTGAGCCGACGTGGCCGCGCACGTGCTGCCGCCGTTCCTCGTGCACTAGGCCGACGAAGACCGTGGCCACGGCCTTGGCCGGGACGTTCTCGAGCGCGCCCTGGAAGAGGACCTCCGTGAGCTGGAGCTCGTAGCCGTAGAAGACGCGTGCCATGCGCCCGCGCGCCGTCAGCACCGGTTCCTCGCCGCGGGCGTCCGGGTCGAGGTAGCGCAGGGCGAAGAGCAGGTCGATGTGCGCGTCCACCAGGGCGCGCTGGATGCGCCGGTTGCGGTCGCGCGCCTTCTTGCTCCGGGCCCGGTGCTGGTAGCGGTCGAAGCTCTTCTCCCAGGCGGTTTGGATCCCCTCGCGGCCGCGCGCGCCGTAGAGGTGCAGGATCGTCGCGTAGGACAGGCGGAAGCGCGAGACGACCGGCTCCGGCTTGCCGGTCTGCATGCGCAGCACCGGAGCCTCCTCGAGGTCGCGCGGCTCCAGGTTCGCGACCACCAGCCCGCGCTCGTCGATCCCCTGTCGCCCGGCGCGACCGGCCATCTGCAGGTAGTCCCGCGTCCTCAGGTAGTCGAACCCGACGCCGTCGAACTTGCGCAGCGAGGCGAAGACGACGCTGCGGGCGGGCATGTTGATCCCCAGGGCGAAGGTCTCCGTCGTGAAGAGCAGCTTGATCAGCCCGGAGGTGAACATGCGCTCCACGACCTCCTTGTAGATCGGCAGCATGCCGGCGTGGTGGTAGCCGACCCCCTGGGCCGCGAGTCGGAAGACCTCCCAGCCCAAAGCGGCCTCCTCGAGCTGGAAGAGCGCCAGCAGCTCGATCTGCAAGAGGCGCATGCGCTCGGCCTCGGCCGCGTCGAGCAGCCGACGGTCCTCGTTGCGGCGCGCCAGCCGTTCGCAGTCCTTGCGGCTGAACGAGAACACCAGCGTTGGGAGCAGCGCCTTGCGCTGGAGCTCGTCGAACAGGGCGTCGAGGGCTCCGGGCTCGACTCCGTTCGCGCGTCCGCTGCCGGATCGCCCGCGCTGCGACCGGCCGCGCCGCCGCGGGCGTCCCTGCTCCCGTCGACTCGGGTGGCGGCGCACGTAGTCGAGGCGCCCCGGCGCGAACAGCCCGTGGCCGTCCGAGTAGAGCCGGTGCTGCAGCGGTACGGGCCGCTTGTCGGACTGCACGACCGTGAGCTCGTGCGGGCGGACCTCGCGCATCCACGCTCCGAGCTGGTCGAGGTTGGCGATCGTGGCGGAGAGCGAGATGACGCGGATGTCCGGCGGGGCGAAGATCAGGCTCTCCTCCCACACGCAGCCTCGCTCGGGGTCGTCCATGAAGTGGATCTCGTCGAAGATGACGTAATCCACGTCGTGCAGGCCCTCCGGCGCCTCGAGGATGGCGTTGCGCAGGATCTCGGTCGTCATGATGAGGACCTGCGCGTTGGGGTGGATCGTCACGTCGCCCGTCATCAGGCCGACCTGGATCACCGGGTCGTCCCGGAAGTCCCGGTACTTCTGGTTCGAGAGCGCCTTGATCGGCGCCGTGTACACGCAGCGGCGACCGCGGGCCACGGCGTCCGCGATCGCAAACTCCGCGACCAGCGTCTTGCCGGCTCCCGTGGGCGCCGAGACCAGCACGTTCTGCCCCTCGGTGATCGCGCGGATCGCCTGGATCTGGAAGGCGGACAGGCGGAATCCCTTCCACTCCGTCACGGGAGCTCGTGTCGGATCGGCGCGGGTCGGGTCGGGACCCATGGCCGCGCATGGTGCGGAACCGTGCGTTCGAGGAGAAGGGGAACGCCGCGCGGAGCGTCGAGATCGAAGCGCAGCTCCCCTTGTCTCGGACGGTTCGAACTCGTATCACTGGTCTCGTGGTGCGGCCTCCGTCCAGGACGTCGTACGAACCGCTCGAGCCGAGACCGACCCGCAGGACCCGATCAGGACCCTCCATGGACCGCACGCGGACCTCTCCCTCCACGCCTTCGCACTCGTCGCGCGGCGAGCGTCAACTCGCGCCGCTCAAGCTCGTCTCGCGTCTCCTCGGGCACGAGTTGCACGCGCAGCAGAGTCCCCGGCTCAGCCTGAGCCGCGAGGAGCTGGTCGAGATCCAGACCACGATCGACATCTACATCGAGGGCGCGCTGCGCGCCGGCAAGGGAGGCGCCGGACCGATGACGTCGTCGGAGCTCGAGGTCCAGGCCGTGCCCGCGCGGGTGAACTAGGCCGAGCCCCGAGATGTCCGAGGGGCGCCGCTCCGCGCGTGGGGGTCGAGATCGGTCCGGCTGGGCTTGGTGCTTGCCGGTCGCGCTGGTCGCGGCGATCCTCGCCCTGGGCTGGGCAGCGACGCCGGACGCACGCCGGCCCTCCCTGCGCGGCATCGGGCGGACGCCGGAGGTCCCCGCGGTCGAGGCCTGGGTCGACCCCGCGCAGCTCTCCTTCGACGGGATCGAGGCACTCGATCCGCGCTGGATCGAGGAGCTCTCCTTCGTCGCCGCGGAGCTTCCTCCCTTCCGGGTCGAGGACACGGCCGCCCTCGCTTCCCTCTCCGACACACTCGCGGCGGTCTCCTTCGTGCGTTCCGTGCCGCGGCTCGAGGCGACGGCGGAGCAGGGCATCGAGCTCGAGCTAGAGCTGCGCCGGCCGGTCGCCTGCATCCCGGCGGGCGCGCGCTTCCTCACCGTCGACGACGAAGGCGTCCTGCTCAGCGGGACGTGGCCCGCGCCGCTGCGCGTCGACGGGATCGCGCTGCCCGTCCTGGGGCCGATGTCCGACGCGGACGGCCTGTTCGCGCTGGCGCAGGCCGGGGATTGGCTGGCGGAGACGACCCACCTCGACGCGCTCGACGTGGCGGTCTCCCTCGCGCGCGAGGTCTCGCCGGAGGCGCGCCGCACCCTGGGACGCGTGCTGATCGACGCCACGCGCGCGCGCGAGGCGAGCGTCGAGGAGCCGGGCGTGAGGCTCCTGCTCGAGGAGCGGCGGCTGGTCCTGTTCGGTCGCAGGCCCTCGGCCGACGAGCCGGGCGAGCTGGAGGTCACGAGGAAGTGGTCCTCCGTCGAGCGCGCTCTCGAGGCGTTGCACGACCCGCTGCTGCCCCTGGACTGGTCCGTGGTCGACGTGCGCTGGGACTACCCGGAGGTGGCGCTGCGCGAGCCGCTGCTCGCGGTCCGGTCGCCCGAGCCCGCGGCGGGCCGCCGCCCCGAGCGCGCGCGGTCCCGGGAGAAGGTCGTCCCCGAGATCCGGCCGGAGATCCCGCGCGGCCGGGTCCGTTGAGGGCGCGGTGAGCCGCGCCACGCTCCTCCTGGCCTGGGGAGTCTCGCTCCTCCCGTTGCTCCTCGAGACGATCGAGGCCGAGCCGATCCTGCCGGGCGCGGCGCGCGCGGGGCTCGTCCTCCTGCCCTGGCTGGCGCTGGCCGGAATCCCCTCGATCCGTTACCGCGCGGCGCCGGGGCGCGGACGCTGGGACTCGGCGCTGCTCCCGATCGCCTTGCTGCTGCCCGTCCTCGGGCTCGCGCTCGGCCTCGACGCGCGCAGCGGGCGCGCGACCCTCGTCCCCGCTCTGCTCGCGGTCGCGATCGTGCTCGTCTGGAGCCTGTCGCGCGAGGCGCTCCGGCGCGGAGGTGGCACGCGACGCAGGGTCCAGGCAGCGGCGTGGATCGCGCTCGTCCCCGGCGTGGTCGCGCTGCACGCGGCCCTGGCGTGGGCCCCGCCGGGCGTCGCCCCCGCGCGCTGGGCGTGGACCGAGCGCTGTTCGCCCCTCGCCTGGGGACTGCGCTGGACCGCGGCCGGGGCGGACCTCGCCGACGCGCCGCGCACCGGCGGCTTCGTGCTGGGGGTCGCGCTGCTGGGCCTGGCGTTGCTCGCCCTCGGGCCGCGCGCGGTCGAGGGGGAGGAGGGAGCGTGAGCGTCCTCTCCGCTCTCCTCCTGTGCGTCCTCTCCGCCGCGCAGGGCAACCGTTCCTGGTGGGGCGAGGTGCGGCTGGCGGGCCCCCTCGAGTCCGTGCGCTTCGACTGCGGCGCGGACGGCGAGGTGGTGCTCGCCACGAGCCTCGTCGCCGGCGAGGAGACGACCCTCGCGCTGCCCTTCCCCGTCCGCTCGCCGCTCGGCCGGGACGGGCTCGCCACGCTCCCGCGGCCGGAGGTGACGGTGCTCGGCGCGGGCCGGGCGGAGTTCCTGCGTTGGTCCTCCGAGCAGCCGAGCGACGCCTTCGAGCGCCTGCCGGTGGGTCTGCGCGCGCGCGCCTGGCCGCCGGCCCGCGGGGGAGGCACCCTCGGCGCCGAACCCTCCGCCCTGCTGCTCGTGCTGGCGCTGTCCGTGCTCGTGCTCGCGCTGCGCCGCCGCCCGGCCGTCGCGCTCGCGCTGGCGGCGGTCGGCGCCTTCTCGGCCCACGCTCTCGCCCTGCGCGGCGAGGACGCCGGCCATCCGCTCTCGATCCTCGACCTCGAGGCCGGGCAGGGTCGCGGGCTGCGCTCCTCCACGGCCGGCGAACTCGACCCGCTTCCTGCGAACGTGCTCGAAGTGGAGCCCGGGCGCGCTCGGCTGGTCTTCGCGCTGCGCCGCGAGGACGGCCGGCTGTCGGGGACGGCGAGCTCGCCGACGGAGCGCGGGGCGCGGCTCGTCGTGCGCGAGGTGCTGGCGGCGGATCCGTGGTCCCGCGACGCCGGGAGGCGCGATCTCGCGCAGGCCTGGGTGCGCGGTCCGGAGGGCGCCTGGTGCTCCCACGGCGCCTGGGCGTCCGGCCGCCCGCTCCCGCCGGCAGAAACCGGCGATGGCGACGCCCCGGGCTGGCTGAAGGCCGGGCTGCCGCCCGGCCGCGACGTCCTCCTCGGACGGTTCGCGCAGGCGGGCGAGGGCTGGCTGCGGCAGGTCGGCTTCTGACGGCGCCTCGCGCGACCCTGGGCAGGGGAGAGAATCGCCCTGCCGGCTTGCCGGCCCCGTGGGGCGCCAGTACCTTCTTCCGCCCGACTCGCAGGGGTCCGCACCTCGCCGCCGAGGAGCGCCGACCCGGCGCGTCCGGGGCCCGAGCCCGGCGCAGCCCCGCCCCGCGATCCTGTCCGATTCCGCCCATGAAGACTTCTCACATCCGCGCCCAGGACGTCGACGGGCGCTGGTATCTGTACGACGCCAGCAAGCACACGCTCGGTCGCATGGCCGCCGAGATCGCCGTCCGCCTCCAGGGCAAGGACCTTCCGACCTACACACCCAGCGAGGCCACCGGGGCACACGTCGTCGTGATCAACGCGACGAAGGCGGTCCTGACCGGCACGAAGGGCGAGAAGAAGGAGTACCAGCGCTACTCCGGATACCCCGGTGGTCTCTACCGCGACCCGATCGACACCGTGAGGGAGCGCCGGCCGCACGAGATCGTGAAGCTCGCCGTGCGCCGCATGCTCCCGAAGAGCAAGCTCGGCAAGACGCTGCTGTCGCGGCTCAAGGTCTACGCCGGCAACGACCACCCGCATTCCGCCCAGAGGCCCCAAGAAGTAGAAGCCCTCGGAGCATGAGCGTCAGCAATCCCTTCACCTGGGGTCTCGGTCGTCGCAAGAGCGCCGTGGCGCGCGTGCGCATGAAGAGCGGATCGGGCGCGTTCCAGGTCAACGGCAAGGCCGTCAATGAGTACTTCACGACCCTGCGCGACCTCGAGCTCGCGAAAGCACCGCTGTCCCTGGTCGTGACGGACACGACCTACGACATCTCCGTGAACGTCAAGGGCGGTGGCCCGCACGGACAGGCGGGTGCAGTGCAGCTCGGCGTGGCCCGTGCGCTCAAGGAGCTGAATCCGGTGCTCTTCGAGGGGCTGCGCGAGGGCGGCTTCCTCACGCGCGACTCGCGCATGAAGGAGCGCAAGAAGTACGGGCGCCGCGGTGCCCGGCGCGGATTCCAGTTTTCCAAGCGCTAGGAACGCTCGCTCCGCATGGCAGGGCATTCCCACGCCGCCAACGTCGCTCGCCGCAAGAACGCGGTGGACGCGAAGCGTGCGAAGATCTTCTCGAAGTGCGCCAAGATCATCATGTCGGCTGTACGACAGGGCGGTCCGGATCCCGATGGCAACCTGAAGCTCCGCTACGCCATCGAGAAGGCGAAGGCGGAGAACATGCCCAAGGACAACATCGAGCGCGCCATCCGGCGTGCCTCGGGCGAGGGCATGGGCGACCTCGAGGAACTCACCTACGAGGGCTATGCGCCGGGCGGCGTCGCGCTCCTGGTGACCTGTCTGACGGACAACCGCAGCCGCACCGCGCCGGACATCAAGCACCTGTTCGACAAGCGCGGCGGGAACCTCGGCGCCCAGGGCTCGGTCTCGTTCCTCTTCGACTTCCGCTCGATCCTGGCGGTGGAGATGGGGGACCGGTCCGAGGACCGGATCATGGAGCTGGCCTTGGAGGCGGGTGCCGACGACGTCGAGGTCGACGGGGACGTGGCGACGATCTACGCCAGCGCCGCCGACTTCCTCGAAGTGAAGGCAGCGCTCGAGGAGCGAGGCCTCGCGTTCCTCTCCGCGGAGACCGGCTACGTGCCGCAGACCACCGTCAAGATCGAGAGCAAGGAGGACGCGCAGAGGCTGCTCGCGCTGATCGCCCTGCTCGAGGACAACGACGACGTCCAGAACGTCTACTCGAACTACGAGATGCCGGACGAGTGGCTCGAGGAGCTGTCCTAGGCGGCCCGGGCGGATCCGCGGGTTTGACCGCCGCCGGTGCTTCGAGTTAGCTAGGATTCGGAGCGCGCATCGGGTCTCCATCCAAGGAGCGAACAGACCATGTCGGAAGCCATTCGGACGGTTCGGATCGTCACCAACGACGAGGCTCTCTTCGCCTCGGCGCGCGGAGCCGTCGCCGCTCTGGAGGGCTGGCAGATCGGCCAGCCGCAGACGGTCGAGGACCTGCTCGCCAGCCGACCCGGCCCGGGGGACGTGATCCTGCTCGACGCCTGGCTGCGCTCGGAGAACGTGTACGAATCCTGCCGGCGTCTCACCGGTCGCACGAAGTGCCGCACCTACGTGGTGACCGACGATCGCAACGGCTTCGCCGCGGAGATCGCCTCCTTTTGCGGCGCGACGGGCACGATCGCGCGCCCGCTCTCGGGCGAGGGGCTGCGAGCCGTGCTGGACGCGGCCGATGCCAGGAAACGCGCGTTGCCCGAGGAGTCGCGCGGCGACGAGTCCGGCCAGCGCGAGCTGCCCGAGAGCCTCCTGCGGGACCTGGTCGGAGACGGAGCGGGCCGCCTGATCGACGTCCTCACGGACACCGAGACCGGCCTCTACAGCTACGAGTACCTCGCCTTCAAGCTGGACGAGGAGTACAAGCGCGCGACGCGCTTCGAGCAGCCCCTGTCCTGCGTGATGCTCGGCTTCGAGGGGCAGGTCGACGACGAGGTGCTCGGCGCGCTGGCGAGCATCTTCCTGAACGCCTCGCGTGACACGGACCTCCTCGGGCGCTTCGACCAGACCTCGTTCCTGTTCTTCCTCCCGAACACGGGGCCGGACGGCGCAGAGGTCATGGCCTCGCGCATTCGCGAGGCGGCGGAGGAGCAGGGACTGCGCGACCTGGTGGGGGACGAGCTCGAGATCTCGGTCGGGATCTCCTTCTGCCCGCACCCCGACGTCGCGCGGCGCGAGGACCTGTTCTCGCGGGCCCGCGCGGCCTTTCTCGCCGCGCAGCGCGAAGGTGGCGTCGTCGTCAGCACGGACTGAGCTCCAGCGCCTCGAATCTTGACGGTACGTCGCGCGTCCGCCTCCTCGGAACGCTGCAGAGCCGCGTTCCTTCGGGTGCGAACTCTCCGCGATGAGTTCTCCGCTCGCGACGGGCCCGGCGGAAATCGGCTGCGCGGAACCGCGCAGGGGCGCGCGCGAGGCGCGCCATCGCGTCCGTCCCCCGGTTCCCATGACTCTCGTCGATCGCTTGGCGCGGCTGCTCGAGCGCGTCTTCCTCGGTTCGAGCTATCGCGCGAGCACGGTCGAGGCCGGTTCCGGACTCCTCCTCGAGAGCGCGGGAGCTCGGGCGCGCGCGCACCGCGCTCCCGCTAGGGCCGTGCTGGTCCCTCGTCCCGACGATCCCTTCCTGCTCACGGTCGACGACGCGGGGCAGTACCTGGTCGCGCTGCCGGACCGGCTCGTCCTGGGACACATGGAAGGGGGACTCGCCGACCTGCCCTTCCTGGCGGACGTCGGGGCACGCCACGCCGTCCTCCAGCGCCGGCGCTCCTTCCGCGCGGGCACGACGTGGAGCATCGCGCCGTTCCTCTCCGACGGGGATCGACGCGTCGACCGAGTCCGCGTGGGTTCCCGCGAGGTCGAGGGTGAGACGACGCTGGCCGACGGGGACGAGGTGCGGCTCGGGGACGCGTTCGCCTTCTTCTTCCGCGTTCCCGACCCGGCCAGCTCCAG
>Ga0302046_10001815_pt1 | contig 20005 bp, 14 predicted proteins | sample RVTome_11_FD_200261 | JGI IMG/M metagenome (GOLD analysis project Ga0302046, IMG submission 200261) | Soil microbial communities from uranium-contaminated site in the Upper Colorado River Basin, Wyoming, United States - RVT147D111 (version 2) ...
CTGCCCTCCGGGGCCGCCTGCTCCCCGGCCAGCGAGGCATTACCCCCGCCTTCGAATATGGCGCCCCTCATCCGAGCGCCAGAGGGACTTCAACCCTCCTGACCAGCGCGCTGCCCAGCGCACACTATGAGCCCCTCGGACTCCCTCCCGGCACGGCCCCCTTTCACCTTCGGCTTATAGGGACCGCCTTCGCCCGACGTGGCCGCCGGGGAGGGTCTCTCCTGTTCCGTGCCCGACTGTTGTTGCGTGCCGTCCTCCATACCCCGGGAGTGTCCTGCGCGCCTCCGGTTCTCGCACGCGCAGTCTGTTGCCTTCGCCGAAAGATGACCGGCTCGGCCACTCCGCCTTTCGGCGCCTATCTCACGAGGCTGCAAGGTTCACTTGATGTTCGGCCCGCAACTTCGCCCCCCTCCCACACGCCCTACGGCGTGTTGAGGGCTTTCGACGCTCCGCTTGGCCCGTGGGAATCTCTTCCCGCGTCCGGAGCCTGCTACGCGACGCCCCGGCTGGCTTATCGCGGCGGGACTTCCACCCGCTAGCCCGACACAGCACCGCGGCCCTTCAGTACTCACGATGAGCCGCGTTCAGGACGCACCATCGCGGGCGGATTCTAGCACCATCGGGATGCCGGGATCGGGTAGGCGGGGCCGGGGTCCGGCCCGCCTCCCACACCACCGGACGTGCCGGTCGGCATCCGGCGGTTCATGAAGAGCATGCAAGCCTCCGGTGCTCTTCGAGGAGGCTCACGAGTCCGAGCTTCCGCAGCGTACGAACGGGCAGCGCGTAGTTTATGTGGCTTGCGCCAGCATTCCACCACGGGCCGTGCCCATTGTAGGCCGAGGTCGCGGCCCGGGCTTCATCGAGCCCGCGCCGTTGTAGCTCCTTGAACCGGGTGCGTGGCCTTGTCCACTGCCGCCAGACGATGCAGCGCATCTTCCGGCGTATCCATGCGTCCAGTTCCTCGAAGCTGACCTTGACCTCCACCATCCGGTAGCAGGCAACCCAGCCCCGCAGCACGGGGCTCAGTTCCTCCGCGACGCCTGCGAGGTTGCGGCCTCGCCCCCGCCGCAAGATGGGTCGGAGCTTGGCCTTGAGCCGTTGGACCGACTCAGGGGCCACCCTCAACCTTGGCTCGCGGTTCACCGTGACGCTGTACCCGAGGAACTTCCGCTTCCACGGGCGCGCCACCGCGCTCTTGTCCCGGTTGACCCTCAGCCAGAGACGCTTCCCGAGGAAGCGCTCCAGCGATGCCATCACCCGTTCGCCCGCCGCTCTCGACCGCACGTACACATTGCTGTCGTCGGCATAGCGGACGAACCGGTGCTCCCGCCGCTCCAGCTCGCGGTCCAGCTCATCGAGCAGGACGTTGCTCAGCAGCGGCGACAGCGGCCCGCCTTGCGGCGTGCCTTCCGTTCGGGCCGACACCACCCCGCCCTCCATCATCCCCGCTTGCAAGTAACGGCGCATTCGGTGCCCCGCCGCCATATGCTCGCGGGCGCGCACGATGGCGCCGTGCGCGCTGCGACCCGGCCGGAAGCCGAAGCTCCCGTCCGAGAACGTCGGGTCGAAGATGGGGTGCAGGACCTGCAGCAGGGCCTGTTGGATCAACCGGTCCAGCGTCGTCGGAATGCCCAGCATTCTCACCCCATCCACGCCCGGCGCCCCCTTGTTTGACACTACGCGCGCGTACGCCGCCGTCACGTTCTCGCGGCGCAACGCCTCCTCCATGAGCATCGAGGACTTGTCCCCGGCGTTTTCTCCGCGTGCCGCGCCCGCTTGACGCTCGACTCCCGGCCCCTCGGCGGTTCCGCCGCCTCCTGTCCAGGGTCGCTCGGGCCTCTCAGCCCTCGTGTCTGCGTATGCTTCGTGCATCGAACGCTTCGCGCGGTTCCGCGCCTCATGTTCGGCCCTTCGCCGCCGTCCGCGGAGGCTACTACGGCCTCGGCTGCTTTCTGCTCATCCATCGCTCGGCCTCACGGCCTCGCTCGCCTTGCGGCAGACGAGCAGACATCCCGGGGTAAGACGCGTGACCTTCGCTCCGTCCACCTGTCGCATCTACGCCCGGCGAGTCCGGGTGGTGACATCGGGCTTCGGGTCTTTTCGCCCCCTCGCCCACTCGCAGGACGCCTCATATGCGCTTCGTGTACCTCAGGCCGGAGCTTTGCCTGCAGCTTTCTTCCCACGGCGCCTCGCGGCTCCGCGGTTGCTGTTCGGCCAGGAGTACCCGTCACCTGGGCCTCCACAGGACTTGCACCTCCAAGTCACTTCCCGGCTCGCTTTCGCTCACCGGTTGACAGCGCCGGTCACGGCGCTGCGCGCCATGCCCGGCGCACGAAAAAAAAGCCACCGGGGAAGAACTCCCCGGTGGCTCTCGCTTGCTCGACTACAAACGCGGTCCGGCCGAAAACCGCCTAGCTGGTGATCGGACCGCCTGTCGTCCGGCAGGTATCATCCGCCTTGGAGCAGGCCGTGGCGCGCGCCTCGATCTTCTCCGTATGGATGATGGCCGGTTTCTCGTAGACCTTCTTCATGGTTCGTGTCTCCCTCCTGGGTGGACTCTAGTTGCCCTTCTTGATGGCCAGTGGCGCCGACAGGAGCGTTCCGCCGCCGTCGAGATTCGTGCGCACGGTGATCTCCTTCGCCCCCTTCAGCTTACCACCAGCCTTGTCGATCGAGGCAACGTAACTGCCGCTACCGTCCGCCAGGATCGGGCTATCGTTGATAGCGCGGCCGCCGGCGAGGATGTCGAAGCTCTGAGCATGCTGCTCGAGGGAAACGGTGAACTCGACCCTCAGGACGTTCTTGCCGAGCTCGGCCAGACGGGCCACGGCGCGGTCGGATGCCGCCGCCGGTCCGGCGATGCGAATCGCGCCATCGCCGATCACCGAGCTTTCCGGCTTGTCGCTGCAGTCGGCGTCGACGGAGCAGACGTCTCCGGTCGTGCCGGAGAGGCAGATGCCGTCGCACTCCGAGGTCATGGTGCAGGCCGAGCCATCGGAGTCGCACGATCCGGTGATGCAGCGATTGTTGTCGGCCACGCAACTGCCGTCGCCCGCCACGCCGTTGCAGGCGCTGTCGCCCAGGCAGAAATTGCCGGTATTCGGGCCGCTGGCGCAGGATCCGCAGTTCGTGACGAAGCCATCGCCCGAGCAGCGGATGAAGTTATCGGCGATCCGCGAGCAGGGGCCGATACTGGTCGTGGCGCAGTTGGGTGGCTCGCAGGTTCCCGCCAACTCCGCGCCGAGGATATTGCTGGCGCCGATATACTGGCAGTCCTCGGCGATCGCATCGCAGTCAGCCGAGGTGGCGCACGGCTGGCCGCTGGCCGACGGCGGGGAGATGCAGATTCCCGGAGGGTTGGCACAGTTACCCGCCAGCTGCGATGGGTCGGTCACGACGGTCAGATTGCCGGTGGACGGATCGGGCGAGCCGGCCAGGGTCCAACCTGCGACATCCCGGAAGAAGACATCGTCGGCGTTCGCGCACGGACCGATGCGGGTGTAGACATCGCCACGCGTCGATCCGGCCGAGCGGCCCTGGCAGGTCTGGAACTGACCGCCGATCCCGCCGGTCACCCCGATCGCCCCCGGGTCGCAATCGCTGAAGACGCCGGTCGTGTCACGGCTCGGCAGCGGGACGTTGACGTCAACCGTGCGCATGGTGGCGCTGACGTCGTTGATCGGGCCCAAGGTGATGTTGCCGGACACGCCGGAGCACGAGATCGGCAAGGGTGACCCCGTACCGGCGTCCAGATGGGCCGCTTCGACGAGGTAGCCCGCGGTCGTCGTGGAGTAACCCATGGTCAGCGTGACGGCCTGACCGCTGGCGTCGACGATGTCGATGGCGATGGGGGCGGTGCCCTCTCCGGCGCCGGACGGATTCGGGCAGCCTGCCGCCGCGCTCCCCGCACCCCAGTCGAACTGGACGGTGACCCTCCCGTCGCCGATGGTGCCGGCGTTCGTCTGGCAGTTACCTCCGGCGTCGGTATCGCCACCGTTGGCGGCGGAGGCGTTGCAGACCGTTACCATCGGCAGCCCCGCGCTCGGGTGGCCGGGCCGGAACACCGATCTCGTGTTGACCGGGTCGTCGATCGCATAGATGAATCCGGTGGCCGGCTCGACGCAATTCTCGATGAATCCCTGCTGGCCGTGGAATACGACCTGCGACAGCACGGTGCAGTTCGCCTGCGCCGGCGAAGCGAATGCCATGAGCATCACTCCCACGACGCTCATACAGAACAGAATCTGCGGCGGTTTCTTCATGTTTTGGCGCTCCTTCTCGAGTTCAGCTCGGTGCGCCGAGCTTTAAATTAGATTAGAAATGAGCCGGCGTAAACATTATCGGGTCGGCCATGGTGGAATTGTTGGCGCTGATGCGCAACGCCTCGCCGAGGACGAGCGCCGCATCGGCGCCTGGTCCGCAGAACTGCTGGAACACGGAGCCGTCGTCGAGTATGCTCTGTGTCCAGGATGCGGCGTTCAGGCCCATCTGGGTGCACAGCTGCTCGCGATTCGCGGCGGTGGTATGGTAAGGCACCGAGAACCAGAATTTTCCTACGCCCTGGTCCGCATTGAAGGCGGGCAGAGTGATCTGCAGCGTCGGGTCGTGTGAGCCGACGATGATGCAGTTCGCCGGCCCGCCCGCCGGCTGGATGATCCGGATGCCTTCGCCGGGGACGAGGGGCGAGGGGGCGGATCCGCAAAACTCCTGCTGGACGCCGCCGCCTGTGTCGATGGTGGTGATGCTCGAGCCGGCGGCGAGACCGCAGGCGGTGCAGACGTCGTCGCGCGTGGCATAGGGGTTGAAATAGGGCAGACTCACCCAGTTATGCCCCTGCTGTCCGCCGCTGCCGTCCAGGTTGACGATCGGCATGTTGAACTTGAAGCCGGCGTTCGACGCGATCGCCGTGCCGCCGGCCACCAAGATGACGGCCACCACCAGCAGGGCCGCCAGCACGCCGTGGCGAGAATTGTGTCGTGGCATCGTATCCTCCTCCTTGAAAGCGAACTTCCCTGCCCGCGGCGCAGCATGAAGCCACTCCGTCGGGTGTTAATTACGGCCAAATGCCTGTTTGTCAAGCCAAATCTTCGTTCGAGCCGCGGCTATGGCGAACCCAGCCTCCGGAAAGGCCGGGAGACATTCAGTCGATGCGATAGTAGACGATGCGGGAGGGACCGGGATCGCGATCGACCCAGTCGTTCCCTCTGACCACATGGCTTTCGACCCCCTCGAGGCCGCGCGGGTCGCTGCTCTTGGTGATCGTGTAAGAGCCTCTCTGCCCATTGCTCCAAGCTAGATGAACGGCGCCGCCGGCCAGGGTGGTCATTTCGATCTTGGTCGGGCTGTGCCCAGCCAGATCGCTCAGATCGAGCTGCCGGTCCCCTCCATTCCGAAAGGTGATCGGGACGGCAATCACGGCAACCAGCAGAGCCGCGGCCAGCGCGGCGGAGAACCCTGGCCGGGGCCGGTGTATCCCGAACGTCGGGAGGGCGAGTCGCACCACCCACCCTCCGCCATGGGCCGAGCGCTCAGCACCCGCCCGGGCAATCCGATTTCTCACCTCGTCGGGGAGTTGTTGCCCGGCACTGAAGAGCCTCCTCCCAATGCTAATAAGCTCTTTCATTTCAGCGTTTTCAGCGCTACAGGCGCGGCAGGCGGCGAGATGATGCCGCAGGGCGAGCGCCGCTCCCCGCTCATGTTTTTCGTGTTGGTCGTGTGGTAGCAGATGCCTGAATCTTGTGCAATCACTCATGGTGTTAACTACTGGCTGTTTTGCCGAATCGTTCAATGCCTGGCCGTTTTGTGCCATCACGGGCATCCGGCGGCGGGCGTCACCCTCTCGCGGCCGTCGTCCGAGGTCCCGTAGGAACCGGAAACCCCGGCGATGGTCGGACGGACGAAGTAGACAAATGCCTGTCCCAAGGTAGGCTCGGCCGGATCAGGCTGATTGGCGGTATCGGTTACCGCCAGGTCGTTGGCGAGGCAGAGCGCCGGCCCGAGATCGATGCTGGTCGGACCGGGGACGACGGAGATTACCTCGGCCCGGACGATGTCATAAGTGGCGCCAGGCACCAAACCCCAGCGGAACACGAGCGGTTCGCCCTGGAATACCCTCACCTCCTGCAGCGGGTTCGAGAGAATGCCACGATTCAGGAGCACGCTGATGCTGTCGCCGAAATGGTCGGCCACGGCGAGATCGGGCCAGCCGTCGCCGTTGAAGTCCCCCACGCCGATCCCCAGCGGCAGATTGCGCGCCCCGAAGTCCCCCGCCTTGGAAAAGTTCCCGAAGCCGTCGCCGAGGAGCAGCGACACGTTGTTGGCGTTGCCGTTCACCACCGCCGCGTCGAGCTTGCCGTCCTGGTTGAAATCGGCCAGGCCGATGTCGAACGGCCCCTCCCCCGCCGGGCTGTCGATGCCGGGGAACGACAGGGGCGCGCCCCCGCCGTCCAGCAAGTAGGTGGTGATGTTGGCCGACACCGCGGCGGCCACCACGATGTCGTCGAAACCGTCCCCGTTGACGTCGCCGCGCGCCACCCCAGTCGGATCGGTGCCGACCGGCAGGGTGTTGGGGATATCGGTCACACCGCCCGCCCCATTGGCCATCGCCAGGGCGACGATATTGTCCTGGCGCGAGGTGATCGCCGCATCGGCCAAGGCGTCGAAATTGAAGTTGCCCAGCGCTATCCCGCCCGGTTCCTGCTCGAACAGCGGGGTGCAGATGGCAGGACCGAAAGCGGCGCTGCCGCTGCCGCCGGTGCCGATGCGGGTGCAGAGATGATCCGAGACATCGCAGATGATGGCGAGGTCGGCGATCATGTCCCCGGACAATTCCCCCACGGCGACCTGGGTCGGGCTCAGGCACGCTCCGAGCGTCAGCCCGTTGCTCGCCTGGAAGTTGCCCGAGCCGTTATTGGTCAGCACCGACATCGTCCCGGTGCCGGTATTCATCGTCACCAGGTCGATGTCGCCATCACCGCTGATATTGACGACTGCGATCCCCTCCGGACCGCTCAGGTTGCCGGTGCCGGTGACGGAGGCGCCGGCGAATCCCCCCTGCCCGTCGCCGAGCGCCACTGCCACGTTGTCCGAGCCCAGATTGGCGGAGGCGACGTCGGGAGCGCTGTCGCCGTTGAAGTCGGCGACCGCGAGGTCGAACGGGAATGATTCCGTGGCCAGGGGGATCTTCTCCGCCTCGAGGAAGATCCCGGCGCCGTCCGTCTTGATGAACGATACCGTGTTGCCGGTCAGGCTGCTGGCGACCACGTCGAGATCGCCGTCCGCGTCGAAGTCCCCGGCGGCGAGGCCGGTCGGGTTCGGGCCGGTGGCGGTGACGACCGGCGCCGCGAAGTCGCCCGTCCCGTCGCCCGTCAGGATCGCCAGCTCCCCGGCCCCCGAGACGGCCGCAGCGACCACCAGCAGGTCGAGGTGATTGTCCCCGTCGTGATCGGCGATCAGCACGGCATTGGGCCCGGAGATCGACCCCAGGTTCGTCGCTGCGCCGAACTGGCCGGCCCCGTTCCCGAAGTAACCGAGCACCTGGTCCCCGCCCTGATCGCAGACGACGATATCGGCGTCGCCGTCCTCGTCCAGATCGGCCGACGCCAGGGAGACCGGGATCGAGGTGCCGCCGGTCGCGAGGGTCGTCAACAGTGAGAAGCCGCCGAGCCCGTCCCCCTGCCAGACCTTGACATTCTTGTCGACCGTGTTGACCACGGCGAGATCGGGGTTGGCGTCGGCGTTGAAATGACCCGAAATCAAACCGCGAGGCTCGTTGCCGACCGGGATCAGCACCGGCGCGCCGAACAGGCCGGTGCCGAGCCCCAGCAGGATCGACATCGAATCGAGGGTGCTGTTGACAGTGGCGACGTCGGGGAATGGATCGCCGTTCCAGTGTCCGACCACCAGCCCGAACGGTGTGGCGCCGACCCCCGTGCGCATCCACGCCCCGAACGACCCGGTCCCGTCCCCGAGGTTCACCCTGACATCCTGGGAGAGAAAATTCGAGGTCACGATGTCCGGATGTCCGTCCCCGTTGACGTCGGCAAACCGAGCCCCGGTCGGCGTGGAGCCGACGACCAGGGTGTCGAGCTGCCGGAAGTAGCCGTCGCCGAATCCCTTCACCAGGCTGACGACGTTGGAGATCTGATCGACGGTGAGCAGGTCGAGGTGTCCGTCCTGATCGAAATCAACGGCCAGCACCGCGACCGGATGTTTGCCCACGATGAAGTCGCGCCGCGCCACGAGGCTGGCGTCCGCGAGGGACCGGCCGGTGCCCGCGAACGCGAGGAGAGCAGCGATCGCCGTGGCCAGACGGGCGGCGACCCGGAGAAGCGGCTTCCTTTGCATGCGGCGATTTGCTTTCAAGTGCTGCGAGCCAAAAAAAAGCCCCGGCCCCCCGTCCCGCGCCGAGGCCCGGCATGGAGCGGGGGGCCGGTCTTTCCGCTTGCGACTAGTTGCCTGACGGGTTGACCGTCTCGGCCGGACCGAACACGTCGATCGCGCCACCGAAACGGCGCAACTCGATGAAGTACTGGAACTGTCCCCCCTTGTGCTTGCCGACGAAGAAGCTGTAAGTCGCGCCGAGCCCGCTGAAGCACGTCTGGCAAGGAATCGGCAGCGGGTTCAACTGCTCTCGCTCGCCCTGCTTCACCCGGATGACGTTGAACGACAAGATATCGACCTCGCTCGTCGTCGTCCAAGTCAACAGGCCACCACCGGAGGAGTTGGTCAGCGTGAGAAGGGAGATATCCTTCGCCCGCTGCTCACAGTCGAGCGGATCCTGGCTGGGGTTCGGGATCGTCTCGCAGATGTCGCACTCGTCGCCGACGCCGTCGCCATCGATATCGCTCTGGTTGGGATTGGCGTTGGCGGGGCAGTTGTCGCAGGCATCGCCGACGCCGTCACCATCGCTGTCGAGCTGCGCGGGGTCCGGATCGTCCGGGCAATCGTCGCAGGCATCGCCGAAGCCGTCACCGTCCCCATCGAGCTGGCCGGTGTTCGCATTGACCGGGCAGTTGTCGCAGGCATCGCCCAAGCCGTCTCCGTCGCCATCCACCTGCCCGGCGTTGGAATCGTTCGGGCAGTTGTCGCAGAGGTCGCCGAAACCGTCGCCGTCGACGTCCGATTGATCGGCGTTGAGAACGAAGACGCAATTGTCGCAGGCATCACCGCTACCGTCTTCATCGCCGTCTTCCTGGCCCGGATTGGCATTGCCCGGGCAATTGTCGCAAACATCGCCGTGGCCGTCACCGTCGCCGTCCGCCTGGCCAGCGTTCGCGTCGTTCGGGCAGTTGTCGAGCGCGTCGTTGACACCATCGCCGTCGGTGTCGATTTCACCCACCGTGCGATGCGCGGACACAGCGCCGAGATCACGTCCACCCGCCGCCAGACCGAGCGCGAAGAAAGAGCACTGGCTGCCGGTAATGTCAGCGGTCGGGAGGACGACCGAGAAGCTGGTCGTCCCGGCGGGAAGGAGCGGGCTTGCGGCCGCGCCCCACGCTGGCGTCAGGCTTGTCGTCGGCTCGGCGCCGCAGCCACCGGTGAGACGGTAGATCTTATATCCCTCCAGAACCGGCCGCGAGCCACCCGGGAAATCGGTGCAGGTACCGAAGACGTTTTCCGCGCAATCATCGCGAGTCGGCGCTTCCTGCCATTCGAGGTCGACGAGGCTGAAGCCGGGGGCGATTTCACTGATTGCTGTGATCGCCGGCGTCGGGATATCGCTGGCACCGATCGGCGCGAACCGCGGCGGGTCCAGCCCGAGCGAATTATGGGCCAGATCGACGGAGTAACCAGCCGCGATGGTCCAGTAACCGACCGAGGCAATGACGTAGACTCCTCTGTGATCTGTGGTACCCTCGTCCACCGACGAGCTCGCAGCCGCGACGACCGGGGCGTCGCCATCGCCAGTCGGTGTGCTGTCCGGGCAACCGGCGACCCCGTTGGTGGTCCAATCACCGCTTACCGTCACGACCCCGTCGGTCGACGTGCCCGCCTGGGCCTGGCAGGGACCGCCTGAGCTGGGCAAACCGGCTTCTGGACAGAAGAAAACAGCATTGCCGTTGTGGGCGATGCCGGGGCTGGCGACGGAGGCCGCATGGGCGACCAGGTAGGCCTCAGGCAGCCCATTCCAGGAGGATTGGAAGAAGTGCTTGTTCGCCAGACTGATGAGCTGACACGGCCCGGACGTCGCCTGGGCGTGGGCCGCCGGCGCGACCATGATGGCCACGGCAACCGCCACGAGCGCGACCAGCAAACTAGGAGTTCTCTTCATCGGGTACCCCTCCACTGAGAGTGAATTGCATTCCTTAGCTTAACTGAAAGAATCCAGATTCGCTGTTACGGACCACCGCCAGAACTGAACCGACGCGCAAATTGCGGTCCGGCCGCCGTACCTTAGATACCGTGATTCGGCCCGTTGTCAAGGAAAAATTGGGCGGATCGCACACCTCGCAGAATCCCGTTATCTGGGTGAAATTACCGGCCGGGCAGGCCAACCGTTCAATCGGCTGGCGGAAAAAGGCGCTGCCGCAGCTTCTGGCGGGCGTTCAGGCAGTGGCGCCGCACCGTCACCTGGTTGAGCCTCAGGATGCGACCGATTTCGGCCGTCCCGAGTCCCTGCAGATCGCGCAAGGCGAACACCGTCCGTTCCCGCTGGCTGAGCAGGTCGAGCCCGGCCAGCAGCTTGCCGGCGAGGTCGGCCGCTTCGACGCAGCGAGACAGGGAGGGCCCGATATCCTGCAGGGCCGCCCCCTGGGAGGGGCCGAGTTCCTCGATCGAGATGACGCCGCTCCCCTGCGGACGGTAGCGCCGCCGGTGATCGTAGATCGCGTGGATCGCGATCCGGTACAACCATTTGAAGAACGAGTTGCCGGTGCGGAACCGTCCGATGTACTTGAAGACCTTAATGAACGCGTCTTGGCAGGAATCCATGGCGTCGTCCCGCGACAACCCCAGCTGCAGCCCCAGAGCGATGATCCGGCCCTCGTACAGGCGCATCAGATCGTCGAACGCATCGGCATCCCCCCCCTGCGCCCGCACCACCAGTGCGGTCACCTCGGGGGATTCCCCCGCCGACGCCGGCGCCGCCTCCAGCGCGGCGAGAACCTGTGATTTGATCATGGTCATGACGGACCCCGCCTCAGAAGGGGCTGCGGTTTCCCCTGTTGTCGACGACGATGATGCTGATATACCCGAGGTCGGACGACAGGGGCAAGTCTAGCGACAGGGTGGTGACGTTGTCCAGCGCCAGGGTCGAAGGCCCGAGGGCGGCGCGTCCCACCGGCACGGCACTGAGGTGGATTTCGTAGTGGCTGATGAGGGTCGGGTCGCCGCTCGTGTCGGCGAGCACCGCCGACCATTCGAGATGGACCAGATCAGGCGCCACCAGCGACACGCTGAGGTCCCCGACTCCGTTCGGCAGGTTGCGCCCCCCTCCGGAGGCGAGGCCGGCGTCGTCGACGGCGACCACCAGATAGTAGGCGGATGCGGGATCGACGGCGGCGCCGGCGTCGGCGAAGGTGGTCACCGCGCCGTCGCCGATGGTGGTCAGAAGATTTGCCGGCAGCAGCGCGAATCCGGGCGTCGAGCCGCGGTAGACGCGGTACTCCACCACGTTGGTGGGGCGATCGTAAATATCGAGCAACGGCCGGCTCCAGCTCAGCATCACGTCCGGCCCGTTCCGCCAGACCATCAGGTCGGTGATGGCCCGGGGTGGGGCGATCCCCTGAACCAGCCGAGGCACCGCCGAGGCTTCCGGGCTCGCCGCGCTCTCGTGCCCCGACGTATTGGTCACCCTGAGGACCATGTAGTAGCGGGTTCCGTCTGCCAGCCCGGTCAGGGTGGTGCCGGTCGCGGTGGCCGGCACCATCACGGTGTCGCCGTAGACGCCGGACGCCATACCGTACGACAGGGTGTAGAAATCGATGTCGTCTTCCGGATTCGCCGCCCAGGCGACCTCGAGGGTGCCGCCAATGCCGGCATCGAAGGCGACCAACCCGGTCGGCGCCGACGGTGGGCCCGGGTTGAGCGGCAGCGCGGTAACGCAGTCAGGGCCGGCGTCGCACCCGGTGTTGAAGTTGGAGGCGCGTCCCTCAAAACCGTCGCTGTCAAACGACACGGCGTAGTAATAGTAACGGGAGGCGTTCACCACCGACTCATCACGGCAGGAGGTCGCCGTCAGCGGCCCACAGACGATCGCCGCGTAGGGGCCGGCCGGGTCGGAGACGGCACGATAGATGCGCACGCCGGCGACCGGCCCGGGCGGCGCCGTCCAGCCGAGCGTCACCTCGCCGTCGCCGGCAGTCGCCGCCAGGCCGGCCGGAGGCGCCGGCGCGGGGGTGGCCAGGTTGGTGGCCGGATCGCCCAGGTAGGTATAGCTCTGCGCATCGATGACGGCGCCGATCCCCCACAGGGTTGTCCGCACCCCCGAAATGACCGGGCCGAACTGGCTTTCCCGCGCGGGACCGAGCATCGCCGTAAAGATGGCATCGGCGATCACCTGCCCGACGAATGCGTTCGACAGCCCGGCCGGCGCCATCACCGCGACGGCGCCGCCGGAAGGGTTGTTCAGCATGCTCTCCCCCAGCGAGCCGTCACCCAGCAGGAAGTGAAAGCCCCCCGACAGGCAGTTCATGTTTAGCATCAACGGCAGCTGCAGGCCGTTGCTCAGGGCGCCGGCGTCGGCCGAGGTGAACAGGCCGTCGAGCCCGAAGGTGTCGAAATTGCCGTGGCCGATGTAGGTGTAGAACGCCACACCGGCGGTGAGCTCGGCGATCAGATCGGCATTGAAGCCTCCCGCATCGGTCTCGTTCCAGGGGGCGTTCTCGTAATAGAGGGGAGGAACAGCGGCGCTGAACGGCGGAGAGGAGAAGTAAGTCGTCTCGATATCGATGTTGATCGACTCGAACTGATCCGCTTCGCCGGTGAATTTGCCGTCGCCGGCCGACAGGATCGCCCTCCCCCGCCAGTTCCCACCGGGCGCCGAGGTCTCGTACTGCACGATCTTGTCGAACACGGCGGCCGATTCGGCGGGGGTGCGGGTGCTGATCCGGCCGAGGTGGATATCGGGGATCTGATCGGCGCCGAGAAACGAGGCGGAGAGGTTGTCGCTGCTGTGGTAGCCGATGATGCTGCTCTCCTGGAACAGGATCGGCGTCGGCACCTGATCGACCCAGTCGAGGCGGTTCAGGGTGTTCTTGTAATCGAGGCTTGCATCACCGACCAGCAGAACAAACGACGGCGGCGCCTCCGTCCCCGACGGGCCCCGCCAGTTGGCATGGGCGTAGGCGAGAAACGATCGGATGGCGTCCGGATTGCGCAAGCCGTAACTGAATTCGTCGTAGATCTGGTCGATATAGACCAGGCGCGAGGTCAATCCCTGGGTCGCCAGGCGGTGGCCAAACAGCACGTCCAGCGCTCCACCCGGCGAGTCGTCGATCGCATCGCGCGACGCGATGACGATGTAATCGGCAGCGGCGTCGTTCGTCGCCAGTACGGGATCCGCGGCGGGCAGCACGGCGTCGGGTGTGCTCAAGGCGGCCGGCCCGGCGATCACGAAGGTCCGGGTCGCCGGCGCCGACGGCCCGGTCCCCTCCGCCACCTCGAAGGTCCAAGTCGAGGTCGGCGCCCCGCCCGGCTGCGCCCCGATGATGCGCACCGGATCGGCCTCGGCGCCCCCCGCCAGCTGGAGGGTGATCTCGTAGATCGACGGTGCCGTTCCCCCCAGGTTGCCGACCGTGAAGCGGACATCCTCGTTGGGGAACGAGAACCGCAGGTGGTCGCCGACCGCGGTGAAGATGCGCCGGTAGTCGAGGCGGATGGTATCGATGTACTGGCGATCGGTGCTGACCCCGCTCATCGCGGGCGCCAGGAAGTGAACCGTCGTCGGATCGGTGAGGATCGACTGATCGACCGGGAACGCTTCCTCCAGGATCACCTCGCCGTCCCACGTGACGTCGACCCCTCCCCCGCTGTCGGCATTGACCCAGACCTGCGTCCGGTGGTCGGGGTCGGCGACCACGTCGGTGCCGCCCCGCAGGCGCACGGTCAGGCTGCCGGTGGCGCTGACGGGGGCGATGCCCGGCACCGCCAGGTCGACAGCGCGCTGCTCGGCCGGCGAGCCGGCCAGCAACGACGGGAGGGAGAAATAAGGCTCGGCGTCGCCAATCGGAATGTAGATCTCGTTCTCTTCCCAGCGCAGGGTCTCGGCAAAATCGGTGGCCAGCGGGAAACCTGGAGCCGCCGGCGCGCCGTCGATTTCGGGAACGCGCAGGTGTCCCCCTCCGGAGGCGACCGAAGTGAGCCAGTAGACCTGGGTATCGGTGAAGTCGAGGTGGCGGTAAATATCGGGGACCAGGCCGGGAAGGTCCTGATCGAGAACGGTGTCGGGTCCACCTTTCGGGCGGCCGTAGAACTCGACGAAATCACCCGCATCGAATGTCCCGTCGGCCTCGCCCGAACCGCCGGCGGCATTGCGGATCGACATCGGCACCTCGGTCCCTTCGGCTTCCAGCACCCAGGTGCGCGGGTCGTTGAACGAGGGGTCGCCGACCAGCGCCGGCGCCTGCGCCGCCAGGTAGGCCTGATCGAGGCGGTAGACTGCAGCCCGGGAGACGAGAATCTTGTAGCGGGGAACCCCGGGCACGAAGGTTGACGCGGTCGACGCCTGGCCGGAGGCGGCCAACTCGGTCGACGGGACGCCCGCCCACGTGGTGGCGGCCAGCGGTGCTTGGGCCACGCGGAACATCTTCCCCTGCTCGTAATTCAACAGGCCCGCCTCATAGGTCGACTCGAACAACGGCTCCGGCGAGAACGGGGCGGCTGCCGGTTGACCATCCTTGATCGCATAGCGAATCTCGGCGCGGACGTCGGGGAAGTGACGTCCCAGACGAAGCGCCGGATTGTAGAGCAACGGGGTGAAGATGACCTCGACGAAACGTTGATGGCGCAGGAAGCCGACCGAGCCGAGCCGTAGCGGGCCCGCCGGCAAGTACTCAGCACGGGCGTACACCGCACTCTCGGGACGATAGTCGCGACGGATCCCGTTGCCGCCGGACGGGCGGTGTCCCGTCGCCGCGCCCCACGTATCGCGCGCCGCGCGATCGTCGACACGCAGGCGTGGTGCCGGCGCCAGGTCGAGATCGTTCACCTGGTCGAAAGGAGCCGAGAGGATATGCAGCTCGGGCTCGATCCCCTCGGGAATGGCGACGAGAATGACCTTCAGCGGGACCGCCGGCTCGCCTGGCCGGCTGGTGCTGCCGAAGCCGCGCAGGCTGGCGCGCATTCCCAAAGGCTCCCCGGCCGAAGAGACGACCGGAGTGAATTGAGGTCGGGGCGAGCTCAGGTGCAGAGCAACCGTGCCGGTTTGCGGCGGGGCGGAACCCGCACCCGCGATGGCAAGAAGCGCGGCCACCAGGATCAGCATGATCGTTCGGAGGATCGTCGGGAACATCAGGCATCCGGTGAGCGACCGGATATCACCCCCTCGGTGAGGCAAGATCGCGCGGCGACATCACATTCCACACTTGGTGAGGACTCCCCCGGGATCCCCACCCGCCTTGCCGTTGTTGGCCTCCCATCTCTCATAGGCCTGCTTGCGGAATTCCGCATTCTTGGCAGCCTGCGGGTACATGGCCGTCGCGTCGCCGGTCTGCAGCTCGGCCACTCCCATGCAGAAGCTGCACTGATCCCCCGCCTTTTCTTTCTTCAGGATCCGCTGGGCCACATCGACGGCCGTCTTGCGCACCTCGATGAGCACCGGCGATGTCTTCCACATATCCTTCAGGGTGTCGAGTTCTCTGATATTCCCCGTCTTGCGACGCAACTGGACGCATGGGTAGATGTTGCCGTACGGGTCGATCGCCAGCCCCGATCGGCCTGTGCCGCAGACGGCTTCGCCGGGGCCATCGCGGCGAGGCTGGGGGACCTTTTCCTTGCGGGCCGTCATATAGGCGTCTTCATTCCAGTAGCGTTGCAGGAAGTCATCGCTCGCCATGAGGGAGAGCGGGTCCTTGTCGCCGTCGTCGCGCGGCGTGATCACGACGTCGAACTGGATGTGGGCGTCGAGCTCGCGCGCCAGCCGTTCGAGATCGAGCACCTCCTCCTGATTGTGACGGGTGACCGGGCATTTCAGGTTGACCTTGATCCCTTCGGCACGCAGACATCTGACCGCCTCGAGAATCTTCCTGTGTGAACCGGGCACGCAGGTCAGTTTGTCGTGGGTCCCGGGCCGCGCCCCGTGGATGCTGATCTCCATCTCCGCAGGATTGGCGACCTCCTTGATCCTGCGCGCCATCGCCTGATCGATCAGGTAGCCGTTGGTGTAGATGCGGATGGCGAACCCGAGGCGGCGTGCCTCGGCGGCGATGGTGAAGAAATCCCGCCGCACCAGCGGCTCGCCGCCGCTCAGAGTCAGGTACAGGACGTTGAATTCGGCCAGCTTGCGCAGGGCGTCGAGCACCTCATCGGTGTTCATCTCCTTCTGGCCGGTCGGACAGTTGTAGCAGAACGAGCAGGCGTGGTTGCAGACGAAGGTCAGTTCGAACAGTGCCGACATCGGTACGGCGCGGCTCCAGTTGCGTGCGGTGATCTCTTCGTATGCGTTGACCATATCAGGACACCATCCCGTGGTTGCGAAGTTCGGTGACGAATTCCAGCAGATCCTGCTCAGCCTGCCGGCGGGGAATGTCGAATTCCTCCACAATCGCCTCCAGAATCTCTTCAAGAGGATGACTTCCGTCGATTCGATCCCACACCAGGCTGCCGGCCGGGTTCAGGACCTTCACTTCGGCGCGCCCCGGCAGGACGATGGTCGCCATTCCGTCGTAGACCCGGTATGCGGCATCGGACGTTTTAGTCACCACGCTCTTCATATCCATTGGCTCACCCTGCCTCGACCGCCTTCCAGAAGGAGGCGTCGCGTCGGAATTTCAATCGTCCCACCGGCACCGTGTCGACCACGCGCTGCGCCGCAGCGAGCGCCCGCGCGGCCTCGGCCGGATCCTGCATGACGAACGGCAGGCTGCCGCTCAACTCCGCCAGGGCGCGCGCCCCGGCGATCCTCTCCAGCCCGACCTCGGAGCTTTGCAGCAGCCGGTTCAGCGACGCGATCGGGTACGACGATCCGCTCTGCGGCGTGCGATGATGCGCCATCCCGAAGGGGATGCCGGCCGCTTGATAGGCGCCGTCGAGCGGCACGATCAACGTCAGGTCGTCGCTCAGGATGGTGTCGTCCGGAGACACCTCGGTCACGGTCGTCTTGCCGCTGCCCGACGGCCCGAAGAAAACGTAGGCCCGGCCGGCCCGCACCACGCCCGCCCCGTGCAGCAGCAGGCCGCCCCGAGCGAGGATGAAGCGGGCGGTCATCACCCGCAGGAAGTTCTCCAGCCCCCGCTCGAACAGGGCGCCGTCCGGCGCCACCAAGGCGAGCAGGGCCGCGCGGCTGCGCGCCTCGACCCAGCCGGCGAACTCGTACGACCAGATGACGAGCCGCTCCCCGACCGCCCGCCGCCCCATCCGATAGACCTCGGGGCGTCCATTCGGCGGCGCCAGGAAGTGCTCCACCGGTGCCCTTTGCAGCCGGATGACCAGATCGGGCCACGATCCCGCCGGCGGGGCGCCGGCACGCACGAACGGCCGGAACCGATCGGCCAGCCGCGCCGCCTGGGATCGCGACAACCCCTCGAGACGCATCCCGATCGGGCCGATGCCGAGATTGAGCGCAGCATCGCCGAACGGCATCTCCAGAGTGTCGAGATAGCCGTCATCCGGGTTGAAATCGGCAAGCAATACAGGCGCCCCCCCGGCTGGGCCGGTGGCCGGGCCGCCGCGACGCGGCGTCACCATCATGCGACAGAAAACCCCCTTTCACCACCTCGGTTCGAACGAGCGGCTGAAATATACCGTGAGACCGCCCCGCTGTCCAAGCGAATTTGCGGGTGACAGGCCGGATCCTGTCCAGAAACAAAACATTTTCGGCCGTGCCCGCGGCGGGAAGGGGGGCTCCCGCCTCAATAGCGGGGCGGCTTCGCTTCCGGTGGGGGGACGAGACGGCGGAAGCGCTCGTCCTGAAGCAGCGATTTTAGGCGGCCGTCCTGCCACATCAGGGGGTAGTTGGTGGCGCCCATGGAGATCGCCCGCTCCAGGTGCTCATACGCTTTCTCCTTGTTCCCCAGCACGGCATGGATGGCGGCCAGGTCGTAGTCCATTTCCTCATTCCAGGGCTCCAGCCAGCCATACATGCGGAGGATCTTCTCCGCCTCATCGTATCTCTCCACAATCTCCAGGTAGTGGGCGTAATAGTGATAGGGCTCGCCGCGGTAGGGATAGTTGCATTGAAACAGTTCCAAAGTATCAAGGAGAAGGCCCGGATTGCGTCGGCGCAGATTCAGGTTCAGCACGATCCGAAGGGCGGAGAAATTGACCGGTTCCCGTTCGAGGATCTTCATGGCCGATATCGCCCCGCGTCCGATGATCCCCTGATCCGAGTCGATGCGCGCTCTGAACAGGTCACCGTTGATCGCCAGGCGTTCCGGGTCGCGCGGGTCGGGCCATCCCTGCTTTTCGAGACAGATCGGGCTGTTGTCCCACGACAGGCCGAGCGACAGCGCCTTCTTCATTATCTCTTCCTTGCGCGCCTCGGGCGGCTGCAATTCACCGAGGAGCGGGGCGCCGAACCCCTCCAGTTCCTCCGCCCATGCCGGTGCCTCGGCTAGGGCTTTGCCATCGCCCTCGGCGGCGTCCAGATCGTACGCTTCCAGACGCACTCCCTTGACGATCTTGCGGTTCCCCTCGATCACGGCGTAGAGCGGGCTCCACCCATAGGCGGCATGCGGCTCTGCCGCTTCAACGAACAGGCGGCGATCCCTGTCGGATGAAACCGCGCAGTCCCCCTTCGTTCCACTACGCAGAACAGGCAGGAGCGATTCGCCGTCCAGGCCGGCAGGGACTTCCAGTCCCGCGAGTTCGAGAACGGTCGGACCCAGGTCGACAAGGCTGACCGGCCGCTCGATCGTCGCCCCCTCACGGCCTCTGTCGCCGGCGAGGGCGATCACCAGCGGCACTCTGATGGTCGTCTCGAACAGATAGCTGCCGTGCCCGATCTCGCCGTGGTCCCCCAGTCCCTCGCCGTGGCTGCCGGCGAGCAGGAGGTCGGTGCGGCCGACGAGATCGCGGGCCTGCAGCGTCCTCATCAGCGCCGCGATCTGCGCATCGACGTGGGCCACTTCCCCCTCGTACGATTCCTCTCCGAACCGCTCCTGCAAATGGCGCGGCGGCGCGTGATCGTAGTGCGGGTCGTAGAAGTTGAGCCACAGAAAGAAAGGCCGGCCGGCCGGCGCCGCGTCGAGGAACTCCGTGGCGATCTCGAGGACACGGTCGGCCCGGCGCTCGTACGAGCGCCCCACCCCCAGCTTGACGATCCCCTCGATGACGTTGCGGTAGGAATCGAAGCCGCTGTCGAGGCCGCGGTCCGAATCGACCTTGACGCTGCCCGCCACGGCGCCGGTGTGCATCCCCGCCGCCTGCAGCTGCCGCGCGATCGGCACCACTGCCTCTTCCAGGTGCCCCCCCAGGTCATCGCGCAGACCATGCCGGATCGGGTACAGGCCAGTCAGGATGGAGGCGGTGGCGGCTGCGGTGGAAGGGGAGGCGGTATACGCCCGGGTGAAGATCACCCCCCGCGCCGCGAGCTCGCCGATGGCCGGCGTCAGCTCCGACTTGCCGGTGTAGGGATCGAGCCGATCAATGCGCAGGCTGTCGACGGTGATGAGGATGATATTGCGACGCGTCGGTGCCTGCGCCTCCGGCGAACCGTTCACCGGCCGGTTCTGCGCGGGGAGGGTCAAGGCGATCATCATCCCCAGCAACGCGGCCATACTCATAATTCCGAACCGATTCATCGCTCCAGCACCTCGATCTTCCCGTCCGGGCGGTCGCCGCCCTCGCGGTCTTGAGACAGATAGGTTGTGAAGAACTCCGTAATCCGCGTGTCGTACTCCCGGCGATC
>Ga0302046_10001816_pt1 | contig 20001 bp, 17 predicted proteins | sample RVTome_11_FD_200261 | JGI IMG/M metagenome (GOLD analysis project Ga0302046, IMG submission 200261) | Soil microbial communities from uranium-contaminated site in the Upper Colorado River Basin, Wyoming, United States - RVT147D111 (version 2) ...
ACCTGGAGCTGGTTGACGAACACGCCCTCCTCGGTGGCCATGCCCACCCGGTCGGCATCGCCGTCGAGGGCGATCCCGATGTCGGCGCCCCAGGCTGGGATCTCGGCCAGCCACTCGTCGATGTTGGGGCGGATCGGCTCCGGGTTCACCCCGCCGAAATAGGGGTTGCGCTCGGTGTGGAGCTCGCGGACGGTCAGGCTGCCCCCATCCAGCAGGCGGCTGAGCCATCCGGCGCCGGAGCCCCACATCGGCTCCACCAGGACCCTGCCATGCGACTCGCGGATGCGCTCGATGTCCACGATCGAGGCCAGCTGCTCCCGAAACCGCGGGTAGGGGTCGAACACCTCCACCAGGCCTCCGGCCACCGCGTCCTCGTACTCACGCCGCGGCGGCACTTCGGTCTCGGGATAGCGCGACAGCGTGGCCTCGATAGCCGACAGCATGTCGGGGTCCGCGGCGCCGCCGGTGTCGGCCTTGACCTTGAAGCCGTTGTCGGTCCACGGGTTGTGGCTGGCGGTGATGACGATCCCGGCCCCGGCACCCAGCTCGCGCGTGAAGAACGAGATGACCTGGGTCGGGACCGCGCCGGGCGGGGTCAGGCTACGGATTCCGTGGGCGGCCAGGACCTCGACACACGCGCGGGCGAAGTGTTCCGAAGCGAATCGCCGGTCATGGGCGACCACCACGCCCCGTTCGGCCGTGCCCTGTTGGTGGAGGTAGTCGGCAACTCCTCGGGCACAGCGGCGGACGTTGTGGAACGTGAAGTCCTCGGCGATGGCCGCACGCCAGCCATCGGTCCCGAAGCGAATCGTGGTCACGGGCAGGCCTATGGTAGCCGCCGCTCGACCGCCGCCGTCACCTCGTCCAGGGCGGCCTGGAGCGAGGCGGTGAGCGGGCGCAGCGGGGCGCGAGGATCGACCACGAGGGGCTCCCCGGCCACGAGATCAAGCCGGGAGAAGGGCAGCGGGAGGAGCTGGCGGTCCCACCGGCTCCAGAGGCGGACAGCCGGTCGGGCCCGCACCGCCAGGGGGAGGATCGGCAGACCGGCCTGGCGGGCCACGATCAGGGCTCCCGGCTTGGCGACCCGGTAGGGGCCCCAGGGCCCGTCAGGGGTGACCACCACCGAGAAACCGGTCCTGCCCAGGTCCCCCAGGCGGCGGGCCAGCGCCCGGCCGGAGGCCGCGTCGCGCTCATCGGGCAGGGGGAGGATGGCCGCCTGCCCCGGGGAGCGGATAAGCGACTCGAAGATGGTCTGGATGACCGTCCCGCGCGCGGTCTGGGTCGTGAATGACGCGTGCGACAGGTCACCCCGGCGCGTGCCGGCCAGCACGAACAGGGCCAGGTTGTACTCATGCCAGAAGGTCAGCACCGCCTGCTCGCGGGTGACCGGACCGATGCGCGCCGTGCGCGAGACGAGCCGCAGGTACCACGCCAGCAGGCGGCCCGCCAGGCGGGCCCTAGAGGTAGCGGTCGCCGGTGGCCTCGGCAATCTCGTCCAGGATGGGCTTGATCTCCTCGGCCCGATCGCGGGCACAGACCAGGAGCGCGTCGGGGGTGTCGACGATGATGACATCGCGCAGGCCGACCGTGACCACCAGCCGCTCCCCGCCGTGGACCAGGACCCGTTCTGAACCGCGGTCCAGATGCTGGCCCGAAGCCACCAGGCTCTTCCCGCTCTGCCGGCTCAGCGCCTCCAGCAGGGCGGACCACGAGCCGATGTCGGACCAGCCCGCGTCCAACCCCACCACCGCCATCCGGCCCTCTGCCGCGGCGGGCTCGGCGATCCCGGAGTCGATGTTGATGGCCGGCAGCGGCTCCAGGATCCCGCGGGCATCGGTCTGCCAGCCAGGGGTCCGCGGAATGCGCCCGATCTGGTCCAGCGCCTCGGCCAGCGCCGGCTGGAAGCGTTCCAGGGCCTGCCGGAAGGCGTAGCCGCTCCACACGAACACGCCCGCGTTCCACAGCGCGCCGGCCGCGACCAGCTCCTTGGCGGCCTTCGGGTTCGGCTTTTCGACGAACGCGGTCACCGCCGCCGTTCCGGTGGCGAACAGCTGCTCGCCGCGGGTGAGGTAGCCGTAGCCGGTGGCCGGATGGGTCGGGACCACCCCCAGGACGACCAGGTAGCCGCGCTCGGCGGTGACGACCGCCTCGCGCAGGGCGGCCACGAACGCGTCGGCATCGGCCACGTGGTGGTCGGCCGGCACCACGATCGCCACCTCGTCCGCCTGGCGGCGAGCCAGCAGCGAGCCGAGACCGGCCGCCACGGCCGTGGAGCGCGCCAGCGGCTCGCCCAGGATATTGCCCTCCGGCAGCTGGGGCAGCTGGCGCACGGTGGCGTGGACGTGGGACTCGGCGGTGATGACGTAGATGTCGTTGGGGCGGAGGAGCGGCTCAAGGCGCGCCACAGTCTGCTGGAGCAGGCTGACATCTCCCGTCAGCGGCAGCAGCTGTTTGGGAGCCTTGCGGCGGGACAGGGGCCACAGCCGGGTCCCCGACCCACCGGCCATGACGAGGGCGTACATCGTTCCGCCGGCTCTAGTCGCTGTCGGCCAGGGTCTCGGCCTCCAGCCGCTCGCCTAGCTCGGTGGTACGCCGGTAGGCGGCCCACACCGCGTCGGACAGCACGGTGCGCAGGCGCCCCTTCTCGAGCTCGTAGATCGCGGCCGCGCTCGTCCCGCCGGGGGACGTCACCGCGTTGCGCAGCTGGGCGGGGTGGAGATTCGAGGCAGCCGCGTACTGGCTGGAGCCGACCAGCGTCTCCGCCACCAGGTCGTGCGCCAGCTCGCGCGGAAAGCCCAGGTGCACGCCGGCGTCCACCAGCGCCTCCATGACCGCGAACAGGTAGGTCGGTCCCGTCCCCGACAGGGCGGTGGCCATGGCCACGAATGTCTCGTCCTCGACCTGCCGTTCGTCGCCCAGGGCGCGCAGGACGGCACGCGCCAGGTCGCGCTGGGTGGCGCTGCAGGCCGGCGCCGCGGCCCAGACCGCGATGCCCTTCCGGATCTGGGCCGGGGTGTTGGGCATGGCCCGCACCACCGCCGCATGGCGCAGACCCGTGCTCAATGTCCGCAGCGTGGCGCCGGCCACGATGGACAGCACCACCTGGCCGTCGCGGAGCGTGTCCGCCAGTTCGCGCATCACGGCGCGCAGCATCTGGGGCTTCACCGCCAGGACCACGATGTCCGCGTCTGCCACGGCGTCACGGTTTCGGGCCACGACCCGGATGTGATGCTCCGCGGCGAGGGCCGTGCGGCGCTCCCGCCGCGGATGGGACGCCACCAGGGACGACGGGCCCACCGCCCGGTCGGCCAACAGGCCGGTGATCATCGCCTCCGCCATCACCCCGGCTCCAACGATCCCGACCTGCATCTGGCGGGTCGTCGTGGCCTGATGAACCCGGCGGCTCGGCTGGCGAACGCTCACGCGTCCTCCGGGCCCGGTGCGGCGCCCACCGGATGTTCGGTGCCGCGCAGCTCGCGGGCGGCGGCGATTTCATCGGCCGGGGCACCGCAGCGCTCCAATAGCTCCACCGCGATGCGCGCCAGTTTTCGAGCAGCTGTCACGTTCCCCAGCTCCAGTTCCGCGTGGCCCATGCCATTGGCCGCCAGGCCTTCTTCGCGCTCGGCGCCGAGGTCGCGGGCCTCGCTGATCGCCTCGGCATAGTAGCGCCGGGCGCTGGCCGAATCGCCACCCGCCACGCGCAGGTCGCCGATGCGGCGCGCCGCCCGGGCGGCCTGCAGGCCCAGCTCGGCCCGCTCGAAGTGCCACAGGGCGCGGTGGGCCCACAGGTCGGCGGCCCACCAGGCGGCAGCAGCGATCCCCGCCTCGGCGGCGGCCATTGCCGCGGCCCCCGCTCTGCGGTGGTCGCCCTCGCGCTCGGCCTCGCGGTACGGGACGGCCAGCGGGCCCACCCGTAGCGCGACCGGAAGCTCGCCGAGCCGCTCCACAGGTGCAGTGGGCGCACCCGCCAGGCCCCGGACCCAGGCCGCCAGACGGGCCAGCGGACCGGGCGGGGGCGGGCCCCACCGAACGGGTAGTTGGGTTCCCGTCACGCCGGAGCCCCCGCCAGACCGGCTGCATGACGCAGCTCGTCGGCGAGGTCGGCACGCTCCCAGCTGAGGTCGAGGTCGGACCGGCCAAAATGGCCGTAGGCGGCGATGGGCCGGTAGATCGGTCGGCGGAGATCGAGCCGCTCGATGATGGCTCCCGGACGGAGATCCACCACGCTCCCGATCGCGGCCCCGATCACCGAATCGGGAACCCGTCCCGTCCCGAATGTGTCGACATTGAGGGCCAGCGGGTGGGCCACCCCGATGGCGTAGGCGACCTGGATCTCACAGCGGGACGCCAACCCGGCTGCGACCACATTCTTGGCGACCCATCGCGCGGCATACGCTCCACTGCGGTCGACCTTGGTGGGGTCCTTGCCCGAGAAGCTTCCACCCCCGTGTCGGGCCATGCCCCCGTACGTGTCAACAATGATCTTGCGGCCGCTGAGCCCCGAATCGCCGGCCGGTCCGCCAAGCACGAACCGACCGGTGGGATTCACGAGCAGCCGGATCTCGCCATCGCGCTGGTCCCGGGGAATGACGACGTCCACGACCTCCTTGCGGACCGCATCGGTCAGCTCGCTGGCGACATCGACCATGGCGTCGTGCTGCGTGCTGATGAGCACGGTCCGCACGCCAATCGGCCGCCGATCGGGCCCGTACGCGACCGTGACCTGGCTCTTGCCATCCGGCCTCAGGAACGGGAGCAGCCCATTGCGACGGACGGTTGCCAGCCGGCGGCACAGCTCATGGGCGAGCTGGATCGGCATCGGCATCAGATCGGCGGTCTCATTCGTGGCGTAGCCGAACATCATCCCCTGGTCGCCTGCGCCCAGCTCCGCTGGGTCGTCCCCGGACCGCTCCTCGTACGCATGGTCGACGCCCATGGCGATGTCCGGGGACTGGCCCTTGATGAGCGACGTGATCGACAAGGTGTCGGCGTCGAAGCCCAGGCTCGGGTCGTCATATCCGATCTCGCGGACGGTGCGCCGCACGATGGCCTCGACGTCCACCAGGTGCGAGGTCGTCAGCTCGCCAAGCACGATGACCGTCTCAGTCGTGGTCGCGACCTCGATCGCCACCCGGGCCATGGGGTCCGCCGCCAGGACGTCGTCGAGGATGGCATCCGCGATCGCGTCGCAGACCTTGTCGGGGTGGCCCTCGGTCACCGACTCGGAGGTGAACAGGTGCCGTTCAGCGTCGATCAAGGGTCCGAGTGTAGCGCCAGACCGATGAGCGGGCGACGCAGCCGCCCACCCCACGGGGGCGCTCGACATCGAGATCGCCTTCACGGTGGACTTGTGCGGCGGCTAGTATGCGGACCTGGGGCGAGGTCCGCCCACGACCCGCAGAGGAGAGCCCCACTCATGCGCCGCCCGCACTACCTCTTGGTCATCACCGTCGTCGTCGGACTTGTTCTGGCGGCGTGTGCCTCGCCCGCGGGGAATGGGGAGCCGGGTGCGTCGAGCGGATCCGAGCCATCCGCAGCGGCGGCAGCCAGCCAGGGTGGAGGGGGCGGCGGCTCCGGAGGCATCGGTGTGACGTTGCCCGATGGTGCCTGGACCGGCGGGGACGTACACATCTCGATCTCCGGAGATGCCGACGTCACGGGGGACGCGCCGCTGCTGTCGTCGAACAGCTACACGACCGGTGGTAGCACCGTGTTGACGTACATATCGGCGGATGCCCAGCTGTCGGTTGGGGTGGCGATCTACTCGGACTCGTTTGCCATCTCGGTGACAACGCCCGATGTGGTGGCCGGTGCTGGGACGACGATGAGCTGCTCCGTCGAGTACCACAGTTCCGACGACAACAACATCGATGCCGATTTCAGCTGCCCGAACTCGCCGTCGTTCAACACCAGCGGCACCGCGGGCGGCACGGTGAATATCGAGGGATCCCTGACCGCAACCCGTTAGGGGCCTGCTTACGTCCCTTGCTGCCAGGAGGCGGCATAGGCCTCCTGCTCGGGGGTGGGCCGATCGATCGCGAGGCCCATGCTGGCCAGCTTGAGCCGGGCCACCGCGTGGTCGATCTCGATCGGGATCTCGTAGACCTGGGGCTCGAGCTCGTCGTGATGGCCGCTCAGCCACTCCGCGCCCAGCGCCTGGTTGGCGAATGACAGGTCCATGACCAGGCTCGGGTGGCCTTCGGCCGCAGCGAGGTTGACGAGGCGGCCTTCGGCAAGAAGGTAAAGCCGCCGCCCATCGGCCAGGCGGTACTCGCGGGTGGACGGGCGGACGTCGCGCTGCTCGGCGGCCAGGGTTTCCAGAGCAGGCAGGTCGAACTCATCATTGAAATGGCCGGCGTTGGCCAGGATGGCGCCGTCACGCATGAGCCGGAAGTGATCCGCGCCGAATACGTGGAGCGACCCGGTGGCGGTGATGAACATGTCCCCGATCGCGGCCGCGTCCAGGCTGGTCATGACCCTGAAGCCGTCCATCGCCGCCTCCAGAGCGCGGATGGGATCGATCTCGACGACCACCACGTTGGCGCCCATGCCGTGGATCCGGCTCGCGATTCCTCGCCCCACCCAGCCGTAGCCGCCCACCACCGCGGTCTTGCCCGCCAGCAGGACATTGGTGGCGCGCAGGATACCGTCGAGGGCGCTCTGGCCGGTGCCATAGCGGTTGTCGAACAGGTGCTTGGTGGCCGCCTCGTTGACCGCCAGGATCGGGTAGCGCAGCGCACCCTCCGCCGCCATGGCGCGCAGCCGAATGACGCCCGTAGTCGTCTCTTCCGTCCCGCCCCGGACCTCGTCCAGCAGGTCGGCCCGGTGGGTATGCAGCTCGCCCACCAGGTCGGCCCCGTCATCCATCGTCAGCTGGGGCCGATGGTCCAGGGCTGCGTTGATGTGGGCGTAGTACGTGTCGCGGTCCTCGCCCCGGATGGCAAACACCGCGATCCCATGCTCGACGACCAGAGCCGCCGCTACGTCGTCCTGCGTGGACAGCGGATTCGAGGCGCACAGGACCACGTCGGCTCCTCCGGCCGCCAGGCTGCGCACCAGGTTCGCCGTCTCGGCGGTGACGTGGAGGCAGGCACTCACCCGCCAGCCGTCAAGCGGCCGCTCCGCGGCCAGCCGTTCGCGGATGCCGGCCAGGACCGGCATCTGGCGGTCGGCCCATTCGATGCGCCGGGCGCCCTCGGCGGCCAGGTCAGGGTTGCGGATGTCGCTCACGATTCCTCCCTATCGGTCGGCCCGAGGCCAGCTCCAGCGCAACGCGGCGCGCAATGGTCGAATGAGGTCCCAGCCGCCTGCTCGCCGGTAGGCGACCCACTCTCCCAGCCGACAGTACTCGCGATAGCCCAGGCGCAGGTAGGCGGCGATGGCCGATTCGTTGTCGGCGTACACGTTCAGGGCCACGTCCGACAACCGGGCCAGCAGCTCTGCGGTCACCCCCGACGTCGCCGCCTTGGCATGTCCCTGACCGCGGTGGTCGACGTGGGTCAGCACGTTGCCGACCACCGCGATGCCCTCGGACGGGTTGATGACGTGGGTCCCGGCGGCGGCGACCAGCCGACCACCGACCCGCACGCCGTAGTAGACGCCGTCTTCCAGGACGGATGCGGGGAAGCCCCCTCCCAGCCCGAGCTGGTAGAGCCGATTGAGGTCGCCGATGTCGGCGGGGCCCAGCCGCGCGGCGCCCCCGCCGGCGTAGGGCCGGAAGGAATCCCGGTCGACCGCCATCCGGAGCAGGCTGGCGGGCAGGTCGACCCGATACAGGTCGTCGAAGGCGGTGGCCAGATCGTGCCGGGCCTGGACGAAGGCGTAGCGGGGCCGCACCTCGGTGGCCAGCACCTCGCGACAGGCCTCCGGGTCGCCCATCAGGAACAGGGGCTGCGGGGGAAGCCCCAGGTGCTGCATGGCCAGTCCGCGCGGACGGCCGTCCTGGTCGTAGGCCATGCCCCACGCCGCGCGGCGCCGGACCGACGCATCCAGGTCGCCGAGGGGGTACGCGGCATACAGTCGATCGGTTCGGAGGAAAGCGGCCACCTCCGCCCGGTCGGTGACCGCGCGCGTGTGCCAGCCCGTCGCCGAGGCTACCGTCATCGGTCGGCCGCCCGCGTATCGGTCAATACGTCAGGAGGGCGTGAATCGCGAATTGGCCCAGGCGCTCACGACCGCCGAGCGCGCCGAGCTCGACCATGAACGACAGGCCCACCACCTCGCCGCCCAGGCGCTGCACCAGCTCGATGGTGCCCATCACCGTCCCGCCGGTGGCCAGCAGGTCGTCCACGATGAGCACCCGCTGGCCGGGCTGGATGGCGTCGCGATGGATCTCCAGGGTGGCCGTCCCGTACTCGAGGGCGTACTCGACCTCGATCGTCTCGGCTGGCAGCTTTCCGAGCTTCCGAACCGGGACGAACCCGGCGCCCAGCTGGTAGGCGATGGGCGCGCTGAAGATGAACCCGCGCGACTCCATGCCCACCACCACGTCAATCGGTGTGTCGCGGACCTGGCCGACCATGCGGTCGATGACCTCCTTGAAGGCGGTCGGGTCCTTCAACAGGGTCGTGATGTCGTAAAACAGGATGCCCGGCTTCGGGAAGTCGGGGACCTCGCGGATGAGCTTCCGCAGGTCGTCGGCCGAAGTCACGGTCACCGGGCGAGTCTAGTCGGCGCGACGGCGCGCCTGCAACGCGGCCGGACCATTGGCCCATCGTCCGGTCGGCTGGACCGGACTACCGTCGGCCTCCAATGTCGATCCGAATGATGCGTCGCCGGACTGAGCGCGCGCTGCCCGGCCTGATCCTCGCATCCGCGGTCGGGATCGCTCTCCTGGTGATCGCGTCGAGCTGGAACGAGCGCGACCAGTTCACGCTGACCACCGCAATCGTGGCGGTCCTCGTGGTGCTGGCATCGGCGCAGGGCGTGATGCTCTGGCAGCGGGGCACCGCCGCCAACCGCGCCGAAGCACGCCTGGGCGGGCTCGAGTCCGAAGAAGGCACGTTCCGGGCCCTCGTCGAGCGGCTGCCCGCGGCGTTGTACATCGCGGGCTTCGGTCCCAAGGCGACGTGGAACTACGTCAGCCCCCGAATCGAGGCCCTTCTGGGCTTTACGGCGGCGGAATGGATGGCCGATTCCTCGCTCTGGATGCGACAGATCCATCCCGATGACCGGGAACGGGTCACGCGAGAGGAGGCCGAGCAATGGAGCCGCAAGCCCGGCGTGGTCAGCGCCAGTGAATACCGGATGCTGTCCCGGGACGGTCGCGCGCTATGGATTCGCGACGAGGCGGTGATCGTCACCGACGAGCAGGGCAGCCCATCCTTCTTTCGCGGCTACATCATCGACATCACTGCCCAAAAGGAGGCCGAGCAGGCGCTCCGTCAGAGTGAGGAGCAGACCCGTCGCATCATCGACACCGCCAGCTACGCGTACATCGGGATGGACGCCGATGGGTTGATCGCGGACTGGAACCAGGCTGCGGAGCAGACGTTCGGCTGGTCGCGCGAGGAGGTCATTGGTCAGCCGCTCGCCGACCGCGTCATCCCGGTCGCGCAGCGCGAGGCTCACCGTGCGGGCCTGGCCAAGTTCCTGGAGACAGGACAGGGCCCGATCCTGGGCACCCGGCTGGAGGTGAACGCGGTCCACCGCGACGGCCGCGAGTTCCCCGTCGAGCTGACCATCTGGGCCGTCGGGACAGGTGAGTCCGCGACCTTCTCGGCGCTGGTGCACGACATCACGCTGCGCAAGGAGCTGGAGCGCCAGCTGCAGCACCAGGCCTTCCACGACTCACTCACCGGGCTGGCCAATCGGGCCTTGTTCGCGGACCGGGTGGGGCACGCCATGGCCCGCCAGGAACGGGCCCGCCGCTCGATGGCGGTCATCTTCCTGGACCTGGACGACTTCAAGACGGTCAATGACAGCTTGGGTCACGCCGCTGGCGACCAACTGCTGACGGCGGTCGCGGAGCGCTTGCGAGGTGTCATGCGACCCGAGGACACGGTGGCTCGCTTCGGGGGCGACGAGTTCGCCATCCTGCTGGAGGACACCACACGCGATTCGGCTCGACGGGTGGCAGACCGGGTGCTGGCTGCACTGCGCTCCCCGTTCGACCTCCAGGGCAAGCAGGTCTTCGCGCGTGGCAGCGCCGGGGTCGCGGTGGCCCAGCCGGGCAGCTCGCCGCCCGAGGATCTGCTGCGCCATGCGGACCTGGCGATGTACACCGCCAAGGCCCGCGGCAAGGGCCGGATCGAGTTCTTCGAGCCGCGCATGCACCTGGCCGTCATCCGACGCCAGGAATTGCGGTCTGAGCTGGAGCAGGCCATCAGCCGCGGCGATTTCGTGCTCCACTACCAGCCGTTCGTCGATCTGCGCAATGGCCGGCTGGCCGGGCTCGAGGCCCTCATCCGCTGGCGGCATCCGGAACGCGGCCTGATTGAGCCCGACGAATTCATCCCCGCCGCCGAGGAGACCGGGCTCATCGTGCGGCTCGGAGCGTGGATCACCGGCGAGGCCTGCCGCCAGATGGCGGCCTGGGACCTGGCCCGTGCGCTGCTGAGCGCCAATGGACGTCAGCCGCTGATCAGCGTGAACGTTTCAACCCGCCAACTGACCGATCCAAGCCTGCTGGACATGGTGGCCAGGTCGCTTCGCGATTCCGGGCTCGCGCCCAACCGCCTCCTGCTGGAGATCACCGAGAGCACCTTGATGGCCGAAGTGGCCGATACCGAGCAGACGCTCCTCCGACTGCGGGGGACGGGCGTCCAGCTGGCCATGGACGACTTTGGGACGGGGTACTCATCGCTGAGCTACCTCGAGCGGCTGCCGGTCGACCTGCTGAAGATCGATCGATCCTTCACCGCCTCACTGGGCGACGACCGCGAGGTGCCAGTCCTCCTGCGCTCGATCATCAAGCTCGGCCAGACCCTCGGTCTCCAGGTGCTGGCGGAGGGGATCGAACGTGGCGACCAGGTGGTCCGGCTGCGGGAGCTGGGCTGCCGCCTGGGCCAGGGGTTCCACTTCTCACCGCCGCTCCCCGCCGATGCGGTCCCGGATGCCGTGGCTCAGCGCTGGCAAGGTTCGCTCAGCGCCTGACGGCCGCTCGGGATCGGAGCGGGATAGCCCGATCCCTCGATGTACACGACGTGTACATATCGGCCACCTTGGACAGTCCCCGGGCCGCGGGCGGTGGGCTCGGCAGTCTTTCGGCGGCCTGAGGGCCTTTCGTTGGCCGAATCGTTCATCTCGTGTACCAAAACCGCCCGCGGGAGGCCTCCCGAGGCGCTCCGGCTTCCCAAAGCGGCCGATGTGTACATCCCGCGTACATGGGGCTCATTTCCCGCCGTGTCGCCAGGACGACATTCGGGCAGTCGTCCACCGGCTACGCCTTCGAACCGATCGGGGCCGATGCTCGCTCCAACACCTTCACCCATCCAAGCGGGAGACCGGACCAATGACCACCATCACCTACCCAAGCAGCAACACCTCCACCTTCGTGATCGGTGCCCTCGTTGGGGCCCTGGCGATGCTGATCCTGGCCGCGACCCTGGCGTTCGCATCCTTCGGGGCACCGGCCATGATCACCCAGCCGGAAGCAGCGCCGGCACCGGCGATCAACCAGTGGGTCACCAGCCCCATTTCGGGTCCGATGGAGCACGCACCCTGAACATCCCCAGACGGGAAGCCACGAGACCCGGGAGCAATCCCGGGTCTCGCACTTTGATCCGGGGCGCCCTGGCGGCCGAGCGCCGCAGGCCCTCCCTGGCGTCAGCTGGCCGCCAGGCGCCTCAGGACCGTCTGCCGCGGCGTGAGGGGCCGAGAGGCGAGTCACGTGTGACTGACAGCTGCGCCAGACCGGGCCTGCGCACGATGCGAGTCATTTGTGACTGACACCTCGCACCAGACGGTTCCTGCGCACGATGCGAGTCATTTGTGACTCCAGCCGGTCGTCAGCTGGCCGCCAGGCGCCTCAGGACAGTCTGGAGCACGCCACCCTGGCGGTAGTACTCCACGTCCACCGGTCCGTCCAGACGGGCGATGGCGGTGAAGGTGCGCACGCTCCCGTCCTCGGCCCGGGCCTCGACCGTCATCTCCTGGCGGGGCTGCAACCCGGCAGCCATACCCCGGATGGTGAACGTCTCGCGCCCGGTCAGGCCCAGCAATTTGGCGCTCTCACCGGCACGCAACTGGAGGGGCAGAATCCCCATCCCGACCAGGTTGGACCGATGAATGCGCTCGTACGACTCGGCGATCACCGCCCGCACGCCCTGGAGGAGCGGCCCCTTGGCCGCCCAGTCACGTGAGGATCCAGACCCGTATTCCTTGCCGGCAAGCACGACCAGCGGCGTCACCGAGGCCAGATAGCGCCGCGAGGCCTCGAAGATCGTCAGCCGCTCCCCGCTGGGGAGGTGCTCGGTGACGTTCCCTTCGGCGTCAGGCGTAAGCCGGTTGCGCAGGCGAATGTTCGCGAACGTGCCACGCACCAGCACCTCGTGATGCCCGCGCCGGGCCCCATACGAGTTGAAGTCGCGTGGCGTAACGCCCCGCTCGATCAGCCACTTCCCGGCCGGGCTGCTCTGCGGAATGGATCCCGCCGGCGAGATGTGGTCCGTGGTGACCGAGTCTCCCAGCCACGCCAGCACTCGCGCGTCGACGATGTCAGTCACCGGCGCCGGCTCCGCGCCCAGCCCGTCGAAGAACGGCGGGCGGGCGACGTAGGTAGACGCCGGGTCCCACGCGTAGCGGCCTCCGGCTGGGACCGGCAGCTCCCGCCATTGCTCATCCCCGTCGAACACCGAGGCGTACTCCTTGGTGAAGATCTCGGAGCGCACCTGCTCGGCCACGACGGCATCCACTTCGGCGGCGGTCGGCCACAGGTCCTTCAGAAAGACCGATGCGCCATCGGTGCCGATCCCCAGCGGCTCGGTCGTGAGGTCCAGGTCGATCCTCCCCGCCAGCGCGAACGCCACGACCAATGGCGGCGAGGCCAGGTAGCTGGCGCGGGTGAGCGGATGGATGCGGCCCTCGAAGTTCCGGTTGCCGGACAGGACCGATACCCCCACCAGGTCGGTCTGTTCCACGGCGGCGGCGATGGGTTCGGCGAGCGGCCCGGAATTGCCGATGCAGGTCGTGCAGCCATAGCCGACCAGGTTGAAGCCAAGGGCATTCAGCGGAGACATCAGGCCCGCGGCCTCGAGGTACTGGGTTACGACCTTCGACCCGGGTGCGAATGAGGTCTTGACCCAGGGCGGCACCTTCAGCCCGCGCTGGACGGCGCGCTGCGCCACCAGGCCCGCGGCCACCATGACCGACGGGTTCGAGGTGTTCGTGCACGAGGTGATGGCGGCGATGAGGACCGATCCGGAGCTGACCGAATCGGTGGTGCCGTTGAACCGCACCGTGGCGGATCGGTCAAGCGCATCGGCGAAGACGGTCCGGAAGTTCTCGGGCAGACCGGGCAGTGAGACGCGGTCCTGCGGGCGCTTGGGTCCGGCCAACGAGGGCTCGACGCTGCCCAGGTCCAGGTGCAGGGATTCGTTGAACATCGGCTCCGGTGAGGCATCGGTCCGGAACATGTGCTGGGCCTTGGCGTAGGCCTCGACCCGGGCAACCACCTCATCCGATCGGCCGGTCATCCGCAGATAGCGGAGCGTCTCGCCGTCGACCGGGAACAGGGTGGCGGTGGCTCCGAACTCGGGGCTCATGTTGCTGATGGTGGCCCGATCGGCCAGCCCGAGCCGCGACAGGCCGGTGCCGTGAAACTCGACGAACTTGCCCACCACCCCGTGGGTGCGGAGGATCTCGGTCACGGTCAGGACCAGATCGGTGGCCGTGGTGCCGGGCCGCATCTCGCCGTCCAGGCGGAAGCCGACCACCACGGGGAGCGGCTGGTACAGCGGCTGGCCAAGCAGCGCGGCCTCGGCCTCGATCCCGCCCACGCCCCAGCCCACCACCCCGAGGCCGTTGATCATGGTGGTGTGCGAGTCGGTCCCGACTAGGGTGTCGGGGAAGGCGGTCATTGTGCCGTCCGGCTCGGGGCGGGCGCTGACGACGTCGGCCAGGTACTCGAGGTTGACCTGGTGGACGATGCCGGTCCCCGGCGGGACGACCCGGAAGTTGGCGAACGCTTCCTGCGCCCAGCGGAGGAGTGCGTATCGCTCGCCGTTGCGCTCGTACTCGCGCTCGACGTTGATCAGGAACGCGGCGTCGGTCCCGTACTGGTCCACCTGGACCGAGTGGTCGATGACCAGGTCGGCCGGGACGAGGGGGTTGACCTTGTTCGGGTCGCCGCCCATGTCGGCCAGCGCGTCACGCATGGCGGCCAGATCCACCACGCACGGGACGCCGGTGAAGTCCTGGAGGATGACCCGCGCGGGGAGGAACGGCAGCTCGGTCGTGGCGTCTTCGGCGTCCGGGCGCCAGGAAGCCAGCGCCGCCAGATCGTCGATGGTGACGAGGCCATTGCCCGATGCGGCGTGCCGGGCGGCGTTCTCGATCAGGACCTTGACCGTGTACGGCAGCCGATCCAGGTCGGGGATGCCCAGCCCTTCGAGGTTGTAGTACCGATACGACCGGTCGCCGACGGTCAGCGTCGCGCGCGCAGCCCAAGGATCGGATGGGGTCGGAAGGGTGGTCACGATCGCGCCTCCTCAGTCAATGCTGATCGGCGCCGGACGAGTGCGCCCGTCCCGGGTCGAGAATTCGCCGTCGAGTATACGCCGCGCCTCAGTCGCCCAGTGAGGTCGGGCGCCGGAGGCAACCAGCGGCGCGCCGCGCACGAATTCGTTATAAGGATGGGAACCCGATCCCGCCCCCGCTACTCGAGGAGTCCTGAAGCCGATGCACAGGTTCAGCGTCTTCCGATATCGAAAACGGGCCGTCCTGCCGGCCGTCGTCAGCTTCGCGATCCTGCTCGCCGCCTGCGACGCCGGGGGCTCGCAGTCCCCGTCGCCCGACCGGGCCACCAACTCCGAAAGCGCAACGCCGACGGACGCCCTCACGACGCCAGCTGAACCGAGCCTGGTGGCGACGCTTTCGCCGTCTCCTGACGTCACCACGGTCATCATCCGCGACCGCTCCTTCGGAACGCCGGAGATCACGGTTGCCGTGGGGGATGTCACCTTCATCAACGCGGACACGCTCCCGCACACGGTCACCGAGGGGGAGGATGGCGAGGCGGCCCCGAATGGGCGATTCGATGTGTTCGTCGCCGCCGGCGACTCCGTCACGATCACGTTCGCCGAGCCGGATGACTACCTCATCACCTGCCTCTTCCACTCCGAGATGTCTCTGTTGGTTCACGTCCGCTGAGCTTACGAAATGAAAGACGGGCGGGAGCCAAGCGGCGCCCGCCCGTCGGGATGTACGTCTGAGGTCAGGCTCGAACGCGGACCGTCCGTACCGCGGCTGCGAGCGCGATCAGCATGACCACGATGCCCAGCGGCACCAATGGCGAGTTCGCGGGTTGCGACATCGCCGTGTCCGGGAGCGCGCCGGCAAGCTGGCCGCGAACGGCCCCGTTCGGGTAGTCGGCCGTGTGGACGTTTACGTAGAACACGGCGGGGTTGTTGACGATCTCCTGCAGGGGTTCGGCGGGGTCAGCAATCCTGCAGCCAACGCTGCTCCCGGTGAAGCCATCGGTGTCCAAGGGAACGACGACTGCGCCCGCAACGCCAGCCGCGCCGGTGTGGATATGCGATGCGATCGCAGCGGGGATGTTGGTGACGGTGATGTCCCAGCAGACCTCGCGGGTGTCCATGTGGAAATGGATGTTGGCGGTGCCGGACCCATCGGGATCGCCCCCGTCCGGAACCTCGGCGGCTCCACCCTGGAGGGTGGCGGCGAACGTTGGATCGGCGGCGAGGACGGCACCGGCCGTCGCGAGGCCGACGACCGCGGCCAGCGTCACCAGTATGACCAGAAGCGGTGCGCGGGTGCGCAAGATAGGCCTCCTTCGGTTTCGTGGCTCTCAGCGTGACATCCACGAATACGGGCATTCGTGGGTACGCCCGGAACGCGCAGTGCGGCCGGTACTAGAACTACGCGCCCGACCGCACAGAGGTTCAGGTTACGGATCGTGGCGCAAGCGGGTGTACGTGATCAAGTCGTGGTGGGCGCCGGCGCGGAACTGGGCGCCGCGCTGGATACCTTCACGAATGAATCCGGCCTTTTCAAGGGCACGCTGCTCGGCCAGGTTTTCGACATCGGTGCTGGCCTCGACCCGGTTGGCATCGGTCGTTTCGAAGAGGTAGTCAGCGAGCAGCCGCTGGGCAATCCCGCCGAGGCCTTGGCCGCGGGCCTCGGGGATGAGTGAGATACCGATGTTCCAGGCCCGCGACGTCGGTGGAGGCCCGTAGTGGACTTCGTGCCAGCCGACCGTGCCGATGGGTTGCCCGTCCGCCACGCGCTCGATGATCAGCTGGCCGTTCCGCTCGTTGCGGAGGGGGCCCTTGGCCAGGGCCTCGCGGATGGCGGAACCGTCGTCGGGGGGAAGCCCGAAGTCGTTGAACTCGCCCTTGGCCTCGGGCGAGCGCGCCCACGAATCGAGCAGGTCGGCGTCGGCCAGCGTGGCGTCGCGTAGCCGGATCGGTAGATCACTCACGAGGAGCCTCGGTGGCTTTCACTTTGGGTCTGCCGGGCGGGCGCGACACTCTCGTCAGAACGACCTGAGCTGGTCGCCTCCATCGCGAGCTCGATCACCCCGTTTAGGGGCATGGCGCGACCTCGCGCGTATGCCTCGGCGAAGGTGGCCTTGTCCAAGTGGCCCCGAATCACGCTCACAGTGTCCTCGTTCATCGTCCTGACCCACCGTTCTATGTCCTCAAGCTCATCAAAGAGCGCCTCTGCGCGGGCCAAAATCTGCGTCGCCGGGTCGATGTTTCCCGTCCGCGCCAGGACGTGGGCGCACCGGCTGAGCGCGATGGCGATCGTCTCGCGGTCCTCGCCCAGCGCGAGCGGGAGATGATCGTGGACGAGTGACAGCGCTTCTCGAGCGGGCATGCCCAGGTCGAGGGCATTGAGCGAGAGCCCACCCAGCATTCGCATCTGGGCGGCAGTGTTGCCGGTCTCCCGGGCGCGACGGAGCAGGTCGCGGCGGACGTCCCACGCCCGCTCGCGGCGACCGGACTCCTCGAGCGTCCAGACCAGCGGCCAGCCAACACCCAGGACCAGGTCGTCGTCACCCAGCTCGCTGAAGAGGGCGGAGCTCGCCTCAAGGTGAGGGAGGGCGTCCTCGTATCGCTCGGACATCGAGAGTGAGACACCCTTCCCCCAAAGCGCATTGGCGACACCGGCCGAGTCGTCCAGCGCCCGGTAGATCGCCAGCGCTTCTTCGCAGGCCGCGAGCGCGAGTGCCTCGTCGCCTGTCTTGATCGGAGAGTTGGCCCAGGCAAGAAGGGCCTTGGCCCGCTCGTGGGTCGGCTCGGGGTGGAGGTCGAGAAGCGGACGCAGGAGCTGGGCGGCCTCCCTGGAATGCTGGTTCATGAACCAGAATTCGTCCAGGGCGGCGGCCATACGCAGGGCATCGCGTGTCCTGTCCACAACCCTCAGGTGCTCAAGGGCGGAGCGGATGTTGTCAAGCTCCGTCTCCAGGCGGTCGAGCCACGCACCGGGCACACCTGCTCGGCCGCGCAGCCAGGCCCGCTCGACGAACGGCTGCGCCTCAGTGGCCAGAGCCAGGAACCACTCCGCGTGACGACCCCGAATCGCCGCCTCCTCCTCCTGGCCGCTGGCCCCGAGCCGCTCTGTCGCGTACTCGCGGATGGTTTCCAGCATCCAGTAGCGCTCGTGGGAGAAGCGGATGAGGCTCTTCTCAACCAGCGACTGCAGGATGTCGAGTTCCGCATTGATGATCTCGTCGGCGGCCGCGAGGGTGCAGCCGCTGGCGAACACGGCGACGCGCGCGAAGAGCTCTTGCTCCTTGGCGGTGAGCAGCTGGTAGCTCCACTCGATGGTCGCCCGCAGGGTCTGCTGGCGGGGATCGGCGTCCCGTCCGCCCTTGAGCAGGTCGAGCCGTCTCGATAGCCGCTCGAGGATCTGGGTCGGGGTAAGGGCGCTCGCCCGGGCCGCGGCCAGCTCGATGGCAAGGGGGAGGTTGTCGAGGGCCCGGCACAGCCGGCGGACCGTGTCATCAGGCTCGGTCTGGGCCCGGGCACAGAACAGGTCCACGGCCTCGGGGTCGGCCAGCGGCAGCACCTGATACTCGACCTCGCCTCGGACGCGGAGGCGCTCGCGGGAGGTGACGAGCAGGCGGAGGTTCGGGCAGCTCTCGACCAGACCCGCCAAGTCGGGGGCGGCGGCGATGACCTGCTCAAGGTTGTCGATCAGGAGCAGCATTTCCCGCTCGCCGATGTGGTCGGCCAGGCCGTCCTTGGCGCCCAGGGTCTGACCGATCGTCTCGTTCACCAGCGCCGGGTCGCGGAGCGGGGCCAGGCCTACCCAGAAGACGCCGGCCTTGAAGTCTGTGACGAGGCTCGCCGCGGCCTCGATCGCCAGACGTGTCTTGCCCGAGCCACCCGGTCCCGTGAGGGTCAGCAGCCGGGCCCCGTCCTGGAGGAGGGCAGCGACCTCCTCGACTTCGCGATCCCGCCCGACAAACGAGCTGGCGGGACGCGGCAGGTTCGTGTTCGAGATCGTCTTGAGTGGTGGGAACCGCTCGTCTCCAACCTGGTAGATGGGAACCGGCTCGGCGAAATCCTTGAGCCGATGCTCTCCGAGCTCGCGCAGGCCCTCCATCCCCACGAGCGCCATCGTGGCCGCCGAGACGAGGACCTGCCCGCCGTGGCCCGCGGCGGCGATCCGCGCCGCGCGGTGGACATCGGCTCCCACGTAGCCCTCCTCGCCCAGGTGCGGCGTACCGGTGTGGATCCCCATCCGGACCCGGATCGGGCCATCCGCCAAGGCATCGCGGGCCGCGCCCGCGGCCGCCAGCGCCCCTTCGACGGTCGGGAAAGCGACGAAGAATGCATCGCCCTGGGTGTCCACCTCCACCCCGCCGTGAGCAGCGAAGGCGTCCCGAACGATCCGCCGGTGCTGGGCCAGGGCATCGGCATACCCCTCCGGGCCGAGCTCGTGGAGAAGCTTCGTCGAGCCCTCGACATCGGTGAACAGGAACGTGACCGTGCCGGAGGGGAGATCAGGACGCGACATCAGCGTTCGCCTCGGCGGGCGGGAGGAGCCTCTCGACGATGTGGTCGAATGGCGTTTCAGCCCCCTCCTGCTCGACCTGCTCCCCGTCAGTCGCGCCGAGGTCACGGCGGGCGTCGCCGAGCAACCGATCCTGCATCGACTGCCACCACCGGTCGGTGCTCATGGCGATCTCGCGCTGTTTCACATGTGCCGACGCGGCGATCCGAAGGGCAGCCGCTGCCTGTCCTTGCCCTGCGAGGGACATCGCGACCCCGAGCACCTCGTCCGTTTCGCGGCCGATCAGGCCAGCCTCGTGCGCATACTGCAGGGCAGTTCGGTAGGCGCGTTCCGACTCTTCATAGCGACCGTCCACCAGGGGGCAGTCGGCAAGGAAGTGCAGCGCCAGTTCCTGCATGTACACCGCTTGATTTCGCCGAGCAATGGCCAGGAGTTCACGGGCCTCGGCCGCCGCGCGCGAGGTGTTCCCCTGGGCTACAAAGATGTGGCACAGGCCTGCTCGCGAGCCGAGTCCGTGCGCCTCCGGCTCCAAGGCCCGCGACCGGGCTGCCAAGCTCTGCTGATGGGTATCGTGCGCGGCATCGTATTGGCCCAGCGCGTCGTGTACCCAGCCCATTGTCTCCAGCGTGTCGGCCTCGCCCACAGCGTCTCCGTTGGCCCGCCACAACTCCAAGGCCTCGCGAAGGCTCGAGAGGTCATCATCGAACCCGCCCAAGTACATGAGGCCCCGAGCGCGCAACGGGTCAAAGGCGGCATGTCGCCGTATCGCCGCTTCCACCCTGGCACGTGCCTCAGGTCCGCGACCGTGAGTGCGCCAAGACTCGGCGATCGCACCAGCGAGCCGGATCTCATCGGCGG
>Ga0302046_10001817_pt1 | contig 19994 bp, 15 predicted proteins | sample RVTome_11_FD_200261 | JGI IMG/M metagenome (GOLD analysis project Ga0302046, IMG submission 200261) | Soil microbial communities from uranium-contaminated site in the Upper Colorado River Basin, Wyoming, United States - RVT147D111 (version 2) ...
CACATTCGGCTGCTTGATCCGATCGCCCGCACCCTGAGGTCGAGGTTGAACTTCCGCCTGAGGCGCGCGCTCCCGGCCGCGAGCTGATCGACGAGCACGGAGCCGACCGATCCCGGCCCGATGATGCCGAGCGACACCGTCTTGGCCGAGAGATAGAAGCTGCCATGGACGGCGCGCAGCGCCTTGGTCATGTCCTTCGCCGCGATCACGGCCGAGATGTTGCGCTCGGACGCCCCCTGAGCGATGGCTCTGACGTTGATGCCGGAGTTGCCGAGCGTACGGAAGAACTTGCCGGCGCTGCCCGGCTGCCCCGACATACCGTCGCCGACGACGGCGATGATCGCGACGCCCGACGTCACCTCCACGCGCTGCACCTGGCCGCCGGCGAGCTCGACGGCGAAAGCCCGCTCGACCACGGCCTTGACATTCGCCGCCGCCTGCTCGCGCACGGCGAAACAGATCGAATGCTCCGAGCTGCCCTGCGAGATCAGCATCACCGAGACGCCGGCTTCGCGCAACGCCCCGAACAGGCGGTCGGCCGTGCCCGGCACGCCGATCATGCCGGCGCCTTCGAGGTTGATCAGCGCGATGCCGTCGAAGGCGCTGACGCCCTTGACGACGGCGTCGCGCGGCGTCGATTCCGCCGCAATCAGCGTGCCTGCATGGCCGGGATTGAAGGTGTTGCGGATACGGATCGGAATGGAGCCTGCAATCGCCGGCGCCATCGTCTGGGGATGGATTACCTTGGCGCCGAAGTACGCGAGCTCCATCGCCTCGTTGTACGAGAGCTGCGCGATGACGGTCGCTTCGGGCACGCGGCGCGGATCGCCGTTCATGACGCCGTCGACGTCGGTCCAGATCGTGACCTCGGTCGCGCCGAGCAATGCCGCGAAGATCGAGGCCGAGAAGTCGCTGCCGTTGCGCCCGAGCGTCGTCGGCGAGCCGGAAGAATCGGCAGCGATGTAGCCCGTGACCACTGCAATGCCGGCCGGATCGGAGGCGATCCGCTCCGCGCAGCGGGCCCGCGACTCCTCCCAGCGCACGATCGGACCCATCTCGCCATGATCGATCGAGAGCACGTCCCGCGCATTGACGTAGCGCACCGGCATCGCGCCGCCGAGCTCGCGCCCGAGGTAGGCCGCGAGCAGGCTCGCGGACCAGATCTCGCCGTAGCCCGTCACGAGGTCCTTGCTGCGCTCGGACGAGGAGCGCACGAGCGACAACGCCTCGAGCACGTCGCGGATGTCCTCGAGATCCCGGTCGAGCGCCTCGATCAGCGCGCCGGCGGCACCGGCACCGAGCAGTGTCGTTGCGGCCTCGGACTGACGTGCGCGGATCGCGGCGAGCGGCCCCGCAACGTCCTCGCCGACGGCCGCCCGGTCGATGACGTCGAATAGCTGGTCCGTCACGCCGCTCATCGCCGAGACGATGACGGCAACGGGTGGCTTCGGGCCGTCCGCAACGAGCGCGGCGACGCGCCGAAAGCAATCCGCGTCGGCGAGGCTCGAGCCTCCGAACTTGTAGACGGTCCAGCCCATCGAGGGCGCGCTCCTCAAGGTTAAAGCGGGCCGCGAGCATACCAGAAGCCCGCCCCGTGCTCATCGGAGGTCGGCGACCGGGCGAGCGCGGCTCAGCTGTTCCGCGCAGCCGCGATGCGGCGGCGCATCTCCGCGATCGTCGCGCCGTAGTCGTCGCTCTTGTAGATCGCGGAGCCCGCGACGAAAGTATCGGCCCCGGCCGCCGCGATCCGGCCGACGTTGTCGAGCGTGATGCCGCCGTCGACCTCGAGACGCGGCCCTGCGCCCGCGGCGTCGATCATGCGCCTTGCCGCCTCGATCCGGGGCAGCGTCGACTCGATGAAGCTCTGCCCGCCGAAGCCGGGATTGACCGACATCAGGAGAACGAGGTCGATCGACCCGATCCAGCGGCCGAGACCGTCGAGCGGAACGTCCGGATTGAAGACGAGGCCGGCCTTGCAGCCGGCGCCGCGGATCGCGGCGATCGAGCTGCCGACGTCCCGGCTCGCTTCGGGGTGAAAGCTGATGATCGAGGCGCCGGCCCCGGCGAAACGCGGAATCAGGGCCTCGACCGGGTCCACCATCAGATGCGCATCGATGGCGACGCCGAGCTCTTCGTCGTCGATGTACCGCTTCAGCGACTCGCAGACGAGCGGCCCGATCGTCAGATTCGGGACGTAGTGATTATCCATGACGTCGAAGTGGATCAGGTCGGCGCCGGCCGCGACGACGGCGGCGACCTCGTCGCCGAGGCGCGCGAAGTCGGCGGACAGTATCGACGGCGCAATCCAGGCTGGCTTCATCGGTGCATTATTTCACGGACGATCCGGGCTCAGCGCGCCTCGTGGCGCCGTGACCCGGCCACTCCGATCGCAAGCCATGCGCTCGTGACGAGAGCCAGGCCGCAGCCGATCGCGATCGCCAGCATCGCCTGGCGATACCCTGCGACGGCGACGGCCGCGGTTGCCGCGATGCCGCCCGTCATCGAAGCGCCAAAGAGCCGGCCCGCGCCGAGGCAGACCGTGAGCAGGCCCTGGCTCGCGCCGCGGGCCGCCTGACCGCCCTCCTCCAGAGCCGCGAACCGGAGCGGCGCGCCGAGCAGCGAGGCGAGCCCGAAGCCAACTGTGAGGCCCGCGGCATAGAAGCTCGGCGTCGAGAGCGGCAGCAGGGCGAAGAGCAGCAGTCCAAGCATCGTCAGGGCCATGCCGAGCTGAATCACGGGGCGCGCGCCGACCCGATCAAGGGCGCGGCCTGCGATGATCGAGCCTGCGATCAGGGCGCCGATCAAAGGCAGCAGCATGAAGCTCGCGCGGCTCGCGCTGACGTCGAGCGCATTGACCGCGAGCGTCGGCAGAAACACCATGCTCGCTTCGGCGAGCCCCGTCGCGAGCCCGAGCAGACCGATGATGCGCATCTGCCGCGACTCGAGCAGTCTCGGCTCGACGATAGGCGCCTCCGCGCGGCGCTCGGCGCGCCAGAACAGGAGCAGCGCGGCGGCGGCCACGGCGAAGGCCGCGGCCGGGCCGGCGCCGATGCCGGCGAGGCCCGAGGATGCGGACCCCACTCGCGACGCGCCGAAGGCGAGCGCCGCGAGACCGAGCGCGAGCAGCCCGGCGCCCTGCGCGTCGAAGCGGCGCCTCGCTTCACTGCCGCGATCCTCGAGCAAGGCGACCGACATGCCGATCAGAGCGACGACGAGCGGCAGGTTGACGACGAAGAGCCAGCGCCAGCTGAAGCTGAGCAGGATGCCGCCGATCACGGGCCCGAGCGCGAAGGCGATGCCGAAGACCGCGCCGATCAGGCCGAGGGCCCGGCCGCGGCGCTCGATCGGGAAGGTGTCGGCGATCACCGCGCTCGCGACCGGCAGCGTCCCGCCCGCGCCGACGGCCTGGATCGCCCGCCCCGCGAGCAGCACGCCGAGAGACGGCGCGGCCGCGACCACGAGCGACCCGGCGCCGAACAACGCGAGGCAGCCGATATAGACGCGCCGGCGGCCGAAGCTGTCGGACAGCGAAGCGAGCAACGGCGCGCCGATCAGTCCGAACAGGATGTAGATCGAGAAGATGGCGGCCGATTGCCGCGAGTCGAGCGCGAGCTCGGCCTGGATCGCGGGCAGCGCCGGGCCGACGATCGCGATGTCGAGCGCGCCGAGCAGCACGCCGCCGAAGAGCAGAACCAGGATCGGTGCCGTCGCGGCGCCTTCACTACCGCGCAGGGAGGCATTCCGTTGCATGCCGCATTGTACCGGCATGCAGCTGCCCGCTGCGTTGGAATCCTTCTTGCCGGGCCTCGCAGCCCGTTACAATTCCGTCGATGACCCGTCCTGCCCCCGACAGCGCCAGGCTGATTCGTCAGACCGAGCGTTATGCCGCCAGAAACTACGCCCCGCTGCCGGTCGTTCTCTGCCGCGCCGAAGGCGTCTACGCTTACGACGTCGAGGGCCGCCGTTACCTCGACTGTATCAGCGCCTACTCCTCGCTGAACCAGGGCCACCGCCATCCGCGGATCATCGCAGCGCTGGTCGCGCAGGCCGGCCGGCTGACGCTCGCGTCGCGCGCCGTGCACAACGACCGCATGGGACCGTTTCTCGAGAAGCTCGCCAAGCTTTCGGGGCTCGACGCCGCGCTGCCGATGAACACGGGCGCCGAGGCCGTCGAGACCGCGATCAAGCTCGCGCGGAAGTGGGGCTATCGGCAGAAGGGCGTTGCGCGCGACCAGGCGCGCATCGTCGTTTGCCGCAACAACTTTCACGGCCGCACGACTACGATCGTCGGCTTCTCGAGCGATGCACAATACCGCGACGATTTCGGCCCCTACGGTCCCGGCTTCGACAGCATCGACTTCGACGACGTCGGCGCGCTCGATCGCGCGATCCGGCCTGAGACTGTCGCCTTTCTCGTCGAGCCGATCCAGGCCGAGGCCGGCATCATCGTGCCGGCGCCCGGCTACCTGACCGAGGTCCGCCGCGTCTGCCGCGAGCGCGGCGTGCTGCTCGTTCTCGACGAGATCCAGACCGGGCTCGGGCGGACCGGGAAGCTCTTTGCGTTCGAGCACGACGACGACGCGAAGCCGGACGTGCTCGTGCTCGGCAAGGCCCTCGGCGGCGGCGTCTATCCCGTCTCGGCCGTGCTCGGTTCGCGCGAGACGATGGACGTCTTCATGCCCGGCGATCACGGCAGCACGTTCGGCGGCAACCCGCTCGCGGCCGCCGTCGCCGACGCGGCGCTCGACGTGATCGTCGACGAAGCCCTGCCGGAGCGGGCGGCGCGCATGGGCGCGCGGCTCAAGCGCGGCATCGAGGCCCTGTCGGCGCGCTGTCTCAGAGCGGTCCGCGGCAAGGGGCTCCTGCTCGGTCTCGACATCGCACCGGAGCTCGGGACGGCGCGCGAGGTCGCGCTCGGACTGCTCGAGCGCGGCGTGCTCGCGAAGGACACGCACGAGCAAGTCTTGAGGCTTGCACCGCCGCTCATCATCGACGAGCCCGCGATCGACTGGCTCATCGAGCAACTCGACGCCGTGCTATCCTGAATCGCGATTCACGCGAACGACGGAGACTCATGCAATGGATTTAGGCCTCAAGAACAAGAACGCCGCGATCACGGGCTCGAGCCAGGGCATCGGCTTCGCGATTGCCGAGTCGCTCGCGAAGGAAGGCTGCAACGTCGCGATCTCGGCACGCGGCGCGGAGAAGCTCGAAGAGGCGCGCACGCGGCTAGCCGCGCACGGGGTCAGGGTCGTCACCGTGACGACGGACTTCTCGAGCGAGAGCGGCTGCAAGAGTTTCGTCGATCAGGCCGTCGAGCAGCTCGGCGGGCTCGACATCCTCGTCAACAACGTGGGCGGCATGATCCCGGGCACGCTCGAGAGCCTGACGGAGGCCGACTGGGAGCGCGTGCTGAACGTCAACCTGATGGCCGCCGTCTACACCACCAAGCATGCGCTGCCGCACCTCAAGCAGGCCGGCAAGGCGCGCATCCTCAACGTCTCGGGCGTTTCGGGCAAGCAGCTTCTGCCCGGCTCGCTGACGACGACGATTCCGAATGCCGGCATCATCGGCTTCTCCAAGGTCATGGCCGGCGAGCTCGGCACGGCCGGGATCACGGTCAACAACATCTGCCCAGGGCTCACGAGCACCGAGAGCTGGGGTCCTCGCGCCGAGGCCATGGCCAAGGTGCGCGGGGTCACGGCCGACGACGTTCGTGCCGCGATCGCGGGCCAGACGCTGCTCGGCCGCTGGGCCGAGCCCTCCGAGATCGGCGACGTCGCCGCGTTTCTCGTCTCCGCGAAGAACAGCTACATGACGGGCACGACGGTCGAGGTCTGCGGCGGCTTCAACCGCTATATCTGAGAGCGGGCGAGGACGCCCGCGAGCGCGGCGCGCGCATCGTCGATGACTTCGTCTACGTCGACGGCGCTCAGGCGGCCGTCGCGCTTCAAGAAGCGGCCGTCGACGAGCACAGCCTCGACATTGGCGGGCTGCGCGGCTTCGACGAGCAGATGCGCCGGATCGGTGACGACGCCGAGATTGACCTGCCGCGTGTCGACGACGATGACGTCGGCGCGCTTGCCCGGCGTCAGCGAGCCAGTTACGGCGTCGATGCCCATCGAGCGCGCGCCTTCGATCGTCGCGAGCTCGAGCACGCGGCGGGCCGGCAGGCCGAACTCGTCCTCTGCCCTTGCGTTCTCGACGTTCTGAATCGCCTTCATGATCGCGAACATATCGGCGTTGCCCGACAGCGTCGTCGTGTCGACCGAGAGCCCGATCGGAACGCCGGCGGCGAGATACTCGCCCGTCATCGGCAGGCCGAAGCCGATGCGCATCTCGGTGTAGGGCGACAGGCTCAGGCTCGCGCCGCTCGCGGCGACGGCCCGGACCTCCTCGGGGCTCGACCAGATCGCATGGATCAGCTGGACCTCGGGACCGAGAAGACCCGCGGCGGCGATCGCGGCGATACCGTCCGCGCCCCGAACGTTATTGACGTGCACCGAGACCGGCAGGCCAAGCTCGTCGGCCAGCCGCCGGTCGGACAGCGAGGCTTCGCTGCCGACGCCGCGCCAGGCGAGGCCGAGTCCGATGCGCCCGCCGTGCGAATAGCCGCCAAAGCTTTCGGCAATCTCGCGAAAGTGCGCCTGATCGATCGGCTCTCCACCCGGATGGCCGGTCGGCGTGCCGTAGGCGAATCGCGCTCTGATCCCGGCATCGCCGAGCGCCGTCAGGGCCGCATCGGCGTGCTCGGGCGAACGCACGTTGTGGCACCAGTCGTGGACGAAGGTGATGCCGGAGTGGAGCGCCTCGGCCAGCGCGAGCCTGGCCGCCGCGTACATGTCGCTCGCGAGGTAGAAGCTGCCGAGCGTCCGCGAGACCGGGAAATAACCGCCATCGCCGGCCATGCTGCGCAGCAGGGCCGTCCAGATGTGCCAGTGCGTCTCGACGAAGCCCGGCAGCACGAGCTTGTCGCTCGCGTCGATGCTCTCGGCGCCCGGCGCCGCGAGGCCCTCGCCGACGGCGGCGATCTGCCCGTCACGGATCTCGACGTCGCCGGCGGGCAGGTCGCCGATCGCTCTGTCCATCGAGAGGACATGGGCGTTCCTGAAGACGACATGCTGTCGTTGTGGCAGCACGACTCCCCCCTGCTGCGCCGCGAGCCTACCGCCCGACGCAAGCGCGCCGAGCGCGGCGGCGACCTGACCGAAGCGACGGCGTGTCAGTCGCATGGGCAATCAGGGCTCTGACCCCATTTTCACTGACCCCATTTTCATCAGCTCATCATGCAGACGGACTTGAGCTCGGTGTACGTCTCGATCGCGACGCGCCCGCTCTCGCGGCCGATGCCGGACTGCTTGTAACCGCCGAACGGCATGTTCGGATCGACGAAGCCGTGGCAGTTGACCCAGACCGTGCCGGCCTTGAGCTTAGGCACGAGGCGGTTGACGGCGCTGAGGTCGTTCGACCAGACGCTCGCGCCGAGGCCGTAGCTCGTGCTGTTCGCGATCTTCGCGATCTCGTTGAGATCGTCGAAACGCTGTGCAACGACGACCGGGCCGAAGATCTCCTCCTGCACGACTCTGATGTCGTTTCGCGTGGCCGCGAGCACGGTCGGGCGGACGAAGTAGCCCTCGTGCGACGGCGCGTCACCGCCGGCGACGACGCTCGCGCCCTCCTTCTGACCGCTCTCGATGTACGCCAGCACGCGGTCCTGCTGCTCCTTCGAGACGAGCGGGCCCATCTCCGTATCGGGATCGAGCCCGGGCCCGAGCCGGATCCGGCTCGCCGCGACGGCGACGCCCTCGACGACCTGATCGTAGATCCTGCTGTGCACGTAGAGCCTCGAGCCCGCGGCGCAGACCTGACCGGCGTTGAAGAAGATCGCGTTGGCCGCCCCGCCGATCGCCCCCTCGATGTCGAAGTCCGGCAGCACGATGACGGGCGACTTGCCGCCGAGCTCGAGCGAGACGCGCTTGAGCGTCGCCGTCGCCTCGCGGCTGATCAGCTTGCCGACCTCGGTCGAGCCCGTGAACGCGATCTTGTCGATCCCGGGATGCCGGACGAGCGCCGCGCCCGTGGTCTCGCCGTAGCCCGTCAGGATGTTGATGACGCCGGGCGGGAAGCCGGCCTCGACGATGAGCTCGCCGAGCCGGAGCGCCGTCAGCGGCGTCTGCTCGGCGGGCTTCAGAATAGTCGTGCAGCCAGCCGCGAGCGCGGGCCCGAGCTTCCACGAGGCCATGGCGAGCGGGAAGTTCCACGGGATGATCTGCGCCACGACACCGACCGGCTCGCGCAGCGTATAGGCGCTGATGCGGCCCTCGCCGCGCGCCGGGACCGAGATGTCGATCGTCGAGCCCTCGATCTTCGTGGCCCAGCCGGCCATGTAGCGGAAGTAATCGCTGCTGCCGGGGATATCGACGATGCTCGCCATGAACTTCGTCTTGCCGTTGTCGAGGCTCTCGAGCTCGGCGAGCTCGTCGGCATGCTCGTCGATCAGATCCGCGAGGCGCCAGATCAGGCGCTGCCGCTCGGAGGGAAGCATCCTCGACCAGGGGCCTTCCTCGAGCGCCCTGCGCGCCGCGGCCACCGCCCGGTCGACGTCGGCGGCGCCTGCGTCCGGCGTCACCGAGATCTCCGTGCCCGTCGCGGGGTCGATGACGGACACCGTGGCATCGGATTGCGACTCGACCCATTCGCCGTCGATCAGGAGGCGCGGACCCTTTCTCAGAAAGGAAACGACGTCGTTGGACGGCACGGGCTGGCTTGCTATGGCGACACTCATCGGTCTCATCCCCTCAGGCTGGTGCGCCGTCGAGCTTGAAGAGCTTGACGGCATTCTCCTTCAATATCAGCGGCCGGACCTCGTCGCGAATATCGATCTGCTCGAAGTCCTTGAGCCACCGGTCCGGCGTAATCAGCGGATAGTCCGAACCGAATAATATCTTGTGCTTGAGCCGCGTGTTCGCAAACCTGACGAGCTCGGGCGGGAAATACTTCGGTGACCAGCCCGACAGGTCGATATAGACCTGCGGTTTGTGCAGCGCGATCGACAAGGCCTCGTCCTGCCAGGGCCAGGACGGATGCGCGAGAATGATCGGCATGTCGGGAAAGTCGACGGCGACGTCGTCGACGTCCATCGGATTGCCGTACTTGAGCCTGATGCCGCCGCCGCCGCGCATCCCGGTCCCCATCCCTGAGTGCCCGGTGTGGAACAGCGCCGGCAGCCCGGCCTCGGCGATGACCTCGTAGAGAGGATAGGCGGCCCGATCGTTCGGGAAGAACTCCTGGTACTGCGGATGGAACTTGAAGCCCTTGACGCCGTAGGCCTCGATCAGACGGCGCGCCTCGCGCACGCCGTCGGCGCCGCGCGCCGGATCGATGCTCGCGAACGGGATCATGATGTCGGCGTTCTCGGCCGCGAGCTCCGCGACCTCCTCGTTCGAGACGGGCTTCGTGCCGCGGGCGCGTTCGCCGTCGACCGAGAACACGACACAGCCGATGCGCCGTTCGCGATAGTAATCCGCGATTTGAGGGATCGTCGGCGCGAGACCCTCCTGGCCGAAGTAGACCTGCGCGGCACGCTGGAAGTCTGTCGGCTCCTGCGGGTCTCGGATCGACACTTCGGCGTGGGCATGCACGTCGATTGCGATGAGCTCGTCGATATTCATTGCCATGGCTCGCGTCAGGCCAGGATCCCGCGCACCTTGTCGGCCCTTTCGTCGGCCTCGCGCAGCATCTTCTCGAGGTCGACGGGCTCGGGTACGGCCTGGCCGCGCCGGACTGCCTCGCGTCCGCCCGTCTGCTTGAGCCAGCGCGCGAGATGATCGAGGCCGTCGATGCTGACGCCGGACCACTTGTAGCCCCAGACCCAGGCGAAGTGCGCGATGTCGGCGATGGAATAGTCGCCGGCGAGGTACTCGTGCTCGGCGAGCCTCGTGTCGAGCACCTCGAACAGCCGGCGCACCTCGCGCTGGTAACGCTCGATGGCATAGGGGATGCGCTCGGGCGCATAACGATAGAAGACGTTCGCCTGCCCCATCATCGGTCCGACGCCGCCCATCTGGAACATGAGCCACTGGATGACGGTCGAGCGGCCCTTGACGTCCGCCGGCATGAGCCGCCCTGTCTTCTCGGCCAGGTAGAGCATGAGCGCCCCCGACTCGAACACGGCGAAATCGTCGTTGTCATGGTCGACGATCGTCGGAATGCGCCCGTTGGGGTTGAGCTTCAGGTACCAGGGCTCCTTCTGCTCCTTCTTCTCGAGCTGAATATGATGCACGCGGTAGTCGAGGCCGAGCTCCTCGAGCGTGATCGAGGCCTTCCAGCCGTTCGGCGTTGCTGACGTGTAGAGAGTGATCATGCGCGCGAAAGCCTCGTTCGCGCGTACGATAACATCAAATGAACCAGCGCATCGCCCGCCCCCGCGCGGGACGGGCGACGCGCCGCGGGCTCGATCAGTCGCCGCCTATGGCGAAGGACCTGGATACACCGAAGACGAACGCCGTCTCGGCATAGCCGACGTCCTCGGACAGCAGGATGATGTTGTCGGAGTCGCCGACGTCGAGGCCATAGAGGAAGGCCACGTTCAGATCGATGTCATTGACCGAGAATTCATAACCGAGCTCGACGTAGGAACCGTCGTAATCGTCGCCGAACGTGTTGTAGGAGTAATACGGCCCGACTTCCGGCGCGACCGTCAGCGTCGTGAACGTATAGTCGGTCGGCGAGCCCCAGCCGTCCTCCTCCCCGATCGCGTGGTCGAGCGAGAAGATGCCGTAGCTGAGGCCGAGATTGATCTCGGTGATCGTGTCATAGAAGCCGGGCGTCGGGGAGCTCGGCGGATCGTTCTCGGTGTAGAAGTAACCCGTGAAGCCGACCGAGTAGCCGAGCTCGTCGCCGACCGTGCCGTCGTAGCCGAAGTAGAGGTCGGCCTCGAGACCCACGCCGACATCCGCGCCCCATACGCCCGCATAGAAGCCGCTCTCGTCCTCCCAGTCGAAGCCGCCGTAAGCCGACGAATCCTCCTGATAGACCCCTCGATAGATGTATTCACTGACCCAACCGACGTTGGCGCTCAAATCCGCCATCGATACGGCGGGCAGGGCCGCGGTCGACAGAATTGCCGTGGTCAGCAGTGCTCTTTTTTGCATGGCGCGTCATCTCCTCAGTCTGCGCGTGGTTGATCAACGCACGCGGTGCAGCATCCGTGCCAAGCCTGAGAACGCTTCGAATCCAATGACTTACGCGGCTGCCCCTGAAGAAGCGCATCACGCTGCCGCACGCTATCGGTGCAGCCTTGCACCACGATGACGCGTCACGGAAGGCTCAGGCGCCGCGCAGGCTCGCAACCGGCGGCGTGTCAACGACGCTCCTGAGGGCGAGCGTTCCGCTCAGGCCCACGATTGCGCCGCCGGCGATGAGCCCGAGCGCGAGCAGGCCGGGTCCGGGCCAGTAGTCGAGCTCGAAGACCTGTGCCGCGACAAGCCAGGCGAGACCGCCGGCGCCGGCCGCACCGATCAGACCGGCCAAAAGACCGAGCGCGACGAACTCCGCGGCGAGCCCCTTGAAGACGATGCCGCGCCGCGCGCCGAGCGTCCGCAGCACCGCGCTCTCGAACAGCCGCTCGTCGCGCGTCGCCTGGATCGCGGCGAGCAGCACCATGAGCCCGGCCGCCAGCGTGAACAGGAACACGTATTGAACGGCGAGCGTCGCGCGGCGCATCGCCCCGCGCACCTGATCGAGCACAGCCCCGATATCGATAATCGAAACGGCCGGGAAGCGCCGCGCGACGTCGAGCATGACCGCTCGGTCTTCCGGCCCGGCGCGCAGGCTCGATATGAACGTGTGCGCGTACTGCTCCGCCAGCCCCGGATTCAGCACCATGAAGAAATTCGGCCGAAACGTGTCCCACTGCACGCTGCGTATGCTCGTGATCGTGACGCCGAAGCTTTCGCCCCCGGCCGAGAGCTCGATCTCGTCACCGAGTCCGAGCCCCGTCCGTTCGGCGAGGCTCCGCTCGATCGAGAGCTGCGGCCGATCGTCGCCAGGCTGCCACCACTCTCCGGCGACGACTTCGTTGTCCGGGCCGAGCTCGGCGAGCCAGGTCAGATTGATCTCCCCCTCGAGCTCGTTCCGCGCCCAGCGATTCGGTGCGCGATAGTCGGCGAGCGCCTCACCGTTGATCCCGCTGATGCGCGCTCTGAGCAGCGGCGTGAAGGCCGGCGTCTCGAGGCCGTTGGCCGCCAGCATCTCGGCGATGGCCGGCGGCTCGCCGGGCTGGATGTTGATCAGAAACTGGTTGGCCGTATCCTCGGGCAGGAGATCCTGCCACTCGGTCATGAGCTCGGTCCGGAGCACGCCCAAAAGCAGCAGCACCATGAGCCCGAGCCCGAAGGCCGCGACCTGGATGCTGCTCTCGCGGCCGCGCCGCGCAACGTTGGCAATGCCGTAACGCCAGGCGATCCCGACCTGCCCGCGCAGCTGCTGCAGCAGCAGGACCAGGAGCGCGCCGGCCAGGTAGAGCAGGCCAAGCGTCGCCGCCGCGCCGCCCATGATGTAGAGGATCATCTCGAGATCCTCGAACATCCAGTAGAGCAGGCCGCCGAGCGCGAGCGCCGCGGCGGCATAGATCGTCAAGAGTCCCGCCCCGGCCGGCTCGAGATCCTGCCGCAGCACGCGCATCGGCGGCACTCTCGCGAGCGCGAAGAGCGGCGGCAGCGCGAAGCCGAGCGCAACGACGAGCGCCGTCACCGGACCGAGCCAGGCGCCCGTGAATCCCGGCGGCGGGAGCTCCGCTTCCACGAAGTCGGCCAAAAGCCAGGTCAGGCCGGACTGCGCGACGAGGCCGGCGAGACTGCCGACGGCGCCCGCGATCGCGACGAGCACGAGCAACTGCACGACGATGAGCCTGAGGATGTCGCGATGGCGCGCGCCGATGCACTTCATGAGCGCGACTCCGTCGAGCCGCCGCGAGACGAACCGGCGCGCGGCCATCGCAACGGCCACGCCGCCCAGAAGGACGCTGACCATTGCGGCCAGCACGAGGAACTGCTCGGCGCGATCGAGGGCGCTTCTGACCTCGGGCCGAGCGTCGCTGACGTCGCTGAGCTCGTGCCCGACCGAGAGCATGGGCTCGAGCGCTTCGCGAAAGCGCGCGACGTTCTCCTCGCGCCCCGCGAACAGCAGCTCGTACTCGGCGATGCTGCCGGGCTGGAGCAGGCCCGAGGCCTCGATATCGTCGAGATGGACCAGGATCGTCGGTGCCACCTCCATCAGGCGCCAGCCCTCATCCGGCCGAAACTCGAGCGTCCTGTCGATTTCGAGCCCGAGCCGCCCGACCTCGAGCTCGTCGCCGACGTCGAGATCGAGCCGTGCGAGCAGCGCCGGCTCGGCCCAGACACGGCCAGGCGCAGGGATCGTGCGGGTGGGCTCAGGCTGCCCGTCGAGGCCATCGGCAACCCTGAGCTCGCCGCGCAGCGGATACCCTTCCGTGACGCCTCGAATGTCGACGAGCGCGCTCGCAGCGCCCGCGAGCACGACGCTGTTGAAATGAATCACCTCGGCGACACCGAGACCCTGCGCCCCGGCAAGCGACCTGAAGTCAGCCGGCAGCGGCTCGCTCGACTCGAGCCTGAGGTCGGCCGCGAGCGCCTCGCCGGCCTGCTGCGCAACGGCCTGACGCACGCGGTCGGTGAAGAAGACGACGGCACTCATGGCCGCGACGGCGACGATCAGGGCGGCGACGAGAACCACGATCTCGCCCGATCGCAGATCGCGCGCGATGAGCCTCAGCGCCAGATTCCACGGGACGCGATCCCGGCCGCTCGACTGCATCGGGCAAGATTACGGTGTCGCGGTTCCGCTGGCTATAGCGCGTCTGCCGGTTTCGTGCCCGGCCCGGCATCGAGCGTCTCGCGCACGGCCGTCGCGAGATCGGGCAGCGAGAAGGGCTTCCTCAGCACGGGGAATGCCTGCCCGGCGCCCGTCTCGTCGACGCCCCCGAGCATCAGCACGCGGCTTCGCGCAGCCTCGGGCTGCGCTTCTGTCAGCAAACGGACGTCGAAGCCGTCGCTGACGACGAGCTCCGGCGTGAGGTCCTTGAGCAGCCGGCTGGCCGCGCCGAGATCGGTCACGATCCGGCAGCGGTATCCGAGCGCCGTCAGTACCTGCTGCAGCATGCCGCTCAGAGTCTCGTCGGCGATGAGCAGGGCGACGAGCTCATCGCCCGTCGGCAGCACGGCCATCGGCATTGTCATCGCCGCGCTCTCGTCGATGGCGCCCGAGCTCGTCTGGAACCAGAGCCGGACCGTCGTACCCTGCCCGGGCTGGCTCAAGAGCTCGGTCTTGCCGCCGAACTGCTCGGCATAGGCCTTGACCATGCTGAGTCCGAGCCCCGAGCCGCGACCCTCGGCCTTGGTCGTGAAGAACGGCTCAAACACGCGGTCGACGACGTCCGCGGGGATGCCGGAACCGTCATCGCTGACCTCGATGCAGAGGTAACGGCCCTGGCCGCGACCCGGCTTCGCCTCCGCGTCGCCGCCGTCGGCCGAAACGGCGAGGCGGACGTGACCCGTGCTTTCGATCGCATCACGGGCGTTGACGGCCAGATTGACGATCACGCTCTCGAGCTGCGCCGAGTTGCCCTGGATCGCGTCGACGCTCTCGTCGAGCTCGAGCTCGAGCTTGATCCGGCCGCCGAGCGCACGCTGGATCAGCGGCGCCACGCCCGAGATCACCCTGGCCGGATTGATGAGCCTCGAGGCGACGGGTTCCTGCCGCGCAAAGCTCAGGAGCTGCTGGATCAGATCGCCGCCGCGGCGGGCCGCATCGCGAGCGGCCTTGAGCTTGGCGAACAGCTTCGGCTGCTCGCGCGCTTCCTCGGCCGCGAGCGCCAGATTGCCGATCAGAATCGTCAGCAGGTTGTTGAAGTCGTGAGCGACACCCGACGTCAGGCTGCCGAGCGCTTCGAGGCGCGCGCTTCGCTCCATCCCTGCCTTGAGGTGCCGGCCGGCCGTGGCATCACGGAAGACGCCGAGACAGGCCTTCCGGCCCGGCTCTCCGAGCGGAATCAGGTCGCCGACCACGGGCAGGCGATCGCCCGAGGCCAGCCCGAGCTCGAGCTCGATCTGGCGCGCACCGCCGCTCTCGAAGGCGCGGCCGACCGCTGCGCGGTCCGCGGGCCGGGGCAGCCACTCCTCGAAGCCGAGCGACTCGGGACTGCCGCCTGCGCCGCCGGTCAGCCACCGGGTTGCGAGCGTATTGGCGTCGCGGATGCTGCCGTCCGCCGTCAGGACGATACAGCCGACGACGCTGCTCGATTCGAGCAGCGCCAGCGGTCCGGCAACGGGACCCACGTCTCGCGAGGCGACTGATTTCGACCACACCGGCCCTGCTCCCTATCGGACCGACTACGCTATTACAGGCCGCCCTCGCGACCGTTGAGTCAGGTCACAGTTCCGGGGAACCAGGGCGAAGTCGCAGCAAGGGAAACGAGACTCCCTTCACATGACCGCTACTGCCGAACGCTTATCCTTCCGCTCGAAGAGTCTGCTTCACGACTCGAGGCTCTGCACGTATGCGGAATCCACAGGCCCTGACCGAGACGATCGCGAGCACGGCAACGATCAAGCTCGCGCAGCTGCCGGAGTCGACCTTCTTCTGCACGCCGATCGAGGAGCGCTTCGAGCGGCTGACGCGCCTCGCGCGCCGCGCGCTCAACGTGCCCGTCGCGGCGATCACGTTCCTGAACGAGGAGAAGCAGTGGTTCAAGTCGGTCGCCGGATGGTCCGTGACCGAGCTGCCGAACGACCAGAGCTTCTGCCCGATCACACTCGCGGCCGGACAGCTGACCGTCTTCGAGGACACGCATCAGGAGCCGGCCGTGCGCGGGCACCCCCTCGTCACGACGGGCCCGCAGTTCCGCTTCTACGCCGGTCTTCCGATCATGGACGAGAACGACAACCTCTGCGGCACGTTCTGCATCTTCGACCAGAAGCCGCGTCAATTGTCGAAGCTCGACCGGGCAACGCTCGAGGACCTGGCCGCCCTGACTCAGAGGGAGATCGTCGGTGAGCACCTGAAGTCCGTGCATTCGTCGTTGACGTCGAAGCTCGGCATCGCGCGCCGCGAGTCGATGATGGACCCACTGACCCGTCTCTGGAACCGGCGCGGCGCATCGGTCCTGATCAAGAGCGCCCTGGATGCGGCGCGCGAGCAGGGCTCGATGGTCGGCCTCGCGGTTCTCGACCTCGATAACTTCAAGCGTATCAACGACACCTACGGTCACCAGATCGGCGACGAGGTCCTGCGCAAGACGGCGCTTCGCCTGATTCAGAGCATCCGCAGCAACGACAGCGTCTGCCGCATCGGCGGCGATGAGTTCCTGCTGCTGATGAAAGACACCAATTCCGAGATCGCGAGACAGACGACCGAAAGGGTCCGTCGCAACATCGTCGATACACCGATCCCGACCCGCCAGGGCGATATCGGCGTCAGCACGAGCGTCGGCTATGCCGTTCGAGACGGGCACGAAGAGACGTCCGTCGAGGAGCTCATCAGCCGCGCCGACAAGGCGCTGCTCAAGTCGAAGTCGATGGGGCGCGACCGCGTCGTCGAGCTCGATTGAGCTCGACGCGAAGCTTTACTCGAACTCCCGTCCGTCGGCCAGCCTGACGCGGCGCAGGAAGAACTTCCCCGGATCCTTGATCAGCGGGGAACCATAGGCCGTGATTCTCGTGCCTTCTGCGATCATGTCGGGTGTCAGCCCTTTGCGCGCGAGCATGTTCGCCGGTGCGCCCTCGATGAATTCGACGACGCTGGTCTCGCCGTCGCGTGTCACGGTCAGCGTCATCGCGATGTGCGGATTCCTGAAGTTAAGCGACTCGACAGTGCCGACGAACTCGACCTCAGTGTCGAAATCGTAGATGGCGAACGAATGATGCGCCCGGGCGGCCGGAAGACCCGCCGCCAGCGAGGCGAATCCGGCAATGTAAAGAAAGGTCCTGCGCACTTCCCCCTCCTCCAATCGAAGCCAGTCTAGCACGGCGGTTCAGCCTGCCGGCCTCAGCGCCTCGAACCCGCTGCGCAGATGAAGGTCGCGCTGCGGATAAGGTATCTCGACACCGGCTTCCTTGAACTTGTCCCAGACCCTGAGCAATACGGCGCTCATGACGTTCTGCACGCCGTTGTGCGCGTCGGCGATCCAGAATCGAAGCTGAAGATTGATCGAGCTGTCGCCGAACTCGATCAGGAGGCACTTCGGCTCCGGATCCTTCAGGACGCGCTCGACCTCCGACGCGGCCGCAAGGCAGAGCTCCATCGCCCGATGCACGTCGCTCGAATAATGGATGCCGATGTTGACCTTGAGCCGCGTCCTGCTGTGCGTGTGCGTCCAGTTCTCGACGCGCTCCGACATCAATAGCTCGTTCGGGATCAGATGCTCGACGCCGTCGCGCGTCACGACCGAGACGTAGCGCCCGCCGAGCGCCGTCACCCAGCCGTAGGTGCCGGCCACCGCAATCACGTCGCCCGGCTTGATCGACTTGTCGACGAGCAGAACGACGCCGCTGATCAGGTTGCTGACGACGCGCTGCAGGCCGAAGCCGATGCCGACGCCGAGCGCGCCCCCGAAGACGGCCAGCGCCGTCAGATCGATACCGACGGAATTGATCGCGATAATGATCGCAAGAGTGATCAGGACAATCTTGAGCGACTTGACGAAGAGCACCTGCAGCGAAGGCGACAGCGTGCGAATCGTCCTGATTCGTCCCTCGATAAACCCCGACAGGTAGATCGCGACGGACAGCAGAACGACGAGCGACAGCGTCCAGCGGACGAGTGTGTACAGGGAAATGTATTCGACGGGATTCCCTTCGTCGTCCCTCGTCAGCACGATGAGGCGCGCCTCGTCCAGAAAGCCGATCGTCGGATCGAGCCAGTTCAGGATATTGAGCGCCGCGATCGTCCAGGCCGTCCAGGCAATGGCGCTGGCAAAGACGGGATTGCGCACGAGCTGCGAGACGAGCCTGATCGCGATCCAGGCGAGCAGCAGGCCGATCACGCTGTCGAGCAGACGGCTCGGAAACTCCAGCACGCTTGCGGCCGTGGCCGAGAGCCACTGCAGGATGACCCAGAGCAGCGCCGTCCAGACCGGCAGCAGGATGCGGATCGGCGTGCCGGCGACGGGGTGAGCCGTGTGCCTGTGGAGGAAGCCGCGCGTCGAACGCGCGATCAGGACCGCGATGCCGAATGCAGCCGCAACGCCCGCGATCTGGCCGGCCGTGGTCCAGGACAGCACGTCCTGCAGAATCCAGCCCCAGATCCGCGTGCCGATCGCGGTCCAGTATTCGGGTGACAATATCTCGAGCGCTTCGTCGGCGGACGTGTCGTCCTGAGCCAAAGCCCGCGATCCGGGCAGGGCGCCCGCGATCGCGGCGAGGACCAAGCGCAAGGCACGGCCCCGGAAGGATTGCGACATCCGAACGATCTCCCCCGTCGAGCGCGTAAATCCTAGCACAGCGAACGAACGGCGCCGGCGGACATCAGATCGCACCGGCAGTCTCGAGCATGAAGCGGGCCTTCGCGATCGCGTCGGCGGGCGGCGTCGGGCGCGGGACCCACTCGGTCGTCGCCAGCCACTGCTCGACGGCCGGCTCGCCGAGGCCGTAGCGGCCTGCAATCAGCGCGGCACGATCCTGGGCAGCCAGCAAGCGCCGGGCCCCGTCGGCCACGAGCTCGAGCAGCGGCGCGATCCGATCCCGGTCGCGCTGCCAGCACGATAACGAGGCGCAGACGACCCAGGCCGGCCACGGCGGGACGAAATCGCCGACCCGGCGGAAGACGCCGGCCTCGACCTGAGGCCCGGTCGTGAAATGCTCCCAGAGAAAGGCGTCCGCCCTGCCCTCGCGAAACGCCTCGACAGCCCCCGGCAGATCGTCGACGACCTCGAACACGAGCCCATCGGCGGGCCAGCCCTGCTCGATCGCAAGCGCGAGGCTCATCAGGTGCGAGCCCGACCCCGGCCGGCTGATCGCAAAGCGGGCGCTGCCGAGATCGCCGATGGCAACGAAGTCCGACGCCGGCGGCACATGAACGCCCCAGATCAGCGGGCTCGCGGTATAGAGACTCACGGCCTCGATCGGCAGCCCGCGGGCGAGACCGAACGCTGCGCCTTCGGTCAGGACCACCGCGAGATCGAGCCTGGCGGCAGCGAGATCGGCCAGCATCGCACCCGTGCCGCTCGCGTAGTCGCGCCAGTCGACGGCCGCGCCGATTCCTTCGGCTTCGCCCGACTCGATCGCGAGATGCCAGGGAAGATTGAAGTGCTCCGGCACGCCGCCGACGCGAAGCGTCGTCGTCACGCCGGCGGGTCAGGCGGCGAGCTGCGAGCGGTAGGCGCGAAGTTGCCGCGCGAACTCGCGCAGGGCCGCGATGCGGCTCGCTTCGGCTTCGGCGCACCAGGCCTGGAGCTTCGCGAGCAGCTCGGCCTGGTCGCGGCTGCGCTGGGTCCAGACGGCCTTCAGCCGCTGCTTGAAGTCGTAGATGGTCCTGAGCGTCTGGTTCGTCGCGAGCGTCGCGGCGAGCTTCTCGCCCCCCGAGGACTCGACGGCCGGATTCTCGGAGACCATGCGCTTTTCGATGAAGCGCCAGTGACGCCGGCCCGAGCGGACATCGGCGATTCTGGCCTGGGCGCGCAGCACGGGCGCGACGACCTGACTGCCGTAGAGCTTGAGAACGTGAAACCGGTTCGCGACAACCGCGCGCAGCATCTCCATGTCGACGACGCCCAGATCGGCCGCGAACGAGGTTCTGGGCGAAACACGCCGCACCTTCGCAAGCCCAAGCAGCTCGAGGACGCGAATGTAGATCCAGCCGATATCGAGCTCCCACCACTTGTTCGACAGCCGCGCCGAGACGCCGTAGGCGTGGTGGTTGTTGTGCAGCTCCTCGCCGCCGATCAGGATGCCCCAGGGGACGATGTTCCTCGAGGCGTC
>Ga0302046_10001818_pt1 | contig 19984 bp, 28 predicted proteins | sample RVTome_11_FD_200261 | JGI IMG/M metagenome (GOLD analysis project Ga0302046, IMG submission 200261) | Soil microbial communities from uranium-contaminated site in the Upper Colorado River Basin, Wyoming, United States - RVT147D111 (version 2) ...
CACCAGCATCTGCTTCACGAAGAACTCCGGACGCTCGCGCACGTACTTCTCGCCTCGCAAGCGCAGGCCGGTGTCAGAGTCATGCTCGAGCTTCGTCCGGACCTCGATGATCCCCCCCGGCTTCGGGGCATCCGGTACCCGGAGTCTCGGGTTCCCAATGCGATCCCTGGCGCCACCGTCCGCCCCCGTGGCGCACCCGTCCGACGCCACCCGCAGCTCCCTCGTCCCGCTGAACCGCCCGTGCTTGCTGCACTCCGCGGTGGCCTTGACGAGCCCGCCGAGGCCGGAGCGCATCGGAAACGAGACCCAGGCCTGCCCATTGGCCGGTGTGAACCGGTATGTCCCCTTGTGCGGCACCGGATCCGTCTCGAGGACGACCTCGATGGACCTGATGAAATGGTCGGGCTCCATCGGGTGGGCCACGGAGACCCGGACCGGCACCGCGGTCGGATCCTCGGCCAGGATCGGGAGCTCGAGCGCGGGCTGATGCCGATGGTCGGTGGCCTGGGCCGACCCGGCCCGCGGGAGCCATATCAGCGCCCCGGCGCCGAGCACAGCCAGCTCGAGAACACCTCGCCGAGTGAATACACAGCTCTTCACGTCAGCCTCCCGTCAGCCCCGGGCCGCAGGCTCGGGGCCTCACCGCTTGAGGTACTCGTCCAGGGTCTGGGCGAACATCTCCGGCTGCTCCACCGCTCGGTTGCTTGCGAAATCGATGCGGGTCCCCCGCTCCGTGCGGACGTTCAGGGGGTTGAAGCGAGCCTCGATCCGGACAGTCGTGCGCCCGGCCGTCACTTGCAGCGGGTCCAGAAGATCCTCGTCGTGCAGGTGGGCGATCACCACGTAGAACCCGTCCGCGTCCGTCCGCCCGCGGTACACGAGCCCTGTCTTCTCCCTGGTCACCCGAACTTGGCTCCCGGATACGGGGCGGCCCGCTCCATCGCGAACGTAGCCGAGCACCCCGTAGCGGTGATTGACCTCGTGCGTGGCCTCGGCGACGCTGGTCAGGGCGAGCAGGGCCGCCGCTGACAGGCCACGCCAATACCAGGCCATCACCGACCCGCGTCTCCGATGCGCCGGGGCCCGATTGCGGGTCGCCCCGACTGATGCTTCTCGGTCCGGCGGGGGCTGCTGGCTGAACATCGGGCGCACCGTGACGCCATACGCGCCGGCCGCCCAGAGAGACGCGCTTCCGCCGGCTCGAACGGATCCGGTTGGGCACGGCAGCCGCGTTCCAAGCTCTCGGTCCCCTCACTTTACCGGTCGGTAGTCGCCGCGGCCCTCCGCCGCGCTCACCACGCCACGGAGCGCCTCGTCGAGCTTGCTCGTGATCGTCTGCCAGCCGAGCGCGCCGACATGCTTGTAGGCGATGCGCCCCTCCCGGTCGATGATGAAGGTCTCGGGCAGCCCCCACACGCCGTAGTCGATGGCCGTCTTGCTGCCGCGATCGATGCCGTTCGGGTACGTGATGCCGAACTCCTCGAGGAACCCCCGCGCATCCGGCTCCTTATCCTGGATGTTCACGCCCACGAACACGACGTCCTGAGCCTTGTACTTCTGCCAGGCGGCCTCGAGGGTCCGGGCCTCGGCCCGGCAGGGCGGGCACCAGGAGGCCCAGAAGTTGAGGAAGACCACCTTGCCCCGCAGGTCCTCCAGCCGGAGCACGCCGCCCTCGAAGAGCGGCAGGGTAAACGGCGGCGCCGGCTTGGCAAGGAGTGGCGACGGGATGTACTTCGGCTCCCGCGTGAAGCCATACCCGAGCAGGACGAGGATGGCCACCACGGGCAGGAGGACACCCGCGGCGAGGAGGACGCGCCTCCGCAGCGGCTTGGCCACGGGCCGGGCGGTGCCGTCAGCGAGCGAGGCTCCCATGGGCCTTCCACGACCCGGACCGACGCCACCACAGACCCAGGACGCCCACAGCGACGAGCAGGCCGCTCACGACCTGCGGCACGATGATCCCGGCGATCACCGGGGGATCCCCGCGGAGGAACTCCATCGCGAACCGCACGGCGCCGTAAAGTAGCGCATACGTCAAGACCGGAGCGCCCGGGCGTATCGTAGAGGGGGCCACGCCCTGGACGACGGCGAAGACGCCCGCGTAGGCCAGCAGCTCGTACACCTGGATCGGATGGAGCGGCACCCCCAGGGGGGCCATCGCCTGGGGATCGGTGAACGTGATCGCCCAGGGGAGGCTTGCGGGCTTGCCGTAGGTGTCGCCGTTCAGGAGGCAGGCGATCTGTCCGACGGCCTGGCCCAGGATGAGACCGGGGACAACGGCGTCGGCGAAACGCCAGAAGGGCAGGCCCCGGTGCCGGATGAACCAGAGGGCCGTCATGAATCCGGCGATCAGCCCTCCGTGCATGGACAGCCCGCCGTGCCACACGGCCAGGATCTCCCAGGGGCGGGCCAGGTAGGCCTCCGGCTCGGAAAAGAGCACGTAATAGAGTCGCGCGCCGAGGAGCCCGGCGAGAGCGACGACCCAGGCGAAGTCGTAGACGAGCGCTCTGGGAAATCCGCGGCGCTCGCCTTCTCTCGCGCTCCACCAGATGCCCGCGAGGAGGGCGAGCGCCACGAACACCCCATAGGAGCGGAGCTGCCACCAGCCGAGATCGAGGACGACCGGGTACATGCCTACCCCGCCTTCGCCTTCAGGGCGGCCAGCGCCTCGGCGCGCTGGGGGTCATCGCCACGCCTCACCGCTGGCCCTTCCTTGCGGCCTTGCATGGCCGCGGCGACCTCGCGCGCGAACTCCCCGGCGTGGTCCTCGGAGCAGAAAGCCTCCCGCTCCCGGCGAATCTCGGCGGCTGCCGGTCGCCCGCACACCGGACAGTAGGCCTCCGTTCCCCCCGCCGCCCTTGGAGCGCTCGCCTTGGATTCGCCCTGGCCCGCAGGGCGGGTCGAGCCTCACCCACCGGCCCTCCCACGACGGAAGAGGACGAAGAGGACGGCCAGCGGAATCAGCCACAGGAGGTATTCCATCAGCGCAGTCCCCCCATCAGATCACCGCTTGATCGGAGCCTTGGCCGGCTCCCGGACAGCCCCGGATCCTGGCGTCTTAGCGCCAGTCTGAGCCAGCGTGTCGTCGAGCACCTGCTTGAACGTCTCGAATGGGTGGGCTCCGATGAGAAGCCTCCCATTGATGAGGAAGGTCGGCGTCCCAGTCGCGCCCAGGTACCGCGCCGCGGTGGACTCCCCGAGGATCCGCTCCGCGTGCCGACCCGAGGCCAGGCAGGCCGCGAACCTTTCCGGCTCGAGCCCGAGCTCCTTCGCGTACTCCTTGAGCGTTCCGTCGGTGAACGCGGCCGAGCCCGCTCGCTCGAACAGCAGATCGTGGTACGGCCAGAACTTGCCCTGCTCGGCCGCACACTCCGCCGCCTCCGCCGCTCGCGCGGAGGGGGGCCCGAGAGCGACCAGGTGCCGGTAGACGAACCGGACCTTCCCCGTCGCGACATACTCGCGCTCGAGCCTGGGGAGCGTCTCGCGCCAGAACTTCCGGCAGTAGCTACAACGGAAGTCGGAGAACTCCACGACCGTGATGGGGGCGTCGGCGCGGCCCTTTGACGGGCCCGGCCCGCGCTCGACCGTCCTCACCAGCGCCTCCCTGGTCACCCGATGCTCCTCGGCTGACGCGTGTCCGCTGCCAAGCGCGATCACGGCGAGCCAGAGTGTCCCGGGCCCAAGGATACGTAGCCCGAACAGCCGCCTACGAAGGCGGACGCCGCGCATCACCGTTCCCGCCACGGCGAGTTGACGCTCATAGGCCGGCGCCGGGGAGCACAGGTCGACCCTACTTCCCCTCGCCCATCGCCTTGCCGTGCTTGAGCATCACGTCTCCCATCGCCCTGAGCAGCTCGCCCCTGAGCTGGAGCATCCGTCCCATGGCCTTTGGGTCCATCTGGCCGGCCCCCATCATCCCCATCATGGCCATCCCCGACGGGTCTGCCTGGCCACCCATCATCTGGCCCATCATGGGCATCATGCTCATCATCGGACACATCATCCCCATCCCGCCCGGCCCCATCATGCCCGGACCCATTCCGGGCTGGTGCGGGGCGGCAGGCTGCTGGGGCGCGGGCTGGCTGCCCATCTGCATCTGCCCACCTGGCTGGTGCTGGGCGGCCAGGGCCCCGGAGGTCAGCAGCAGCGCCAGGAACAGTGCGGTCGAGAGAACCAGGGTCACCTTCATCGTCAAGCCTCCGTTGCTGGGAGTGATGGGGTCTGTGACACGCCGAGGGACGGCATCGTGGCTCCGGATCGGCGCGTCAGAGCCACCAGTACACAACCGTGTCGTGAAGGCCCGCGAGTACGAAGACGGCCCCGGCCAGCCACCTGACCGGGCGGTGGAAGCGGGCCATCTGCCCGGCGATGCGATCGGCCGCGCTCCAGCCGGCCGACACCAGCGCGGCCACCGTGAGCAGCGGCAGGGCGGTGCCGAGGGCAAAGAGCGCGGGAAAGCTCCACCCCGCGGCGCTCCCCAGCGCCAGCGGCACGGTCAGGCCGAAGAACAGCCAGAACAAGGTCGGACAGAAGGCGAAGGAGAACGCGACCCCGAGGAGGAACGCGCCCGCGCGCCCGCCCACTCGCAACCGCCCGCGGAGCCGCTGGCTCCACCGGAGCCCGGTGCCTCCGCGCAGCCGGATCACGCCGAGCATCCCGAGGCCGACGACGAGCATGAGCGGGCCCAGGAGCCTCCGGGCGACCACGACGACCGGGACCGCGAGCCCCTGGAGCTGGACGCCCAGGAGGATCACCAGCCCACCCACGACGGAGTAGACCATCACCTTGCCGGAGACGTAGGCCAGGGCCGAAGCGAGCGTCCCGCTCCTCTCTGGCTGGCTGGCACTGAAGGCCAGCGCCCCGAGGTTCGTGGTGAGCTGGCACGGGGAGGTGGCCCCGATGAGCCCGAAGAGCATGGCAGTGGCCATCGGGACATTGATCCCCGCGATCCAGCCGTCGATCGCGAGGATCGGGCCCTGGGCGAGCTGGCTCAGCCACGCGTACCATGCGAGGACAAGCTGCGTCATCGGCTCCCCCTCCTGGGCTCCTCGATCGTGCGGCCACTATCGCGAATCCCGCGCACGCTGCCTCAACGCTCGTCGAGAAGGCGCCGGATCGCCTGGAGCGCCGCCTCGCTCGCCCAGTCCCGCTCGCCACGCACCAGGCCCACGATCCTGCCCGCGCGGTCGATCAGCACCGTGTTGGGATGACCCCACAGGCCGAAGAGCCGCGGGCTCTGGCCTTCCTCGTCCAGGAGCAGGGGGAACCGGATGCCCGTTCGCCGGGCGAACCGCCCCACCGTCTCCGCATCCTCCCCGAGGTTCAGCCCGGCCACCTCGAGCCCCTCTTGGCCGAATCGTCCATGGAGCGCCGCCTTCGCGGGAGCCTCCCGCAAGCATTGCGGTCAGGTGGTGGTGAAGAAGCCCAGCAGCACCACCTTGCCCCGGAGCGCCTGAGGCAGCTTCACGATCCGGCCATCGAGCCCGGGGAGGGCGAGCTCCGGCATCGGCTTCGAGTCGGCCAGGCGCTCCACCCTGAGGGCTGCGAACGGATCCTCCGCCGCGCTCGACGGGTGAGCCAGGAGGGGCCCGGACACCAAGCCGGACACCAAGAGCGTCATCAGAGCCATGACCCTCATCTCCATAGGGCCTCCGTCATCCCTCAGCCAGCAGGACGCGCAGGTTTTCGCGGAGCCGGGCGAGCGACTCCGGGTCGTCGGTCCGGTGGTAGGCGCGGATCCCCCCCGGCCGGTCCACCGCGCCCTCGCCAGCCGAGGCGAACTCGCGACGCCCGATGAGATGCGCGCCCACACCGCCCGTGCCGGCTGCGAGACCGGCGAGTGCGAGGAGGACGTCTCGGCGGGAACTGGTCATGGGCACTTCGCCTCCACCATGCGGCTGATCTCCTCCGGCGACGCGAAGACGATCGACGCCCGGTCGCCCTGCATGCCGGCGGGCAGGACGACGGGCTTCCCCCGGGCCGGCCCCGACGGGCTTGAGTCGGTCTTGAAGCGGAGGTTGAACTCCCAGAAGGGGACGGTCCGGCCGTCCTCGGTCGTCACGTGGTACCCATCGCGGCAGTGACGGATCGTCTTCACGCGGCGCTCCGGGCCGACCGTCTTGAGGTCGGGACGCGCCGCGGCGGCCATCATCCCGCCGCGCGCCCCAGGCGGAGCCTGGCCTGCCGCGGCCGCCTTGAGGTAGGCGACGAGGTCGGCGCGTTGTCGCGCGTCTTTCAGCCCTGGGTACGTCATCAGGTTGCCCGGGACGACGGCCTGGGGATCCTCGAGCCAGCGGTCCAGGGTCGCCGCATCCCACCCGACCGCGGCCCGCTTGAGCGGCTCGGAGTAGCGCGTGAAGCCCTCCACGGTCCCGGCGCGGCGGCCCCAAACGAGCGCCAGGCTCGGGCCCGTGAGGTGGACGCCGGGCTCGATCGAGTGGCAGGCGACGCACTGGCCGAACAGCGCGGCCCCGCGGGTCGCGTTGCCCTCCGGCTGAGCGGCGACATGCGCAGCCGCGGCGAGCGCGGGGGTGACCAGGACGACGGAAAGGACGGCGCGAGCGATCGTCATGTCGTCCACCCCTCTCGGCGCGCCGGCTCAGCCAGGAGCCGGCGGAGGTTGGCCCGCAGGCGGGCCATCGACTCCTCATCGGTGGCAAGGTGGTAGGCGCGGATCCGCGCCTGCCGGTCCACGAGGACGAAGCGGGAGCTGTGGACGATCAGCCCCGTCGACCCGTGGGAGGCGAAGGCCGGACTCGGCGCCAGGGCGAAGCCGACGCCACTCCGCTGGCCCTGCGCGCTCGCATCCACCACGCTCAGCTTGAAGCCGTCCTTGGCAAGCGCGTAGATGGCCTGCTTGGGTCCGGTGAGGAAGAGCCAGTGGCCCGGGCCCGCCTGATAGCGCTCCGCATACTGCCGGAGCACCGCCGGCGTGTCGCGCTCCGGATCGACGGTGATCGAGACGAACCGGAGATCCCGGACCCCGGCGAAGTCGTCCTGGAGCCGCCGGATCTGGAGGCTCTGGACCGGGCAGGTCTCCGTGCACTGCGTGTAGATGAAGTTCGCGATCCAGACGGTCCCCAGGAGGTCCGCGAGCGTCACGCGGCGTCCACTCCGTTCGATGAGCGCGAAATCCGGCACCCCCCCGTAGTCTCCCAGCCGCTCGAGCGAGCCATCCTCGAGAGCCAGCTCACGGGGCCCGAAGGCGCTCCAGGCCGCGACGCCGGCGCCGACCGCGAGGGCCAGGCCGCCGGAGAGCGCCAGCAGGCGAGCGATACGCCTCATCCCGCGATGGTGACGAGGGCGATCATGCCGCCCTCCATGTGCATGGGCTTGTGGCAGTGGAAGAACCAGTCGCCCGGGTTATGAGCGGTGAACTCGAGCTGCACCACGCCCATGTGCGGCTCCACATCCACGCTGTCCTTGACGATGGGCGCCCGCAGGCGCTGGCCGTTCACCGCCAGGACCTTGAAGGACTGCCCGTGGAGGTGCATCGGGTGCGCCTCCATGCTCATGTTGCTGAAGGTCACGCGCACACGATCGCCCTTCCGGACACGCAGCGGATCGGTCCTCGGGTAGACCTTGCCGTTGATGGTCCAGGCGTCCGAGCCCATCATGCCGCCGCTCAGGGTGAGCTCGAAGCTGTGCTCCCGTCCCGACGCCCGGGGGAGCACGTCCCGGCCTGGGCCGAGGCCGTAGCGCCAGAGCGCCAGGTTGCTTACGCCTTCAACGGCGGGTTCGGGCGTGGCGCCCTCGTGCCCTTCGTACACGACCCGCACCTGCTCCCCCGCGGCCGCGTGGCCCGGCTCGGCACAGGACAGGAACCAGGCGCCTGGCCGGTCGGCCAGGGCCAGGACGTCGTAGCGCTCGCTCGGCGCGATCGGCACCGCGTCCACCTCCACCGGCTCCCGCAGAGGATTGCCATCGGTGTGGGTGACCTTCAGGCGATGCCCGGCCAGGCGAACGACGTGCGTGTGGTCGGCGCTGCCGTTGATCAGCCGCAGCCGGACCCGCTCGCCTCTCCGGACCGTCAGGGGCTCGGTCGCCGGGTAGGCCTTCCCGTTGATCGTCATGGTGTCGTAGGACGGATGCTGGCCGCCGCCCATCATGTCGCCCATCCCCTGGCGGCCCATCATTCCCTCCATCATGCGCCCCATGCCGCCGCCGCCCATCATCCCGCGCATCCCACCCCCCATCATGCCGCCCATGCCGCCGCGACCGCCGGCAGTGCCCCCCTGCGTGCTGGGCAGGGGACGCCCGGATCCCGTGACCCAGTCGTCGAGGACCAGCGTGTACTCGCGGTCGAACGGGAAGGGTTCCTTGTCAGCGGGCTCGATGATCAGCGGGGCCACGAGCCCGAGGTCCATCTGGTGATGCTCCCGGAAGTGGGTGTGATACCACCGCGTGCCGGCGGGCCGGGCTTCGAACTCGTAGACGAAGGTCTCGCCCGGCCGAACCGGCTTCTGGGTGACATCGGGCACGCCATCCATGGCGTTCGGCACGTCCACGCCGTGCCAGTGGATCGTGGTGGGCTCCGCCAGCGTGTTCCGCAGGACGATGCGGACCCGCTCGCCCTCCTTGACGCGGATCTCGGGCCCGGGGATGCGGCGGTTGTAGGCCATCGCCTTGATGGCCTTCCCCGGGGCCAGCTCCCAGGTCAGCTCACGCGCCTCGAGATGGATCTCCCGGACGCCCGCCGGAGCGGCCTCCGATGCCCCCCCGCGGAGCAGAACGCGGGCCGCCGCCGGAAGGGCCACCGCGGCCGCGCCGCCAAGCGCCGCTCGACCGAGGAACTCCCGACGCGAGAGCGGACCCCTGCCTACCGCTGAGCCTCCCATGTCTTGCCTCCGTCCGTGCTCCGGTAGATCTTGCCGTCCGCGGTCGCCGCATAGACCTCACCCGGGCGCTTCGGGTTGATGGCCACCGCCGCCATGTTCTTCAGGTTCTTCCCCACCGGCTGCCAGTTCTCCCCGGCATCCGTGCTCTGGAAGAGCCCGTCCCGCATCGCGGCGTACATGACCTTCGGGTTCTCGGGGTTCACCGCGAAGCCGTTCACCGTCCGGTTCGTGGGCAGACCGCCCACCGCCTTCCACCCTCAGAAGCAGTCCGGGTTTCGGAGCAAGCCCTCGGCGGTCCCGGCGTAGAGGAAGATCCCGCCCATCCCGGTGGAGATGTTCACCGAGCTCAGCACCTTCACCTCGCCCGGGGGCCCGTCGTCCACCCGCACCCACTTGCCGCCAGCGTCCACGCTGCGGTAGATCCCTTCCCCCTTGTCCCGGATCGCCGCGTGGAGCTTCTGCGGCTCACGCGGGTCGACGGCGAGGCCGTGCACGTCGAGACCTCCGAGCCCAGCGTTGATCTCGCGCCATGTCTTGCCGCCGTCGGTCGTCTTGAAGACGCCGGCCTCGTGGGTGGCGACGTAGATGGTCTTCGCGTCCCTGAGGTCCGGCGTCACGGCCATGACGTCGACGTGGGCGTGGCTGCCGGGAAGCGTGATCGCCTGCCAGGACCGGCCGCCATCTTCGCTCCGGAAGAGCCCCGCGTGGGCGCCGAGAAAGACCGCGCGCGCGGCAGCATCGACTGCGAGCGCGTGAACGTGCTCGAAGCTACCACTCGCCTTGGGCTCCCCCTGACCAGCGGACGAGCGCGGTGGGCCCACTGCGAGCAGCGCAAGGGCGACGACCAAAGGCGTTCCGAGGCGACGAGCGAGCCTGGGCATCCTGTGTCCTCCTTTGTCCACGGGATCGAAGTCACGCCTTGTTGCGGTCAAACAAAATGTTGACTCTCTGCTTGCACTCCTCGCAGATGTAGCGCCTCCTTTCCTCCAGCCCCCTACCCTCGGACCACCGGAGAGCGAAACCGCTTGAGCCGCAGGGAGTTGCTCACGACCGACACCGACGAGAAGGCCATGGCTCCGCCCGCCAGGATCGGACTCAGCAGGAGCCCCGAGACCGGGTAGAGGACACCCGCCGCCACGGGGATCAGCACGGTGTTGTAGACGAACGCCCAGAAGAAGTTCTGCTTGATCGTCCGCATCGTGCGCTTGGAGAGCGCGATGGCCATCACGACCCCGCGGAGGTCACCCGTGATCAGGGTGATGTCCGAGGCCTCGATCGCCACATCCGTCCCGGTGCCGATGGCGATCCCGACATCGGCCTGGGCGAGCGCCGGCGCGTCGTTGATCCCGTCGCCGACCATGGCCACTCGCTTGCCCCCGGCCTGGAGGCGCTTCACCTCGGCCGCCTTGTCCGGGGGCAGCACCTCAGCCAGCACCCGCTCGATGCCCACCTGGGCGGCGATCGCCTGCGCGGTGCGCGGGTTGTCCCCGGTGATCATCGCGACCTCGAGCCCGAGCTCGTGGAGCGCGGCGACGGCCGCCTTCGAGCCCGGCTTCAGCGTGTCCGCCACGGCGATCAGCCCCGCCACCGCACCATCGATGGCGACGAACATCGGCGTCTTCCCCGCGTCAGCGAGCCGCTCCGCCTCCTTCTCGAAGCCGTCCACGGCCACGCCGTGCTCCCGCATCAGGCGGAGCGTGCCGAGCAGCAGTCCCCGGCCCTCCACTGTCGCCCGGATGCCGTGTCCCGGGATCGCCTCGAAGGCCTCGGGCTGGGAGAGGGTGAGCCCTTCCTCCTCGGCTCGCCCGACAATGGCCTCCCCGAGGGGGTGCTCCGAGCCGCGCTCGGCCGAAGCCGTGAGACGCAGGAGCTCCTGCGGGGCCAAGCCGTTCCGCGGCAGGAGATCGGTGACCGAGGGCTCGCCCCGCGTGATGGTCCCGGTCTTGTCGAGGACGACAGTCGTGAGCTTCGAGGCGAGCTCGAGGGCCTCTGCACCCCGGAACAGGACCCCATGCTCCGCCCCCTTGCCGATGCCGACCATCACCGCGGTCGGGGCGGCCAGCCCGATCGCGCACGGGCAGGCGATCAGGAGCACCGCCATGAAGTTGGACAGCGCGAAGATGAAAGCCGGCTGTGGACCCCAGGCGATCCAGATCCCGAAGCTCGCGATCGCGATCCCGATCACCGCCGGCACGAAGACCCCGGCGATCCGGTCGGCGAGCTTCTGGATCGGCGGCTTGGAGCCCTGCGCCGACTCCACCAGCGCGATGATCTGGGCCAGGACCGTCTCCCTCCCGACCTTCGTCGCCTCGAAGCGGAACGTGCCTGTCTTGTTGAGGGTGGCCCCGAACACCTCATCTCCGGGGCGCTTCTCGATCGGGAGGCTCTCGCCCGTGAGCATCGACTCGTCCACGGCGGAGGCCCCCTCGCGCACCACCCCGTCCACCGGGATCTTCTCGCCTGGGCGCATGACGACCAGGTCGCCGACCTGCATGTCCTCCACGGGGATGTCGACCTCGCGGCCGTCCCGGACGACCCGGGCGGTCTTCGCCTGGAGGCCCATGAGCTTCTTGATCGCCTCCGACGTGCGCCCCTTCGCGCGGGCCTCGAGGAACCGGCCCAGCATGATCAGGGTGTGGAGGAGCGCCACCGTCTCGAAGTAGACGCCCGCCCCGAGCCCCCCGGCGGCGAAGACCGAGGGGACGAAGGTGACGAGCGTGCTGTAGAGGTAGCCCGCCGAGGTGCCGACCGACACCAGGGTGTTCATGTCCGCCGTCCCGTGGCGGAGGGCCTTCCAGAACCCGACGTGGAACTGCCAGCCGACCCAGAGGTGCACCGGCGTGGCGAGCAGGAACAGGACCACATGGTTGGTCAGGAGCACCGGCATCCACGGAAACCACTCGGGGAAGCTCCCGAACATGAGCGGGATGCTCAGTGCCGCACCGACCAGGGTCTTGATGCCAAGCTGACGGATCTCGCGGTCCCGGGCCGCCTTCTCCCGGTCTGGAGCCGCGTCGGCGACCGGGGTGGCGGTGTACCCGGCGGCCTCCACGGCCCGCGTGAGCTCCTCCAGCCGCACCGTGGGGAGCGCCTCAACGCTGGCCTGCTCCGTCGCCAGGTTCACGCTGGCGCGGAGCACCCCCGGGACCGCCTGGAGCCCGGTCTCGATCCGGGCCACGCAGGAGGCGCAGTGCATGCCCTTGATCGCGAGCCGCAGCCGCTCCACCGGCACCTCGTAGCCCAGCTCACGGATCCGTTCGGCAATCCGCTCCGCCCCCAGCCTCTCGGGATCGTAGGTGAGGCGGGCGCGCCCGGCGGCCAGGTTCACGCTGGCCTCGTGGACCCCGGGGATCTGCGTCAGCCCTTTCTCGATCCGGGCGACACAGCTCGCGCAGCTCATCCCGTGGATGGGAAGTTCAACGCGCGTAGTATTCATGCACCTGCCTCCTCACGATCTCCTCGATCTCGAGCCGCAGCCGGGCACCCTCTACGACCTTCAGGAGCACCATGCCCAGCCCGACGATGGAGATGTAGAGCGTCACCCGCAGCTTGAATACGAAGAACCAGAACACGAGGAGCCCCAGGACCGGAGCCAGGAAGGCAACCACCTGCCCCACCTCCAGGCCCAGACGGATCAGCGCGCGACGCGGCTCGCCCTTCACTTCTTCGCTCCGCGCCGGAGCAGCTCCTCGATGGCGGTCCATGCGCCCGGCTTGCTCCAGTCCCTGGCTGCCACCTCCCGGGAGCGGATAACCGCCTTCTTGCCTCTCAGGTCCGACAGCCTCACGCGCTCACCGCTCAAGTCGGCCAGGTCGAAGTCGGGAGCAAGGTGGCCGGGCTCCGGCCTCTCGTCCGACGCCGACTGGGCGCCGGCCAGCGAGAGCGGCAGCGCCATGACAAGCGCCAGCCCGAGCGCCACCTTCTGCCCCCATCGGGCGACCCTGCCCGCCAGCGGAGTCATCGCGCCTCCGTGAGGGCCAGTACCCAGAACGTGAGCGGGAGGAGCACGACCGCCTGGAGCACCGGAAGGAGCCCGACATCGAGCACAGGGATCACCGGCTGGCGGGAGCTGTATCCCCACCGGTCGAGCCCGTGGACCATCACCCGCTCGACTGCCACCTGTACACCGATCCCGGCCAGGACGAGCCCGCCATACCGTCCGACCCTCGGCGGCGCGAACCAGCGGCGATCGCGGAAGGCCAGCACCCCGAGCCCGAACAGCACCAGGGCGATCATCCCGTCGCCGACCGCGGCCTGGGCGCAGACTGAGGTGGCCGCCAGCCAGTCCGCCGGCATCCCGGTAAAGGCCGGAGCCTGGAGCATCTCCCACGCGAAATTGAGCGGGAGCGCGACCAGGAGGAGACGGATCGCGGGCGCCAGCCGGCTCATCGCACCTCCGCGCTCGCCCGGCTCAGGCGCTCGAGATGCTCCACGATCTCGCCGGCGTGCTCCCCGAACTCGCGGTCGATCCGATGCGCCCGGATCCGGCCGGCCTTGTCGATGAGGACGTAGCCCATGTCGGCCATCGCCATCCGCTCTCCCTTCATGCGGTAGCGGTAGATCACGTCCATCGAGGGGTTCGAGAGGACCGGGAAGTCCAGCCCCAGCTCCGTCGCCATCCGGCGAGCGTCCTCCGGCGGGTCGTTGCTGAGCGCCATGACCTCCGCCCCGAGACTCCGGATCCGGGCGACCTCCGACCGCAGCTTCCCGAGCTGCACGCGGCAACTGTCTCAGCCGTAGGTCATGTAGAACACCAGCACCACGGCCTTCCGCCCGAGATAGTCCGCCAGCGCGACCTGGCGCCCCTGATGGTCCGGGAGGACGAACCGCGGGGCCGAATCCCCTTCCCCCGCCGCGCTCCATCCGTACTTCCAGCCGAGATACGTGGCGGCGCTCGCCACGAGCCCGAGAAGCACCACACCGGCGATCAGCCGCTGTCGGCGACGCCTCGCCCGCGGGCTTGCGCGCCCACCCCCCTGGACTCTCGCGCTCCTGTTACCCATCGTCCGGGCCCTCAGCGCTCCTTCTGCGCCGGCGAGGTGCCATCCTCCGCCTGCCAGCGCCGCTCATGGCGTTGCTACTGCTCCTTCCCACTCGCCGGACCATCCGGGCCCTTCGAGCCCGACCCCTTCGACTCGCCCCCACCCTGACTCCTGTCATGACCCTGCATCGCCCGCATCATGAAGAACATGCCCACCGGGCATGCCAGGAGCGCGAGCGTGGGGAGAATAGCCGCCGCTCCGCCGAGCAACGCACCGCCGCCTCCGGCCAGGAAAACCAGGGCCAGCAGCGGCAGGCCGCAGCAGGCGCCCAGCTTCAGCATCCGCTTGAGATCCCATCGCCCGGAGGCGGGCTGCCCATCCTGCGGTGCAGCAGCGGATGCGCCGCGGTCCCCGTCCGACGCGAGACGGGCTCGGGCTGCAGCTTCGATTCTGGCGGCGCGCGCCTCGCTCACGAAGGCCTCTGCATGCGCCTCGTCGCAGAACGTCTCGCCGAATCGCCTGGCGATAATGCCGCCGGAATCGAGGTCGACCCCGCAGAATGCACAGTGGGTCACGGGTGGCGCTGACGATCCGCTCCCGTTGCCGCTGGGTTGGGCGGCCAGGGTCTCACCCTTTCGGCGCCGATCTCCTGTCGTCATGGTCTTGCCTCCGTGCTCAGTGATCGATTGGCTCATCCGCCACACATCTGCCGCGGCCGCCGCGGCTCGTCCTGGGGCGTCGGCGTCATTGTCCGCAGCTTCTGCGCGCGCACCTCCTTCGCATGCTCCTCGGCGTGGGTCTCGGAGCAGGCCCACTCGCCGAAGCGCTTGTAGGTAGGCTCCGTCACTTCCTTGCCACAGATCGGGCAATACTTCTCGCTCGTCTCGACCGCCATCACGTCCTCCCTGTCCTTGAGGGGTGTCCAGGTCTTCAGCGCGCCGGCTTCTCCCGCGGGGGCGCGTCAGCCGGAGTGGACGGGCTCATCATGTCGGAGCCCATCGACCCGCCCATGGATCCCATCATCTCCATCATCCGAACCATCCCCTTCATCGGGTCCCCGCCACCCATCCGGCGCGACATCTCCATCATCCCGGTCATGGCCTCGCTCATCTGCCCGGAGCGCATGAACTGCTCCATCTCGGCACGGCCCTCGGCCGTCACGCCCTGGCCCTCCATCGTGGCAGCGCAGGCCGCCGCGGGAGTATCCCCCGGCTTCGAGGATCCGGTGTCCGCCTCACCCACCAGCACCCAGACGCCGATAAGCGACACCAGCAAACCAGACACGATCAGCACAGGTCTCTTCACGAACGCTCTCCCTCGTCGTTGCATAGGCCACCCGCATCGCCGGGCCACGTGTGGCCGACGGACGCCAAGCCTACGAGTTAATTAAGACTGCGAAGGGACTACGACGGGAAACTTAGACGAGGAAAACGGGAGGAGCGCGAGGGGCAGAGCGATCCGCGTGGAACTGCGCAGCCAGTCGGTCAACCGATGAGAGCGGGAGGGAAGCCACAGAGGCGCGCGCCGACTCGATCGCTGGAATCGGCTGCGCAACGACGGAAACCGAGTCGGAGACGCTGGACTTCGCGCAGATCTGAGACGAGTCCTCAGATACTTGGCACCCGGAATCCGGAGCGGTCGACGGGACCGCCGCCGTCGCGGGCACGGCGCCTGCAAGGCAGAACGCGAACAGGAGAACCACCATCACACCCGCCATGGCCCGGCGCTCGGTTCCCGTCAGTGCGTATCGCAGCATAGCCATCAGCTCTTTGGACCTACCAATTACCGTAACAGATTCAGCCTGCCAGTCAAGCGCTCAGATGGCTGCCGTCTCACGGTCGCCGCAGCCCGGCCTCTCTGGAGATCCGCGGCTGGGCCAAGGCAGCTCGGACTTGGTAACAGCTCGGGCTGTCCCGCGTGGCCGTGGGCCTTCCGGAGCACCTCCAAGCCCACCTACACCTTCCCCTTCAGGGAAGAATCAAGAGGCCTGGATAGATCCCCTCCCCCACCGTCCGCTGGCCCCATTGATCCGGTTACGCGCGCCGGAGGAGCCGCGAGGAATTGAGCATCACGGCGACATCGGGGAGCGACTGCGCGGCGGCCGCCACGATCGGAGGAAGCCACCCCACGGCGGCCAAGAGGATCCCGACGACGTTGTAGCCTGCGGTGAACCAGAGGTTCTGCTTGATGGTGCGGAATGTGCGCCGACCGATCCGGACGGCCTCGGGCACCCCCCGCCAGTCGTCCCGCATCAATGCCACGTCGGCAGCCTCGATCGCCGCATCGGTGCCGGCCACCCCCATGGCGATGCCCACATCCGCCTGCGCCAGAGCCGGGGCGTCATTGATCCCGTCCCCCACCATGGCCACGACGTGGCCGGCCGTCTGAATCCGCCGAACGACCTCGATCTTCTCCTCCGGAAGCACCTCTGCCTCGAACTCCACGCCGAGCTGGGCCGCGATGGCAGCGGCCACCTGCTGTCGGTCCCCGGTGAGGAGGAGCAACCGCCGGATGCCGAGCGCGCGCAGCGCCTGCAGCGCGGCCGCGACCTCGGGACGGAGGGTATCCGCCAGGGCAATCAGCCCCGCGACCTGGCCGGCGGCGGCCAGAACGACGACCGACTTCCCGTCGGCAGCGAAGGACTGAAGCCGCTCTCGGACCGAGGCCGGCACCGGGATCCCGATCCGCTCCATCAGCTTCTCCGTTCCGCAGGCGACCGCGATGCCCCCGACCGACCCGCACACCCCCTCGCCGGGGTACACCTCGAAGGCCTCCGAGGGCCGCAGCGGAAGCCGCCGCCTCTCCACGTCGCGGAGAATCCCGGCGGCCAGCGGGTGCTCCGACAGGCGCTCGACCGAGGCGGCCACGGCCATGATCTCGTCCGCCGTCAGGGCGCCCAGCGGGACCACGTCGGTGACCTCGGGTCTCCCGATCGTCACGGTGCCGGTCTTGTCCATCACGAGCGTGTCCACCTTGGCCAGGGCCTCGAGGTATCGGCCCCCCTTGATGATGATCCCGTGCCGCGCGGCCCGCCCCACGCTGGCCAGCACCGAGACCGGGGTCGCCATCGCGATCGCGCAGGAGCAGGCGACGAGCACGACGGCCACCGCGGCGGTCCGGCTGCCGCCCACGAGGTACGTCAGAGCCGACGCGGCGAGCACGACGGGAATGTAGTGCGCGGTAAAGCGATCGGCGAAGCGCTGGACGGGCGCCTTCGCGGCCTCGGCCTGCTCGACCAAGCGCACGATCTGACCGAAGGTAGTGTCTCGGCCGACCCGGTCCGCGCGGATGCGCAGCGCTCCCCGCTCACAGATCGTCGCGGCAAACACGGAGGCGCCCCTCGTCTTCTCGACTGGCACTGACTCGCCCGTGATCGGCCCTTGGTCGACGGTGGCGTGGCCGTCCAGGACCACGCCGTCCACCGGGATCCGCTCTCCCGGCTTCACCAGGACCACGTCACCGCGACGGACCTCGTCCGCCGGCAGCTCCAGGTCCCGACCGTCCCGCTCCACCCGCGCCGTGTCCGGAGCCAGCTTCAGCAGCTCCTTGATCGCCCGGCGCGAGCGCTCGGTGGTGAAGCCCTCCAGCAAGTCCGCGAAGCGCATGAAGAACACGATGACGGCGGCGGCCGCGTACTGGCCGATCAGGAGCGCCCCGAGGATGCCGAGGGACATCAGGGCGTGCGAGGTGACGGTACGATTCCTGAGGGCGCGGACGACGTTCCGGAAGATGGGCATGCCCCCCAGGAGGACGGCCGCCACCGACAGCCATGCGGGGATCCGGTCAATCACCACCTCGACGATGCCCAACCGCTCGCCGATGATCCCCAGCAGCGCGACGATCGCGACGGCGGAGACGAAGACCAGGCCGAACAGGTCCGGCAGCGAGCGGCGCCGTCGCTCGCCGGCCGTGCGGGCGTCAACGATGGTCATACCCAATCCGCGGATCGCCTGGCGGATCGCGTCCGGCTCCAGCCGCTCCGGGTTGTAGGACACCACCGCCTTCCGGGCACTGACCGCCGTACGGACCTCCAGCACCCCGGCGAGGCCCCCGAGGGCGCCTTCGATCTGCCGGGCCTCGTCGGCGCAGTCGAGCTCCGCGACGGTCAGTTCGAGGGTCTCGCTCTGCGTGGCCATCTGGGCGTCCTTGTGGATCCGCGCGCGCCGGTCCAGCGCTCGGGCCGTCCGTACCTGGCGCAGGCGGCGATGAATCCACCGACTTCGCTCAGCAGCTCCTCCACCTGGTCGAGGACCTTCACCACCCGCTTGTCGGCGATCCCGTAATGGGCGAACTTCCCGCGGCGTTCCCTGGCCACGAGGCCGCAGTCGGCCAGGCATGCGAGATGCATGGACACGTTCGGCTGCGTCAACCCGGTGCGGGCCACGATCTCGCCCACACTGAGTGGACCGTCACGGAGCGCGTCGAGCACCCCCAGCCTCGAGGGGTCGGCCAGTCCACGAAACAGCTTGGCCTTCAGGGCGATCTCGACTCGCGGCTTCTTCATATCAGTCAATGATGATACGTTCAATCCACCGTCTGAGCAAGCGTCCCGGCTGCAAGCTACCGGCTGGCAGCGCTTGCGGCCCGGCGGCCCGATATAGTGCAAACGTGATGGATTACGCGAAGCTTGGCCCTGGGGGGCGTTCCGCATGCTCGCTCGGCTCCACGCCCGGCGGGTGCAGTCGATTGAGCCCGAAGAATTCGTCTCGACAGCGGCCCGAGAACTGCCCCCCTTGCAAGGCAAGAGAACCCAGCGCGACCTCGGCGTGCCCATGTCGGGACTTGCGCGACGATCTCTGTGAACTTCGTCACCGCCCGGCCGCTCGGACGGGCTGCGGGCATTCGAGCGGCTCGGCGACCGCTGCCGTCACCAGCGTGTTATCCTAACGACGCAGTGAACTCACCAGTCGAAGGCGCCAGCTTGCCGGGAGTGATCTTCCTCGTCGAGGAAGCCCCCGAGGGAGGCTTCACCGCGCGGGCCCTGGGAGAGTCGATCTTTACCGAGGCGAACGACCTCGCACATCTGCATGCGAAGGTCCGAGACGCGGTTCATTGCCACTTCGACGAGGGCAAGGTCCCGAGAGTCATTCGGCTTCACTTCGTCCGCGAGGAAGTCATCAAGGCTTGAGGCTTCCGCGGGACGTCTCCGGTGACGACCTCGCGAAGGCCCTCGCCGATCTCGGGTACCGGGTCACCCGTCAGCCCGGTAGCCACCTCCGACTGACCACCCTCGAAGGTGGCGAGCATCACATCACCATCCCACGCCACGCTGCGCTCCGGGTTGCGACGCTCCCCGGTCTCCTCGGCGACGTGGCCCAGCATTTCGCCCTGACCCGCGAGGAACTCGCCGAACGGCTGTTCGGGCGGCAGAAGAATAGGATCCTGCACGGAGGCGAGCAGAGACCGGGTTCAGTCATCCCGACCCGGCCCACCGAGATCTCTCAGCGACAGCTTCCGCCGCTGTCGGAGACGCTCCAGCTTCGCGGCGAGCCTCGGCACCGCCAGCAATCGAGGGCCGAGGAGCATCGCGCCATCGAGGTCCACCAGCGTCAGCCGCTCTCCTTCATCGAGGCCGTACTTCGGCCGCAACCGCGCAGGGAGCGTCACCTTGGCCGGCGCCCGCACTCGAATCGTCACCGTTCGCGTCATGCCGGCAATGACCATGTCAGGCTTTCCGGTCGCGGCCTCCACCTGGAGAACACGCGAGCTCGGTCAAATCGGCCTCAGGTTCCAGAAGCACTTTGCTTCCACGCGCGTGCCTGGAAACCGGCACGTTACAGGATAGCGGGCCCACGACAAGTTCTCGGGCAACATGCTCCACGGTGGCTCCCAGATGTACCGATCCGGAGTTCCACGTGGGCCCTCGCCAAACATGATGCTCAGGTCCGTCCAGAGCCGCTCCCCTCCAACCCGACGTTCTTGAGGCTCATGGGTTGGAGAGCCGGCTCTGGATCTGGGCGCGCGCCTCCGTCCAGGACAGTCCCGGACCGCCCGCAGCCGCTGACCGCGCACGCCGCTCGATCTCAGATAGGCGGAGGTCCACTCCAGTCGACCTTGATCCCCCAGGGCAGAGGCGAGCGCCTCCGCGTCGCGCAGGTGCTCGAATCTTGCGCGTGTCGTCGCGCCCCCTCGATCTGGAAGTAGGTCCGGAGAAGCGCGATGAGC
>Ga0302046_10001819_pt1 | contig 19984 bp, 15 predicted proteins | sample RVTome_11_FD_200261 | JGI IMG/M metagenome (GOLD analysis project Ga0302046, IMG submission 200261) | Soil microbial communities from uranium-contaminated site in the Upper Colorado River Basin, Wyoming, United States - RVT147D111 (version 2) ...
TCGGACTTCCAGCCACGGTTTCTCCTGGAAAGCGTGGAAGGTGGCGACCGGCTCGGTCGTTATTCTTTCATCGGCTTTGGTCCCGCGTTCGAATGGCGCCTTCGCGACGGACACCTCATCATCGATGGCTCAGCGCAGCGAGCGCCGCACTCCCGCGAAGACCTCCTGAGCGCCTTGCGAGACGCCCTACGCCAGGCACCAAAACCCGGCCCCCGCAGCGAGGAGATACCGTTTCCAGGGGGACTTGTCGGCGCTATCGGGTACGGCGCACACCGGCTGTTTGACGGTCGCAGGGATTCACCTGCGGACATTCGGGATGCCACTGCGTTGTTCGTCGCTCCGGCTTCCGTTCTCGTATTCGATCACATGACCCGACGGGCGGCGCTCCTCCATCATGGAGCGGAGGACGACCGTCAGGCCCTGCGCAGAGAGGTCATCGGTGCCTTACGCGGCCCAACCCCAACCCGGCCTGTTGTCACGCGTCACCAGAAGCCCGATCACAGCCTGAGTCCGACCGAGTACATGGCGTCGGTGGGCAAGGTCAAGGAATACATTCGAGCCGGGGATGTATACCAACTCGTCCTGTCGGTCCAATTCTCAGGCGCTTGCGACATTCCTCCCTTCGAAGTCTACCGGGCTTTACGGCTGCTCAACCCCTCTCCTTACCTCTATTACTGTGATTTCGGGGACGTTTCCGTTGTCGGTTCGTCACCGGAGGCCCTGGTGAAACTGTCAGGCCGCGAGGCGTCACTCCGACCGATCGCGGGCACACGTCGGCGTGGCGAGACCACGGTGGGAGATCGGGCCCTTGCAGAGGAATTGCTGGCTGATCCCAAGGAAAACGCCGAACACGTGATGCTGGTGGATCTGGCGCGCAACGACCTCGGGCGGGTGGCCGTGCCCGGGTCCATCAAGGTCGATCCATACAAGACTATCGAACGTTACAGTCACGTTATGCATATGGTGAGCGGTGTCCACGGCGTGCTCAATGCAGACGCCGACGCGCTCGATCTCTTTGCCGCGGCCTTCCCGGCGGGCACGGTGGTTGGGGCACCCAAGATCCGCGCGATGGAGATCATCGACGAACTCGAGCCTGCCCCGAGGGGATTGTATGCGGGCACCGTCGGTTATTTCGGCCACGGGGGGAGCATGGACCAGGCAATCACGATCCGCACTCTTGTCTTTGCGGATGGCGGCTACACGTACCAAGCTGGTGCCGGAATCGTGGCCGACAGCGTTCCTGCCTCCGAGCACGCCGAGGTCCTCGCCAAGAGTGCCGCCCTCGAGTCCGCACTGACACTCGCCGAGGAGGGCTTGTGAGGCACAGAGTACTGCTCGTCGACAACTACGACTCGTTTACCTACAATCTTGTGCAGGCGCTTCAGGTGCTCGAAGCGGAGGTGATCGTCCGGAGGAACGACGAGGTGTCGCCCGAAGACCTCGATGCCCTCAATCCAACGCACGTCATGATCTCACCGGGTCCGGGTCGGCCGGAGCACGCGGGAAACTCCATGGCCATCATCGCCAGCGCGCTGCCCCGTTATCCCGTTCTTGGTGTCTGCCTGGGGCATCAAGCCATCGCGGCCGTGTTAGGCGCGGAGGTCAGACCCGCAACGACCCTGATGCACGGCAAGACATCGAGCGTGTACCACGACAATCGCACCCTGTTTGAAGGACTACCCAATCCGTTCGAGGCCGGGCGATATCATTCCCTCGCCATCAGCGAACCCGACGGCCAGTGCGATTTCGTCGTCACCGCATACACATCGGACGGAGAGGTCATGGGGATCAGGCATCGAAACCTGCCGGCCGAAGGTGTTCAGTTTCATCCGGAGAGCGTGCTCACTCCCGAGGGTGACCGGCTTCTCAGAAACTTTCTTGATCTCGATCCACCGGGAACACCATGAAAGACATCCTGGAAAGACTGACGAACGGCAACAACCTGTCGGTTCATGAAGCCGATGCACTGCTGGTGTCACTGACGGAGGCGGACCAATCCCCCGCCATGGCGGGGGCGATTCTCACGGCTCTGAAGATCAAGGGAGAAACCCCCGAGGAAGTGCGGGGATTCGCCCAGGCGATGCGAAGGCTCGCGCACCGCCCCCACCTGCCTCCGGACCTGCGTGCCGTGGACATTGTCGGGACGGGGGGCGACGGCTCTGGTAGCCTCAACCTGTCAACTGGCGCTGCCCTGCTGACGGCAGCGGCCGGCGTTCCGGTCGTCAAGCACGGCAATCGATCCATTACGAGTAAATGTGGGAGTGCCGACGTACTATCCGCCCTGGGAGCCGAGCCAGCCACTCCGGATCGGGTTTCTGAAATGTTCGGCCGCAGCAACTTTGCGTTTCTGTTTGCTCCGTTCTTTCATCCGGCCATGAAGCACCTGGCACCGATCCGTCAGGCGCTCGGGATCAGAACGGTATTCAATATCCTGGGACCGTTGACGAATCCGGCGGAGCCTCCGTTCTATCTCATCGGTGCGTTCAGTGCCGACGTTGCCCGGATCATGGCTGACGCACTCTCCGGGTTACCAATTCAACGGGCGTTCGTGGTACACGGAGCGGAAGGTTGGGATGAGCCAACGCCGGTCGGCCCGTTTCACCTGTGGGACGTCACGCCAGGAACTGTTCGCAGGGAGACGAGGGACCCCCGGGATATTGGACTTAACGAGTGCGCCTCCTCCGACCTGGCTGGCGGAGAGGCCCACCAGAACGCGTCGGCGATTCGTTCGGTATTCGACGGCGAGAAGAGCCCCCATCGCGACGCACTCGTTCTTGCGGCTGGATTGGCGTTGGAAGTGACGGGTGTCGTTGCAACCGCCGGCGACGGCGTTCGTACGGCGTCGGCGGTCATAGACGACGGCCGCGCGGCTCGTTGGTTGGCAGGGCTCACCTCACAAAAGGGTGTACCCGCAGCTGCAGGCAGGGCGTCCAGTGTCTGATTTTCTTGCAGCAGTGGCGCTAGCCAGCAGCAAACGCGTTGCCTCCGCCAGACAGATCGTTTCGGAGACGGAAATGAAGCAACGCGCGCTGGCAGAGGCACCCACCCAACCGCTGGATCTGCGGGCGGGCGGCTTCGACATCATTGCGGAGATAAAGCGCAAGGCACCTTCGAGCGGCACGTTGCACGCACACGACGGGAACGCAAATGCGTTCGTGGTCGGGCAGGCAGCCGCCTATACGCGTGGCGGGGCTTCGGCAGTGTCTGTCCTCACTGAGCCGACCGCGTTCAATGGAAGCCTCGACGACCTCCAGCTCGTGGCAGACACAACACCGCTGCCGACGATGCGGAAGGACTTCATTGTTGACCCATACCAAGTGTACGAAGCACGAGTTCATCACGCCTCCGGCGTGCTGCTGATTGCGCGACTCCTCAACGCAGAGACTCTCCCGGTCTTCCTCGATGCCGCCGCTGTGACCCGTCAGTTTGTATTGCTCGAGATATTTGATGAATCCGAGCTGGACATCCTTGCCTCCGCTATCCAACATGCGACGGCAAGGGGTGTGTTTCTTCTGGCCGGAGTCAACGCGCGAAACCTCGTGACCCTACAAGTTGATACAAACCAGTTCGCACGTCTTTCACCTCAACTCCCCAGCGATGTGCCGCACGTCGCCGAAAGCGGTCTCGCCACCACTTCGGACATTCGGGGAATCGCGTCACTTGGTTACCGTGCGGCCCTGATCGGGTCGGCCCTGATGCGATCCGACGATCCCGCTCGACTGTTGAAGGAGTTGTCCAGCGCGGGTCGTGAGGTGACAAGTCAATGCACGTGAGAGTCAAGATCTGCGGCGTTTCATCCGTGGATGGGCTGGAATGCGCGGTACGACACGGAGCCGACGCGATCGGATTCGTCTTCGCAACGTCCCTCCGTCGGATCTCCATTTCACGAGCATTACAGCTCCAAACCCACCTGCCGCCCTTTGTTACGAGTGTGGCGGTCTTCAGGCATCCAACGTCTGACGACCTCCGATCGGTCTTCGATCAGGTCCAGCCCGACATGATCCAGGCGGAACCCAGTCCTCAGGTCATCGACTTCGTCAAGGAGAGTGAGACAAGATTCCTGCCCGTGCTGCACGACGATGGAACCGTGGAGACACAACTGTCAGAGCTCCGTGCCGCGGGGGTCCCCTACGGTGGTATTCTCCTGGAGGCGGCGGGCCAAGGCGGACGAGGTGTAGCACCGGACTGGGATGTGGCGGCCTCCCTTGCCCGAACGGTCCCCCTCGTGCTGGCAGGTGGGCTGTCGCCTGAGAACGTGCGCCAGGCAATTCTGCATGTAAAGCCACACGGAGTTGATGTCAGCAGTGGCGTTGAGAACGCACCGGGGGAGAAGGACAACGATCGCATCGCGGCATTCATTCGTGAAGCACGAGAATCGCGCCCCGAATCCGCAACCTCAATTCTACGGCTCCAATGACCACTTCAATTCCCGACCCGGCCGGCGTGGCCACACCACACGAGGCAGCAAGCCTGGCCGACCTCCTCCAGGGACGCTTGCCCGATCGCGTTGGTCGCTTTGGTCCTTTTGGCGGCCGGTTCATTCCGGAGACGCTCATGCCCGCTGTCCTCCGCCTTGAAGAGGCTTTTCGCGAGGCCTGGAGTGATCGGGCGTTTAGGAGCGCGTTGGATCACGAGTTTGAGAACTGGATAGGTCGACCGACACCACTCACGCATGCGACAGGGCTCAGCCAGCGTTGGGGCGCAGACATATGGTTGAAGCGCGAAGATCTGGCACACACCGGTGCACACAAGATCACAAATGCCATCGGACAGGCGCTGCTCGCGAAACGGCTGGGAGCGAAGCGCGTCGTTGCGGAAACGGGCGCCGGCCAGCACGGCGTCGCAGCGGCCGCGGCATGCGCCCGCGTTGGTTTGCCGTGTCGCGTCTACATGGGGGAAATAGACGTCAGACGCCAGGCACCCAATGTCGACAGAATTCGCCGGTTGGGCGCTGAACTCGTCGACGTCACCACCGGCGACCGAACCCTCCGGTCAGCCATCGACGAGGCGATTCGCGATTGGGTGTCCGACCCCGATGAAACCTACTACCTGTTGGGTTCCGCCGTCGGGCCCCATCCCTATCCGTGGATGGTGCGGGAATTTCTCTCAGTGATCGGGCGCGAAGCCAGACAGCAGTTTGACACCCGGGAGAATGCACTACCCGATGCCGTGGTGGCCTGCGTGGGCGGCGGTTCCAACGCGATCGGAATCTTCCACGCGTTCCTCGGCGATCCCGTCGAGCTGATCGGCGCCGAAGCCGGAGGAACCTCCATGGAACACGGCGGAAATGCCGCCACACTGCAGACCGGCACACCCGGCGTACTTCATGGTTGCCGGTCGCTGTTTATCCAGGACGAGCATGGGCAAATCACCGATACGGAGTGCATTGCCGCCGGTCTGGATTATCCGGGCGTTGGTCCGGAACACGCGTTTCTGCAACACGTTGGACGTGTCACGTACGAATCGGTCAGTGATACGGAGGCCATCGACGCGGTGAATACATGCTGTGCGGCAGAGGGTGTTCTTCCGGCTCTCGAATCAGCCCACGCGTTGGCCGCTGCGCAACGGTGGGCCGTTCACCATCCGCAGGGGCGGATCATCATCGGACTGTCGGGTCGTGGTGACAAAGACTTGGGGACACTCATGACGTGTTCACCCGTTCCTGAGACCAGATCATGAGCCGGATCGCGGAGTCGGTCGAGGCCGCAAACAGGGACGGGCGAATGGCACTCGCGATCTACCTGACGGCCGGATACCCGACCAAAGAGGATTTTGAAGGGCTGGTTCCGGACCTTGCGCCGCTGGTCGACCTCATCGAGATCGGCGTTCCGTTCTCGGACCCGATGGCAGACGGTGTCTCGATTCAGCACGCAAGCTTCGAGGCGCTCAAGAATGGCGTCACGCTGGAATGGATATTCGAGGTGGTCGACCGATTGAAAACGGCGACGCCGTTGGTCCTGATGAGTTATTTGAATCCGCTGCTGGCGTACGGGCAGGATCGGCTGGTGGACGCGTCGGCGAAGAGTGGCGTCTCCGGGTTCATCATTCCCGATCTTCCTTATGAAGAGTCCGGACCGACAGCGAAGTCGTTGTTCGCCGCAGACCTGGATCTCGTTCAAATGGTCACGCCGGCTACACCAGACGACCGCATGCGAATCCTCTGCGCGTACAGCAGGGGGTTCGTCTACGCTGTCACCCGTACTGGCACGACGGGTGGAAACGTTCAGGGCAACGACACCCTGACCGGCTACCTCGATCGGGTAAGGGTAAAATCACACATTCCCGTATTGGCAGGATTCGGTATTCGAGCGCCCCAACACATACGCGCCATCGCCGGTCACGCCAACGGCGTTGTCGTGGGGAGTGCGATTGTTGACGCCCTCAAGGCAGGTGACGATGTCCTACGACTCGTCCAGCAACTCAAGGATGCTACACGTGCACACAACGAGGTTTCGACATGATAGCCGTTTTGGAGAAGTCCTGTACCCTCAAGCAGAAGGCGAACATTGTCCGGTTTGTCGAGGGCGCCGGCTTTCGCGTCCAGGTGAGTGAGCAGGCAGACGTGAGCCTGGTTGGCGTTGTCGGTGAGGGAGCGGCGACGCTGGCCGACCAGCTGGCGCAGTTACCAGGCGTCAAGGAGATTCGTCCGGTGGCACCGCCGTACCCTCTCGTGTCCCGTGATCACCATCCCGAGGCCACGCGCGTGAAGATCACGAGTGTAACAATCGGCGGGTCGGCCATCGTGGTCATTGCGGGACCGTGTTCGGTCGAATCGCGGGAGCAGATCATGACCACGGCGCGCGCGGTCGAAAGCGCCGGTGCGAACATGCTGAGGGGCGGCGCGTTCAAACCTCGTTCGTCACCGTACAGTTACCAGGGCATGGGGGAAGCGGGACTCGAACTTCTGGCGGAAGCCAGGGAGGCAACGGGGCTTCAGGTCGTTACGGAAGTCGTAGCCCCCGATGACGTCGCTTTGGTTTCCCGATACGCTGATGTTCTGCAGATCGGCGCTCGCAATATGCAGAATTTCAGGTTGTTGTCCGCAGTCGGCGAGCAACCAGTACCCGTTCTTCTCAAACGCGGATTGATGGCCACAGTGGAAGAGCTGCTCCTGGCTGCCGAATACGTCGTTGCTGCGGGAAATCCCCGGGTCATTCTCTGCGAACGAGGGATACGGACGTTTGAGACGGCCACGCGGAACACGCTGGATCTCTGTGCCATCCCCGTCTTACGCGAGAAGACGCATCTGCCCGTCATCGTGGATCCAAGCCATGCCGCAGGCCGCAGGGAGATCGTCCCGGCCCTGGCCAGGGCGGGAATCGCGGTCGGGGCGGACGGTCTCATTGTTGAGGTGCATCCTGAACCTGAGGAGGCTGTCAGCGACGGCAGACAGAGCTTGACCCTCGATGCGTTCGCTCAAATGATGACCGAGATCAAAGCCGTTGCGGGCTCGGTCGGTCGCACGATGACGGCGCGCGCCGGGAAGCCCGCGCACGTCTAGGAGAGACAAAAGGAGATAGAAGAAGGGATTTCCCCTATTCTATCTCCCATTGTTCTTCCGCTTTTTGGCCGGTCAGGCTCCCGTCGCGTCCGCCGCCACGTGTGGTGTGATGAACGGACTCGGGACCGATTCTTCTTCCTCCGCAGGAGCCGGGGGTTCAAATCCTTCCGGCGGCTCAATCTCAATATCGGCATACCGGTAGATCCCGGTTCCAGCAGGAATCAGGTGGCCGATGATGATGTTCTCCTTGAGGCCAAGCAAGTCGTCGCGCGCTCCCCGGATTGCGGAATCGGTCAATACTCGTGTCGTTTCCTGGAATGACGCCGCAGAAATGAACGACTGTGTCGTCAGTGACGCTTTAGTAATTCCGAGCAACAATGGTTCAGTCGTTGCGGGATTCCCTCCGCGCTTCACGGCCTCTTCGTTTCTGTCACGGAACGTGATCTTATCGACACTCTCTCCCTCGAGGAAGTCCGTATCAGCCGGGGCGAGGACGCGTACCTTCTGCAGCATCTGACGAACAATGACCCCGATGTGCTTGTCGTTGATCTTCACGCCCTGCAATCGGTAGACCTCCTGTACCTCATTGAGCAGGTATTCCTGCACCGCCCGTGGACCCTTGATGCGCAGAATGTCATGCGGATTCACCGGCCCTTCCGCCAGACGGTCACCTGCCCGGACCTTATCGCCTTCGTGCACTCGCAGGTGTTTACCCGCTGGCACGTCATACACCTGCGGTTCCCCGACTTCCGGGTGCACAAAGATCTCCCGCTTCCCGCGTTTGATGTCACCGAACTTCACGACGCCATCGATCTCGGAAATGGTGGCCGGGTCCTTCGGGCGACGGGCCTCGAACAGTTCGGCCACGCGCGGCAGACCGCCGGTGATGTCACGCGTGCGGTACGCCTCCCTGGAAATCTTGGCGAGCGTGTATCCTGCCTCGACCTCGAGCCCGTCCTCGACCGTGACCTGGGCACCTTCCGGGATGACGTAGTCGCGGATGCGGCGCTCCTTACCGCCCTTGATCGTTTGAATGATCTCAATGTGCGGGTGCAACTTCTTGTCCCGATCCTCGATGATCACGCGCTGTCGGAGTCCGGTTATTTCGTCCAGTTCTTCACGGACGGTCTCGTCGTCCACGATATCCACGAACCGCACCTTCCCGCCGGCATCGGTGATGATCGGGTTCGTATACGGGTCCCATGCAAAGAGGAGGGAACCGCGCTCGACCTGCTGGCCGTCCTTGACATCCAACGTTGCACCCAGCGGAACCTGGAACCGTGAGCGAATCTGCCCCTCTTCGTCGAGGAGGATCAATTCGCCCTCGTAGCCTGTCACGATGACGGTCCCCTCCTTGGTTTCAATGTGTTGGAGCCGGTCCCCGAACTGGATTGTCCCGGCCAGCTTTGTGCGGCGCGCCGTTTGTTCCGCAATACGAGCAGCCGTACCACCGATATGGAACGTTCGCAGCGTGAGCTGCGTTCCGGGTTCACCAATCGACTGCGCAGCCAGAATACCCACTGCTTCGCCGAGGTCGACCATATCCATGGTCGCGAGGTTTCGTCCATAACACATGCGGCAGACACCACGGCGTGCCTCACACGTCAACACAGACCGGATGCGTACCATTTCGATGCCGGCGTCCTCAATGGCGACCGCCGTGTCCTCGTCAATGAGCTGACCAGCCGCAGCGAGGAGTCTGGGATCTCCATACTCGTCCAGCTCGTGCGGATCCAGGACGTCTTCCGCGGCCACGTTCCCCGCAATGCGCTCCCCCAGGGGCTCAATGACGTCTTCGCCTTCCTTGAGTGGCGACGTGTCGAGGCCGAGGATGGTTCCACAATCCTCTTCCGTCACCGTCACGTCTTGCGCCACATCCACGAGTCGACGCGTCAGATACCCGGCGTCTGCCGTTTTCAAGGCTGTGTCGGCCAACCCTTTTCGCGCGCCGTGCGTCGAAATGAAGTATTCGAGCACGGTGAGTCCTTCGCGGAAGTTGGAGCGGATCGGACTTTCAATGACTTCGCCAATACCGCCGGTCAGCTTCTTCTGCGGCTTGGCCATTAGGCCACGCATGCCCGCCAGCTGTCTGATCTGATCACGGCTGCCACGACTCCCGGAGTCGTACATGAGCCAGACGGAGTTGAATCCGCTTTGAGAGTTCCCGAGGTTGGCCACCATCGCTTCCGCGATATCGTTATTGGCGTGCGTCCAGGCGTCGATAACCTTGTTGTACCGTTCACCGAAGGTAATTTGACCTGTCGAGTAGGCCTTCTGGAAACGCTCGACGCGTTTACCGGCCTCGGCCAGAATCTCCTCTTTCTCATATGGAATAACGAGGTCTTCCACGCCAATGGACACGCCGCCAACCGTGGCGGACCGGAAGCCGAATTCTTTCAAACGGTCGAGGAACTTGACCGTTTCAGTGAGCCCCGCGAGTCGATATGCCTCAAACACCAGAGCCGACAGGGTACGCTTGCGCATCACCTCGTTCTGGAATCCGAGCGCTTCGATGACTTGTACGGGCAGGATGCTGTTGAAGAGTACACGTCCCGCCGTCGTTTTCAGCCACTGCGTCTTGGCGTCTTCTGAGCCTGCCGGTGGTTCGAACAAGAAGTGAATGGGCGAGTGGTATATGAAACGCCCCGCCGACATTCCCATCTCAATCTCGTGCAACGATCCGACCCTCGGGGCGTCCTCCAACACTCTCTCGAAGTCCGCCGGCTCTTTTGTCACGAAGTAACAACCCAGCACCATGTCCTGAGATGCCTCGGCGACCGGGCGACCGTCGGACGGCTTGAGGATGTTGTTGCTCGAAACCATGAGAACACGCGCCTCGAGTTGTGCTTCGTACGACAGCGGGACGTGCACCGCCATCTGGTCTCCGTCGAAGTCCGCATTGAATGCTGCGCACACCAACGGATGCACGCGAATGGCCTTGCCTTCCACCAGAACCGGCTCAAACGCCTGAATACCCAACCGATGCAGGGTAGGCGCACGGTTGAGCAGGACCGGGTGGTCCTGAATGATCTCTTCCAGGATTTCGTAGACCTCTGCACTTTCGCGCTCGACGATCTTCTTTGCGCGCTTGACCGTTTCCGCGATTCCCTTGTCGACCAGGCGGTGGATGATGAACGGCTTGAACAATTCGACCGCCATGGTCTTCGGCAAACCGCACTGATGCAGTTGCAGCTCGGGACCCACAACGATCACCGACCGTCCCGAATAGTCAACACGTTTGCCCAACAGATTCTGCCGGAACCGCCCTTGCTTTCCCTTTAACATGTCGGACAGCGACTTGAGTGGTCGCTTGCCACGGCCGCGAATGGCCTTTGCGCGGCGACCGTTGTCAAAGAGAGCATCGACAGCTTCCTGCAGCATGCGCTTTTCGTTGCGCAGTATGACCTCGGGCGCCCGATGCTGGATGAGTTTTTTGAGCCGGTTGTTTCGGTTGATCACGCGCCGATACAGATCGTTGAGATCGCTGGTCGCGAATCGACCACCATCCAGTGGAACCAACGGCCGGAGATCCGGAGGAATAACCGGGACGACGTCGAGAATCATCCACTCCGGGTTGTTCCGATCGACACCCTTTTCCCCCGAATGACGAAACGCATCCACGATCTTGAGCCGTTTGAGCATCTGTTTCTTGCGATGCTGACTCGTTTCGACCGCAACTGACTTGCGCAACTCTTCCGAGACCTTGTCGATGTCGAGCAATTGAAGGAGACGGCGCACGGCGGGTGCTCCGATGTCCGCATGGAATTCCTTATCGCCCTCCTCCTTGGACTTGGCACGCAACTCGATGTACTTCTCCTCATCGAGGAGTTCATTGCGCTGGACCTCCTGCTGTCCTGGTTCAATGACGACATAGTTGGTGTAGTAGATGACCCGCTCCAGATCCCGCAGGGTGAGATCCAGCAGGTTACCCATTGGACTCGGCAGCGTTTTGAACAACCAGATATGCGCTACCGGAACGGCGAGCTCGATATGTCCCATGCGCTCACGCCGCACCTTCGAGAGTGTGACCTCAACCCCGCAGCGGTCACAGATCACGCCGCGGTAGCGAATCCGCTTGTATTTCCCGCAGTGACACTCCCAGTCCTTGACCGGGCCAAATATGCGCTCACAGAACAGGCCGTCCTTCTCGGGCTTGAACGAGCGGTAGTTGATGGTCTCGGGTTTTACGACCTCTCCCCAGGACCACCATGCACGTTGGCCCTGGAGCTCCAACCGCTCTCTTTCCTTCGTGTCTTTCGGTCCGCGGATCTCCTCGGGACTCGCTATCCGGATCTGGATATAGTCGAAGGTCGAGCTACGCTGCTCCCGGGCGCTACGAAAATCAATCATCGATCGTTCTCCCTTATTCTTCGCCGTCCTCGCTCGAACCGAGCGAGACTTTCAAACCTAGGGCCTGCAACTCTTTGACGAGGACGTTGAAAGACTCCGGCGTACCCGGCTCGGGCAAGTTCTGCCCTTTGACAATCGCCTCATAGACACGACTGCGACCGTTCACGTCGTCTGACTTTACCGTCAACATTTCCTGGAGCACGTGAGCCGCACCGTACGCCTCGAGAGCCCACACTTCCATCTCACCAAACCGCTGACCGCCGAACTGCGCCTTGCCGGCTAGGGGCTGTTGCGTGACGAGACTATACGGGCCGATGGACCGCGCGTGAATCTTATCGTCAACAAGGTGCGACAGTTTCAACATATACAGCGAACCGCTCGTCACCTCCGAGGCGAACCAGTCTCCAGTGCGACCGTCACGGAGCTTGGCCTTACCGGTTGGCGTGAGCCCGGCGAGTCGTATCAACTCTCGTGTGGCAGCTTCGACGTCCGCCTCCGATTTTGGTCCAAGCATCTTGGCGAGGCCTGGCAGGTTGGCCTGCTCGAGCGCTTCGACGGGACTCAGTTTGGCCAGCTTCTGCGCGTCCTTGAGTCCGTTCTTGTAACCGGATTGCTGCGCACTGGTCAACTCGTCTGCTTCAGAGGCGAGGGACGTCTCGTGAAACTCAACCTGTCGCTGCGATTCGTCCTGCAGCCGAGCCGCCCATTCCTTCGAGGCACCCTCGACGAAGTCCCTTATCTCATGGAAGAGGTCCCGCGTCTCCTGCGTAAGCGCCCGGCTTGACAACAGGTCCAGACGCGTCGTTTCGAGGTCCAGCGGATGACCGTTCTCGGACGGGATATTCTTCAGGTCTGCGATCAGATCGCGACTGCGTTGCGTCGTGAAATCAGGCGCCACCACCTCCAAACCCAACGACGTTCTTGCCCATACGAGACCGGCGATCCGCATCAGAAATGCGATTTCCGCCTCGTTCGCTCCTTGAAACACCGGGCTCTTGGCTTCGAACCCGAGCAGGCGTGCTGCAAACCCCAGATGGGTTTCCAGGATCTGCCCCACGTTCATTCGGCTCGGAACCCCGAGAGGATTGAGTACGATGTCGACGGGAGTTCCATCCGGGAGAAACGGCATGTCTTCTTCCGGCACGATGCGAGCGACAATACCCTTATTGCCATGTCGCCCAGCCATCTTGTCGCCGACCGCTACCTTCCGTTTTTGCGCCAAGTACACCTTGACCAGTTGGATAACCCCCGGCGGCAGTTCGTCCGGCTGGAGGATTTTGTCAATCTGATCCTCGGCTTTCTCTTCAATCTTCGCGCGCTCGGCATTGGCTGCATCGATCGCCGCGCGGATACGCTCGTTCACGGTACTGGATACTACACGGAGCGTCTTGAGATCGATTTCGGACAGCACCAGCTCATCGAGTGTCGATGCGCTGATCTTCGTCCCGGCCGGTAGATACTCTTCCACCGTGCCGTTCTTCAGCATGAGAGCCACTTCCTGATTACTCAGGAGGTCCCTGAGTTCTTCAAATACGGCGTGACTGACCCGAGCTTTTTCTTCATGCTCGAGCTGCCGCACCTCACCAATACGCTCACCCCGGTCCAACTCGACCACGTGGTCCTCGACGCGAGAGAAAATCTTCACGTCGATAACAACTCCCTGCATTCCCGGTGAGACTTTCAACGACGAATCCTTCACATCCTTGGCCTTCTCGCCAAAGATGGCCGTCAAGAGCTTCTCTTCGGGCGAGAGTTCCGTCTCACCTTTTGGTGTGATTTTTCCGACCAAGATATCACCGGGGCCTACGTGGGCACCGATGCGAACGATCCCCCGCTCATCGAGATGAACCAGCGCTTCCTCGGAAACGTTGGGAATCTCTCGTGTTATCTCCTCCTGTCCCCGCTTCGTGTCACGGACGTGAAGTTCGAGCTCCTGAATATGAATCGAGCTGTACACGTCATCCTTCACGAGACGTTCGGACAGTACGATGGCATCTTCGAAGTTGTAGCCGTACCACGGCATGAACGCCACAACCACATTCTGCCCAAGTGCCAACTCACCGTGATCGGTTGCCGGGCCGTCGGCGACGATCTCACCAGCCTTGACCTTCTGCCCGACCCCAACCAGCGGCCGCTGGTTGATGGCCGTGTCCTGGTTCGTCCGCCAGAACTTTCGCAGTCGATAGCGATCGTGCTGCATGAGGCGGGCAAGTGGTGCCCGCCCCTTGACCGAAATATCCAACCCGGTGTCGATGATGATCTCGTCCGCTGTCACCTTGCTGACGGTCCCCCCCCGTTCGGCAATGACCACGGCGTGCGAATCCCGCGCAACCTTCTCTTCCAACCCGGTCCCGACGAGCGGCGCTGACGGGAACAGCAGTGGAACCGATTGACGTTGCATGTTACTGCCCATGAGCGCGCGGTTGGCGTCGTCATGTTCGAGGAACGGAATCAGCGCCGCAGCGATTGATACCAGTTGCTCGGGCGCGACGTCCATGAAGTCGATGCGACCGGGCGGAAGCAGCGGGTAGTCATCCCGTTTACGACACAAGGCTACTTCCCTCGCGAACCGTTTGTCTTCATCCAGGGGCGCGTTCGCCTGTGCAACCGCGAATTCTTCCTCCTCCGACGCGGAAAGCCACCGGATGTCCTGTGTCACCTGCCCTTCGTTGACCGCCCGATAGGGTGTTTCGATGAAACCGAATTCGTTAACACGCGCATACGTCGAAAGACTCGTGATCAGTCCGATGTTCGGACCCTCCGGCGTCTCAATAGGGCACATCCGTCCATACTGTGAGTAGTGAACGTCGCGCACCTCAAAGCCGGCCCGCTCTCGTGTAAGGCCGCCGGGGCCAAGCGCCGAAAGTCTTCGCTTGTGCGTCAACTCAGCCAATGGATTCGTCTGGTCCATGAACTGCGATAGCTGCGAACTCCCAAAGAACGCTTGGATGACGGCGCTCACGGTCCGGGCGTTTACCAGGTCGTCGAGTGTGATCTTGTCCGGATCATTGTTTATGCTCATCCGCTCTTTGATCAACCGGGCCATGCGCGACAGGCCAACCGAGAACTGGTTGGCAATCAGCTCACCAACCGTCCGAACCCGTCGGTTCCCGAGGTGATCGATGTCGTCGGTGTATCCCCTGCCCTCCGACAGTTCCAACAGGTACCTGACAATTGCAATGAAGTCGTCTTCGGTCAGGACGGTGTGATCCTGCGGTGCGTTGACCTTGAGCCGCTGATTGATCTTGTACCGGCCTACCCGTCCCAGGTCGTACCGTTTCGGGTTGAAGAACAAACGCTCGAGGGCGGCACGCGCCGTTTCGAGATTCGGCGCCTCACCCGGTCGGAGTAACGCATAGATCTGTTGCAACGCCTCGGCTTCCGTCGACGTTGGATCCTTTGCCAGGGTGTTCTTGATGATGTTGGATTCACCACGCGCCGACGGGAGTAACACATCGACCTTGATGGCTCCGGCCTTCACCAACTTCTTTTTCAGGGCCTCGGTCAGCTCTTTACCAGCACCGGCAATCACTTCCCCAGTCTTGGGGTCCGGAACGTCGAACGCGAGGATGTATCGCTCGTCCCGATCGCGCATGGTAGTGGGTCGCTCGTCATCCCGCACATCGATTTGCGTGTATCGCGCAAACACCGTGACCTTCTTGACACCGGCCGTGCGCAAGGCGGTGTACAACTCCTGCGTGAGTTCCTCGCCTTCGGCGACCAGTGGATCCCCCTCACCCTCTTCGTTGGGAACCCCTTCGGCAACCATCGACCCGATGACTTCACGACGCAGTTCACGCTCATCAAGCGACCTGGTCAGATCGAGTGAGCGCGTGGCGTAGAACAGCTCGAGGATCTCGAGATTGGAACCGTACCCAAATGCACGCAGCAATGCCGTGGCGGGGAACTTCTTCTTTTTGTCGATGTGGACATAGACTACGTCGTGGATATCAACCGTGAACTCCACCCACGAGCCGCGAAACGGAATGATCCGCGCGCTGTGGAGTCGCTGTCCGTTCGGGTGCGTGGACTCTTCAAACACCACCCCCGGCGAACGGTGGAGCTGCGAGACCACGACTCGCTCGGCCCCATTGATCACGAACGTACCCAGCGGAGTGAGGATCGGAAGCTCGCCCAGATACACTTCCTTCTCGATAATGTCCTTGGGACGCTTCTCGTCACTGTCTTCGAGGGTCTCGTTGATGATGAGACGCAACGTGGCCTTGAGCGACGCGGAGTACGTCATGTCTCGCTCGATGCACTCCTCGACAGTATATTTGGGTTCGCCGAGCGAGAACGCAACGTATTCCAGCGAGTAGTTTCCATTCACATCACTGATCGGAAACACTTCGCGGAACACACGTTCGAGTCCGAGATCAGCCCGTTCGCCCTCGGCCCGGGAATCGAGCAGGGCTTCGAAGGAACGGATCTGGATGTCGAGAAGGTGAGGCATGGGCATTCCGGCCTCGAGTTTCCCGAACGAGATAATAGGGAGCGTACTAGTCATTACATATCCTCGCGCAACACAAACGGCCCCGACGCCTCGCGGTCGGTATTAACCGCGGTGGCAGTGTGGGGCTCGCAGTGCGAGCAGATTTTGGACAAACTGCGTTCGATCATACCATCTCGTTGAAGGAGTCTTCTCCCCAGCCAGCGACACGGCGCCGGTCGGAAAGCAGGCTACTTCAACTCGACGGTCGCGCCCTGCTCTTCCAGCTTGGCTTTGATAGATTCGGCTTCCTCTTTGGACACACCCTCCTTGATTGGGTTCGGCGCGCCATCAACCAACTCCTTGGCTTCCTTCAGTCCGAGCGACGTGACCTCGCGGACCGCCTTGATGACCTGAATCTTCTTTGAGCCCACGTCCTTCAGAATGACATCGAACTCTGTTTTCTCCTCAACGGCGGCACCGGCGTCGCCACCTGCTGCGGGTGCAACGGCGGCGGGTGCAGCCATCACGGTAACGTTGAACTTTTCCTTGAACGCATCGATCAGCTCGGCGAGTTCAATCACCGACATCTGCCCGATCGCCTCGAGGATCTCATCTTTCCCTAGTGTCTTGGTGGCCATGTCTCTCTCTGATCCGTCCCTATTGATTAGGAGAATTTGTTACGACGCTTCGGACTGCTGCTTCTCCCGAAGAGCTTCAAGTGAACCAACAAACTGATACAACAACCCATCGAGGGCTCCGACAAAGCCGCTCATCGGGGCTTGGAGTACGCCAGCCAACATGCTCAACAACTCCGGTTTCGTCGGCAGATCTGCCAGGCGTTTGACCGCCTCTGGGCCCACCGTCTGGCCATCGACCAATCCCGCTTTGACGGTCGGCTTGTTCTCTTCCGCTTTCTGGAAGTCGGCGATGACCTTCGCGGCCCCGACAGGATCAGGGCCCACGAACACGAGCCCCGTCGGCCCGGATAGCTGTTCGTCGAGCCCGGTGATGGAGACCTGTTCGAAAGCCCGCGCAAACAGCGTGTTCTTGGCAACCACGAACTCGGCACCTTGCGCGCGAAACTTCCTTCGGAGATCTGTCATGCCCTTCACCGAGATACCAGTGAAATCGGCCAGATAAAAGTTCGCCGAGGCATTGAGCCGGTTTGTGATCGCTTCAACGACCTCTTGTTTCTGAATCTTGTTCATCGATACGCCGTCACTTCCACGTTTACCGCCGGACCCATCGTGCTGGAGACCGTGATAGATTTGATGTACGTGCCCTTGGCTGCGGCTGGTTTGGCACGCACGACCGAGTCCATGAAGGCCTTCAGGTTGTCCGTCAGGTAATCAACCGAAAATGAAACCCGCCCAACCGGGGCGTGCAGGTTGCCCGTCTTGTCGGTACGATATTCGATCTTCCCCGCTTTGATTTCCCTGACGGCTGATTCGACATCCATTGTCACGGTTCCCGCTTTGGGCGTGGGCATCAAGCCGCGCGGGCCCAGGATTCGGCCCAACGGGCCCACCTGGCCCATCATGTCCGGTGTGGCAACCACCACATCGCACTCGAGCCAGCCATCTTTGATCTTCTGGACGTATTCGGGTCCCACGAAGTCTGCCCCGGCGGTTTCCGCTTCTTTGGCCTTGTCGCCCTGTGCCAGGACGAGCACGCGCACCGACCGTCCGGTCCCGTGAGGCAATACAACGGTACCGCGAACGATCTGATCGGCGTGACGCGGGTCGACTCCGAGGTGAACCGCGATGTCAACGCTCTCATCAAATTTGACGAAAGATGCGTTTTTGACACACTCCATGGCCTCGCGCGGCTCGTATTGCCGCTGACGCTCCACCGTCGCGACGGCACCCTGGTACTTACGACCGTGTCCCATCAGCCCACGACCTCCAATCCCATGGACCGCGCCGTACCGGCAATGATCTTCATGGCCGCATCGATATCGTTCGCATTGAGGTCGGGCATTTTGAGTTCAGCAATCTTGCGAACCTGATCGCTGGTGACTTTACCCACCTTTGTCCGGTTGGACTCAGGCGACCCTTTGTCGAGGCCGGCCTCCTTCCGCAACAGAACGGCTGCCGGGGGCGTCTTCGTGATAAAGGTGAACGATCGATCCTTGTAGATCGTCACCTCCACCGGAATAATCATTCCCGGCTGGTTCTGGGTCAGCGCGTTGAACTGTTTGCAGAAGTCCATGATGTTGACACCGTGCGGTCCAAGCGCGGTACCAACGGGCGGTGCAGGGTTGGCCTGTCCCGCCGGAACTTGCAGTTTGACAAATCCGGCTGCGTTTCTTGGCGGCATTATTCTCCTCGTTTCGCCTTAACGAATGCCTCGGCTCCCACGTTGTACTCGCCCGTGGTCAGACGTTTTTGCGCTTTCGCACATACCCGGCACAGAAACCAGTCGCGCGAGACGGAGGCGGTGTAGCCTCCAACCCGCGGTAGATCACTGGTGCCTGTCCTATCCTCTACTGCGGCGCGGTGAGCTGGAGGTAATCCAACTCGACAACAGTCGGCCTCCCAAAAAGGCTCACACTGACACGCACCTTGCCCTTATCAGACAGGACCTCTTCGACAGTACCACTGAACTCCGAAAACGGTCCCTCCATGATCTCGACCACCTGCCCGACGAGAAACGGAATTTCCTCTTTTGGTTCCTTTTCCTCGGTTCCGTCGTCGATACCGAGGAGTCGGTTTACCTCTTCCTGGCGCAGGGCCTGCGGTGTCCAACCCTGACCTACGAACTTAATGACTCCCTGCAGGCTATTGATGATGTGGATCGTGTCCTGATTCAACACCATCTCGACCAGGACGTAGCCCGGGAAGACCTTGCGTTCGACCTCCACCTTCTTCCCGTTCTTGATCTCGACCACTTGCTGCGTTGGTACGAGCGCCTGCCGAATGGCACGATCTTCTTCCGGACGAGAGTCGGCATCGATTCGCCGCTGTATCAGCGAACGAACCTTGTTCTCGTGGCCTGCCGTCGTCTGAATGGCGTACCATCCATGGGTCATTACAAATCCCTTCTCACGCAAAGAGCCGCGGGAGGAAGTTGATGAAGACCCTCGAGAAGATCAGGTCCATCACCCCAATGACAATGCCGATCAGAATCACCACCACGATGATGACGAACGTTGAACGGCGAAGGTCCTCCCAACCGGGCCACGTAACCTTGCGAACCTCCACCCGGACGTCGCGAATGTACGCGACCATACCGGCGAGCCGGAGCAGCACACTGCTCACTTCGTCTCCTTGTGGAGCCTATGCGAGCCACAACGCGGACAGAACTTCCGCCACTCGACCCGCTGCGGATGTTTCCGTTTGTTTTTTGTCGTATGGTAGTTCCGACTCTTACAGTCGGTACACTCCATGATGATCTTATCCCGTGGCACTGGTCGGTCTCGTTTTGCCTTTCATCCACTGTTCGTGGCGGGTCGGCCTTCAGCTGTCGGCCGGCAACCGGCAGCCTACAGCCGGCGGCTGTTCCTAGCTGGCGATCTCCGGTGACGGCATCCTAACATTTGGCTCTTCTTCTTCCTTCGTCCTTCTGTATCCCACAGAGGTCACTCCCCTGTCCATCGGAACCGCTGCCCGCTGTTGGCTGTCGGCTGCCGACTCACTCGTGAATCTTGGTCACCACGCCGGCGCCCACTGTACGGCCCCCTTCGCGCACGGCAAACCGCA
>Ga0302046_10001820_pt1 | contig 19982 bp, 16 predicted proteins | sample RVTome_11_FD_200261 | JGI IMG/M metagenome (GOLD analysis project Ga0302046, IMG submission 200261) | Soil microbial communities from uranium-contaminated site in the Upper Colorado River Basin, Wyoming, United States - RVT147D111 (version 2) ...
TCATGAGCGATGGAACGTCCGACGCACGACACGACGGGCGGCGCAACTACTTGTCCGCCAGTTCGAAGGGGACGAACGGCTCGTACTCGGACCGCGTACCGAGCGCACCTGATGCGGAAGCCGCTTCTTCGACGACCCCGAGGCGCCACGGCGAGGTGGGCCTCCTTTCGGCTTACCTTGGCGTGCCCGAGGCGTAGGCAGCCCGTTCGTGACGAAGCGAAATATCTCCCGCGGTCACGCGACCGCCGTCGCCCCGTCACTCTGGCGGTTCCGGTGGCGGTGGCTGCCGGGACGCGAGGCCCGCGCCGACGGTGAGTTGATGCACCTTTGCGCCACGCTCTTCAACCGGCACTACGGCAGGTGGGGTCCCAATGGACATCACCCCGGTGGGAACGTTCGAATTTCTCCCGAGACGGTCGCCGAATCCCTCAAGGACGAGGATTCCTGGCTGGCGTGCGCCTACCTTGATGACGATCTCGTCGGTTTCTGCTCCTCGCTCCGCATCGTGCTTCCTGGCAGCGGCATTGTGTCGTGGGTGACACGGCTCGTCGTAGACACGTCGTACCGCCAGCAGCGAATCGCTACGACCCTGCTGTTCGGAAGCTGGCAATTCAGCGACTTCCACGCGTGGGGCCTCGCGACAGCGAACCCGCTCGCCGTCCGGGCTCTCGAGACAGCCACACGCCGGCCATGTCGGCCATCTGTGATCAAGAAGCAGGCACCCTCCCTCCTGCCCCACCTGGCTCCGCGCACGTATATCCCAGATCACCTCGTGGTGAACGAATCGGGGCGGCCGGCGCCGGTGGTTCAGACCGATTTCCATCTCGACCTGAGCGATCTGCGCAAGCTGCGTCAAGCGGCAGTACGTGACGGGCGTCCCTGGTCGCTTGGGGCGTTGGAGCCAGGGCAAGAGTGGTTCGCCTGCACGTTCAGGTCACAGCCGCCTGCCACCATGGACGACGACCGGCTGAAGGACCTCCTGTTGGGAGCCGACGACATCTGGGTCCAGGCATACGAGAACATGTCGCTCGACAGCACCCATCTGTGGCATCGGCACCACGAGAGCGAAGTGACATGGATCCTGGCGCACTGCCGTCCCCCGCAAGGTGGGAGGGTCCTAGACGTTGGGTGCGGCGACGGCCGCCACGCCGGTCTGCTCGCCCGCAGCGGGTTCGAGGTCACCGGAGTCGATATTGGCGAGCGATTGATCACCCGCGCGCGTGACGATCACGCTGACAGCGGGGCGCAATTCGAAATCGCAGATGCCAGGCAGGAGCTCCCCGACGGTCCTTTCGACCTGGCCCTGTGTCTGTACGACGTTCTCGGCTCGTCGGCCAACCCGGAGCACGATCGTCTGATCGTGGCGAACATCCTGCGACGCCTCCGGCCGGGAGGGACCCTCATTGCAAGCGTGATGAACTCAGGAGCAACAAGGAACCGGCTCCATCAAGCGCAAATGCCGGGCGACCGTCAGGAGTTCCTCGTCGCCCTTGAGAAGCTGCCCCCCTCGCGAGCTATGGAGACAAGCGGAGATATTTTCGACCCGGAACTGCTCCTCTGGCACGACGGCGTGTACTACCGCAAGGAGCAGTTCGAGGGTTCTCCCACCAGGCTTCCGGCGGAGTTGATCGTGCGCGACCGACGCTACTCAGTTGGCGACCTTCGGGGGCTGCTCGAGCAGGCTGGCTTCGAGGTCGACATGGTCGTCCCGGTTCAAGCAGGCAGGTGGGACCGCAGGCCGCCACTCGATGACGCTGACCCAACCGCCAAAGAGCTGCTGGTGAGCGCACGTTGCCCGACGCGCTGACGTGGAGACGAGCCGCTGCTCGGTATCAGCGCCGGTACTTGCGCCGAACGAGGGCTGGCCGATCATGAACCGGAGGATGAGCGGACGACGGCCGCAAACAAGGTTGCCGCTTCCCGCTGCATGCCTGGCATGACGTGGGCGTAGGTATCCAACGTGAAGGCAACCGAGTGGTGCCCGAGTCGCTCGGACACGACTTTCGGATTGACCCCGGCCTTCAGCAACAGCGTGGCGTGCGTGTGCCTCAAGTCGTGTGGCCTGATTCTGAGGAGACCAGCTGCGGCGACGTGACGGCGAAACTGCTCGCCGACCCAGTCGGGGTTCTCCCAGTGACCGTCGTCGCGGGTGAACACCAGGGCGAGGTCCTCCCACCCGGCACCGGCCGCGAGCCGCTGCTCCGCCTGCGCGACCCGGCGGGCCCGGAGAACCGCGACGGTGTCATCATCGAGGTCGATCGTGCGGACGCTGTGGTGGCTCTTCACCGTCTGTAGCTTCGGAGTGCCATCGATCGAAACCAACGCCTGACGCACCGAAAGTCGCGCCTGGGCGAAGTCGAGGTCCTCCCACCGAAGGCCGAGCGCCTCACCACGGCGCATCCCGGTCGTCGCCAGCACAAACCAGAGCGCGTACAGGTGATCGTCACGGACGTGCTCGAGGAACGTCGCAAGCTGGTCGGCCTCCCACACCCGGATGCGCTCCCGCCGGTCGGCAGCCGCGGCCCGCGCCGGCGGCGGGTCCGCCAGCGGCGCGATGTTGCGCTTCAGCAGCCCCCACCGCACCGCGTCGCCCAGCGCCTTGCCGAGCATCAAGTGGATGTTGCGGACGCTCTTGACCGACAGCCCACCGGCACCGTCAGCACGGCCAGCGCCGAGCAGCTCCGCGTACATGCGGTTCATGTGCGACGGGTTGAGGTCCTGCAAGCCGACGCCACCAATCCTCGGCGCGACGTGCAGGCGAGTCATGCGCTCGTACTCGATCCAGGTCGTCTCGCGCAGGTTCGGCGGCTGCACCGCCGGCAGCCACTGCCCGGTCAGGTACTCGGCCACGGTAACCGTGGACGGCGCGACGGCGGTGCCGTCACCGAGAGAGGCGAGCAGCTCCTGCAGCGCCCGGTCAGCGTCCCGTTCGGTCGCGAAACCGGTCCGGCGGCGCTGACGACGCTTGCCGTCAGCATCCTTGCCGACGTCAACGATGAAGCCCCACGACACGGACGTCGAGGTGCAGTTGGTGCAGCGCTTGCCCTTGACCACTCGGTCGCAGACGGTGCAGCGCTTGAACGTGGATCCCTTCACGATCCTCTCCTTCGGGCAAGCGCTCAGCGCACGAACCGAAGGACCCATCGGGTTTGACAGGCCGCAGCAGCATGAGCTCACCCGAAGGAGAGGGCCGTCGGCGGTCACGCTGCGTGACCGAGACGGCGAGGTCCATGGCGCCTGCGGCGCCCCATCCAGCCCACCCGAGCGCTCGTTCAAGGCGCGATCACGGCTGACGTGACCGCGTTGTGACCGCGCGCCTCGAAGCGGACTACCCCCGAACACGACGAAACCCCCGAGAACACGCTGTTCTCGGGGGTTTCGCGGAGTAGCGGGGGCAGGATTTGAACCTGCGACCTCCGGGTTATGAGCCCGGCGAGCTGACCGAACTGCTCCACCCCGCGGCGAAGCGTTCACGGTACCGGCGATCTTGACGGACGGCCAATCGCGCGATTGACGTCGCGCGCAGGGCCAACGACGATGCACCGACCCTCACCAGGCAGCCATCGTGACGGACCTCGACATGACGTTCACCGCACGCCTCGAGAAGAGCACGGCCACGGGTGGTTGGACCTACGTGGTCACCGACTGGTCCGCCGACTTCTTCGGGACGCGCGGGCTGGTCAAGGTCACGGGCACAGTCGACGGTGTGCCGTTCGAGGGATCTTTCATGGCCCTCGGCGACGGCACCCACAAGCTGCCCATCCGCGGCGAGCTTCGAGCGGCCATCGACAAGCAGGAGGGTGACGAGGTCACGATCCACCTGACCGAACGACGCGGCTGACCCGGCTCAGCCGTAACGCTGTTCGAGCCACGGGTCCGCGACATTGTGGTACCCGCGCATCTCCCAGTAGCCGGCCACGTCATGGTCGAGGAACTTGATCCCCTCGACCCACTTCGCGGATTTCCACGCGTAACGCATCGGCACGACCAGCCGCAACGGGCCACCATGCTCCGCCGGCAGGGCACGCCCGTCGTGCGACCAGGCGAACAGCACGTCGTCAGCCATCAGCGCCTCGAGGTCGACGTTGGCGCTGTAGGCGTTGCCACCCAACACGAGGACGTGCGTCGCCGAAGGCCGCACGCCCGCGAGATCCGCCACGTCCCGGAACCGCACGCCCTCCCACGTGTTGTCCAGCCGCGACCATCCCGTGACGCAGTGGAAGTCGCTCGTGAGGGTCACGTTCGGCAGCGCGCGGAACTCCTCCCAGCCCAGCCGCACTGGCCGTTCAACGAGACCGTCGATCGCGAACTTCCAGCTGTCCAGATCGACGCGAGGCGGAAGCCCCACGTGCAGCACCGGCCACGACGTCACCAGCCGCTGGTGCGGCGGGATCCGCTCGGCCACCGATGCCATCGATCGCTCGACGGTTTCGCGACCGGGCGTCGGCATCGGGTCGGGAGCCACCGGCTGGTCGAGCCGCGCCCGTGACGGGTCGGCTGCCAGGAGCTCCAGCCGCGCGACGTCGTCGAGACGCAGACCGAGCGTGACGACCAGGGCGTCTCGTTCCTCCCCCTCCGGCAGGTCCGCCAGCTGGTCCTCGGCCTTCTTCAGCAGGATCCTCGCCTGCTGGAACGCGACGGACGGATCGCTGCGATTCTGGGCGGCCTTCACGACCTCGTCGGACCGGGTCAGCAGCCGACGGACCTCGGCGACCGCGTCAGTCACGTCCAATCCTCCTCGAGCGCCAGCGTCACCACGACCTTGTCGCCGGCAACCAGGTCCTCGCGATCACGAGCCTCCTTCTTGACCGGCAGAACGTAGGCACCCCGGGACGTGTCCGGGAACAGGGATGTTCGCCAAGAAGTGGTGCCGACCGTGACCTCGACCCGCACCGACCCGAAGCCCGCTGTCCGCTCGGCCGTGCGGAACTCGATCTCGTCGGAGATCTCCTCGGGCAGCGTGACGAAGTGCCACGGCGCGTCGCCACCCTCCCACAGCAACAACTCACTCGTGAACTCGTACATGCGCACTCACGCGAGTCGGGACGGTCAGGCGGGCGAAGACTCCCGATCAGCCCTCTGGTGGACTCATGTCGATGAGCTCCGAGATCTCGATCGACCCGTCGCGGAGGTGCGGGTGGTCCTGGGCTGCGATGACCGCGGCGTCGAGGTCGTCGGCCGAGATCACCGTGTAGCCGTTCACGGGGTTGGCGCCCCCGCCGTCGGACACCGAGCCGTCGGGGTCGACGGTCCTGGCCATCGCGACTGGGGAGCCGGCGTCGACGACGGCATCGCCCATCCTGTCGTACCAGGCCATCCACAGGCCCATCACCTTCTCGACCACCTCGGGGTCGTCCGGCATCCCGCCGCCACCGTGGTAGCTGTACAGATAGTTCGGCATGGTCCATCTCCTGCTCGTCATGTCGTGGATCGGCGCCACGTGGGGACGTTGAACGTCAGACTCGATCTCGACCGTCGAATCTGAGCAGAAGACGAGTCGCGGCGTCGGCCAGAGTCGGGTTGCTCAGAGCACCACTCGACGAGGAACATGCGCTGTGGTGCGCACGCACGCGGAGGTCACATGAAAACGATCACCGTTTCGACAGACCTGCCCGTCGCGATCGACGACGCCTTTGCATGGCTGTCCGACCCGGAGAACGATCCAGCATGGTGCGGTCCCGTGCAGTTCACCGAGCTCGAGGACGGCCAGCCCCGGACCGTCGGAGCGACCTATCGCTTCGCCGAGGGGCTTGGCAGGCAGGTCGCCCTGGGCACCGTCGAGATTCTCGAACTCGACCCCCCGCGGCGGATGGTGACACGGACGCGAACGTCACAGCGTGACTACACCGTCATCTACGAGCTCGAGTCGACGGCCGACGGCTGCCGGCTCACGCAGATGTCGGAGGCGAGCTTCAGAGGCGTCCCCGGTCCCCTCATGCGACCCTTCCTGCCGCTGATTCGCTGGCAGCTCAAGCGCCAGTTCCGCGCGCTGCGGGCGGTCCTCTCCGAGGACAACGGGTGAGCTGGCCGATCACCCGCTGGACGACCGCGTCGTCCGTGACGGTGCAGTCCGCCGGGCGCCCGCCCGTCAGCCGTCAGCGACGGGCGTGAAGGTCGGTGACGGCGAGGCGCCGTCGGTGGGCGCCTCGGTCGGCTCGTCGGACGGGACGTCGAGGCCACGGAGCTCGGCAACACGCTCGAGCAGGCGCTGAGCGCGATCAACGAGCGCCTGGAATCGACCCAGTTCACCGTCGGCCAGCGCCTGGTTGGCGTCCGCGAACGCTTCGAGGGCCTGCGCGATCAGTTCGTCAGGATCCTCGCTCGGCTCGGGCTCGCCCTCCCCTGGCGGGGCCCCCGACAGCAGCGACTCGAGCGCCTCCTCCAGCGTCTCCTCGAACGCGACCCGCGACCCCATCACGAGGACGACCCGGTCCAGCTCGGGAATCCGCGCCTGTGGGCTGTCGAGAAAGAAGGGCTCGACGTAGAGGATCGAGTCGGCAATCGGCAGCACGAGCAGGTTGCCGCGGATGACGCTGGAACCCTGCGTGCCGTGCAGCGTGGTGTACTCGGCGATCACGCTCTCCTGCTCGATCCTGGCCTGGGCCTGCTGAGGCCCAAGGATCGTCTGCGTGGACGGGAACTGGACGCCGAGCAGCTCGCCGTAGTGCTCGGGATCGGAGCGGGCGGCCAGCCAGGCGACCATGTTCTGCCGGCCGGCGGCCAGGTAGGGCTGGATGAGGACGAACTCGGCCTCGGTCTCGCCGGGCAGGGTCATCAACAGGTAGAACGGGTCGAGCGGCTGGGTGTTGCCGCCGGCGCTCTCCCCCGGGTCGAGCGGGATCTGCCACTCGTCCGCCTTCGAGTAGAACGCGTCGGCACCGGGGATGTGGTAGGTCAGGTACAGGTTTGCCTGGACCGTGAAGAGGGTCTCGGGGTACCGGAAGTGCTCGACCAGCCCTGCGGGTGCGTCGGCGACGTCGGCGTACCCGTCAGGAAACGCGCGCCGCCAAGCGTTGATGATCGGATCGTCCGGGTCGGCGACGTAGAGGGTCACGGTGCCGTCGTGGGCGTCGATGGTGGCCTTGACGGAGTTTCGGATGTAGTTGACGGTCGTGCCGTTGATGTCCACCCGCTGCGAGTACGGGTAGTTCCCGCTGTGCGTGTAGGCGTCCTGGACCCACAGCATCCGACCGTCGAGGATCACCGGGTACGGGTCACCGTCGAGCGACAGGTACGGGGCGACGGCACCGACGCGGTCCTGGATGTTGCGGTGCATCAGCACCTTCGAGTCGTCCCGCAGCAGCGAGCTGAGGACGAAGTTGGTGTCGCTGAAACGAAGCGCCCACGCCACCCGCTTGAGCCGACCGCCGAGTTCGACTCCGCCCTCGCCGTCGTAGATGGTCGTGCGCTGCTCGAGGGTCCCGGGCTCCTCGTAGTCGAGCTCCCGCTCGTTCGTGTTGACGATCGAGTAGAAGGGGCGGGTGAACTCGCCGTAGTAGATGCCGGGCTCCGCGTCGGCGACGAGTTCGGAGGCGACGCCGGTCGGTGGGATGTCCTCGGCAAGGAAGACGGGCTGGCCTTCGTTGTCGGCGATGTTGACCTGCGACGCCACGACGCCCAGGCCGTGCGTGTACGTCAGCCGCTCGTTCTGCCAGGTCTGCGCCCCCGGGTCGAGGCCGGCGATGTCCAGCTCGCGGGCGCCGAGCATGACCTGCCGCAGCTCGCCTTCGATCCTGTACCGATCGACGTCGACGTCCAGGAAGTCGTAGTACGGGCGCAACGCCTGGAGCTCCTCGTAGGTCGTTCCGAGGATGTCGGGGTCCCACAGCCGAACGTTGTCGATGGTCGTCCGGTTTTCGGCGACGTCCTCCTCGGACAGATCGTTGGTGACCGTGAACTGGCGCAGGTCGACCTCGTCGAGATCCCAGGCGGCCCGGGTGCCATCAAGGTTGCGCTCGATGAACCGGCGTTCCTGGGCCAGCTCCTGCGGGTCGACGCGGAACCGCTGGATGGCGGCGGGGTAGATCCCCTGGAGGATGATGGCGCCGATGATGAGGATCCCGATGGCGGCGCCGGGCAGCAGGAAGCCCTGGCGGCGCATTGACCACAGGATCAGGGCGATCGCGACGACCGTCACGACCAGCAGCAGGTTGAGGGCCGGCAGCTCGGCGTTCACGTCGGTGTACGAGGCGCCCGTGACCTGGCCACGCGGCGAGAAGTTCAACTCGAACCGGTCAAGCCAGTAGCCCCAGCCGCGGACGAGCAGAAACGCGACCAGCAGCAGCGACAGGTGGATCCGGGCGCCGGGCAGCACCCGGTCACGGGGCAGCTCGGGCCGGATGGCGCCCAGCAGGTAGTGGGCACCTGCCGTGAGCAGGCCGATGACGAGGACCGAGAACTGGAGCCACTGCTGGACCGCCCGCCAGAACGGCAGGTCGAAGACGAAGAAGCCGACATCGCGTCCAAACTGCGGGTCGGCGATCCCGAAGTCACCGCCGTTCTGCCACAGGATGAACGGCTCCCACTGGGTCGACAGCGACGCACCCGAAGCGATCCCGAACAGGATCGCCACGCCGGCGATGATCCACTTCAGCCACGGTTCGGCCATCTGCCGGTAGCGCTCGACGATGGCCTGCTGCGGTGTGGCCGGCAGGATCACGGGTCGAAGCCGCCGCGCGAACTGGAGGTTGACCGCGACCAGGGCCGCCATCAGCGCGGCGCCCACCGCCCCCAGCAGGATCTTGGTCGTCAGCAGCCCGAGGAACACACCGCGGTACCCGACGGCGTCGAACCACCACAGGTCGGTCAGGAAGGTCGCGATGCGGTTGCCGAACAGCAGCAGCAGGACGATCACGACCGCAATGGCGATGCCGGTGCGGCGGCGGAGGAAGTCCTTCACGGGACGCTTGTCAACGGCAGGCCCGCGAGCCTATCGGCACCCCATGCAACCCTGTGGGGTGGCGTCGCACTGCGACGCTGGCTGACCCCGCGTGGGGTCAGCCGCCCAGGAGGGGACCCGTGAGACCGTCGGCGATGACGCCAACCTCGTCGAGGACGTCACCAAGCGTCCCCAGAACATCCGGTTCCTGGTTGGGGTCGAGGACGCCTCCGACCAGCCCACCGACCTCGTCGACGATGTTGCCCAGCGAGTTGCCCACTCCGGGATCGTCCTCCGGGGGCGTGTCGGTCGGATCGGGCGCCGGGGTGGGATCGGGTTCGGGTTGGTCCGGCGAAGGAGGCGGTGACGGCTCGGGCTGAGGGGTCGGCTCGATCGGTGGCTCGGTGGCCGGCGGGACCGCCGTCCCCGCGTCGACGGCGTCCTGGCGCTCGACGAGGCTGGCCTCCGCCGCGGCCGCGATGTCATCGCGACCCAGGTCCAGGAGCATCGCCGTCAGGCCCCAGGTCGCGCCGGCCCGCCGGAAACCAACGATCTCGACGGCGGCGCCGGCCAGCGAGCCGCCAGAGGCCTGCGTGAGGGCCCGTGCGAACACGATCCCGGTCAGCACGTCGGCGATCGGGCCGAATCGGTCGCCCTCGCGCCGCGAGGCGAGCAGCTCGATGGCGTCCGAGACCCCTCCGTCAGCGCCTGGGTCCAGCCCGGCAGCGAAGTCGCCGTAGAAGTCCGCGGGTTGGGGCGCCTCGGGATACTGGGACTGCCAGCCGGACTGGAGCTGTTCGACGGTCCGGTCGATCGCGATCGCGTCGCCCAGCCACCGGCGGTCCCACGGGTCGGTCGACAGGTACCGGATCGGAGCCGCGACAGCCGGCAGGTCACCGTTGATCACGCTGACCTCGAACAGCCGAGGAACCTGGACGTCACGTGTCGGCCGGCTCGCCACGGCGGCGCCCTCGTAGACGGCGACGCGGCCGGCGATCCCACCATCCACACGCCAGGCACCGTTGCCCGTGAGCGTGACGCCGACCGCCGTGACCGTCCAGCGTGCCGGGGCGTTCACGAGCGCCGAGCCTCGTTCCAGGTCGATCGTGACGTCTCCCAGCATCATCAGGGAGCCGCCGGTGAACTCGAGCTGCCCGTCCGCGATGTCGATGACCGCACCATCCGCGCGCGCACGCAGCGGCACGTCGGCGGGAACGGTGGCGCCGCGATCGATGGCGGTCCACTTCGAGCCGTCGAACTGCTCGAGCGCGCCGCTGGCCAGCACACCTGGTCCCACCGTCGATGGGTCGGACGAGCGCAGGTCAGGCAGGAGCAGCAGCGCGACGGCGAGCACCACCACGGCGCCGAGCGCGGCCACCCGGCCGATCACGCCCGACGGGCCGGTGTCGGTGCGCTCGAGTTGCACGTGCTGGGTGGTGGACACGGCCTCAGTCCTTCGAAACGGGCAGGACGACCGTCACCTGCGTTCCTTCGTCCGGCACCGAGTCGAGCAGCAGCTCCCCGTCGACGAACGTCAGGATCCGCTCGACGAGCGGCAGCCCGATGCCGAGGCCACCGTATCGACGTGTGGCCCCGCCGTCGCCTTGTCGGAAGGCCGCACGGATGTGGTCCACCTGGTCTGCATCGATGCCCACGCCTTGGTCTGCGACAGTGATCCGCATCTCGTTCTCGTCGCGCTCGCCACGAATGGAGACGGGCCCGTCGCTGAACTTGACGGCGTTGTCGACCAGCTCGTCGAGGACCACGGCGAGCATCCGCGGGTCCAGGCCGACCTCGCCGATGTCCTTGGCGATCCGTCGATTGAACGTGCGGTCCGGCCATTGGGTGCGCCACTTCTCCATGGCGTCGTCAACGACCCGACGCACCGTGGCCGTCCCGTGCGGGGTGCCTTCGCCCCGGCTGAGCTGGGCGAAGGTGATGAGGACGCGGGTCAGCCGCTCGAGCTTGAGGGCGCGGCCCTCGATGACCCGGGCGAACTCGACCGTGCGCGCGCGGTCGAGGTTCTTGCTGATGATCAGCTGCGCGTAGGCCTTGATGGGGGTGAGCGGCGTGTTGAGCTCATGCGACACGTTCGCGAGGAACTCCTTCATCGCACGGTCGGCCTCGACCTCGGCTGACACGTCCCGCAGGACGTGGACCCGCCCGGCCAGCTCGCCGGCGCTGTCGACCAACGGGGCGGCGGACGCGGCGACTGGCCGCTCGTCGTCCTCGGTCAACAGGTGGCCGCGAACGCTCGCGCGTGATCGCCGCTCGGGGCGTCCGAGCGCCACTTGCAGCGTGCGGCCGTCGTCGGTGCGGCCGACGAGAACCTTCGCAAGTTGCATCCCGAGCAGGCTCGACTCGCTGCGACCGAGAAGCTCGGCAGCCGCCGGGTTGACCGTCGTGACGCGGTCCTCGAGGTCGACGGCAAGCAGCGCTTCACCCATCGACGACGTCACGGCCTCGATCCGGGACCGCAGCTCGGCCTCGGTGATCGCCGCCATGCGCAGCTCCTCCTCGCGGCGTTCGAGCGCGGCGGTCATGCCGTCGAACGAGGTGGCGAGCCGGCCGACCTCGTCGGCGCGGTCGAGCCCGACCCGGACGTTGAGGTCACCGGCGGCGACGCGCTCGGCGGCGGCGGTCAGGTCGACGACCGGCTTGGTCGTGCGGCGGGCCGCCGCCGCCCCGAGCAGGCCGGCCACGAGGAACCCCGCCAGGGCACCGCCGAAGAGCGACCTTGCGGTGTCGTCCTCGACGTCGGCGGTCGCCGAGGCCTCGAGCGTCAGGACGACGTGGCCAACGACGCTGGCGTCCTCGGCCGTGATCGGTTGGGCCGACAGGTACCACGACGTGCCGTCCAGCTCCGTCCGCCGCGACGTCGCGTTGGCGCGGACGGCCTCCACCACGTCGGCAGCCTCGCGATCGCTGAGCGTGCTCGTGACGGCTGCACCATCGACGAGCAGCGTCGCCTCGGTCCCGGCGGTCCGTGCGACGTCCTCGACGACGATGCTGTCGGTGATCCGACGACCGACGACGAGGACACCGGAGCGATCGTCGAGTCGCGGCAGGCTGTCAACCACCGGGAAGACGGGTGCGACACCGACGGCGATCAGCTGGCCGTCGGCGAGCGCGATCAGCCCGGTCTTCTCGACGCCACCGAGACCCAGCGAGACCAGCTCGTCGCCTGCGATGAGGCGCAGGGGCGCGACCGGCAACGGCGCATTGGCGGCCGAGTCCCACGACCCGACTGGCTCGCCCGCGAGGTTGACGATGGCCACGACGTCGATGCCGGGGACCTGCGCGCGGTTCTGGGCGAGGCTGTCGAGCGCCGGACGCTCGCCACTGGCGTTCACGAGGTTCTCGTGGAGCGTCGTGCCACCGAACAGGCTGGCGAACTGGAGGACTTCCAGCGGCCACTCGGTGCTGAACTGCTGTGCCGGTGCGGAGGCCAGGTCATCGAGCAGGGTGAGCTGCTCGCGTTCCAGATCCTGGCTGAAGACCGCGCCGCCGATCGTGGCCAGCCCGACCACGACGACCAGCACGACCGCGAGGAATGAGACGAAGAACTGGCCGGCCAGCGAACCGCGGGACCGCTCGAACAGCCACGCGAGTACGGCGGCTGACCCGCCGATGGACAGCGCCGCGGCAATCGTCGAGTTCTGCGGCGTCACCGCGTCAGAAGCACCCCACAGCAACAGCCCCGTCACCAGTGGCAGGACCGCCCGCCCGCGGCCCAGTGCCCCGCGTGCTGCCGCGATTGCGGCCATGAGGCTCGCGACGGCAGCGGCCGCGTAGGCGCCAACCGGGGCCGCGGCGATCACGACGGGGGCGGCGCCGGTCAACGGCGTGCCGACCGCGCCGACGGCCAGCGCGGCATAGCCGGCGACGCGCAGGTACAGCGGCCAGGCCTGCTCCCCGGTCGCGAGCATGCCCGTCAGCAGGTGCGTGGTGGCCAGCAATGTCCCGCCGAGGGCCAGCCCGATCGACGCGACGAGCCCCAGCCGGCGCGACACCCCCACGCCGGCCAGGCCGAACGCCACCGCCAAGCCGAGCACATGCACGGCAAGGTGGACGGGGATCGAGAGATCGGCCATTCGCGGGCGATTCTACGGTCGGGGTGTAGCCCTGCTCGGGACCAACGGTTGACGCCCGCGGCCGGTGCACCTGCGCGTGCGGTGCACCCGTGGGTGCGGTCCGCCGCGTTCGTGCGGTCCGCCGCGTGCGGGTGTGTCTCGCAGGCGCGCGATCGCGCGCCTGCGAGACACACCACGGCACGTCAACCGCCGATTGCGACCGCCCGCGCTGGCGTGGCCCCGGCGCGCAGTTGCTCGAGCGCCTCCAGCGCATCGACGACCGAGGCCACCGGCACGAGCAGGATCTCGTCGTCGACCGGGGCGCCCCGCGCCTCGGCGAAGTTGCCCTCGGGGACCAGGAAGACCGTTGCTGCCGGGCCGTCGTCCGACCGGTGGATCGCCCCGAGGACCTTCTGGCGGATGCCGCCGATGGGGCCGACGAGACCGTCCTGGTCGATGGTGCCGGTGCCGGCGATGACCAGCCCGGAGGTCAGGTCGTCGGGGAGCAGCGAGTCGACGATCGACAGCGCGAACATCAGCCCCGCCGAGGGGCCGCCGATGTTGCCGGCCTCGATGTCGATGTCGACGGGCAGGTCGTAGACGTTGGCGAGCAGGACCCCGATGAGCGGGCGACCCGGTTCGTCCGGGCTTTCGACCAGCTCAACGGTGACCGAGGTCGGCTCTTCGTCTCCGCGCCGGCGCGTCACGGTGACCGTGTCTCCGGGCTCCTTGCCGCCAAGCACGGCAACGATGTCGTCGATCGTGACGACCGGCTCGCCCTCGACGGAGACCAGGAGATCACCGACGTCGAGGTCGCCCTCGCCGATCCGGTGCTCGGAGGCCAGCGCGGCGATCGACAGGCCGATCGGTTCGGCGGACACCTCGTAGCCGGCGGCCCGCAGCGCCGCGAGGGTCGCATCCAGCTGCGAGTCCTGCATCATCAGGGCGTTCTGGCGGTCGACCTCGTCCTCGTCGATGCCGCTGGGGAACAGGAGTTCGCGGTCGTAGGTCGCGATGCCCCCGTCGAGAAGGCTGTCGATCCACTCGGTCAGCGACAGGTGGTGGTCGAGCAGCACCGTCGTCACCAGGAGTTCGCCGTCGGACTCGCTGGTGGTCGCGCCGCCAATCTCGATCAGGTCGAAGGCGTTTCGGATCGGGCCGGGGTGAAACGCCACGAGGCACGCCGGCTGGTCGGCAATCAGCGAGCACGGCACGGCCCCGCGCCCGAACAGGAAGACGCTGGTGACGACCAGCAGGATCACTGCGAGGCGACGCACCCGGTGTCCATCACGGCGGTGGGTCGAGTGTCCATCAGGCGGCGCCGTAGGCGCGGAACCGCGCCGCGACGTGCGCTGCGACCGTCAGCAGCAGCAGGCCGGCCGCGATCCAGGTCGGCCGGGCGTCGTCTCCGTCCTCGTCGAAGCCGCCGACGACGACGCCGGGCGGCGGGCTCTCGGACGGTGACGGGGCGGGCGACGGGGTCGGGCTCGGGGTTGGCGACGGAGTCGGCGTCGGGGTCGGCGTCGGGGTCGGGGATGGCGCAACCGTCGTCGGGTCGGGGCGGGGCTGCGTGGGCTCCGGCTCGGGCTCCGGCGTCGTCGGCTCGGGCGCGGGGGTGGTCGGCTCGGGCTCCGGTTCCGGGGCGCTCGCGCCGACGGCGGCCGCCACGTCCAGCAGTCCGTGGCCGTACGTGGTGTCCGGACCGGGGCTGCCGAGGTCGCGGGCGGTGGAACGGACCAGGGCGACGGCCTGCGAAGCGGACCGGCCCTGGGACATGACCATCGCGACGGCAGCGGCGACCTGGGGTGCCGAAAACGACGTTCCGTCCGCCATCCCGTACGTGTCATCCTTGTCGCAGGGAAGGTCGGGGTCGTCCTGCGCCTTGCACCAGGTGCTGACGATCTTCTCCCCCGGCGCAACGACCACGTCATCGCGGCCACGGTCCGAGAAGCTCGACAGCTGGTCGCTCTTGTTCGTCGCGCCGACCAGCAGGACCGGCGAGCTCGACGAGTAGTCCGTGAAGCCGGAGCCGTCGTTCCCGGCCGCGGCCACGACCGCGACACCCTTGCTGGCGGCATAGTTGACGGCCTGCTCGGGAGCGCCACCGAGCGCGCTGCACGCGACGGGATTCAGGCCGGGAAGCCCGCCGCCCGCCGAGCATTCGAGGCTCAGGTTGACCACGTCGGCACCGTGGTCAGCCGCCCACCGGATGGCCGCATCGACGTCGGACCCGGTGCCGGCCCCGTCCTCGTCCAGGACGCGCAGGGGCATGATCCGGATCCGCGGGCCGACACCGGCACCGCCGATGCCGTTGCCCTCCGTGGCCGCGATGAGCCCTGCGACCAGCGTGCCGTGCCCCTGCTCGTCGCTGGGGTCGTTGTCGTCGTCCACGAAGTCACGGCCAATCACGTTGCCACTGCCGTCGCGCAGGATCCGGCCCACCAGGTCCTGGTGGCTCATGCGGACACCGGTGTCGACGACGGCCACCACGGCGCCCTGCCCGCGGGTCGTGCCCCAGGCCTGTGGGGCACGAACCCTCGACAGGTGCCACTGCTGGTTCGTTCCGTCGCCGACGTACGGGTCGCTGGCCGCCAGCGCCGCGCCGGGGCCCAGCAGCAGCGCCCCGACGACCGGGGCGATTGCGGCCGTCCGGAGGCGGCCGATTCGTGGGGCCATCAGGCGTCGTCGTGCGGTGAGGAGGCGGGCGTCGGGAGTGGATCGGCGGGCTCGCCCCGGCCGCCATCGCGGACGGAGGGCTCCATCGCCTCGAGCGCCCGCGAGAACGAGTCGATCGAGCTCAGCGGCTGCTTGGAGGAGCGAACGGACCAGGCGGCCGTGGCGAGAAAGGCGACGAGGCCGGCAATGGCGAGCAGAAGAACGGGAGTCACCGGGGACCTGACCTGCGTGTGCGATGCGAGCCGTCACGGTACCGGCGCCGGTCAGCACCCGGGCCAGCGCACCTCGCCATCGGCCAGTGTCTCGCGCTTCCAGATCGGGACGTGTTCCTTGACCAGGTCGATGAGCTCGTGCGCGGCGGTGATGGCCTCCAGCCGGTGCGGCGCGGAGGCGGCACAGATGACGCTGACGTCGCCGACCTCGAGCCGCCCGAGGCGGTGCGAGACGTGGATCCGACGAACGCCGGGATGGGCTTCGGCCACCTTGCGGGCAACGGCGTCCAGCTCGTCACGGGCTCGGTCCTCCCACGCCTCGTAGTCGAGGTGATCAACGGCATGGCCGTCATGGTGGTTCCTGACGACCCCGGTGAACAGGCCGATCCCGCCGGCCTCGTCATGGACGACAAAGGCATGCGCCGCGGCGACGTCGAGCGGCTCGGTCGTCAAGTCGACCTCGAACAGGACCTGTGCCCGCGGCGGGTCGCGGTCAGTCATCGTCACCGCGACGTCGCCAGGCCCGGACGCCGGCCGCGGTGATGCCGGCGGCAGCGGCCAGGCCGAGCAGCCCGATGCCGGCCACGGTGGACCGACGGGCACGGACGTTGCCGAGCGTGACCCAGGGCCGTGACGCGGCCGCGAACTCGGCGAGGGCGTCACGGTTGGAGTGCAGGAACCGGAATCCGGTCCCGACCAACCGATCGACGCTCACGACCCACGGGTGCATGATGAAGTGGACGATGCCGGCGTCCGCGTGGCCAACGCCGGCCTCCCACATCCTCTCGGCGAGCGCGAACGCGACCTCCTCGGGGAGGCGGACGCTGCGCCGGCCCAGGATTGCCTCCACCTCGTCGGCGGACAGCCAACCCTCGGGCGCAACGTTGAACGGGCCGTCCAGGTCGTTGTCGAGGACATGCTGGATGACGCGAACGACGTCGTCGACGTGCGTGAACTGCCACGGCGGCCGGTGCCCGGACACGGACACGACCCGCGGCATCTCGAACGACTTGGTGATGAAGTTGCGGACACCGGGCCCGAGGATGATCGACGGGCGCAGGACCGTGACGGCCACGCCGTCGTGCTGGTCGGCCCACGGCCACAGCCACTCCTCGACCTCGGCCTTCATGTTGGCGTAGCCGAAGTCCGCGTTGCCGCGCAGCGGGCTCTTCTCGGTCAGCGGGAAGTCGTTGTCGGCGTGCGCGCCGTAGGCAACTGCTGACGACAGGTGGACGACACGGCCGACGCCGGCCTCCTCGGCGCATTCGAAGACGTTGCGCGTCCCGTCGATGTTGACCCGCCGCATCTTCCGCGCGTCCCGGATCGGGTCCATCTGGAACGCCAGGTGCACGACGGCCTCGACGGCCTCGAGCTCGACGGCGAGCGACCCCTCCAGCACGTCGACCCGCCGGAACGTGACACTGCCACCAAAGGGCTGGGCGGGTGCAGCGACGTCGAGCGCCAGCACCTCGTGGCCGGTGGCCGCCAATGCACGCACGAGGCGACGACCGACGAACCCAGCAGCGCCGGTCACGGCGACCTTCATCCGTCCCCCTCCGCGCGGGATCCGCAGGCAACGAGCGTACGGGTCGCGCAACTGAAGTCGGGTTGTGGACCATTCGCGGCGGGCGTTCGCGCACCCCTGCGCGCACCCCTGCGCGCGACCTGCTCAGGAGACGTCCGACCGTCCGCAGCCAGGTGCTACACCGGCCGGTGCGCCACAGCCAGGAGCATCGTGCCGACGCCACCGCCGGAACCGGATCCGTTCGAGGATCTCCCGCCAGAGTTGCGCGCCATCATCGACCAGCTCGGGGGCAGCGACCTGCTCGGCCAGATCCGATCGATGTTCCTCCAGCCGGCGACGGGACCGGTCAACTGGGACCTGGCGACCTCGGCCGCGAACCAGCAGGCGGCCGCCAGCGATCGGCAGCCAACCGACGAGGAACGGGCACGGTTCGAGCGGGCACTCGGGATCGCCGAGCTGTGGCTGGACGACTCGACGCTGCCGAGCCCCGGCGAGGGCGGGCGGCTGGTGGTCTCGTCCCGCCAGGAATGGGTGAACGCCGCCACCTCATCGATGCGGCCCCTGGTCGAACCCGTCGCGGCGGCCGCGACGCGGTCGCTGGCGACCCTCGCCACCGAACAGATGCAGGATGTCGACCTGGCCGAGCTGGGGCTCGGGGAGCTGTTCGCAGGGATGGACCTGGGCGCCATGTTGCGGCCGATGGGCGCAACCCTGCTGGGGCTCCAGACCGGCCAGGTGCTCGGCCAGCTGTCCCGGCAGCTGCTGGGCCAGTACGACCTTGGCCTGGCGACCGCCCCGCGGGCCACCGCCTGGGTGATCGCCCCCAACGTCGAGGAGGCCTTCGGCAGCTGGGATCTGGACGAAACCGAGGTCGCGATCGCCCTGATGCTGAACGAGGGGGCGTTCCGGCGGCTCTACCACGCAGTGCCGTGGCTCGAGGCGCACCTGCACGGGCTCATCGCCCAGTTCGCGAACGGGACCGAGATCGACGCCGAGCACCTCGAGGCCATCGCGCGCGAGCTGATGGCCGACGTGGACCCGGACGACCCGGACTCGCTCCAGGAGGCCATGCAGCGAGCGCAGGCGTTCCGGCTGGAACCGACCGAGCAGCAGCGGCGGGTGCTGGAGCGCATCCAGGGCATCGTCGGCCTGGTCGGCGCGTGGGCACGGCAGGAGGTCGAGCGAGCGGCGGCCGAGCGACTGCCGAACCTGTCGCGGATCAACGAGGTGCTCCGGCGCCGTCGCGCGGTCAAGACAGACGGTGAGCAGCTGCTGGCCCAGCTGCTGGGTCTCGACCTGAGGTCCACCGACGAGTCACCCGGGGAGGCGTTCGTCGCAGCGGTCGAGGATGCACGCGGTGCGGAGGGCCTGCGGCGTGCGTTGGCCCACCCCGAGAACCTGCCCGACCGCGACGAGCTGGCCGACCCCAGCCGATGGCTGCTGCGGCTGGCGGCCGGGGAATCCATCCCCGACGACCCCTCCTCGATGTTCGCCGGGGAAGCGCCCGTCGAGCCGTCAGCCGCCGAGCGCCTCGCGGCATCCGAGAACGGCGCCGCGGACGAACCGGATGTCGATGGTGCGGGCGAGGGGCAGGATGGGTCCGACGACGACCCCGAGAATTGACGAGTCCCCAGCGATCTGGCCGCGCTGCGCCCCCTTCCCCGTGGGGCACATCACGGGTCCGTCACGCTGGGGACCTCGTCGATGGCACGGTAGGCGCCGACCCCCGGGGCCGGTCAACCCCCAGTTTCCGCCGACCTGTGGACGACGCGACGAAACCTGTGGACGACATGGGGATTGCCCGTGGACAGCCCTTGGGCGCCTGTCCGTCACCTTCTCGTCAACTGCCCGGTGACCAGCGGCAAGGTGGGCCATCGGGTTCCACAGACGGCGCACAGGCTGTGGACAACACGAGTTCCAGCGAGATGCACGCGGTCGTGCGCGGCTCGCACGGCAACCGGAAGGACCTGCCTGCCACCGCCGCGCGTACGCTCGGATGCTCGACGAGGAGACACCCGTGACGGCGTCGGCAGCCTTCTTCGACCTCGACCGAACCCTGATCAGCGGCTCGTCAGCCGTCGACTTCGGGCTGGCCGCGTGGCGCAACAAGCTGCTGCCGGCCCACCGGCTGGTCACCGACCTGTTCAGCGCGATCGCGTTCAAGCTGTTCGGGGCCAGCGACGAGAAGTCGCAGGCCACCAAGGAGCGCGTCCTGGAGGCGGTCAAGGGCGCCTCGCAGGCCGACCTGGTGGCGCTCAACGAGGACATCATCCCGTCGGTGCTCGGCAAGGTGCGGCCTGAGGCCAAGAGCCTGCTCGAGATGCACGAGGAGGCCGGCCGCGACACGTTCATCGTCTCGGCCTCCCCGTACGAGCTGGTTTCCCCGCTGGCTCATGCGCTGGGCATGACCGGCGGCATTGGTACGAGGCCCGAGGTCGTCGACGGCCGCTACACGGGCGGGCTCGACGGGCCGTTCTGCTACGGCGAGGGCAAGGCCGAGATCATCGGCAAGATCGCCGCCGAGCGCGGCTACGACCTGCGGCTGTCGTACTCGTACAGCGATTCGGTCAGCGACCTGCCGATGCTGGAGATGGTCGGCCACCCCGTGGCGGTCAACC
>Ga0302046_10001821_pt1 | contig 19962 bp, 17 predicted proteins | sample RVTome_11_FD_200261 | JGI IMG/M metagenome (GOLD analysis project Ga0302046, IMG submission 200261) | Soil microbial communities from uranium-contaminated site in the Upper Colorado River Basin, Wyoming, United States - RVT147D111 (version 2) ...
TGCTGGGCGATCTCCTCGAGGGTGGGACTGATCCCGTTCTCCGTCGTGTATCTTTGGAGGAAGTCCAGGATGTCTCGCTGACGGCGTGTGAGGGGAGGTCGTTCCATGGTCAGACAAGGAAGGTCGTCACGATCAATCCCAGAAAAAAGCAGTAGGAGAGGAGTTCAGGTTTCTGAGCTCGCTGGGTCTCGGGGCTTCCGATGGGGTGGGGAACGTAAAGGAGTCGGTCGGAGCTTCCTGTGCTCATGGGTCAGTTTGCCCGGGGTGGCCGGGTCACGGATGGGGTTGGAAGTGCGGGTTCCGACGGAGCAGCCTGGGGGGGGTAAGGGTCTGACTGGCTCCGCCGGAGACCCGAACAGATGCCGAATATAGCGAGCCCTTCGACCCGAACAAGCCCCAAACAGGATTCTCATCCGATTCGTCGGGAGACGCGAGCGGGATCGCTGCGGTCGGGCCATTCCCCCATACATCCTTCCGCCGAGCTCTTCTCGTGCGAGAGGAGAGGCCGGAATCCCACCCGGGTGGACTAGAATGCCGCCCTGCGGGACCTGTTTCCGCCCCCTCCTTGCTGCGCACCGAACTGGGAATCGAGGGCCGCCTGCTCTCCGTGGATTCGAGGACGGTCCCCCTCTACCGGTTCGACCTGTGCATTCTGGGGAGTGGAGCGGCCGGTGCGACCGCGGCACTGGCGGCGGCTGAGACCGGGGCCGAGGTGGCCTTGCTCGCCAAGGCTCGTCTTGCGGAGAGCAACACCGCCCATGCCCAGGGGGGCTTGGCTGCCGTCTTCTCATCGGAGGACAGCTTCGAGGGGCACGAGGCGGACACCCTACGCGTCGGCTGTGGCTTGTCCGAGCCCGACCGCGTGGCGGCCGCTGTCCGCGGTGGTCCCGCTGCCGTTCGTCGGCTCGTCGAGCTGGGCGCCCGGTTCGATCTGGATCTCGATGGCTCTCTGCAACTGCAGCGCGAGGGTGGGCACACCTCCGCTCGGATCGTCCACGCAGGAGGAGACGAAACCGGGAGGGAGATCCAGGCGACCGTTCTCGGAGCAGTGAATCGTCACCCACGCATCACGACCTTCGAGAACGTGTTCCTGGTGGATCTCCTTTGCGCTCCGGGCGGACGAGTCGTGGGAGTGTTGACGCAGGACGCTCGCGGCGAGTTCGCCGTCTTCGCCGGTGGTCAGGTGATCCTGGCGACAGGTGGTGCAGGCCAGATCTACCGAGAGACAACGAATCCCGCGATCGCGACGGGGGACGGAGTCGCGGTCGGGTTCCGGGCGGGCGCGACGGTGCGAGACATGGAGTTCGTGCAGTTCCACCCGACCATGCTCTACATCGCCGGTGCGGCCCGAGTTCTCATCAGCGAGGTCGTGCGCGGATCCGGCGGACTGCTGCGGGACCGATACGGTGAGCGCTTCATGCCGGACTACCATCCGCGGGCCGAGCTCGCTCCCCGGGACGTCGTGAGTCGGGCCGTGTTTAGGCAGATGGTCCTCACCAATGACACGAATGTCTACCTGGATCTATCCGAGGTCGTTGGCGATCCGCATCGACAGTTCCCAGGTATCAGCCGGATCTGTCACTACTTCGGGATCGACATCGCGAAGGATCCCGTCCCCGTGCGACCCGGCGCCCATTACTCCATCGGCGGTCTCGAGGTGGACATGGACGGTCGCACGACGGTACCGGGTCTCTGGGCGGTGGGAGAGTGCGCGAGCTCCGGCCTCCACGGTGCGAATCGCATGGGCTCGAACTCCCTGCTCGAGTGCGTAGTGCTCGGGGAGCGCGCGGGTCGGGTAGCTGCCAGCGAGCTCACCGGACGAGGCATCCACGAGTTCGAGGTCCGGCCGCCGCGCGACCGGGTCAGCGCGCCGTCGGGGATGAACGTGAACATCCAGGACGTGACCTACTCGCTGAAGTCCCTCATGTGGCGCCAACTCGGCATCGAGCGAGCTCAGCAAGCGATGGAGGAGGCGGAACAACGAATCGGGCTCTGGATGCGCGCCGTCCACGACCTCGCTCCGGCCGACCGATCGACCTGGGAGCTCATGAACATGTTGACCGTTGCCCGCCTGGTCGGAATCGGGGCGCGCTACCGCGAGGAGTCTCGCGGCGTTCACCACCGGCTCGATCATCCGCACGAGCGCGAGGAATGGCGGGCGCACACGCGCCTGACGCCGCACTTCGACGACGGGCGCATCGCGCAGGTCGATATCGAGTCCGATCCCGTGCCGTCCTCTGCGCGCGAGGTTGCAGAGCCCTCGAGCGTCCGATGAGCCGACAACCGGAGCCCACGCGCGCCCCGCGCGAACGGATCCTCGTCTGCGGTGCCCTCTTCCCCGGGCAAGCGGTCGAGCACGCCGGGCCGCTCTCGGAGGCCAGGAGCCTCGTGGAGGCGGCCGGAGCGACCGTGGTCGCTGCGGATCACGCGCCCCTCGTCCAGCATCGCCAGCGCGTCGATCCGTCGACGCTGCTCGGCAAGGGAAAGGTGCAGGAGATCAGGGAGGCGATCGACGCAACGCAGCCCGACGCCGTGCTGGTCGATAACGACCTGTCTCCCGCGCAGGGACGCAATCTGGAGAAGGCCTTCGGCAAGCGCGTCATCGACCGCTCCGAGCTGATCCTCGACATCTTCGCCGCACGGGCTCGGACGCGCGAGGCTCGGCTGCAGGTGGAACTCGCCCAAATGGAGTACATGCGCCCACGGTTGCGGCGGATGTGGACGCACCTCGAGCGCACGGAAGGAGCGATCGGAACGCGTGGACCCGGGGAGACCCAGCTCGAGACGGACAAGCGGCTGATCGCCAAGCGCATCTCCGATCTCAAGGCGAGGCTGGCTGAAATCGAGCAACGCAAGCGCCGTCAGGTCGGCTCTCGTGCCGACCTCTTCACGGTGGGTCTGGTGGGCTACACGAACGCTGGCAAGTCCACGTTGCTCAACCGTCTGACGGGCGCCGACGTATTCGTCGCCGACATGCCCTTCGCGACGCTCGACACGCGGACCCGACAGTGGAAGCTGACGGATGGTCGGACGGTCCTCCTCTCCGACACGGTCGGCTTCCTCTCCCGTCTTCCGCACCACCTGGTGGCATCCTTTCATGCAACGTTGGAGGAGGCGCTCAACGTGGACCTGCTCGTGCACGTCGTCGACGCGTCTCATCCGGACGCCGCCGATCAGATGGCGGCAGTCGACACGACACTCGCGACGCTGACGAACCGAGCGACCGACCTGATCGCCCTGAACAAGATCGATCGCGTCTCGGATCCGATCCGTCTGCAGCTCCTGCGCGAGGGTCGCGCCGAGACGTTCGTGCACTTGTCCGCGAAGTCGGGTGAAGGTATCGAGCGGTTCGAGCACGCAGTTGCTGCCCGGCTCGACGCGCGGTCCACGGTGGTCGACGCGCACTTCCCCGTGACCGACGGCAAGGCCTGGTCCACGTTGCGTAGCCTGGGGGTGGTCCTGGGGGAGACGGTGGTCCATGACGCGGAGCTCGTGCTTCGCCTGCGCCTTCCGGAAGCTGCCTTCGACGCGCTCCGCGAGTCGTTGAAGGGCGTCGTTCGGTTCGTCGTCGTCGAGCCGACGATCGAGGCGGAAGTGAGGTCGGACCTCTCCGCCTGAGGGACTCATGCGGTTCGTCGGCCTGCTCGCTCTCCTCGCCTGCTCCTGCGGCCGCGCGGACGGGGAGTCGGTCGGTGGGGACCTGACGTGCGTGGTCGATGTCTCGCTCGTGCGCTCGTTGGGCTGGGTGGAGAGAGACGCCAGCGACGAGGAAGCGCTGCTCGCCACGGTCGCGCTGACGCGTCGTCGCATCGACGCCTACGACCTGGGCCTCGAGGTCAGCGGAGACGTCGCGGCACGGAAGCTCTCGCTCGGCCCGACGCAGTTCCTGGGATTCGAGACGAGGTCGCTGCTCATGCTCGAGCTCGAGAGCATCGGACGCGTCGAGGTCTATCCGGTCGCGAGACCGGAGGACCTCGGCGGGGGAGAACGTCTGCAAGAGGAGCGTGCGAAGCTGGACGACTGGCGAGCGCTCCACCCGACGGCATCCCTCGAAGCCTTCAACGCTCTCCGTACCCGCGACAACGGACCCGACCGGAGGTTGCTCTGGGCGAAGGACAAGAAGAGCGAGGACCTCGTCCCCCTGCTCCTCGCCGACCGACCGTCCCGCTCCTTCGGCGCCGCCCACTTCGACTCCGTCCAGGAGTGGTGGGACTCCGGAGGCAACCGGAACGCGATGCGTCTCGATCCGCGCGATGAGCTCGAGGACGAGTTCGAGCGCTTCTCCGAGGCGTTGGGGGACCGTTCCGTCGCCGTTCTCTTCGAGGGTTCGGCACTCCTGGCCGAAACGGCCGATCAGGTCTGGGGCGGAGGGTTCGTGCTGGAGGAGATCGATCCAGCCGAGGTCTCCCGGGTCCGCCGCGCCGCCCAGGGCCCGGGCCCGTTGCGGAACTGAGCTGCGGCCGGTTCGGCGGTCGATCGCGTCCTTTTCGGAGCTCGATGACACGGCCGTGACACAGGTCCGGCCGATGGTTCTTAGGTTCTCCTCCGCCCATGGAGCGCATCGCCATCGTCGGCTCGTCCCTGACCTCCGCGGAGGTCCGCGACGTCGAAGCGCTAGGTAGGCGATCCGGCGTCCTGTGCGAGCTCGCCGACGCGCTGGCCGCTTCCGAGCTCGTTCACCTCCGGACCTGCAACCGGGTCGAGGTCGTGTACGCGCGAGAGGCCGGCCAGCCGCCCTCCGGCGCCGACCTGGCCGCCGTTGCACGCGTACTCGGCGTGGACGAGCACACCGCCGGCTCCCTGCGCTTCCTGTCGGGACGAGCGGCGGTGCGCCATCTGTTCCGCGTCGCGTCGTCGCTCGACTCTCTCGTGCTGGGCGAGGACCAGATCCTGAGCCAGGTCCGCGAGGCATGGAACGAGGCGACGCGAGCCGGTCGCACGGGTCCGCTGCTCGGTCCTGCTTTCGAGCACGCCTTCCAGGTCGCCAAGCAAGTGCGTGCGAGAACCGACCTCTCGCGCCACTCGCTGTCGGTGATGAGCCTCGGCGTGCAGGCGCTCGCCGAGCGCTTGAACGGCACCCACCGTCCGCGCATCGCGCTGCTCGGTGCCGGTCGCACGGCTCGGCACGCCGCGCGAGCGTTGCGCGAGGTAGGCCTCGACCCGTGTCTGGTGGCGAACCGCACGCTGTACCGCGCGGAGGAGCTCGCCCGGTCCTTCGGCGAGCGTGGAGCGCAGGCCACGGCACTGGCGGACTTCTTGGCCGATCCCGCGCCGGTCGACGCCGTCGTCGCGGCGATCGGGGGGCCGGAGCCGTGGCTCGACGGCCGTGCGCTCCGGCGCATGGCCGAGCGCGCTCCGGCGGGGAGAGGGCTGGTCGGGCTCGATCTCGCCGTGCCTCGAGACCTCGCGCGGCCGGATGAGGCGGACGCGGAGTCGGTACACGTGATCGACCTCGAGAGTCTGCGCGACGTCGCCGCCGAGAACGGCGCGCTGCGGGCCGCGGCGGCGGCCGCTGCCGAGGACCTCGTCGAACGCCGCCTCTCAGCCTGGGAGCAGCGCGCGGCGGAGAAGCGGGCCGCCGCCCGCATCGAGGCCTACGTCTCCGAGGGAGACGAGCTCCTGGAGCGCGAGCTCGCTCGGCTGCGGCGTGGGCTCGAACACATCGACGAGCGCGAGCGTGCTTTCGTCGAACGCTGGGCGCGCTCGATCGTCGGTCGCCTGACGCACCTGTCGACGGCGGCCTGCAAGGACGTCGCGCGCGCAACGAACGAAGCGTGCGAAGGCGGGGAGGAAGAGGAGACGATCGGGTGAAGCTCCGCATCGGTACACGCGGCTCGGACCTCGCCCTGTGGCAGGCGAAGTTCGTGGGGCGAGGCCTGGAGTCCGGCGGACACGAGGTCGAGCTGGTGGTCCTCGTCACGCGCGGCGACCGGATCGACGACGTCCCGCTACAGGACGTCGAGGGCAAGGCCTTCTTCACCAAGGAGATCGAGGATGCGCTCCTGGCGGGCGAAGTGGACCTCGCCGTGCACAGCCACAAGGACCTGCCGGTCGAGGGTCCGGCGGACCTGATCATCGCGGCCGTCCCGGCGCGGGCGAGCGCAGGAGAGCGGCTACTCGTTGCGGAGGACGCGCACGATCCGCGCGCGCCCTTCCTGCCGGTGCGGCCAGGGGCGCGAGTAGGCACCAGCTCCCCGCGACGCCGCGAGCAGGTCGCCGCCCTGCGTCCCGACCTCGAGCTCCTCCACCTGCGGGGAAACGTCCCGACGCGAGTCCAGCGACTGCGCGACGGCCGCTACGACGCGATCGTCCTCGCTCGCGCGGGGCTGGATCGACTCGCGCTGGACACCTCCGGTCTCTTCGCCTTCGACCCGCGCAGCGACCTGTTCGTGCCCGCGCCTGGCCAGGGGGCGCTCGCGGTCCAGGCGCGCGCGCGGGACGAACGTACGATCTCCGCCGTCCGCGCCGCGTTGCAGGACGACGAGAGCGAGCGTCTGGTGCGGGCAGAGCGCCGGTTGCTCTCGCTGGCGGGGGGCGGCTGCAACCTCGCGCTCGGCGTGACGATCGAGCCTGCCCGGTCTGGCTGGCGGGCGTGCGTCTTCCGCGGTCCGGACGCGACCGATCCCGGGCGCGAGCCGCGTTGGTCGGTCGCGGCGTCGGACGATCCCGAGCTTGCGGCGCTCGAGGCCCTGGGCGCGCTCGACGCCGGTGTGGCGTGCGGTGGCCCGTTGGAGGGTTTGCGTGTGGTACTGACCGGTACGTCCGCGAGTGCGGAGGACGGGAGCGGGCTCGGGCATCGCCTGGCCGCGCTGGGGGCCGACGTCCGGTACGAACGCGTGCTCGAGGTCGAGGACCTCGACGCCTCGCGCCTCCGGTCCGCGGCGAGGGATCTGCGCGCGGGAGACGTCGTGTGCGTGACGAGCCGGCGCGCGGCGCGGGCCCTGGCCGGCGTGGAGCTGCCGGCGGGCGTGCGCGTCGCCGCCGTCGGGCCGACGACCGCGAAGGCGCTGGGGGACCACGGGCTCCGAGCCGACGTGGTCGGCCGAGCCGGCGCACTCTCCCTGGCGCGCGAACTGCTCCTTTCTGCCGGAGCACGCGTGCTGCACCCCTGCGGCGTCGATGCCCTGAGCGAGCTGCAGGACGAGCTCGAGTCCCGCGATGTCGCGGTCCGGCGCGTCGAGGTGTACCGCACGCGCGCGCTCCCGGGCGTCGAGCTCGACCCGACGGCGGACGCGCGCGTCTACCTGAGCCCTTCCTCCGTTCTGGCTGCGCTCGCCTGGGAGCGCGCGCACGGCGAGGCGAGCACGCAACGCGTCGCGTTGGGCGCTCGGACCGGTGCCGTGCTGGCCGTCCTCGGGCTGCCGGCCTTCCTGCCGTCCGCAGACGACCTGGGCGTCACGGACGAGGTTGTCCGGCACCTGCACGAGCTCCTTCTCCGGAGAGAGGCATCCGCATGAGGATCCGACCGAGACGGCTGCGCCGGACGCCGGTCCTGCGCGAGGCCCTGGCCGAGACGCGCGTCGAGGCGCGCCGGCTGATCCAACCGCACTTCGTCCAGGCCGATCCCGGGACGCATGCGATCGACGCGCTGCCCGGCATCGCGCGCACGGGCCTCGACTCCCTGGTCGACCGCGTCGGCGCGGACCTCGACCTGGGACTGGGGGCCGTGCTGCTGTTCGGCGTGCTCGACGCGAGCTCGAAGGACGCGCGCGCGAGCGCCGCCACCGACCCCGGCGGGCTCGTGCCGCGCGCAGTCAGGCGCCTGCGGAGCGAGTTCGGGGAGCGGCTCACGATCTACACCGACGTATGTCTGTGCGGTGCGACGGTCAGCGGACACTGCGGGCTGGTGCACGCCTCGGGCGAGGTGCTGAACGACGAGAGCCTGCCGCTGCTCGCGGACGTGGCGCTGGCCCACGCGCGCGCCGGCGCTGACGTCGTCGCGCCCAGCGACATGCTCGACGGCCGCGTGGCTGCGATCCGGGACCGGCTGGACGAGGCGGGCTTCGCTAGCACGGCGATCCTGAGCTACTCGAGCAAGTTCGCGAGCTCGTTCTACGGTCCGTTCCGCGCCGCGGCGGACTCCGCGCCCGGGCACGGAGACCGGCGCAGCTACCAGCTCGACCCGCGCAACGCGCGCGAGGCTCTGCGCGAGAGCCTGCTCGACGAGGCGGAGGGAGCCGACTTGCTGATGGTGAAGCCGGCGCTCTCCTACCTCGACGTGATCGCCGCGGTCTCCGCTGCGACCCGCGTCCCGCTCGCGGCCTACAACGTCTCCGGGGAGTACGGCATGGTCAAGGCCGCCGCCGAGCGCGGCTGGCTCGACGAGGGTGCCGCCGTGCGCGAGATCCTGACCTCGATCGTCCGCGCCGGGGCGGACCTCGTGATCAGCTACCACGGTCGCGAGGCGTTGGAGAAGGGGTGGCTGCGATGAGCGACCTCCTCCAGCGCGCGCGAAGGGTCCTGCCGGGGGGAGTGTCGAGCCCGGTACGCGCGTTCCGCTCGGTGCCCGGCGATCCGCCCATCGTGGCTCGAGCGGAGGGCGCCTGCGTGTTCGACGTCGACGGCCGGCGCTTCGTCGACCTGGTCGGTTCCTTCGGCCCGCTGATCCTCGGGCACGCGCATCCCGCGGTGGTCGAGGCCGTGACTCGCGCTGCCAGGGACGGACTCACCTTCGGTGCGACCTGCCCGGGCGAGGTGGAGCTCGCCGAGCGCGTCCTCGCCCGCTACCCCTGCGCCGAACGCGTGCGCTTCGTCTCGAGCGGCACCGAGGCGGTGATGAGCGCCGTGCGCCTAGCTCGCGGCGTGACGGGGCGCGACAGCATCGTCAAGTTCGAAGGCTGCTACCACGGCCACTCCGACGGCCTGCTCGTGAAGGCCGGCTCCGGCCTGGCGACGCTGGGTACGCCCACCTCGGCCGGCGTGCCGGAGGGAGTCGCCGCGCTGACCGATGTCCTGCCCCTCGACGACGAGGCGGCGGCCGAGGAGCTGTTCCGCCGGAAGGGCGAGCGCATCGCCGCCGTCGTCGTCGAGCCGCTCCCGGCGAACCACGGCTTGCTCGTTCAGCGCAGCGTGTTCCTCGAGAGGTTGCGCACGCTGTGCGACGAGCACGGAGCGCTGCTCCTCTTCGACGAGGTGATCAGCGGCTTGCGCGTCGCGCCGGGCGGAATGGTCGAGCGCACCGGAATCGAGCCCGATCTCGTCACGCTGGGCAAGATCGTCGGCGGCGGGATGCCGGTCGGCGCCCTGCTCGGCCGCGCGCGGGTCATGGAGCAGCTAGCGCCCGGCGGACCCGTGTATCAGGCCGGGACCCTGTCCGGGAATCCGCTCGCGATGGCCGCCGGCATCACCACTCTGGACGAGCTCGCGCGTCCGGGCGTCTACGCTCGGCTCGAGAGCTCGAGCGCAAGGCTCCAGGCCGGGCTCGCGGGCGCGCTGCGCGAACGGGGAGTTCCCGGCTCGGTCGTCCGCGTCGGCTCGGTGCTGTGGCTCCTGCTCCAGCCGGGCGACGCGCCGCGCGCGAGCGCCGGCATCCGGGCCGGCGCGGCGGAGCGCTTCGGCGCCCTGCACGCGCGCATGCTCGCGGCGGGCGTGTGGATGGCGCCGTCCGCCTTCGAGGTCGCCTTCCTCTCCACGGCGCACACCGAGTCGCACGTCGACGAGATCGTCGCGGCTTTCGCTCGTTCCCTCGCCTCCCTGGAGTGAGAGGTCCCTCGATGAGTTCCAAGAAGCCACTGCTGCGCGCGCTCGCCCGCGAGGCGCTCGATCGTCCACCCGTGTGGCTCATGCGCCAGGCGGGACGCTACTTGCCCGAGTACCGCGCCCTGCGCGCGGAGGTCGGCGGCTTCCTCGACATGGTGCGCGATCCCGCCGCGGCGGCCGAGATCACCCTGCAACCCGTCCGGCGCTTCGGCGTCGACGCCGCGATCGTGTTCAGCGACATCCTCCTGCCGCTCGAGGCGATGGGGATGGAGCTTCGCTTCGACGAGCGCGGTCCGGTGCTCCCGGACCCGCTGCGCGAGGCGCGCGACGTCGAGGCGCTCGCGCCGGTCGATCCGGCGCGGGATCTGGCCTACGTCGGCGAGACGCTGGAGCTCGTGAAGACGGCGCTCCCGGGGGACACGACGCTGATCGGCTTCTGCGGCGCGCCCTTCACCCTGGCCTGCTACGCGATCGAGGGCGGCACGAGCCGGCAGTTCCTGGAGCTGCGCCACCTCATGTACCGCGAGAGCGAGCTGTTCGGCGAGCTGATGGACCGGCTCGCGCGCGTCGTGGCCGATCACCTGCGCTTCCAGGTCGCCTCGGGCGCCGAGGTCGTGATGCTGTTCGACACCTGGGCTGCCTCGCTCACGAAGGAGGACTACGCGCGCTTCGCCGAGCCCTGGACGCGGCGCGTGCTGGCGGAGCTCGCGGGCGTCGCGCCGCGCGTCGTCTTCGTGGGCGGGGCCGCGCACCTGGTCGAGGAGCAGCTCGCGTTGGGGGTCGAGGGCGTGGCGCTCGACCACCGCGTCGACCTCGAGCAGGCTTTCCTCCTCGCGGGGGGTCGCACGGCGCTCCAGGGCAATCTCGACCCGGCGGTGCTGCTCGCGACGCCGGCGGAGGTCGCGCGGCGCACGCGCGCCCTGCTCGAGCGAGTCCGCGGACGGCCCGGACACGTGCTCGGCCTCGGTCACGGCGTGTTGAAGAGCACCGACCCCGACTGCGTGGCCGCCTTCGTCGAGGAGGCGCGCAAGTGACGCGGCTCTCGGTCGACCCCGAGCAGGTCCTGCGCTTCTCGAAGCCGGGGCCGCGCTACACCTCCTATCCGACCGCGCCGGTGTGGAGCGAGGCCGTCGGTCCGGAGGACGCCGTTCGCGCGCTCGAGCGCGCTGCGGAGCGAGCGGACGAGCCGCTGTCGCTCTACGTCCACCTGCCGTTCTGCGTCCGTCGCTGTCTCTTCTGTGGCTGCACGGTCGAGATCACGCGCCAGCAGGACCGAGTGACGCGCTACCTCGACGCCTTGGAGCAGGAGATCGAGCGCGTCTCGCGTCACCTCGGGGAGCGCCGCACGGTGCACCAACTCCACTGGGGCGGCGGGACGCCGACGCACCTCTCCTCGCCCGAGCTCGTACGCGTGTTCCGCATGCTCGCGGATCGGTTCCGGCTCACGCCGGAAGCCGAGGTCTCGATCGAGATCCACCCGCACGTCACCACCGACGAGCAGCTCGACACGCTGTTCGAGCTGGGTTTCAACCGCATCTCGATGGGCGTGCAGGACACCGATCCGGGCGTGCAGGCGGCCGTCCACCGCGACCAGACGGTCGCTGACACCGAGCGCTGCGTCGAGCGCTGCCGGGAACACGGCGTGGACGGCGTCAACCTCGATCTGATGTACGGCCTGCCGCTGCAGACGGAGGCGACCTTCGCGGCCACGCTCGACACGGTTGCGGCGCTGCGCCCCGACCGGCTCGCGATCTACGGGTACGCGCACGTGCCGTGGCTGAAGAAGGCGCAGGCGGTGCTCGAGCGCACCGGGCTCCCCGGTCCGGTCGAGCGCGCGCGGCTCTTCGCGCTGGCGGTCGACCGACTGGCCGCGGAGGGCTACGAAGTGATCGGGCTCGACCACTTCGCGCTGCCCGAGGACGCGCTCACGCGGGCCCTGCGAGCGGGCACGCTCGAGCGCAACTTCATGGGCTACGCCGCGCTCCCCGACGGCTCCCGCCTGGGCGACATGGTCGCCTTCGGCGCCAGCGCGATCGGAGACGTGGGCGGTGCCTTCCTGCACAACGGGCGCGGGACGAAGGACTACCAGGCTGCGATCCGGTCCGGGAGCCTCGCGACGCGGCGCGGCCACGTTCGCAGCGCCGACGACGACCTGCGGCGCGCCGTGATCCAGTCCCTGATGTGCCGCATGCGACTCGATCTCGACGAGCTCGAGCTCCAGCTCGCCCGCGACGTACCGGACTTCGAGCACGAGTTCGAGGAGCTGCGTGCCTTCGAGACCGAGGGCTTCTGCACCGTCCACTCTCGGCGCGTGGACGTCCTGCCGCGCGGCCGGCTGTTCCTGCGCCACCTGGCCATGCTGTTCGACGCCTATCTCGAGCGCGAGGGCAAGCCGGCGAGCACGCGCTTCAGCCAGACGGTGTGACGTCGTGCGCGAGCCGCTGGACACGCTCGTGGTCGGCGCGGGGATCTCGGGCTTGGCCTACGCTCACCACCGCCTCGAGCGCGACCCGGATTCGGACCTCGTGGTCGTCGACGCGTCCGCCCGTGCGGGCGGTCTGATCGAGACGATCGCGGTCGACGAGCCCGCCGGCGTGCGCTTCGAGGCCGGCCCCGAGACGATCTCCGATCCGGCCGGCGTCGCGCGCGCGCTGTGCGAGGAGCTCGGGCTCGAGCGCGTCGTGGCGCCGGTCACCCGGCGTTACCTCGTGTCGCGCGGAGCGGTCGTCGCGCTCCCCACTTCGCCGCGGGCGCTCCTCTCCAGCCCGCTGCTCCCGTTCGGGGCACGCCTGAGGCTCCTGACCGAACCCCTGCGGCGCAGGGGCGTCGCGCTGGACGGGAGCATCGCCGACTTCGTCCGCCACCGGCTCGGTCAGCGCGTGCTCGACACGCTGGTGGAGCCCATGCTGGCCGGCATCCACGCCGGCGACCCGGAGCAGCTCTCCTTGCGCGCCTGCTTTCCGGCCCTGGTGCAGGGAATGCGCGAGCACGGGACGCTCCTCGCCTGGGCGCGCTCGCTGCGCGGCGAGACCGACGTCGCCGATCGGACACCGTGGAAGCCCGCCGGCGGAATGTCGGCGCTGCCGAACGCGCTCGCTCGCGCGCTCGGGCGTCGGCTGCGTCTCGGCACGCCGGTGACCGGCCTCGAGCGCTCGCCCGGAGCGGATGGCTGGCGCGTGACGCTCGGTGGCGCGGAACGACTCGCCGCGCGGCGCGTGGTCCTAGCGCTACCGCTTCGTGCGACCCAGCGGTTGCTCGAGCGCGTCGCGCCCGAGGCGAGTCGGCTCCTCGCCTCGCAGGGCGCCGAGGGGCTGATCGTCGTCCCGCACCTGTGGCCGAGGGACCGGGTAGCGCACGCGCTCGACGGTTTCGGTTACCTGGTACCGGCGAAGGAGCGACTGAGCCACCTCGGGACGCTGTTCGCGTCGTCCCTGGATCCGAGCAGCGCCCCTGCGAACGTCGTGGTCCTGCGAACGCTGCTCGGCGGCGCCCGCGATCGCTCCGCGCTGGAGGCGAGCGACGCGGAGCTGCTCGCCACCGTGCGACGCGAGGTCGGCCCCCTGCTCGGTCTGCGCGGCAGCCCCCTGCTCGCCAGCGTCCACCGCCACCCCGCCGCCCTGCCGACCTTCGACCTGGACCATCCCGGGCGGCTGGCGAGGCTCGCCGACGTGCTCCCGGACGGCATCGTGCTGCTCGGCAACCACCAGCGAGGGATCGGTTTGTCGTCGCTCCTGGAGGAGGCGCGACGAGCCTCCGGTCCGGGATCCTGACGGCACGTGGAGGTCGCGGACGAGCACGGGGGAGGGAGGACGCTGGCCCGGAGTTCGCCTCGATCGGGGCCGGCGACTTCGTCATCGGCAATGCTCCGGTGACGTCGCTCCTGGCTTTCCATGCGACCGTGACCGGGCTCCGTCAGGTGAACGCCGGAGTCCCCACGGCGAACCTCCTGCCGGCGCCCGTGACCGTCGAGTTCCTCGGCCTGCAGGGCACGGTCGGCTGGCTCGCGGCGGTCGACTCGCTCCCACAAGGGACCCACGACGGTCTGCGCATGACACGACCACGCCCTTGAACTTCGAAGGGGACGTGGCGAGCAAGGCGGGCTTCTTCGCGGCCTTCGACGGGCTCGGTCTCGGCGAGTCGTTGACGGTCGAGGTCGAAGGCGTCGCATCGGGCAGCGCGAACGAGATCCTGGCCTTCGTCGTCGACGTCGAGCTGGAACACTGACGCTCGAGGCAGGCCGACGGACGCATCCTTGCGCACTTCCTCCTGGCGACGTACGCACCTCGGCCCGGTGCGAGTCGCGCCGCCCCGCGGCTCCATGGAAGTGGAGACCGATGCGGTCAGCTTGGCCATGAAGACGATCGATCGTGACGAGGCGATTCGGATCCTGCGGACGGAGTGCCTGGCGCTCGTCGACGACGAGCACTCGATCTGCGACGTCGCCGCGCGCAGAGGAATCATGTGCCACGGGTTCAAGCAATGGTCGTTCACGGAGCTGAAGCGGAAGTACGACTGGATGCTCCAACGACGGCCCAACGTGACGCCGGAGCAGCTCCAGGACCTGGCGAACCGCTGGCAGCTCGCGCGGCAGTTCGTGAACGAGGAAGGGCTCGCTTGCGACAACCTCCAGCATGGAGACATCCACGCGCAGTGTCGCGGCTGGGACGACTTCGACGAGGAGCAGCTCGCGAAGTTCGTCGAGGAACTCACGGGCGAAGCAGTGCGTGTTCAGGCCGCGGCAACTCCCTAGCGAAGACAGGCCCTCCGGCCTCCGTCTCCGCGGGCCGTCGGAGGGCGCTTGGTCCGGGCGCGGATGGACTTCGACCATCGAGTCGGTGTACGAAGGGAAGCGAGTCGACTCGGACAACTCCTGCGCGAGCCGATCGGCCGCATCGATGACCCTCTCCGACCAGTACCGAAGGCAGCTCGAGTGGCGCTCCTGGGGTCTCCTGTTCGACGCCCTGCCGGACTTCTCCGGCAGGACCATCCTGGACCTGGGCTGCGGTCCGGGCGACCAGGCAGCCGAGCTGGTGCGACGCGGCGCCCGCGTGATCGGCTTCGATGGGAACGAGGAGCTCCTCGACGCGGCCCGCGCGAAGGGGCTCGCGACGGCGGAGTTCCACCGCGCCGACCTGCGCGATCCGGACGCGATCGAAGCTCGAGCCGACGGCATCTGGTGCAGCTTCGCGGCGGCCTACTTCCCCGAGCTCGGCGAGGTGCTCGCGTCCTGGAGCAGGGCTCTCCAGCCCGGCGGGTGGATCGCGCTGACGGAGATCGACGACCTGTTCGGACACGGTCCCCTGAGCGAGCGCACCGAAGAGCTGCTCGCGGGCTACGCGCGGGACTCGCTCGCGAAGGGACGCTACGACTTCCACATGGGTCGCAAGCTCGCCCGACACCTCGCGCGGGCCGGCTTCTCTGTCACGCGGACGCTCGAGGCTCCCGATCGCGAGTTCTCCTTCCAGGGACCCGCCTCGGACGGCGTCCGGGAGGCGTGGCGCGCTCGCTTCGACCGCATGCCGCTCCTGGCGGAGTTCTGCGGAGCCCAGTTCGAGCGCCTGCGCGCGGAGTTCCTCGCGTGCCTCGAGCGCCCCGACCACGTGTCTCGCTCGAGCGTCGTCTGCTGTGTCGCGCAACTGGGCTGAGCCGGCTCGGTCGAGGCCGGACGCCGTGCCGAGCCGATGATCACGCGCCCGCTTCGGGCAGGCGCAGGTCCCGTCCCACCGATCGAGCCACACCGACCAGCGACCGCATCATCGCCGCGAACCCCTCCGGCGTCAGGCTCTGCGGCCCGTCGGAGAGCGCCTGGTCCGGACGCGGGTGGACCTCGACCATGATTCCGTCGGCGCCGGCCGCGATCGCGGCGCGCGCGACGTGCGGGACGAGGTCGCGCACGCCGCAGCCGTGGCTCGGGTCGGCGACGACCGGCAGGTGCGTCTCGCGCTTCAAGAGCGGGATCGCGGTGACGTCGAACAGGTTGCGCGTGGACCGGTCGAAGGAGCGGATGCCGCGCTCGCACAGGACCACGTCGGGGTTGCCGGCGTCCACGACGTACTCCGCCGCGAGCAGGAGCTCCTCGATCGTGGACATCATCCCGCGCTTCAGCCACACCGGCTTCTGCACCTCTCCCACCGCGCGCAGCAGCGAGAAGTTCTGCATGTTCCGCGCGCCGACCTGGAGCATGTCGGCGTAGTCGGCGACGCGCTCGACGTCGGCCGGAGCCAGGACCTCCGTGACGACCGGCAGCCCGGTGCGATCGCCGGCGGCGCGCAGGAGCTCGAGGCCCTCCTGGCCGAGTCCCTGGAAGCTGTAGGGCGAGGTGCGCGGCTTGAAGGCCCCGCCGCGCAGCACCGTCGCGCCGAGTCGCGCGACGATCCCCGCGGTCTCGTCGATCTGCTCGCGCGTCTCCACCGCGCAGGGGCCGGCGCAGACGACGATCTCCTCGCCGCCGAAGACCGCGTTCCCGACGCGCACGCGGCTCTTCGTCCCGGGCGCGACCGTCTCGCGGCCGACCAGGGCGTAGGCGTTCTTGTGCGCGTGGACCTCGGCCACGCCCGGGAAGCTCGCCAGCGCGCGGGCGAGCTCCGAGGAGGCGCCGGGCGCGCCGATGCGCTCGCGTCCCTCGGCGCGGTCGAGGTGCGCGCGCAAGCCGACGCGCTCGATGGCGTCGATGATGCGCGCCTTGTCGGACAGGGAGCAGGTGGGGGTGAGCAGTGCGATCATGGCTGGTTCCGCCGGGCGGCTTCGCGCAGTGGTTGCAACAGGAGAGTGGGGGACTGGCCGGCCTCGATCGCCTCGACCAGGGCGGTCCCGACGATCAGGCCGTCGGCGTGCTCGCGCAGGACGCGCGCCTGCTCGAGGTCGCGCAGGCCGAAGCCGGCGCACACCGGGACCGGCGAGGCCTCGCGCAGGCCATCGAGGAAGGCCGCGGCGTCGAGCGCGTCCGTGCGCGCTCCGGTGATGCCGGTGCGCAGGGCGGCGTAGAGGAAGCCGCGCGCCACGCGCAGGATGGAGTCGCGCCTCTGGGGACCGGTGGCGGGCGTGACGATCTGGATCCAGGCCAGCCCGTGCTCCGCGCACAGCCCCTCCAGCGCGCGCGCCTCGTCGTTCCTCGCGAGCTGCGTGAGGTCCGGGATGACGAGGCCCGCGAAGCCGGCGCGCGCCGCTGCGACCAGCGTCTCCTCCAGCCCGCGCGCGAGCAGCGGGTTCAAGTAGCTGAACAGGATGGGCGGGGCCTCGAGCTCGAGGTCCGCCACGACGTCGAGCACCCACTCGAGCCGGACTCCGTCGTCGAGCGCGGCCCGCGACGTGCGCGCGATCACCGGCCCGTCGGCGATCGGGTCGGAGAACGGCAGGCCGATCTCGACCAAGTCGGCCGAGAACGCCACCTCGCGCAGCGTCTCGGCGAAGCTCGCGCGCGTCGGCCGGCCGGCGACGACGAAGGGGACGAGCGCGGAGCGGCCCTCGGCGTTCGCGGCGGCGATCCGCGCACCGATGCGCTCGACGCCTTTCACCGCGCGCCTCCCCCGAGCAGACCCAGGTCCTTGTCCCCGCGTCCCGAGCAGCCGACGACCACGCGCGCGCCCGGGTGCTCGCGGCCGAAGGCACGCGCTCCGGCCAGCGCGTGGGCGGACTCGAGGGCCGGCAGGATGCCCTCGAGCGAGCAGCACTCGGCGAGCGCTGACAGCGCCTCGTCGTCGGTCGCCGAGCGGTAGCTCGCGCGGCCCGAGCGCGCCAGCTCGGCGTGCTCCGGACCGACTCCGGGGTAGTCGAGACCGGCGGAGATCGAGTGCGTCTCGGAGACCTGCCCGTGCTCGTCCTGCAAGAGCAGGCTCTTCGCGCCGTGCAGCACGCCGATCCGGCCGCGCCCGATCGTGGCGCCGTGCTCGCCCGGGCCGTCGCCGCGTCCGCCGGCCTCGACGCCGATGCAGCGCACGCCGTCCAGGTCGAGGAAGGCGCGGAAGAGCCCGATGGCGTTCGAGCCGCCGCCGACGCAGGCGATCACCGCGTCCGGCAGTCGGCCGGGGAGCTGCGCGCGCGCCTCGTCGCCGATCACGCGCTGGAACTCCGCGACGAGCGCCGGATAGGGGTGCGGTCCGACGACCGAGCCGATCAGGTAGTAGGTGCCCTCCGGGTCGCCGGCCCAGTCGCGCAGCGCCTCGTCGATCGCCGCGCGCAGCGTCGCGTCGCCGGCCTCGACCGGGACCACCTCGGCGCCGAAGAGCCGCATGCGCTGGACGTTCGGCGCCTGGCGCTCCACGTCGACGGCGCCCATGTAGACGCGGCAAGGGAGACCGAGGCGCGCGCAGGCGGCGGCCGTGGCGACGCCGTGCTGGCCGGCTCCGGTCTCGGCGACCACGCGGCGCACGCCCATGCGCTTCGCGAGCAGCGCTTGTCCGAGCGCGTTGTTCACCTTGTGCGCGCCGGTGTGTGCAAGGTCCTCGCGCTTGAGGAAGAGCTCGAGGTCCCAGGCCCGGCCGAGACTCGGTGCCGAGGTCAGCGGCGTCGGACGACCGGACCACTCGGCGGACTCGCGCAGGAGCTCGGCGCGGAAGTCCGGATCGGCGAGCGCCTCGTCCGCGGCGCGGTCGAGCCGCTCGACGGCGGGCACGAGCACCTCCGGCAAGTAGCTGCCGCCGAAGGGGCCGTAGGTCTCGGGCAGCGGGAGGATCGTCGCGGGAGTGCTCATCGGTTCGCCGGGGAGGAGTCGCGGACGGCGGCCAGGAAGTCGCGGATACGGGCGGCGTCCTTCACGCCGGGAGAACGCTCGACGCCCGAGCTGACGTCGACCGCGAACGGACGGACGACGCGCACGAGGTCCGCGACCGTCTCCGGTGTCAGGCCTCCGGCGAGGACCAGCCGCAGGCCGTCGGTCGCGCCGACGCGGCGGGCGCGCTCGCGGTCGGCCTCGATCCCGAGCCCGCCGCCGAGCGGCCCGTCGAGCAGGAAGGATCCGCGCAGCGAGTCGGGCGCGCTCGGGAGCGAGCCGAAGGAGCGCATGCGCTCCAGGACGTCCGGCCCGTCGCGAAAGCTCGGCAGCAGGAAGGCGCCGGAGGGGAGGGGCGTCTCGCGCGCGTGCTCCGCGTCGACCTGCACGCCGTCCCAGGAGAGCGCCGCGAGCAGCGCACGTTCCGCCGCCCCGGGACGACGCAGCACCGCGATGCGCTCCACGCCCTGCGGGATGGCGGCGAACAGCTCGGCCGCGCGCCGCGCGTCCACACGCCGCGGCGACTCCGACAGGACCAGCCCGATCGCGTGCGCGCCGGCGTCGACGGCGACCTCGACCATGTCGAGCGTCGTCAGGCCGCAGATCTTGACGCGCACGAGCTCGTTCACGACGCACCTCCGGCGCGCGCACGCCGGCCGTGCGCGAGGAATGCGTGGATCAGCGCGACCGGGTCGTCGCTCCGCATCAGCGCCGAGCCGACCAGCGCCAGGTCATAGCGACTCTGCGCCACCGTCTGCGCGTCGCGCGGGGCGAGGAGGCCGCTCTCGGCGACCGCCGGGAAGGCGGCCGGCAGGCGATCCGCGAGCCGCGTGCAACGCGAGAGGTCGACCTGGAGCGTGTCCAGGTCGCGGTTGTTCACGCCCACCAGGATGCGTTGGCCGCGCCGCTTCGCGAGGGCCGCGCTCGCGCGCGCGAGGTCCTCCTCGTCGAAGGCCTCGACCAGCGCGAACACCCCGGCCTCTTCGCAGGCGTCGAGCAGCTCTTGCAGCCGCTCGTCGTCGACGATGCGGACCACGAGCAACACGCCGTCCGCCTCATCGGCGCGCGCCTCCCAGACCTGGTAGGTGTCGACCAGGAAGTCCTTGCGCATCACGGGCACGCTCGAGTGCTCCGCCACCCGGCGCAGGTGCTCCAGCGAGCCGCGGAAGGCGAAGGGCTCCGTCAATACCGAGATCGCGCAGGCGCCGGCCTCGGCGTACTTTCCGGCGCGCAGGAGGGCGGCGTGCGGATCGCTGCGGCCGTCGAGGAACGACGCGCTCGTCAGGGCGCCCTCCGAGGGAGAGGAGAACTTGACCTCCGCGATCACGTCGAAGCCGGACTCGTGCAGGAGAATGCGCCGGCAGGGCGTGCGGTCGAGCGCCATACGGCGCAGCTCGGCCTCGGACTTCCCGGCCCGCGCGCTGCTCGCCCGTCGCGCGCTCTCGCGCGCCATCTGGGCCAGGAACGCGGCGCCCTTCGGCGCGCTTGGGTCCGACAGCAGCCGCTCGAGCTCGTGCGGGTTCACGCGGTCCTCCCAGCGGCCCGGCCGAGCACGT
>Ga0302046_10001822_pt1 | contig 19958 bp, 23 predicted proteins | sample RVTome_11_FD_200261 | JGI IMG/M metagenome (GOLD analysis project Ga0302046, IMG submission 200261) | Soil microbial communities from uranium-contaminated site in the Upper Colorado River Basin, Wyoming, United States - RVT147D111 (version 2) ...
CCCATCCCGTGCTCATCGACCTCGAAGCGGGGTTCTACGTGCGCTGCGAGCCGGCGCAGGACCGCGTCCGCGTCGGCCGGATCGACTACGACGACGACTTGACGCTGGAGGACCCCGACGACAAGCCGGACACGGTGAGGGAAGGGCTGCGCGATTGGGCCAGGGAGAAGCTGGCGGGGCGTCTCCCGGAGCACGCCGCGCGCGCCGACGCCGGCGCGCTCACCTCGTGGTACACGCTCGCGCCCGACGCGCAGCCCCTGATCGGTCCGATCCCCGGCGTGGAGGGGCTGTTCGTCGCTGCCGGGTTCTCCGGGCACGGGTTCAAGCTCGCGCCGTCCGTCGCGGAGGGCGTCACGCAGATGCTCTTCGACGAGCCCGTGACCGCCTTCGAGCCCGACTTCTTCGCCCCCGCTCGCTTCGCGTCCGGCGTGCGGGGCTGGTCCGGCCGTTTCGGTTTCTGACCCGCGAACGATGAAGTCGCGACCCAGCCATCTCTTCGCCGTCCTCCTGGCCCTCGTCGCCAACCCCCAGGAGGAGCGCGTTCCCCCCGACATCCTCCCGGCCGAGCTTCCCTCCGCCGTACCCCTCGGGCTGCCGGCCGCCATCCTGGGGTCGCTCGGCAGCGACGAGGTCGCCGCCCTGGGCCGCCGGCTCTTCTTCGACCCGATCCTCTCCTCCGATCGCAGCGTCGCCTGCGCCACCTGCCACGATCCCGCCCACGGCTTCGCCGACCCGCGCCCGCGGTCGCTGGGCGTCCACGGTCGCGAGACCCTGCGCAACGCGCCCACGCTCTTCAACCGGGCCCTCGGGGAGTCGTTCCTGTGGGACGGGCGCGCCGACACCCTGGAGGAGCAGGTCCTGTTGCCGATCGAGAACGAGCTCGAGATGGACCTCCGCCTCGACGAGGCCGTGCGTCGTCTGGAAGCGGACTACGCCGAAGCCTTCCGGCAGTCGCTCGGGACTCCGCCGAGTCGCAACGGGCTGTCGGAGGCCCTGGCCGGCTTCGTGAGGAGGATCTGGCGCGGAAACGCCCCGATCGATCGGTTCCGGAATGGGGACATCGAGGCGATGGAGGCCGACGCGCGCGGCGGGATGTGGCTCTTCGAGAGCCGCGGCGGCTGCTGGCGCTGCCACGTGGGCTCCAACTTCACCGACGAGGCTTTCCACAACACCGGCGTGGGCGCGATCGACGGCGAGCCGGAAGAGGGACGCTCCGCCGTGACCGGCCTCGCGGGGGACCTGGGCCGCTTCAAGACGCCCACGCTGCGCGGGCTGCGGGACACGGCTCCCTACATGCACGACGGCAGCCTGGCCACGCTCGAGGACGTGGTCGAGTTCTACCGCAAGGGGGGTCATCCCAACGTGAACCTCGACCCGGTGCTGAAGCCGATCGAGATGACGGAAGAAGACGCCGCGAAGCTCGTCGCCTTCCTCGCCTCCCTGTGAACGGAGCGAGCGCGGCGATCCGCGCCGGAAGACGGGTTCCGCTCGCGTGCAGTCGTGCGTATCCTCGGCACCGTGGACCGCGAGCACATCGAGGAGGAGGTGCGGCGTCTCGCGCCGTGGTACTACGAGTTCGACCTGGACGGCGTGTCGACCAGGATCGCTCCGGCCTGCGACCACCACGGGCATCGCCGCGTGCGGCTCCCCAACGTCGCGCGCGCGATCCTGGTCGGGAGCACCGTGCTGGACGTCGCTTGCAACGAGGGCGGCTACGCCTTCGCCGCTCTCGACCTCGGCGCCGGGCACGTGACCGGCTTCGACGCGCGCGAGGTGAACATCGAGAAGGCGCGCTTCGTCGCGCAGGTACGCGGTGCCGCGAACGTCGAGTTCCACGTCGCCAGCACCGATTCCTGGCTCGAGCGGCATCCGCCGATGGTGGACCACGTCTTCCTGTGCGGCCTGCTCTACCACCTACCGGAGCCCTGGCGCGTCGTCGACGAGTACTGCCGTCTCGCGCGGAAGGGAGTCTTCGTCACCAGCGTGCTCGGCGGCGGCGAGGACGGCTACACGCCATTCCCCGAGGCCGAGGGGATCGCCGCCAGCGCGGATCCGTCGCGGACGTCCCAGATGCCGAACACCTCGCGCACGATCGTGCGCGAGTTCGTGCGCAACGGGTTCCTCCCGATGCACATCGCCGAGAACCGCACGCGCCAGCCGGGCGGGTTCTGGGGCGGTTGCAGCCTCTACTTCCGGCGCTGCGGCGTCGAGCTGGCGGAGGCCGCCAGGCCGTCCGAGGGCAGCGATCCGGTAGAGCTCCAGCTCGTCCCGCGCTCGGACGCCGACGAGGCGCTCGACATCGTGGTCTACAACTGGTCCGAGGATCCGCTCGAGGTGGTGGGCGAGCTCGTGCTCGAGGACGAGCGCGGTGAGACGCTGGGCGAGCCGCGCCTGACCCAGTTCACCCTGCGCCCGCGCGTCGCCGAGCAGGACGGCTCCGCCTCGGAGTCGATGTTCCTGCCGATCCGGCTCGAACAAGCGAGACGCCTCGCGCGCGTCGCGAAGGCGACCGTCAGCGACCGCGGCACGGGTCGGGTGTTGGCGACGCGCCGGGTTCCGCTGAGCCTTCGCGGTTGAGGGAATCAACCGCGAGAGCGTGGAGGACGCGAAGCACGGAGAGAAGGACGAGAGGGTCTCGTCCGGGCTAGCGCGCCGGGATCTCGATCCACCAGGCGCGTTCCGACTGCAAGAGGTCGTACTCGTCGCGCAGCACCCAGGGCAGTTTCTCGCCGCGGAGGTGCGTCGTGTCGCGCGCGCGGCAGATCACGCGGTAGCGGCCGGGGGCGAGGTCGGCGGCCTTCACCGTCAGCTCGTGGATCCCGGTCCGGTTCACGTGGGTGTACACGATGGGCTTCTCCTCGATCGGCCAGAGCGCTCCGCGCGTTTCCCTGCCACGGCGCAGCGGGCCGGTCGCGTAGCGCGGGTCCGTGCCGTTCGACTCGCGCGGCGCGTTCTCCTCGGGGAAGATCCACCAGCGCACCTCGAGCGCGTGGCTCTCGGGCTTCATCACGTGCACCTCGAAGGTGAACGCCTGGTCGATCGTCAGGCTGGCGGGGTGCTCGCGCGGGTAGTGCGGTTGGTTCGTCCACTCGATCGGGTCCACGAACGAGTAGATGCGCAGCACGAGCGCCTCACGGCAGGGCGGGCAGAAGAACTCGCCGTTCTCCATGACGCAACCCGACGCGGTGGGCTTCCAGGCGTCGCGCACCTGTCCCGCTGCGCCCTCGTAGATGCCCACGCCCTTCGCCTTCGCCTCGATCCAGTGCGCCCAGGGGACGTCCGCAGGGACGTCCGTGTCGGAGACGTTGGGAGCGCGACCGACCGTACCGCGCTCGTGCGTCTGGGTGGCGTACTCGTCCCCGAGCCGGCCGAAGGAGTGGCCGAACTCGTGGATCGTCGTCGCCGCGCTGCGTCCTCCGATCGTGGCGATGCCTGCGCCGGCGGTGCCGAGGATGCCGGCGCGCACGAAGACGATGGCCAGCCCGTCGTGAGGCTGCACTTCGTCGAGCATCTTGCGGACGAGCGTCGGATCGATGCCGACGTGCCCCTGGATCGTCCCCAGCACGCGCCCGCCGAGCGCCGTGTCCTCCTCGCGCCCGTACCCGTCGACGTTGTCGTCCTTGCTGACCAGGTTGAAGCGCCGGAAGTTGAAGTACGAGTAGTACTCGCGGAAGGTCCGCTGCTTCTCGAAGAGCGGCGGGACGTCGTCGGCCAGGTCGTCGAACATGTCCTGGTGGGCGAGCGTGTACCCGTCTCCCATCAGCGCCACGTCGACGCGGTTCTCGGACGGGCCGTGGTCGACCAGCGGAACCGACGACAGGAAGCAGGATGGCTGCGTGCGTCTCGCCGCCAGCTTGCCCGCCTCGGTCTCGGGGAACTTGCGCGCGATGAGCTGGTACAGCCTGACGGCGTCCTGGTAGCGCTCCTTCTCGAGCGCGAACTCCGCCTTCGCGAGGAGCTCGTCCGCGCGCTCGCCGCCATCCTGGACTGCAGTCGCGAACGGCAACGAGAGCAGGAGCGCGAGCATGGATTCCGTCATAGGAGAAGGAGGGTCGGTTTGACGTCGACCGCGCTCCGTCCGAGCGGTGTCCGACGGGCGCCCGCGCCCCATTCCACCACGGTTCGTGGGGAGCTGGTAGGATGACGCCCGGATGGACATGGAGGCGCGTTTTCTCCCCGCCGCGCGGGCCTTGCGGACGGGCGACGTCGCGGGTCTGAGGAGGCTGCTCGACGAGGATCCGGAGCTCGCTTCGTCTCGCTCGAGCCAGAGCCATCCGACGCTGTTGCAGTGTCTCGTGCTCGAGGGCGGCGAGCTCCCGGCGCACACGCAGCGCGAGCTCGCGCGTCTCCTGATCGAAGCGGGCTCGACGATCGACGAGCAGCTCGTGGCCTGCGGCAGCAACGGGAACGTCGTCCTCGCGGGCTACCTGCTGGACCGGGGAGCGCCGCTCGACGGACGTCCGGAGCTGCTGCGCGGCTGGACCGTCCTGGAGGAGTCGATCTACTGGGGCTTCCGCGAGTTGAGCGCGATGCTGCTCGAGCGCGGAGCGTCGGTCCGGAACCTGCGCACCGCCGCCGGTCTCGCGAACGTGCGCGAGATGAGGCGCTTCTTCGACGAGCAGGACCGGCTGCGGCTCCCCGAAGCCGGACGCATCAACTGGCCCTTCGGCAAGTTCCCGCCGGAGCAGGAATCGAACGCGCCGCAGGACCTGCTCGACAACGCGCTGGTCTACGCCGCCATGAGCCAGAGCCTGAAGGCGGTGCGGTTCCTGCTGGACCGCGGGGCGTCGCTCGCGTCGTTCCCGCTCGGGTTCCACTACCGCGGGACGTGCCTGCATTGGGCGGCGGTCCGAGGGGACGCCGTGATGTGCGAGTTGCTCGTCGCCATGGGAGCCGATCCCAACGCGCGCGATCAGACGCGCGAGCTCACTCCGGCCCAGTGGGCGCGGCACGGGGACCACGACGAGGTTGTGAGACTGCTCGAGGCGCGCGTCAGGACCGGCTAGGCTTGCGGCCGGGTCGTCCCGCGGGCTTCTTCGTCGCGTCCGCCTTCGGCCGTTTCTCGGAGTTGGGGTGGTAAGGGAAGACGTCGACGCCGGGAGCGATCCCCTCCGGCGCGCTCTCGTAGCGGAAGCCGACGAAGGGACCTTGGAGCAAGAGCCTCTGGCGCTCGGTCGCGCTCTCGATCAACGTCTTCGAGTAGTTCACTCCGTGCCAGTTCGCACAGGAGTAGGGCCCGTACCCGAGGTAGAGCGCGCGCCGCGGGACGTCCGAGCGGACGGCGCAGGCTCCGTGGATGAGGGACTCCGTGAACAGGACGATGTCGCCGACGCGGAGCGGGATCTCGCGATACCCGGGGATCTCCTGCCAACGCACCTCGCGTTTGCCCTTCTCGTGTCCCTGCATCAGGGTCAGCACGTCGCGGTCGTGGGGCGGGTACTCCCAGTCGGCAGGGAGGTGCGAATAGGGGAAACGCACGCCGAGCTTGTGGCTCCCCTCGATCACGCAGAAGGGCCCGTCCGCGTCCCCGCAGTCCGTCAGCGCCACGTTCACCTTGAGGAAGCTGATCCGCGGCACGCCGTCGACGACGCGATAGGACGAGAGCGGCTCGGGGATGTTGTGCAGGTAGAGTCCGATCCCCTTGCGACGTGTGATCGTGTAGGCCTCGACGAGGCGGTAGGGCGCGTCCATGAACTTGTCCGCGCGAGCCAGGATCGCCTCGTGATCGATGAACGCGAGCGCGCTCGGGCAGGGGTCGAGCACGTTGAGGACACGGTACTCGTCGATGACCGGCGTCCAGACCGGGATCGAGTGCGGCAAGTCCTCCGGTCCGAGGTCGTCGAGCGCGGCGATCTCCTTGGCGAGCGCGAGCAGCGGCTCGCGTGGGAGAGCGTCCCGCAGGATCAGGTAGCCGTGCAGGTCGAGACGGTAGGCTTCCTCGGCGGTGAACATGGTGTCGTCCCGTTGCGATCGAGGGACATCCAAGGGATTGACCGCTTCGGAAACCAGTCGAAAGCCGGTTCCGGGGCGCCGGCGCGCGACGGGAAGGCTCCGCAAGGACCCGGGCTAGCCCTGGACCTCGGTGACGCGGACGCCGTAGTTGCGTCCGATCGTCACGATCTCGCCGCGAGCGACGATCTTGCCGTTGACCAGGATGTCAGCCGGCTCGTGCGCTTCGCGCGCGAGCTCGACCAGGGAGCCCGGACCCAGCTTCACGAGCGCTCCCAAGGTCATCCTCGTCTGACCGACCTCGACCGTCACGTCGACCGGGACGTCGAGCAGCTTGCCGAGGTGCATCTCGTCGCTCTCGCGGGCGCCGCCGGAGAGCTCGTACAGCTCGTTCGCCTGCACGGCGACCGATTCCGTCGCTTGGTCGATCGCGTCCTCGAGCTCGGTGTCTTCGTCGTCTTTGGTCCGGTCGCTCATCGGGAGTCCTCTGTTTCGTGGTCCAGTTCTTCGATTCGGATGGCGAGGTTGCCGCGCCGCGTCCCGAGCAGGCCGGTCGCGAAGGGCTCGCCCTCGACCAGGAAGAGGGCGGGATCGCCGACCTGGCCGTCGAGCGGGATGACGTCGCCCACCTCGAGTCCCAGGAGTTGCTCCAGCCGCACGGCGGAGCCCCGGATGCGCACGCTGACCTCGACGTCGACCTCGTCCAGGTGCGCCGGGAGCTCCTGCGGGACCTCCGCTGCCGCCGCCTCGAGCGCGGCGCCCAGCGGGAGATAGGCGTCGATCCGGCTCGCTCCGCCGGGCCCTTCGACTCGCAGGGAGACGTGCAGGCGGTGGGGATCGGCGGAATCGCCGGCATCGAGCCAGCTCCCGAGCGCCTCGCGCGAGAGCGCCACGACGGCGTTGTCGGCCTCGACCTCGAGCGAACGCAGCGTGACGTCTGCCACGGCTCCGAGGAATCCGTTCAGCACGGTGCACTCGATGGAGGAGAGACGCCGCGCCCGCGGTACCTCCATCCTGGAGCCCAGGACCTTTTCCACCGCGCTCACTGCGGGTATCGGATCCCACAGCACCCAACCCGGCTGTCCGCGGACCTCGAAGCGCAGCGCGGCGTAGGGGCTCTCGTCCTCCGCGAACAGGTCGGCGGCGGAGATCTCGCGCAAGCTCGACAGCCGGATCGGAACCTTCACGCCGAGGACGTTCGAGAACCGAGCCTCGACCTCCTCGAGGACTGCGGCGAAGCGGCGTTGGAGCGCCTCGACGTCGTGCGCGCTCAGGCGAACCGGGCGGCTGAAGTCGCGCTGCACGGCGCCGGAGCGTGACTCGGCGCTCGCGTCGAGCGCTTCGCGCAGGGCCTCGGCCTCCTCGGGTTCGACGTTGGCTGCCAAGGGAAGTGCTACTGGAACAGGAACTTGGTGGTGAGGATCGTCGTCGTGCGCCCGAACGTGCCGACGTTCACTGCTCCGACGAAGTCGGACCGAAGACCGGTGAGATCGACGTAGATCGTCAGGCCGTTCTCCGTCTCGAGCATGAAGTCGTCGTCGGACGAGTCGATCCGACCCACGGGTCCCTCGTCGAGCGAGATCTCTCCCTTGGGTCCGTCGATCTTGATCGTGTGCGCCTTGAAGCCGCCGCGCATGGTGGACTTCTCGATCGAACGCCCGGGCGCGATGCCGCTCGCCTCGTGGGGGTCCAGGAAGCTCGCCGCGTTGCCCACGTGGACGGGGAAGATCAGGGGTTCCGCTGCCTCGCGGACCTGGGCGAAGAAGGCCTCCTCGCCCACGTCGTCCTCGACGTCGTCCATCGTCTTCTGCCGGCCGAGCCCGATGAGGAGGTTGACCATCTCGGCCTGGTACACGGGGTCCGCCGTACGCGTCTTCACGTAGTCCTCGTCGTAGCTCATGTACTTCGCCTGCAGCCTCATCACGAGGTAGCGCTGGCCGTTGTTCCCCTTCAGGTTGACCTGGACGTCGCCCGGCGTGAGCTCGGTGATGAAGGGTCCGGCGAAGGGCGGGATGGTCTTCTCGCCCGGTAGCGCGACCATCGAGACGATGTAGGCCGCCGCTACGAGCCCCACCACGCCGCCACCGAGGAAGATCGGCTTCTTGCTCCGCTTGGGGGCGTTCTCCGCGGCCCCCTCGGGCTTCTCGGTCTGCTTCTCGGTCTTGTCTTTCTCAGCCATTGGATCAGCGATGGGGGTCTTCCTCGGGGATGATCAGTCGTGCGTCGACGCTGCGAGTGGCCGGGCCAGGCGGGTCGATCTCGGAGAGCCACACGCGCGCTTCCACCCGATAGGGCGGGAACGAGTGCTCGACGATCAGGTGCTCGCGAACTGCCGAGGCGCGCTCGAAGGCGAGGAGCAGGTCGTCGTGGTCGAAGTTCGGACCCGCGTCGCGCGCGTGCCCCTCGAGCAGGAGCGACTGTCCGCCGGCCGGATAGAGCATGCTCGCCAAGAGGTCCAGGTACCGCTTGCCGTCCTCGGTCAGCTTCGCGGAGTCGGGGGCGAAGACCGCGATCGAGGGCTGCGACACCTGGTCGTGCGGGCGCAGCGCCTCCGCGGCCTTGGCCTTGACGAGCTCGAGGTGCGCCGCGTCCTGGTGCTCGGCGCGCTTGTCCGGATCCTCCTCCGGAGGCAGGTTGAAGCGGCGCCTGACGGCCTCGAACGTCGACGCCTTCTCGGATTCGTTCAGCACTCCGGGCAGGCCGAAGGAGCGTGTGGCCAGCAGGAACGAGCCCACGCCCGACGCGACCAGCCCGATCTGCTGCGTCTTGGACATCGAGACGAGCAGGATGAAGAAGGTCAGGATCAGCGTCATCATGTCGCCGAAGGAGACCATCCAGGCCGGAGCACCGGCTTTCTTCGGCGCGTCGCTCACTGCTCCCCTTGCGCCTCGAGGTGGTTCGCGCGGGCTTTCGAGAGCGAGAGGATGCGCAGGCGCACGCGTCGGTTGAGCTTGCGACCCCCGGGGCTCTCGTTGTCGGCGCGCGCGAGCGTGCTGCCGAGCCCGGAGATCTGCACGAGGTCGCGGTTCATCTTGCTTCCGGCGAGCATCACCTCGGCCGCCGCCTTCGCGCGTCCGAGGGACATGGCCCTCTCCGTCCGGTAGGCGGGCGTCGGCTGGAAGTCGCCGTCGGTGAAACCCTCGACGACCACGAGGTGCGGATAGTTCTCCAGGACCCGCGCGACTTCCACCAGCGTGGAGCGCAACTCGGCGTTGACGCGCACCGAGCCGGGATCGAACGACTCCATCTCTCCAAACTCGATGACGAGGCCGTCGTTCACGTCCCTCAGGTCGAGCTCCTGGTACTCGCGCGAGCGCTTCCTGCCCATCTCCTCGATGCTCTCGGGGAGCATCTCCGGTGGGCGCGAGTGCGGTACGTCGCCGCCGCGCCTCAGCGAGCTGGCCGACAGCACGTCGTCGAACTCCCGGCGCAACATCGCGTCGCCCTTGGTCTCGTGCACGCCGGACTTGCCGCTCAAGAAGGAGTCGACCTTGAACGCCTCGTATGCATCGAGGCTCGAGAAGGTCATGAGGAGCACGAAGAAGGTCACGAGCAGCGAGATCATGTCCGTGAACGTCACGACCCACTCGGGCGCGCCCGCCGGTCCCGGCGGGTCCTCGCGTTTCTTCTGCTTGCCCATCGCCGCTCTTCCGCTCGCCCTAGGCGACCGCCTCCCGCGCGGAGGGCGCCAGGAAGCTCTTGAGCTTCTCCTTGATGAGCTGCGGACCCTCGCCGGACTGGATCGCGACGATCCCCTCGATCATGAGCTGGCGCAGGAGCGACTCCTCGTTGTCGCGGATCTCGAGCTTCCCGGCGAGCGGGATGAAGACCATGTTGGCGGCCATGGCGCCGTACATCGTCGTGAGCAGCGCGGTCGCCATCCCGCCGCCGATCTTGGACGGGTCGGACAGGTTCTGGAGCATCTGCACCAGACCCACGAGCGTGCCGATCATGCCGAACGCGGGCGCGAAGGAGCCGATGGCGTCCATCATCTTCTTGCCCGTGAGGTGGCGTTGGTGCAGCCACTCCGCCTCGAGCTCCATGATGTCGCGCACGGTCTCCGCGGGGAAGCCGTCGATGACGAGCTGCACGCCCTTCGAGAAGAACTTGTCGTCGACTTCCTGCAGCTTCGTCTCGAGCGCGAGCAGGCCTTCCTTCCGAGCCAGGTTCGCGTAGGTGATGATGCGGCCGATCTCGTCGGCGGGCGACGGCGCCTTGTAGAGCAAGGTGCGCAGCATCACCTTCATGAGCCCCTTGACCGTGTCGAGCGGGAAGTTCATCAGGACCACAGCGAACGTCCCGCCGCCGACGATCATCAGGGACGGGACGTGCACGAAGATCGCGAGCCCGCCCGGCCCCGAGGCCATCGAGAAGAGCACGAGACCGAACCCGAGCAGGGTTCCGATCAGGGTGGTGATGTCCATGCGCGAACGGGGACGCTCTCGGTGCGGGGCGCCGAGCGGGGAGTAGGACGACGGCGTCCGCCGAGGGGTCGGTCGGCGAATCCGCCGTCCTTATCGACCACGTTTGCGAGACCCTTGACGGCCGGGCGACGGTCGCGGACCCCCGCCTAGGGTGTAGGGGGGCGTAGGGGGAATGTTTTTCGCCGGCCGAGGACGGCGCGCGCGTTCCCGGTCGCCGGTAGGCTCGTCGGCCGACCCATCGACCCGACCCCTCGACCCGACCTGAAGACCCACATGAAGCGTCTGCTCGAGTTCGCCTCGCTGTCCGTGCTCCTCCTGCCGCTCGTCCTCGGCGGACAGGAAACGAAGGAGAAGAAGCCCGCGGCCCCCGTGGTCGGCAAGCCGGCACCGGCCATCCGACTCAACGATCAGACCGGCCGCGCCGTCTCCCTCGGCGGCAAGTCCGAGGGTTGGACCGTGCTCGCCTTCTTTCCCAAGGCCGCCACGCCCGGGTGAACGCTCGAGATGTGCTCGCTGCGGGACGCAGCGGGAGGATTCGAGGCGATGGGCGTGACCGTCTACGGCGCCTCGCTCGACGACGTCAAGGACATGAAGGCCTTCGCCGACGCGCAGAACCTGGGCTTCCAGCTCCTGTCGGACACGGACGGAAGTGCGGCGAGGAAGTACGGCGTGCTGGCGGAGGGAGCGAGCTGGACGGGACGCGTCACCTTCGTCATCGACGACGAGGGCGTGCTGCGCAAGATCGACGAGGGCGTCCAGGTGAAGACGCACGGGGAAGACCTGCTCCTCATGGTCGAGGAGCTGATGTCGGAGTGACCGTGGTCCGCTGGGTCGCGGTTCTCCTCCTGTGCGCCTGCACGGGGGCTCGGGAGAGCGCTCGGCCGCGCGAGGACTCCGAGGGGATCGGGCCGCGGGTCGGGCTCGACCTCTCCTACCGCAACCTGGTCGGCCGCCGTTTCGAGGGTCAGGAGCTGTACCGGATCCGACTCGTGCAGTCGGACGTCAGCGGCTCGAGCTTCGCCATGTCGTTCCTGGCGAGCGCCGACTTGCGCGGCGCGGTCGCCGTCGACACGAGCTTCCGGCAAGCGGATCTCTCCCGGGCCGACTTCGCCTCCGCCCGGCTGCGGGGCGCCGATCTGCGCCAGGCGACCCTGTTCGAAGCGAATCTCTTCGACGCCGACCTGCGCGGCGCCAGCTTGGCCGGAGCGAACGTGCGGAACGCGCGCTTCGCGCGCGCGCACCTCAGCGGGACCGTGCTCGAACCCCTCGAGGGCTGGTCGCCGGAGGCCTTCGCGGACGTCGCTTGCTGGGACGAACGCACGCGCTGGCCGGAGGGCTTCGCGCCCGTGGCCGAGGTGCAGGCCTGCCACCTGCACCGCGACTAGCGGGACCAATCGCCGACGGCGGACTTCCCGGCCGATTCGAAGCGCAGCTCCGTCCGCTTCCCCGGCGCGATCGTGACCGTGCGCTCCATGTGTCCGCCCTCCTGGCGGGCGACGCGCACGAGGTACTCGCCCGGCTCCATCGGCGTGCTCAGGCAAGTCTGGCGGTAGGGCACCCAGCCTGAGGGGCGGAGCTCCTCGCCGTGTGGCACGAGGAACGAGACGCGCGAGTCGAGCGCCGGGAAGCTCGCCGGATGGACGCTGACCGGATACCCGCCCGCGGCGAGACGCGCGAGCTCGGCGGGGTCGTCGGGCTGCTCCCGCGAGGGGATCCAGCGCGGGACGTCGAGATGGAGCTCCAGCCGACCGGCGAGGTACAGCTCGAGCGTCACGGTCCGCGTCTCGCCGGCCTCGACGCGAATCTCTCGTTGCACGGGTCCGAGGTTGCGTTCGATCTCCGGGTGCGGCGGCGCGTCCTCCGGCAGCTCCGCTCGGATCGAGTAGGCCGCCGGGGGCAGGAGCAGGGAGAGCTGCGGCTCCGCGTCTCCATCGCTGCTGCCGAGGGTCAACTCGACGTCCTCCTCGTGGATCAGGAGCGAGCCGCACCGCACGCTGACGTGCAGGCGCGTCTCGAACGGCGAGCAGGGAGCCCGGAAGGCGAGCTCGGTCTCGACCGGCTCGACGCGCGGTCCGAGAACGATCTCCTCCTCGACCCCTTCCGACGCCAGCGGAACGCTCACGAGCTCCTGCACCGGGGAGCGCGAGCTGCTGCGGACCAGGACGACGTAGCTCTCGCCGGACAGGACGTCGAACACGCAGCGTCCGAACGAGAGCTGGCGCTCCTCGAACGAGTGCGACGCCTCCGAGCGAGGCGCCAGCGCTCGGTCCCCCTCGAGCAGGTGGAGCGAGACCGACAGCGGCTCCTCGCGCACCGGGAGCTCGTCCGGGCCGACGATGCGCAGGACGAGCGACGCGAAGGGAGCGGGCTCCGCCTCGACTTCCGGCCGCGGCTCGACCGCCGGCTCGTGCTGCGGAGCGACGACGACCACCTGGTCCGGGGCGGACTCGCCGGACCTCGCCGGCGGGTCGATCGCGACCGGGTCGACCCTCGCCGGAACGGCGGAGCTCCGGCCCTGTCCGGGTACCGGCCGCGCGCTCTGCGGCTCGATCCCTCGGTCTTCGGACCCGAGCGTGAGCAGGAACAGGACGCCGCCGACCGCGAGGAACACGAGGAGCAGGACGACCGACTTCATGGGTCGCATCGTACGGCGTCAGTCACTTTCCTCCACCTTCGCCCAGGCACCGTGCAGCACCGCTCACGTCCCGCGAAGGTGGAGGAGAGTGACTGACGCCGTACCTAGACGGAGAGGCTGGCGTAGGCGTCCAGGTACTCCTTGAAGCGCTGGGGGATCGAGTTGAGGATCTGGACCGCCTTGGTCTTGTCCATCGCACGCAGGATCTGCGCGGCCTCCTCCGGCGTGTACTCGAGCAGCTTCTGGCCGGCCTCCTTCTCTTCGAGCAGATCGAAGACCGCCGCGCGGTCGGCCCAGGTCTGACCGATGCGCTGTGCCTGCGCTCCCTCGTCGCGCAGGACCTCCTGTTCGCGCAGGTCGAGCTCGCTCTCGAAGGCCTCCAGATCCGCGCGCATCTTCTCCAGGACGTCGAAGCGTTCGTTGATCGAGTCGAGCTTGTCCGCGACCTCCTGTTCGCGCGCCAGGATCGAGCGCTCGCGCTCCTCCAGAGTGAGCTTCGTCGACTTGAGCTCGTCCGCCAGCGTCTTCAGCTCGGCCTGGGTGAAGGGCGAGGGCAGGCTCCAGGCGCCCATGACGCCGATGCCGGCGGAGACCACGTCCTGGTCGGAACGGCGGGGTCGCGGAGCCTCCGAGCTTCCGTCCGCTTCCTCCTGAGCCGCCTCCTCGACCACGGTCTCGGGCTCGGGGAACAGCTTCCCGATCCCCGGGATCTGGCTCGGCGACTGCCCGCCCGCGACGGCGAAGCCGAAGAAGCAGACCGCGAAGAGGGAGAGGCCGCCGAGGGCCATGGCGAGGATCTCGATGAACTTGCTCATCGTTGGAGGTAGGGAGTCGAGGGCGCCCCCCCTTGATCGACCGGCGCCCGAGACGGGCTGGAAGCCGTTTCCTCCTTCCTCGCGCTTCTTTCCGCCGCGAGCCGCCGGCGGGCGTCACGGCTCGAGGCGACCTCGTCCAGCTTGGCGTTCTCGCGGCGCGCGAGGTCGAGCCGGTGCCGGTGAAGGCCGCGCTCGCGGAGCTCGGTCAGGGCGCGCAGGTCGCGTTCGCGCTCGCGCCAGGCCGCCTGCAAGGCATCGGCCTGGGCCAGGCGGGTGAGCACGACCTCACGCGCGGCGGCGAGCCGGGCGAGGAGCCCATCGACGGCGCGCTGCTCGCTCAGGACCAGGGCGGGCTCGACCGAGCCGGCCGCGAGCCGACGGACGACGTCGCCGCGCGCTTCCGCCAGCGTCGCCCGGCGGTCGTCGCGCTCGCGCTCGGCATCACGCAATCGTGCCTGGGCCTCGCCCAAGCTCGCGCGGGCGGCCTGTTCCGCCACCTCGCGCACGCGCAGCACGCGCGCCAAGCGGAAGTCGTAGCGCTGCTTCACGTTCCCGCCTGGAAGAGGACCCCCAGGAGCGCCTCCGTCTCGGCCAGCGTCGTCGTCTCCTGCACGTCCTGCCGCAGGAACGCATCGATGCGCGGAAGGAACGAGATGGCCCGGTCGAGCTCGCGGTTCGTGCCCGGCCGGTAGGCGCCGATCTCGACCAGGTCGCGTCCCTGCTGCCAGGCGGAGAGGAGCAGGCGCAGCTCGCGCGCGCGCGCCCGGTGCGGCTCGGAGGTGATCGCCGGCATCAGGCGCGAGAGGCTCGCCAAGAGGTCGACCGCCGGGTAGTGCCCGCGGTGTGCCAGGTCGCGGGAGAGGTACAGGTGTCCGTCGAGCAGGCCGCGCAGCGTGTCGGCCACGGGCTCGTTGGGATCGTCGGCGTCGAGCAGGACCGTCAGGAGTCCGGTGATGCTGCCCCGCTCGGAGCGCCCCAGGCGCTCGACGAGTTTGGGGACGGTCGCGAAGAAGCTGGGCGGATAGCCGCGCACGGTGGGAGGTTCGCCGGCGGCCAGCCCGATCTCGCGCGTCGCCGCGGCGAAGCGCGTGACCGAGTCCATGACGAGCAGCACGTCGAGTCCCTGGTCGCGGAAGTGCTCCGCGACGGTGACGGCGACGAAGGGCGAGAGGAAGCGCTCGATGGGGGGGCGGTCGGACGTGGCGACCAGCATGACCGACTTCGCGCGCATGCTCTCGTCCAGCACGTCGTCCATGAAGGCGCGCACCTCGCGACCGCGCTCGCCGATCAGGGCCACGACGACGACGTCCGCGTCCGTGCCGCGCGTGATCTGGCCGAGCAGCGTCGACTTTCCGACGCCCGAGCCCGAGAAGATGCCCAGACGCTGTCCGCGGCCGATCGTGCAGGCGCCGTCGATCGCGCGCACCCCGGTCTGGAGAGGCTCCAGGATGGGCGTGCGCAGGAGAGGCGCCGGCGCGTCGCTCTTCACGCGCCGGCGCGCGAGAGCGTTGCCGAGCGGCGCGCCCTCGTCGATCGGAACGCCGAACCCGTCCAGCACGCGACCGAGCAGCTCGTCGCCTACTCGCACGTGGAACGGCTGGCCGACCGCGGTGACGACCTGGCGCGGCCCGATCCCGTCGAGGTCCGAGTGCGGCATGAGCAGCGTGGAAGAGCCGCGGAACCCGACGACTTCGGCCTCCACGGGCCCGAGAGGACCGCGCTCGATGCGGCACAGTTCGCCCATTGCGGCCGGCACGCCGGTCGCCTCGACGATCACGCCCGAGACGATCTCGACGCGGCCGCGCCAGGAGGGGCGCGCGCCCTCGCGGACGTGGCGCAGGCAGCGCTCGCGGTCGAGGCGGATCACGCGAGCTCCTCGCGCAGACGCCGGCGGATCTCCTCGAGCGAGCCCACCGTCTCGCGCACCAAGAGGCCGAGGGCGGTCTCCACGTGGACGTCGCCGGGTGGGACACCCTCGTCCGCTTGGATCGTGGTCCCGCTGCGGAAGGTCATGTCCCCGAGCAGCGCGTGATCCTTCGGGTGGACGTGGACGACGCACGGGTTGCGGCCGACGTTCGCTTCGGCCAGCGTCTCGCGCACGAGGCGCTCGAGGTCGTAGTTGCCGGCCGCGAGCTCGCGCAGGAGGAGGGCGCGCGTGGTCGCCAGCGCCAGCTCGATCGCGATCTCGCCCAGTTCCTTCTCGGCCTGGTCGCGGTCGGCTCGGATGCGCTCGACGGCGTCGTCCAAGCGGGCGCAGGCGCCTTCGCGCTCGAGACGGCGGCCCTCGGCCACGCCCGCGGCGAACGCGCGCTCGCGCTCGCGCGAGAGGACCAGGTCGAGCGTCTCCGCTCCGGCGTCGCCGATGGACCGCACGTCCCGGAGCGCGCCTGTCAGTCGGATGCGCTCACGCAACGAGCTCCTCGCCTCCCTTCGTGGGACGGAACTCGCCCGCTTCGATCATCGCGCGGATGTTCCGCATGATGTCGCCGCGGGCCGCCTCGACCTCGGTCATGGGGAGAGGTCCGGCGAGCTCGCGCTCCTCCTTGACCATTTCCTTGACGCGCGAGGAGAGGTTGCCGGTGATGTTCTCCTCGACCTCCGGGCTGCATCCCTTCAACGCGATCGACAGGGTCTTGGTGTCGACGGTGCCGAGGATCTTCTGCATCGTTCGCGTGTCGATCGTGGCGATGTCGGTCCAGGTGAACAGGTACTCTCGCAGTTCCTGCGCCATGTCGACGTCGTCCTCCGCCAGCGACTGGATGACGCCCTTCTCCATCTCGGGCCGCGAGTTGTTGAGGAGGTCGGCGACCGCCTTCAAGCGCTCGGCGGGGTCCGAGATGCCGGTCGCCTCGGGCAGCTCGCGCACCTTGCGATAGAGCTCCGCCGCGATCCCCTCGACCACGGCCGAGGAGGGAGGGTCGAGCGTCGCCATGCGCTTGACGACGTCGATGGCCTGCTCGTCCTCGAAGACCACCAGGATCCTGGCGGAGAGAGCCGGATCGAGGTGGCCGAGGACGAGAGCCGTCACTGCGTTGGACTCCTGGCGCAGCACGCGCCCGACGTCGAGCGGATTCAGCGACTCGATGGCCTGGAAGGGGCGCGCCTTGCGCCGGCGAGCGAGGATCCCCTCGAGGACCTTGTCGCCCTTCTGGCGGCCGAGGCTCTGTCCCAGGACCTGAGCCAGGTCCGCTTCCTTGCAGGGGCGCACGGTCTTCACGCCGTGGACGTCGCGCGCCAGCGCGTCCTTGAGCAGCTCGACGACTCCGACGCCGGTGAGGCGGGGGTCGAGCTCCATCATCGCCACGGCGACGCGCTCGAGTACGTCCTCGTTCATCTTCCCGAGCACCGCTGCGCGCGTGCTCGGGTCGAGGGACAGGAGCAGGGCCGCGACTTTGTGGTGGCCCTTTATGTCGCCGATGTCGCCGAGATTCCTCACGGGCGCGATCCGGTCAGCTCCTCTTCACGAGCCCAGGCCGAGAGGATCTCGCCGACCTTGTCGGGGTCGGACCTCAGGAGCTCGTCCACGCGCGCGCGCGCGAGCAGCTCGGCGTCGACCGGCTCCTCGGTCCGCGCCAGGGCCGCGGTTTCCGCCTTGGCGTCCTTGCGCGACGTCTTCAGGCTCTTCAGGAGGAGCACGACGAACACGAGCGCCGTGACGATCTCGACCCCGCGGCGCAAGAGCTTGTCGACCATCGGATTCGACTCGCTCGGCTCCTCGACCGTCGTCCCCGCTCCTTGGGTGGACTCCGGCACGGACGGGGCGGTGAAGGTCGCGACGCTGAACGAGTCGCCGCGGCTCTCGTCGTAGCCGACCGCGGCGCGGACGTTCGACTCGAGCTTGACGGCCCGGTCCTCTTGGATCGACTCGTCGAGGAAGAGCGCCACCGAGAGCCGGACGAGGGTCGGGACGTCGGAGACGACCTCCTTGGTCGTGAGGATGGGCGCGTACTTCGTCGTCGTCTGGCTGGTCCTCTCAGCCGGGGGAGCGTCGACCCGCGCCGGCGGCGTCGCGGCGGCGTTCTCGCCGGCCACGACGTTGGAGGTGATCCCCGCCACGCCGCCGCCCTGCGAGGGCTGCTGGCGTTCGGTGCTGTTCGTCGTCTCCTCGATCACCACCGAGCCCTTCCCGGAAGCCGCCTGGGAGCGCGACGTGCTCGCCTCGTAGTTCCAGTCGGACTTCACGACGACGTAGGCCTTGCCCGGGCCGAGGACGGCGTCGAGCACGGAGTTGGCCTGACGCGTGAGGCGCGAGTCGTGCGTCGCCTCCGACTCCTGCGCGTCGAGTCCGTCGAAGCCGCCGTCCGCGCGCTCGGAACCGTCGAAGATCGTGTTGCCTTCCTGGTCCGCGATCATGAGCTGCTCGCGGTCCACGCCGAGCCCCTTGCTGACGATGCGCGCTACGGTGTCCTCCTGTGCAGGCGTCAGGCGAGCCGTGGTGTGGAGCGTGACGGAGGCCGTGAGCGGCGCCGGGTCGCGCTCGATCGGCGAGGTGCGGCCGGCCGAGGTGCGGACACTCGCCGTCGTCACGAAGCTGAGCGTCTCGAGCATCAGCTCCATCTCGCCCCAGTCCTTCTTGCGGACGCCCTGTCGCCGCTCCTCGGCACTGTTGAACACGCTGGCGACGCCCTCCTCGGCGGCGATGCCGCGCAGCGGCCTGTCCAGCGCCCCGGCGCCGTACGCCGCGGCGAACGCGCCCGAACGATCGTCCTCGTCCACCGAGATCGTGTACGGGGCGCCGCCCGGGCTGACCTCGAACGGGACGCCGGCCTCGGCCAACGCTCGGCTGACGCTGGCGACGTCGTGGTCGTTGAGCCCCAGGAACGCCGGACGGTACGCGGGCCGGTTCGACACGACCGCCGCCAGGCCGATCACGGCCAGCAGAGCGGCTCCCGACAGCACGGCGACGAGCTTCGTTCCCGCGCTCGTTCCCCTCAGGGACTCGAGCAGGTTGGCGATGAGGTCGTTCATCTAGGTCACACGTTCATGCGCATCACTTCGCGGTAGGCGTCCAGGAGCTTGTTCCTGATCTCCATCGCGAAGCGGAAGCTGAACTCCGCCTTCTTGATCTGCACGGCGACCTCGTGGAAGTCTTCGATCTTCCCGGTGAGGAGGTCCTTGGGGAGGTCGTCGACGCGCTTGACGCTCGAATCGAGCGCTTCGATCCTGGCTCCGAGCTCCTGGCCGAAGCTCGAGGCCTCGCCCCCGTCGATCTTCGGCTCCTGCGAGATCGCGCGCGCGGCGTCCTTGAAGCCCTCGGCGCGCTCGGCCTGCCCCTTCATGGCGGCGAGCAGAGCTTCGCGAGCGAGCGCTCCGTCCCTGGATACGCGGTCGACCATGGCTCCCTAGGCGGTTACTGCAGGAGACGGAGCGCGCGCTCCGCCATGCGGACGAAGTTCTCCTGCGCGGTCAGGTTCGCCTCGTAGGCGCGCAGGGCGGTGATGAGGTCCGCCATCTCGAGGACGCTGTTGACGTTCGGATAGGCGACCATGCCGTCCGCGTCGGCGTCCGGGTGACCCGGCTCGAGCACGACCTGGAAGTCGCTCGAGTAGTCCGGCGTCACGCGGGTCGCGAGGACTCCGGTCACGTCGTCCTTCGAGCCGGAGGAAGCGCCGGCCATGGCCCGGCGCAGCATTGGCTCGAACACGACGACCTTGCGCCGATAGGGGCCGCCTTCGGCCGTCCGGGTCGTGCGCGCGTTGGCGATGTTCTCGGCGATGACGTCGATCCGCGTGCGCTCGGCCGAGAGGCCGCTCGCTGAGATCCGCATCCCGGAGAAGAGGTGGTCGATGCCGCTCATGTGGATCAACGTCCTTCGGTCACGGCGATCCGGCGCAGGTTCGAGCGCCCCTCGAGGATCGCGGCATAGGTCTCGAACAGGATCCGGTTCTCGCGCAGAGCATTCAGCTCGAGCTCGAGGCTCACGTTGTTGCCGTCGGGGCGGGCCGGCGTGGCCGTGTCCTGGACGACTTCCGGGTGGAGACCTCCGACGTCGGACCCGCCGAGGAGCGCCTCGCGCAACGAGTCCTCGAAGCGCACCTCTCTGCGCTTGTACGCCGGCGTGTTCTGGTTGGCGATGTTCGCCGAGATCACGCGCGAGCGCAGCTCGGTCGCCGAGAGCAACCGCAGCAGCAGGTC
>Ga0302046_10001823_pt1 | contig 19954 bp, 22 predicted proteins | sample RVTome_11_FD_200261 | JGI IMG/M metagenome (GOLD analysis project Ga0302046, IMG submission 200261) | Soil microbial communities from uranium-contaminated site in the Upper Colorado River Basin, Wyoming, United States - RVT147D111 (version 2) ...
GCAGCGTCGAGTGCGCCGCGCCCATTACCTGCAGGTGTACTTCACATTGTTGGCGGCGTCGATCTTGCGCACGACGTCCCAGTGGCCCTTGTAGGTGATCGGGATGAACTTCGCCTCGCCCGACTTCTCGAATTCCTTCTTGAGGTCCGATCCTTCCCAGTTGAAGGTGAAGAACGCCTCCTTCACTTTCGCGGCGAGCTCGGGCTTCAGGTTATAAACGTAGCCGTATCCCGTCGTGGGAAACGTCTGCGACTTGTAGATCGAGACCAGCTGGTCCGGCTTCACCACGCCGCGCGCGATCATGCGCCTCATCACGGAGTTCGCGACGGAAGCCGCGGGATAGTCCTTGTTGGCGACGCCCAGGACCGAGTTGTCATGCTTGCCCGAGAACGCCGGCTTGAAGTCCTTGCCGGCTATCATCTTGAACTCGGACTTGAGCAGCGCGGACGGCGCCTTGAACCCCGAGTTTGACGTCTGCGATGTGAAGGCCAGTGTCTTGCCGCGGATATCGGGGACCTTGGCGATGCCGCTGCCGGGATGGGTGATGATTTCCATCTCGTAGCCGAAGCTGTTGTCGGCGCGTGCCATCATGGTGAAGGGCACGAATCCCGCGCAATTCACCGCCAGCGGATTGGATCCGGTGTTGAAGCCGGCGATATGGAGCCGGCCTGCCCGCATGGCTTCGAGCTGGGCCGCATTCGACTGCACGGGAAAGAACTGGACCTTCTTGCCCGTCACCTTCTCCATGTGCTTCAGGAACCCGTCCCACACCTTGGCATACACGGCCGGGTCCTCGACGGGGGTATAGGCGAAAATCAGGACAGGGGGGTCAACCCACTGCTTGGCATCCTTCGGCGCATCTGCCACCAGGTCTCCGTCCGCGTCGCAAAAGCGCGCGTCCAGCGTGCCCCGCGGGCAATTCTGCTGTGCGTGAGCTGGCTGCAGGGCCATTCCGAGAACAGCGAAAAGCGCAGCAAGTATCGTCATCGTGCGGCGTAGCGGCGACGGCAACATGGGTGGCCTCCTTCTGAAATTTTCGGAATGCGGACGTGAGGGGGAAACATAATAACCTAGTATTGCGATTTCGAGACATCCTGGCGATAGGGCGCGGATCGCGCGGGTTCCGCCCGTGCGCCATTGTGCCCGCGGGGTCTGCCGGCGTCTTCAGAAAACAGAGGGTTGCAGGGAACGGGACGGATAAGGACAACGCCGTCTTGTCGTCTAATCCGTTTATCATTCACCCTTTTTCGAGTCTCCCGGCATCACCGATCGCTCTCCATTCGCCACTCACGGGGTTTAAAGAGGATCATGTCCCGAACGCAGTCGACAGGCCGCCGCATTGGCCTCAGGCACTCGCCCATCCATGGCCGCGGTGTTTTCGCGCGGAGGAAGATTGGAAAAGGCGAGCGGATCATCGAGTACACGGGCGAGCGAATCTCGCACGACGAGTGCGATCGCCGCTATCCCGTGGACGACTCGACCCACACCATGCTCTTCACCGTCAACGACGAGATCGTCATCGACGCCACGCGCAAGGGCGGCTCCGCGCGCTGGATCAACCACTCCTGCCGGCCGAACTGCGAGTCGGTGGACGAGGACGGGCGCATCTACATCGAGGCGATCCGCGTCATCCGGGCGGGAGAGGAGCTGACCTACGACTACAACCTCGTGCTGGAAGAGCCCCATACGCCCGCGGCGAAGCGGGAGAACCCGTGCTTCTGCGGGGAGAGGCGCTGCCGGGGGACGCTGCTTGGGCGAAAGCGAAATTGAACTGTCAAGAAAAGTCGATTCACCATTCACGATATTCAGTGCACCGCCAAGATGCCAAGCCCGCTCAGTTTCCGTGATGGGTGTTTCGCATTACCCACTGCGGGGTCTATGCTCTTCTGCCTTCTGACTTAAAACTGGAGGTGTACCATGCCAGAGCAGATCACGAAGTATCCCGAGGTAACCATCCAGGTCCTCAAAGGAGGCGGGGCGCGCTGCGGCCCTGGGGTGGAAAAGCAGATTCTGAAGCAGTGCCCGTCCGAGCGCTTCTGTGCGTTTCCGAGCGGCGAGATTTGCGTCTACGGCATCGCTCAGATCCCGCAGATGACGCAGATCAAGACGGCGGAGCTGGCCAGAGTCGTGTGTCCGCCCGCGCAGCGCTCGGGGCTGGACCCGGGCGGCGCGGCAGGGCCCGACCTCGGCGCTCTCGGCGTCACGTTCGCGCTGGGTCTGGCCGTGGGCGCCGTCTCGCTCCGGGTCCGCAGACGCTGACAACTGCAATGAACGGCTGCGCCTGACGCCGCTCCAGTTTTTCTACCTGCCTTTTGCCTGGTGGTTTTGCATTAGGAGTTTGTCGGGCCAAAGGCCGACAAACTCCTGGGCGTTCCTATTTGTACTGGCCGAGGACATAACTCAGCACCAGCAGGGTCGCCGGCCAGGTGGCCACAAAAATTCCCCACCGTTCCGCGTGCGCTTCCATCAAGGCCTCTCGCAGTGCGGGGTCGGCAATTTTGGCAATGACGTGCCTTCCGATTTCGATTTTCGGACCGAAATACCACATCGCCCACGACAGCGGGATGGAAAGAATGCCCAGCCAAAACAGGACTTGCGATAGCGTGCTCATGTGCCCCTCCTTTTATGGTGCCTTCGGTAGTCAGCTATCTGGAATTGCCTGAAAGGTCGCGCGGTTCGATCAGGCGTCCCACGGATTGATCACTTTGACGCCGCATTCGTGATAGTCCGTCACGTTGCGGGTCGCGATTGCTGCTCCGGTTGCGCGGGCGATCGCGGCGATCTGCGCATCGAAGTGGGAGATCGGACGCCCGGACCGTCGGCGATCCGCGGCAATGCGGGCATAGGGCTGCGCTGCATCGCTGCCGAAGGGAAGGATGCGGCCGCCGAAGTCCTCCTTGAACATTGCATCGGCGGCGGCCGCAACGGCGTTGCGCCGTCGGCCCGGGGGCAGCAGCATGACCCGATGAGGAATCGCGGCCTGCGTGATGCTCGTCGTGTACAGGCTCGTCGCCGGCTGAGAGGCCATCCAGCGCATTACGCTCCCGGCCGGCGCCGGCTTCATCAATTCCGACAGGACGTTGGTGTCGAGAACGATCATTTGCCCGGCTTGGGCGGCTCGCGCATCGGCTCGCGGGCGGTCAGTCGAAGCTCGACGCCGCCGAGCGGCTGAAAGCGCCGTTGGATCGCCTCCGCGAGATTGTGCGGTGTCGCCGCGTCCTCCGCGAGAGCCGCGCGCAGGATGTTTCGGGCTTCGTCCTCCATCGAGCGCTTGCGGTGCGCCGCACGCACGCGCAGACGCGCTTTCGTCTGCTCATCGAGCTTTCGGATCGTGATGCTCGCCATGGGATTCAGGGCTGTGCCATCAATGATTGCATTGTAAGCAATGATGTGCGCCCGGTCGATCCCGCCGATGTCCTGAGCCGGTGAAGCCGGAACCAGACATGCATCACGCGACAAGCGGGTTGGTGACAGTCAGGTTTGGAAAGCGCCCGAAGTCACGGTCGGCCGACCACAGTTCCGTTACGCCATGCTGGAGGCATAAGGCGGCGATGCGCGCATCGTGCACTTTCGGACCAGCGATCTTGCCCGCCAGCACCAAGGCGCGCAGCTGTGACCAGTGCAGTTCCGATTCCGCGAGCAATGCAAGGCTGGGCGATTCAAGCCATGCGTCGGCCTGGTCTATCGCGGCAGAGAGCGGCGTGGGTGGCGAGAAAATCCTCGGATGGGTGGCGATGGCCAGGAACTCGTGAAGGCATGGCCAGGGAATCGCCCAGCTGCTGCGGCCCTCTGCCAGAATGACGAGCCGGGCGTAGGCCGCGGCATGCCACTCGGAATCTTCGCGATGCGCGTAGACGAGGATGTTGGTGTCGACGGCGATCATCCGCCGCGCCCCTCATAGGCGAGCTCCCTCAACCGTTCCCATCCGAGACCCTTCGCCTCCGCGCTGAGCCCCCGTCCCTTGAAGGTCGCTTTGCGCAAACGAAACGCGCGGCCGCGTTTGCGCTGGGAGATGACTTGGCGCAGGCCCTGCTCGATCAGCGTCTTCACCGTCGTGCCTTCACGTGCGGCGAAGGTCTTTGCCTCGTCAAGAAGGGCGTCTGAAATTTCAACCGTGGTTTTCATATGGGCACCCATATTGCAAGTTATGGTAACCCATAAAGTCTGTTCCGCGGGTCGCCGCGTGTCAAGGGCGGAACAGTGTTTTGCCTCATTTGAACCGCCACGACGCGGAGAGAAACATCATCGACCCGCGATGACGCCAAGCTCGCCAGGAAGAACAGATCTCCATTCACGGTATACCGTTTACCGCTCACCGCTCACCGCTTGCCGGGCAGCGCATTTTTTGAACCGCCGAGGCGCCGAGAGAAACAAACTCGATTCACGATTCACGATTCACGATTCACCATTCACGGCATTTAATGAACCGCCGAGACGCGGGGAGAAGCAAGAAAATCAGACTGATTTCGAAAACCGCCTGTTTCCAGTTCAATTTAGTGCTTGTTGTTGATCCTCTCCGTATCTCCGCGGTTCGACAGATTCTGCTGTTCAGCTCTTCGCTGAGTCCGACAAGGGCGCCGAAACGCAGTCCGCCAAATTTGGCGGGATGGGCCGTCGCATTTGGCGCAGCCTTCCTATTTGACGGCACGGGAAGCTCCGGCCGCATGGCCGGCAGCCGCGAAATTCTCGGTAGCCTTCTGCTTTAAAACGTTTTTCAAGCATTGTCTCCCAGCGTTCTGCGAGCTGGCACGGAGGGTGCAATAGAGGCGGGCAACAACAGAAGCTCGCCAGATTCGAAGCGAGGCAGGAATCGAAAGAGCTTCTACCGCGCCAGCGCCGCCGCGGACCCTCCGGCGCAAAAGGATACGGAGACAGCCATGAACGCCACCCAGAACACGAAGTCGGGTTTGACCCTTGAGCAGCAGATCGGCTTCATCAACCTCACCGAAGACGGGCGCAATGTCGCGCCTCGTGCCGCCCGCATTGGTCAGTTGTTCGCCGACGCCGTCGTGTGGATTTGCAGGAAGTTCGAGCGGCCGGAGTCGGGCATGTTCGTGAAGCCGAGCCCGACCTACTGGAACCCATCGCAGAAAAATAGCCACGGAATCACACGGCACGACCTGGACATGTACGCAATGTTGTAACGGTTCCCGAATCACCTACGAATTTCTCGATGGTTCCGTGCGTTTCTGTGGTTACAGTGACTTTTGAGATACGTTCCAGCAGATTTTCACCGGGCGATCGAGATCCTTTGTTGAATGAATTCGCAATGGAGGAAAGCCATGACACGAAGACTATTTGCCGCAATCGCCGCCACGGCAGCGGCTGTGACGTTTCTTGTTGGCTTGTCGACGGGCGGTGTTGCCAGCGCCGCCGAAATCAAGGTTCTCAGCGGCAGAGCCTTAAAAGGAGTAGTTAGCGACCTCGGTCAGCAGTTTGAAGGCACGACGGGCCACAAGCTCGCCACGGAATTTGCGAATTTCTCCGTGCTGAAGCGCAGGATCGATGCCGGCGAGACATTCGACGTCGCTATTCTCAGTCCCGCCATGATCGATAACCTGATCGAGCGGGAAAAGGTTGCTGCGGACTCCCGGGCTACCCTTGGCCGCACCGGGATTGGAGTTGCGGTGCGCAGGGGCGCTCCCAAGCCCGACATCAGTTCGGTCGAAGCATTCAAACGGGCAATGCTCGATGCAAAGTCAGTCGCCCATTCAAAGAAAGGCACAAGCCGGAAAGTTCTTCTCGCGGCGTTTGATCGCCTGGGAATCGCAGCGGAAATGAAACCTAAACTGAAAGCCTACGGTAAACCCGAGGAAGCTGTCATAGCGGGCGAGGCGGAACTCGGCGTGACCGGGATTGGGCCAATTGTCGCTGCGACTGGCGCCGAACTCGTGGGCGGGCTCCCTCCCGAGATTCAATACTATGTCGTTTTCACGGCTGGCGCGAATGCCGCCTCGAAGGAGCCGGAGGCGGCCAGAGCGCTGATTCGATTCCTCACGGCTCCGGCTGCCGCGCAGGTGATGAGAGCGAAAGGCCTGGAGCCACGCTGACATGAACGGGGTGAGTCAGACGACCAACTGGGAATCCGCGAAGGATGGTTGCCGCATTCACGTCCAGCGGATTCCCAGGCACCACTTTAGGAATAGATTCCCCTCGACCGTGCGGGAGAGGCTCGGCTAAGGGGGCAGCCTCAGCGCACCATGGACTCCGATGGCCCGATCGCAGGGATTAACGTGTGAAAAATCAGGTTGCCACGTCTTCGTCATATCTGCATTGCTCATCTGAGGGGCCGCGCGTAGCATGGGTTCCCCTGAGTCACGGGCGCCCCACAGCGTGGAGGTTCCGGGCGTGACGAACGAGTATCCCGCCGGCATCGTGCCGATCCTCGAGGCGATCGTGGACCGCGCAGCGCGGCTGTGCGAATCGCGGGACGCGCGGATCTATGTCGTCGACGAGGATGGACTCAGATATATCGCCGGCTTCGGCGAGCTCCCCGGTCCAATCGACCATGTTCGCTCGTTGACCAGAGGCCTGGTCATGGGCCGTGCCGTCATCGATCGGGCGGTAGTGCATATCGAGGATATGGCTGCTGTCCCCGAGTCCGAATTTCCCGAAGGGCGCGAATACCACCGGCGCTATGGGCATCGCACGATTCTCTCGGTGCCGCTGGTCAAGGATGACAAGGCACTTGGCGTGATCCTGCTGCGGCGCAGCGAGGTACGGCCGTTCGACGCGAAACACATCGAGCTGGTCAAGGCTTTCGCCGACCAGGCCGCCGTTGCCATTGACAACCTCCGGCTGTCCTCGGAACTCAAGGCGCGCAATGCCGAGCTCATGGAGGCGCTCGAGCAGCAGGCGGCGACTGCTGAGATCTTGAAGGTCATCAGCAGCTCGCCGACCGATATTCAGCCGGTATTCAACGCGATTGCGGGAAGTGCCGCCCGCCTTTGTGACGCCAGCGAGGTGGTTATCCGTCGCATCGACGGCGATGTAATGAGCTTGGCGGCACACCTCGGCTCGGTAGGGGTCATAAGATCGGCCATCCCGATTTCCCGCCGAACCGTCGCGGGCCGCGCCGTCCTGGAACGCCGCACGATCCACGTCCGCGACGTCCTCGAGCCCCATTTTCGCGTGGAGTACCCGGACGGCGGACCCCGGATGTTTCAGGGAGCGCCGTTCCGGACATTGCTCGTCGTGCCTCTGGTGCGTGAAAGTACTGCGATCGGCATGATCGCTGTTCGCCGCCAGGATGTGCGCCCTTTCTCCGAAAAGCAAATCAAACTTCTCGAAACCTTCGCTGCTCAGGCAGCCATTGCGATCGAGAACGTACGGCTGTTCAACGAGACGAAGGAAGCGCTCGAGCAACAAATAGCGACGGCGGACATACTAAAGGTCATCAGCGGCTCGCCGACGGATATTAAGCCGGTGTTCGATGTGCTCGTGCGCACCGCCGCACGACTCTGCGATGCCAGCGACGTTGCCATTCGTCGCGTTGATGGCGACGTGTTGCGCATTGCGGCGCACGTTGGGCCGGTACCGACCCAGCTGGACGCGGTCCCGATTGGCCGCGGGAGCGTGGGTGGGCGCGCCGTCCTGGAACGCCGGACGATTCACGTCCACGATGCCGTCGATCCGGATGCGCTTGCCGAGTACCCAGACAGCGCTCCCGCACGATTGCAGAATAGAGCGTATCGGACCCTGCTCATAGTCCCATTGCTGCGTGGGAATGCGGCGATTGGGGCGATTGGCATGCGCCGTCAAGAGGCGCGTCCCTTTTCCGACAAGCAGATCAAGCTCCTCGAGACCTTCGCTGCCCAAGCTGTCATTGCAATCGAAAATGTGCGGTTGTTCAAGGAACTGCAGGCGCGTAACGCTGAAATCACGGAGGCCCTGGAGCAGCAGATGGCGACCTTAGAGATTCTGAAAGTCATCAGCGATTCTCCAACTAACGTGCAGCCGGTATTCAATGCCGTTGTTCAGAATGCCGCCCGTATTTGCGATGCAACGAATGCCTCCCTCCACCGCGTAGAAGGCGATGTGATGCGGCACGTGGCGAACTATGGGAGCGTCACCACTCTGCAGCTCGGAGAAACAAGGCCGATCACGCGTGGGTCGCTAACCGGACGCGCCATAACCGGGCGGGAGACTATTCACGTCAACGACGCGCTCGCCGTCGCCGAAACCGAGTTTCCCGACAGCAGGCTGGCCATAGAACGTCAGGGCATCCGGACGTCGCTGTCGGTTCCCTTGTTGCGTGGGGAGAGTGTTCTGGGAGCCATTGTTGTCCGGCGTGCGGAGGTCCGTCCCTTCTCGGACAAACAGATCAATTTGCTCAAAACCTTCGCCGATCAGGCGGTCATTGCGATCGAGAACGTACGGCTGTTCAATGAGACGAAGGAAGCGCTCGAGCAGCAAACCGTGATCAGCGAGATCTTGCGCGTGATCAGCAGCTCGCCGACCGATGTGCAGCCCGTGTTCGACGCGATTGTAAAGAGTGGCTCTCGGCTATTTGGTGACATGACTGTATCGCTGCGGCTAGTCAAAGGAAATCATATTGAAACCGTAGCGAGCACCGTGCCGTTTAAAGATGCCGGTGGCGCGTTCCCTGTCCCGCTCGGCGATGAGAGCTTGCCGGGTCCTAGGGCGATTTTACGCAGGGAGGTTGTACAGGTCCCCGATATCTTCGCGCCCGACGAGTGGGTGAATCGCAAGGCCGTAGAGCGCGGGAAACAGCGTGGTTGGCGTGCAATCGTCATCGCGCCGATGCTGCGTGACGATCGGGCAATCGGCCATATCACCGTATGGCGCCCAACGCCGGGGCCGTTCACGGACAAGCAGATCGCTCTCCTCAAGACCTTCGCCGACCAGGCAGTGATCGCAATCGAGAACGTCCGCTTGTTTAACGAGATTCAGGAAAAGGGCCGGCAGCTCGAGGTCGCCAACAGGCACAAGTCGGAATTCCTCGCCAACATGTCGCACGAGCTGCGCACGCCGTTGAATTCAGTGATTGGCTTCTCCGATCTTCTGCTCGAGCGCATGTTCGGAGACATGAACGCCAAGCAGGAGAATTACATCCGAAACATTCAGACATCGGGAAAACATCTGCTTTCGCTCATCAACGACATTCTGGACCTCTCGAAGATCGAAGCCGGGCGCATGGAGCTCGACGTATCGACCGTGCATATTCCGGCAGCACTGCAGAATGCGATGATGCTGATACGTGAACGCGCGCAGCGCCGGAATATCGCGCTCTCATGTGATGTCGATCCGCAGATCGGTGAAATCCCGGCTGACGAGCGCAGGTTCAAGCAGATCGTGCTCAATCTGCTGTCGAACGCCGTGAAGTTCACCCCGAAAGGCGGCCGGGTGGACGTGGACGCGCGCCTGCTGAACGGTCATCTGGAGGTCTCGGTGAAGGATACCGGCGTGGGCATAGGCGAGCAAAATCAGCAGGCCGTGTTCGAGCAGTTTCGGCAAGTAGGCCGGCAGGAGTCGGGCAAGCAGGAGGGCACGGGGCTGGGGCTTGCGCTCACCCGGCGCTTCGTCGAGCTGCACGGCGGCACGATCAAGCTCGAAAGCGAGCCAGGGAAGGGGTCGACTTTCACCTTCTCACTTCCGCTAAACCGCCAGGCGTGAAAATACTAGCCACGGAAACACGCGGAATATGAGCCTGGTATTGATCATCGAAGATAACGAGAAGAACCTGGAGTTGGTTCGCGACATACTTCAGGGCAAGGGCTACAGCACCCTGGAAGCCGGAACGGCGGAGGACGGCCTGAAGATTGCGTGTGCAAAGGCGCCGGATCTGATACTGATGGACGTTCAACTGCCCGGCATGAACGGCATCGAGGGGCTGAGGGCGCTGCGTGCAGAGCCGGTCACTGCTGGCATACCGGTAGTGGCTATCACGGCTTCCGTCATGCTGACCGATCGCGAGCAGATCATGCGCGCCGGATTCGACGGCTTCATCGAAAAGCCGATCACCGTGCGCAGCTTCCTCGAAGTCGTCGAAGGCGCGCTCGCAACGAGGACCGCATGAGCGCGCCGTCCAGGATCCTGGTCGTTGACGACACGCCGAATAACGTCGCGCTGCTGGAGGACATGCTGACGGCGCGGGGCTACCAGGTCGCAACCGCGACGGACGGCGCGGAGGCGCTTGCGAAGGCGGTTGCCGAGGCTCCCGACCTGGTGCTGCTCGACGTCATGATGCCCGGCCCCGATGGTTTCGAGGTTTGCGAGCGGCTGCGGGCGGATGGTGCGACCCGCGAAATCCCGATTATCTTCCTCACCGCCCTCGACGACACGTTCGACAAGGTGCGCGCGTTCTCGGCGGGCGCCGTCGATTTCGTGACCAAGCCCTTCCGGTCGGAAGAGCTGTTGGCCCGGGTCACCACGCACCTGGCGCTGCGCCAGGTGCGGCGCTCGCTCGAAGAGCAGAACGCACGCCTGCGCGCGGAGATCGAGGCGCACAACCGCTCGAAGGGAACGATTGCGTGCCTGGTGGAGGAAATCCGCGCGAGCCACGATTTTGATGAAATCCTGGGCGAGGCGCCGGCGCTCCTTCAGTCGCTCGACCAGGTCGGGCAAGTCGCCGCGACCGACAGTACCGTGCTCATTCAAGGCGAGACGGGTACCGGCAAGGAACTCATCGCCCGCGCCATCCACAACCGCAGCCAGCGGCGCGAGCGCCCGCTCATCAAGATCAACTGCGCGGCGCTGCCGCGGGAGCTGGTCGAGAGCGAGCTCTTCGGCCACGAGAAGGGAGCCTTCACGGGCGCAACGCAGCAGCGCGCAGGGCGCTTCGAGCTCGCGGACGGCGGCACTTTGTTTCTCGACGAGGTAGGCGAGTTGCCGCTGGAAACCCAGCCGAAGCTGCTGCGCGTGCTCCAGGAACAGGAGTTCGAGCGCGTCGGTGGATCGAAAACGCTGCGCACGGACGTTCGGTTGATTGCAGCCACCAACCGGGACCTGCAACGCCAGGTGGTCACGGGCACCTTCCGGTCGGATCTCTATTACCGGCTCAACGTGTTTCCATTGTTGTTACCGCCCCTGAGGGAGCGGCGCGAGGACATTCCCCGCCTGATTCAGCACTTCCTCGCGCGGGCCGCGCGCAAGCTCGGCAAGCCGCTTGACGGGGTTTCCCAGGCTCTTGTCGAGCAGGCGACGGGCTACGACTGGCCCGGCAACGTGCGCGAGTTGGAGAATTACGTCGAGCGCTCCGCGATTCTCGGCAAGCCCGCAGCGCTCGAGACGGCCGTATCGCTTGCCGGGGCAGTCACCTGGGCAGCGGCGAAACCGGCGGCCGCGCAGCCTTCTTCAAAAACTCTCGAGGATGTCGAGCGCAGCCATATTCTGCGTGTGCTCGAGCAGACCCAGTGGGCAATCGAAGGCGAGAAGGGCGCCGCGCGCATCCTCGGCCTGAACCCCAGCACGCTGCGCGGCCGGCTGCGCAAGCTGGGTATTCGCAAGGATTCCTGAAGTTTCCGATCGGCGGCCGGGTTCAACGGGGGTGGTCCACTCACCACTCACGGCTTTTCGTGGCGCCAGAAATCGACGAGCTGCTTCCGCTCCACGACCCACGACGCCGCGAGCCCCGCGAGAATCGCCCAGAATGCAGAGCTCATGCCCAGCACGGCGAACGGCGTCGCCGCCACGATGAAGCCCACCAGCGCGCCGAAACGCAGCTCGCCGCTGAACGATTTCTCCAGCGCGTCCTGAAGCGACGCTAGGATCGCGAGTCCCGCCAGCGCGTAGATATAGCTCTTCGGCAGCACATTCAGCAGCGAGGCGACCGGGATTGCCGCCAGCGCGAGCGCAATCGTCAGCGCCGCCGGCCGAGCTCGGAGAGGAGCTCGAGCTGCACCTCCTGGATCGCGACCAGCCGGTCCCACTGGTGCGAGAGAAGGTGGTCGATCTTCTCGTGCAGATGCCGTATCTCCAGCTCCGCCTTCAGATTGACCTGGTAGTCGTGCTCCGAGCGCAGGCGATCCTTCGCTTCCTGGCGGTTCTGGCTCATCATGATGATCGGCGCCTGTACGGCCGCCAGGCAGGACAGAATGAGATTGAGAAAAATGAACGGATAAGGGTCCGCGGGACGCCATATCAGCACGGCCGAGTTCACGCCGATCCAGAGCACGAGAAATGCGCCAAAAGACATGAGAAAAGCCCAGCTGCCACCGAACGTGGCGATGCGATCTGCCAGGCGTTCGCCGAACGTCCATTTTTCCGCGAACGCAGTTTCGGTGTTCTTGGACAGCACCTCGTGGTCCCTGAGACTTTGCACGACCTCGTTCTCCAGGGAAGTCAACTCGCCTTTCTCCGATTCGAGCAGAGAATGCACGTAGCGGGTCCTGAACCGGTTGAGATCGGGCTGGCATATGAACTTCGCCGCGGACCACGCCGGAATCTCTCTGCGAATTTCGCCGGCGATCGCGTCGCGCACAGCGCCGCCCGGGACCAGGTTACGGACGGGGAAAGTCTTGCCGCAGACTTCACAGGGTCGATGCTCGTTCTCGCCGGTTTTCATGCGCATGCTCCGTCGTTGGTGCGTGCAGGGATCCTGACGCTCGCTGCGCGCGTCGGGGCGTGCAGGTTCCTCACGCCATGAACAGGAGTCAGCCGCGGGCAACCGAGTTGATTTTCAGACCCGTTGTCAGTAGAGTTCAAGTCGATTCTATCCGCTTCCCATCCGGTGCGAGCGGATTTGCGGACCGCAATTCCGACAGACCCCGACAGCGAGATTTCCGAATGACGCCGTTCGAGCTGATTGAGCCGGGCACGCTGCGCGAAGCGGCTGGTCTGCTCGCTGCCGGCGATCCGTCGGTGCGGCCGATGGGGGGCGGCACGGCCGTGATGCTGATGATGAAGATGGGCGTGCTGAAGCCATCGCGCCTCGTCAGCCTGCGCGGAGTCGAGAAGCGCTATTCCGAGATCGGCGACGCCAACGGCGAGCTGCGCTTCGGCGCGCTCGCGACGCTCGCGGCGCTTGAGCGCTCTCCGGCGGTGACAACCCTCGCCCCCGTAATTTCGCGAACGCTTCGCACGCTTGCAAACGTGCGGGTGCGCAACGTCGCAACCGTGGGCGGACATCTCGCGCACGCTGACCCCCACATGGACTTGCCGCCCGTGCTGATTGCCCTGGGCGCGAACGTGTCCACGGTTGCTGCGAACGGCGGGCGAACGATACCGCTTGAAAAGGTTTATGCCGGCTACTTCGAGACGACCCTGGAAGCAGACGAGCTCATCTCGGAAGTGGCCGTCCGGGCGCAAGGCCGGCGGCGCGCCGCCTACTTGAAGTGCACGACGCGCTCCGCGGACGACTGGCCCGCGCTCGGTGTGGCGGTCGTGCTGGATGCCGAGGGTGCGAAGGTGCGCGAAGCCCGCATCGTAGTGAGCGCGGCGACCGATGTGCCAACGCGCCTCGCGGCGGCGGAAGCGCTGCTGAGAGGCGCGCGCGTGGACGACAAGTTACTGCGCGAAGCAGGAGACGCAGCCGTCGCTGAAGCCAATGTCATCGGGGACGAGCACGGGTCGGCAGCCTACAAGCGCGAGCTTCTCCGGGTCTATCTCGCGCGGGCCATCCGCGCCGCGCTCAGTGACAAGTAATTTGGCCGCCGATCAACGCCGATACAAGATGTTCAAGTCCATTCACCATTAACCCTTCACCAATCACGCATCCTGAAGATGGCGACGAAGGCGGCAGCAGGTGGAACCGTGGGGCGGTCGATCCCGCGGCTCGAAGCGAGCGCGAAAGTCACGGGTCGCGCGGAGTACGTGCACAACGTGCGCCTGCCCGGCATGCTCTACGGGAAGATCTGCCGCAGCACGGTCGCGCACGGGCGCATCAAGCGCATCGACACGAGCGCGGCCCAGGCGCTGGAAGGAGTGCATCGCATCGTCACTGCGGATGATGTCCGCAAGGTGATTCCCAATCCCTATTACGGTCCCGCGTTCCACGATCAGCCGATACTTGCGATCGACAAGGTGCGCTATGCCGGCGAGCCGGTTGCCGTCGTCCTTGCCACCGATCCGCACGTTGCCGAGGAGGCTGCAAGCCTGGTGGCGGTCGAGTACGAGGAGCTGCCCGCGGTTTTCGGTGAGGTCGAGGCGATGACCTCAAAAGCAGTGGTGCACGAGACGCTCAAGCCCGCCGGGACGTTCCCGGATCTCAAGCACCTCCAGGGGAAGATGAACACGAACGTCGCGCTCGACTTTCACCTGCGGCGCGGCGATGTCGAGCGCGCGTTCAAGGCGGCGGACCAGGTCTTCGAGCACACCTTCCGCACGCAGCAGGTGCTGCACGTTCCGCTCGAGCCCTTCGTCTCCGTGGCGGATCCGGGGAATTCCGCGCTGACGATCTACACGGCCTCGCAAAGCCCGTCGTTCGTGCGCATCGAGATTGCGCGGCTCCTCGGCTGGCCGGAGAACAAGGTTCGGGTCAAGGTGCCGTACCTGGGCGGCGGCTTCGGCGCGAAGCTCTATATCAAGCTCGAGGCGCTCGTGGCGGCGCTCGCGCTTCTTGCACGCCGGCCGGTCAAGATCTCGCTCACGATGGAAGAGCAGTTCTACACGCTCACCCGGCATGCAGCGACGCTGCGCATCAAGAGCGGTATCTCGAAGGATGGACGCATCACCGCGCGGCTCTGCGAGATATGGTGGAACGGCGGCGCTTACGCGGACATCGGGCCGCGCATCACGCAGAAGTCGGGTTTCACCGCGCCGGGTCCCTACGACATCGAGAACGTCCACATCGATTCGTACGCCCTCTACACGAATCTTCCGCCGGCCGGTGCGCTGCGGGGCTTCGGCATTCCGCAGCTCGTCTGGGCGTACGAATGCCATACCGACATGATCGCGCGGGCGCTCACGATGGATCCCGTCGAGTTCAGGCGGAAGAACCTCCTTCGCAACGGCCGGCCGCAGGCGACCGGTACGGTGTTGAAGGACGCCGCGACCGACAAGGTGCTCGAGCGCGTCGCGGCGCGCATGGGCTGGGGAAAGCCGTTCGAGCGGGGAAGCGGGAGCGTTCGCCGCGGCCGCGGAATCGCGATCGGTATCAAGGCGAGCATCTCGCCGACGACGTCCGTCGCCATCGTAAATCTCTACGCCGACGGCAGCTGCGCGCTCTATAGCAGCACGGTGGACATGGGGCAGGGCTCCGACACGGCGATGGCGCAGATCGTTGCCGAGGTTCTCGGCATCCCGATCGAAGCGATCACCGTCGTGCATCCGGACACCGATGTCACGCCCTACGACATGGCGACCCTGGGCTCGCGCTCGACCTACCACATGGGCAACGCGGTGCGCCGTGCTGCCGAGGATGCGCGCGACAAGCTGTGGGCGATAGCGCGCGAAGTGGGCCTCTCGGCCGAGACAACGCCGATCCCGGACGTCTTCAGGAAGAAGTACGGCATGCAGGCGGGCAACATCGTCGGCACCGGCAGCTTCATCCCGACCTACGCGCCGACCGACCACGACACCGGCCAGTCGGAAAACGTCACGCCGTTCTGGATGGTCGGCGCGACGGGGGCCGAGGTCGAGGTCGATACCGAGACGGGGCGGGTGCGCGTCACGCGCATGGTCAACGTCGCCGACGCCGGCACGCCGATCAATCCGCGCATCGTCGAGACGCAGCTCTCGGGCGCCGCGATCATGCAGCTTGGCTTCACGCTGTCCGAGAAGATGACGTTCAGCGCCGGGCAGTGCACCAACGCTTCGCTCGCCGCGTACAAGATTCCCGGATTATTCGATTTGCCGGTGACCATCGAGAACGAGGCGGTGGATTCCATGGAGACGGGAGGACCCTTCGGCGCGAAGGGCGTGGGCGAGAGCGGGACTTTCGGCGTGTCGCCGGCGGTTGCGAATGCGATCGAGGATGCGGTGGGCGTGCGGCTGATGTCATTGCCGCTGACCGCGGAGGCGGTTTACCGCGCGCTGCGCGAGAAGCAAGGCCACCCGCTCGAAGACTGAGAAGCTTGGACACGGAGGACACAGAGGACACAGAGGTTTCCCGATATGAGAGATTTTGGAGTCGTCGCTCTCCTCCGTGTCCTTCGTGTCCTCTGTGGTTAAAGATCTTGGGTTTGACATGCGAACGATTCACTTCAGGCTGAATGGCGAGGCGGTGAGTGCGGACGTGCCGACGCACTGGAATCTCGTCGAGTTGCTCCAGAACCGGTTCGGGCTTTTCGGCGCGCGGGAGAGCTGCGCGCAGGGCTTGTGCGGCTGCTGCACGGTGCTCGTCAACGGGCGCGCGGTATCGGGCTGCCTCTATCTCGCCGCCCTCGTGGACGGTGCCGAGGTCGCCACCATCGAGCAGCCGGCCGCCGACGGCGGCCTGGACGAAGTCCAGAAGGCATTCGTCGAGGCCGGCGGATTTCAGTGCGGGTTCTGCACGCCGGGGTTCATCCTCATGACCCGCCAGCTGCTCGATGAAAACCCGGACCCGAGCGAGGACGAGATCAGGCATTATCTCTCAGGGAACCTGTGCCGCTGCGCGACCTATCCCGAAATCATCAAGGCCGTGCAGCTCGCCGCGCGCATGCGACACTCTAAAGCGTGACCCGCCCTATTTAGCCGCCGATAAACGCCGATATCATTTACAGTGTAAAACGCCGGCCGTAAGGAAGGTCCAAGTCGAGACGCGCTCGCATTAAGGGCTGTTCTTGGTATCTTGCTGATCTGAATCGTTCCGGGTATTTGGTTATCATCGGCGTGTATCGGCGTTCATCGGCGGCTAATAAGCATACGGAGTTGGCGAATTGAGACGGTCTGAAAAGGGAAATCCGCTGGACCTTCGCGCGTGGCTCGACGAGGTCAGGAAATTCGGGGAGCTGAAGGAGGTCACCGGAGCCGACTGGAAGCTCGAGCTCGGCGCGATCAGCGAGTTGAACGTCAAGAAGGACCCCAACTCCGCGCTTCTCTTCGACGATATCCCGGGCTACCCGAAAGGGTTCCGGGTGCTCACCTGCAGCACGAGCAGCCCGGGACGGCTCTCTTCCATCCTGCGCCTTGGCGTCGAGAAGAACCATCACGCGCTGGTGCAGAAGCTGCGCGGCAAGCCCGCGTCCTGGCAGGCGCAGGCTTCGAATTTCAATCCGGTTTACGTTGAACGGGCTCCCGTCTTCGAGAATATTAAGGGGGACGGGAAGGTCGATCTTTTGACCTTCCCGTCCCCCTTGTGGCACGAGCTCGACGGCGGGCGCTACATCGGCACGGGTTGCTGCGTGGTAACGAAGGACTTCGACTCGGAGTGGGTGAACGTCGGCACCTACCGCGTCCAGCTCCACGACAAGAAGAGCGTCGGGCTCGACATGATTCCCGGCAAGCATGGCGCGATCCAGTACGACAAGTACATGAAGGCGGGCAAGCGCTTCCCGGTCGCGATCGTTCTCGGCTGCGATCCGCTGGGTTACCTGATCTCCGGCATCGAAGTGCCGTTCGGCATGTGCGAGTACAACTACATCGGCGCAATCCTCGGAGAGCCCGTGTCCGTCGTCAAAGGCGAGGTGACCGGTCTGCCTTTCCCGGCCGCGTCCGAGATCGTTATCGAAGGCTGGGCGCATCCCGGCGACGTGCGCACGGAAGGGCCGTTCGGCGAGTTTCACGGCTACTACCCCGGCAAGGAGGGAACGGCGCCCGCCGTCCAGATCGAGCGGGTCTATTACCGCAACGACCCGATCCTGATGGGCAGTCCGCCGGCGAAGCCCCCCAATGATTACTCCTACTCGAAAGCCGTAATGCGCTCGGCGCTCCTGTTTGATGCACTGCTCGCGGCGGGGGTGCCCGATGTCAAGGCGGTCTGGGCGCACGAGATCGGCGGCGCGCGCATGTTCAACGTGGTGGCGATCAAGCAGCGCTACGCGGGGCACGCGAAGCAGGCGGGCCACATTCTCAACCAGTGCGGCGTGGGGGCCTACATGTCGCGCTACGCGGTGGTCGTCGACGAGGACATCGACCCCTCGAACCTCCAGGAAGTGATGTGGGCGGTCGCGACCCGCACGGATCCGGCGGTCGACATCGACATCATCCAGCGCGGGATGGGATCGAAGAACGACCCGATGTTCGTGGCCTACCCGTATTCGGCGCCGTTCAGCTCGAAGGCGATTATCGACGCATGCCGGCCGTACGAGCATCTCGAGAATTTTCCGGCAGTTGCAGAGGCAAGCCGGGAGCTGCAGGAGCAGGTGAGGAAGAAGTGGAAAGACCTTTTTTGAGGGATGAGGGCTGAGGGCGGAGGGATGAGGGACCAACCGAAAGGCGGAGGGAACACTACCTAACGGTTTTTCACTTCATCCCTCATCCCTCATCCCTCATCCTTCGTCATCCGGCACTCCGCCGGCGCTCGCCAGGTCTTCCTGCCTGATCCTGTCCGCGTTGAACTTCGCCGCGCGCTCGCGCATCGTCTTCAGCACGTCCTCGAGCGGCGGCGGCTCGCCCTTGATCCAGCGCAACGGATTGATCCGGGCGACGACGAACGTCCGCAGGTAGGGGCTCACGAGTCCGCGCGCCCGCAGCTTCGCCACCACCTCGGCCACGCGCTCCTCGAGCCCGAACACCATGTCCGCTCGCTTCTCGTGCTCGGCCATCGCCCTGCGCAGCGGCTCATCGGTGAATGACTCGAGGCGGCGCAGGATGGGCGCGTAGGCACCGCCGGCGAAGTTGCCCTTCTTCTCGTAGCACAGGCCGAGCGTCACCAGCGCCGCTTCCTCGAGATAGAAGGCAAAGCTCTCTTCCGGCCGCGTGGCGTCCTCATCGAGCAGGCCGCGGTAGATCCGTATCACCTCGAGCGAGCGCTCGCGCAGGTTATGGGCCTTTTCGGTGTTGAGGGCGAGGATCTGCCAGGCGATCTCCCGCTTTGGCACGACGAGCGCGGTGATGGCCCTGGCGCCGAGCCGCTGCATTGCGGCCAGCCGGTGGCGTCCGTTCGGTGTCCAGAAACCGTTCTCGGGCGCGGTAATTGCGATGAGCGGGTCGAGAAAAAGACCGGTCTTGTCGATCACGCCCGCGAGCTTCTTGTGATGCGCTTCGGAGAGGTCGCGCTGAAAGGGCGTCGGCTCGACCTTGTCGATGGGGAGCGACGCGAGCACCATCGGGTTGCCGCCAAGCGGATCACGATACGCTCCCAGCACCACGCCGCCCTCGTCTTCAATGCGGCGCCGCACCGCCGCCACGTCGCCGGACGCGGCATCGAGCAGGCATTCTTCCGGTTTGATTCCGCGGGACGCTGCGGCCGCCTTGCGCGGAGTTCGCTTGCGTTTCGTAGTGGACTTGGTTTTTGAGGCGCGAGCCATTGTCGCCAGTCTACACCGGGAGCGATGACAAATAAGCGGGTTCCGATTATGCTCCACGCTTTTGGTTAAATCTGGGAGCCATGAAAACTCAGGAGCTTCGCGCGGAAGCGCGTGTGGAGGTCAGGCAGCGGGGAACCCTGAATGCGGGGGAGGAATGGTTTCCGTGCCTGATTCAGGACATGAGCAGCATTGGTTTTCTCCTCATGTGCAGCAGGGACCTTGCAATCGGACAGACTCTTGAATTCAAGTGCCACCTCTTTCCGGACAAGCTTCTCACCTGCAAGCTCGAGGTCGTCCACTTGACCGACGGGGGCGTGGGCACGAAGATCATCGACATCGAGCCGCGCGGGGCCAACCTCTGCCAGCTCTTTCTGCAGGAGCAGTATTCAGACCGTCTGAACAAGTCCGGATAGTCTGCTGACTGGCGCCTGGCCGCGACCGCGATCAGCCGGCGATCCTTATTCGAAGCGCAGCCAGCGCAGCTTCCAGGCTCGCGGCTCTGGTGCGTTCCAGCACTGCCTGCTCGTACGCCGGCATGAGCGGCGTCACGATGCCCTGGCGCTTGAGGGAAATGAGATAGCTGATTCCGTCGCGGCCTGTTTTCCCGGCCTCGGTCGTAGCGCTCCTGATCGCGAGCACGGCGAGCTCATCCGGCGTCGGGT
>Ga0302046_10001824_pt1 | contig 19945 bp, 12 predicted proteins | sample RVTome_11_FD_200261 | JGI IMG/M metagenome (GOLD analysis project Ga0302046, IMG submission 200261) | Soil microbial communities from uranium-contaminated site in the Upper Colorado River Basin, Wyoming, United States - RVT147D111 (version 2) ...
CCATACCGTGCCGTTGCCGGGCGAGCCCGGCCACGAGACCTGGGAGGACGGCTCTGCGGAGTACACCGGCAACGCCGGCGTCTGGGCGCCGTTCTCGGCCGATCCCGAGCTCGGCTACGTCTACCTGCCGGTGGAGGCCGCCACCAGCGACATGTACGGGGGCCACCGGCCGGGCGACAACCTGTTCTCGAGCAGCCTGGTGTGCCTGGATGCGCGCACTGGCGAGAGGATCTGGCATTACCAGCTCATCCACCACGACATCTGGGACTGGGACACCCCGGCGCCGCCGATCCTCGTCGACGTCGTCGCCGGCGGCCGTCCGGTCAAGGCGGTGGTCCAGGTGACCAAGCAGGCCTGGGCCTACGTGTTCGACCGGGTGACCGGCGAGCCGCTGTGGCCGATCGAGGAGCGTCCGGTGCCGCCGTCCGACGTCCCCGGCGAGAGGACCTCCCCGACCCAGCCGCACCCGACGCGGCCGGCGCCCTTCGACAGGCAAGGGTTCGCGGAGGACGACCTGATCGATTTCACGCCGGAGCTGCGCGCCCAGGCGCTCGAGCTGGTCGCCGAGTACCGGATGGGTCCGATCTTCACGCCGCCGTCGCTGATCGGCGGCCCCGACGGCGCCAGCGGCACGCTCATGCTGCCCAACGCGATCGGCGGGGCGAACTGGGAGGGAGGCGCGGTCGACCCCGAGACCGGCATCCTGTACGTGGGCTCGCACACCTCGCCGGGCGTCCTCGGCCTACGCCCCGCCGATCCGGAGCGCAGCGACGTCGACTACTGGGCCGGCGGCCGGGCGCCGCGAATGGCCCGCGGCCTCCCGGTGGTCAAGCCACCATGGGGCAGGATCACGGCGATCGACCTGAACACCGGCGAGCACGTCTGGATGCTCGCCAACGGCGATACGCCCGAGCAGATCGCCGAGCACCCGGCGTTGGCCGGCGTGCAGCTACCGCGCACCGGAAAGCCGTCGCGGGCGGGATTGCTGGTCACCAAGACGCTGCTGTTCGCCGGCGAGGGCCTCAGCGGCGACGCGGTCTTCCGCGCCCACGACAAGGCCAGCGGCGAGATCGTCGCCGAGATCGAGTTGCCGGCCACCCAGAGCGGGGTCCCGATGACCTACATGCACGGCGGCCGGCAGTACATCGTCATGGCGGTGGGCGGCCGCGGATTCCCCGCCGGGCTGGTGGCGCTGGCCTTGCCCGATTAGCCTGACCCTTGCGCGCGCGCCGCCGTGACCCGTTGAGAAGGTCGGGCTAGCGGCCGGCGACGACGGGGTTGCGGAGGACGCCGACGCCCTCGACCTCGATCTCGACCACGTCGCCGGGCTTCATCGCCTGCGTGCTTCCCGGCGTCCCGGTGAAGATGACGTCGCCCGGATAGAGGGTCACGTACCGGCTGACGTAGCTGACGATCTGGTCGACGCCGAAGAGGAGGTCCTTGCTGCTCTCGGACTGCCGCACCTCGCCGTTGAGGCGCGTCTGCACCAGCAGGTCGTCGTAGTTGAGGCCGGTGACGATCGCCGGCCCGATCGGCCCGAAGGTGTCCGCCGCCTTGGCGCGCAGCCACTGGAGATCGCCGCGTTGCCAGCCGCGCTCGGAGACGTCGTTGCCGGCGGTGACCCCGAAGATGTAGTCGGGAGCATCCTCGACGGCGACGTTCTTCGCCGGCCGGCCGATCACCACGACCAGCTCTCCCTCGTAGTGGACGTTTTCCGCGTCCGGCGGGATCACGATGTCGGCCTCCGGGCCGATGATCGAGGTCGGAAACTTGGCGAAGAGGCCCATGTATTCGGGTACCGCTCGCTTGCCGATGTGGCTGCGGTAATTGAGGCCGACGGCCACTACCTTGGAAGGCTCGCACGGGGCGAGGAGCTCGACGTCGGCGAGGCCAACGCGGTTGCCGGAGCGCCGGGGCGACGCGAACGGGCCGCCCTCGAGCTCGTGGATCGTCTCGCCCTCGAGGATGCCGTAGGCGGTGGGGCCGCCGCGGCGATAGCGAACGTATCGGGTTGGCTCCGGACTCATCGTCGCTCCTTCGTCACGCGAATGATCGCGCAGCGGAGCGTCGAAGGCCAGCCGGCGGGGAATGCGAGGTAGGGGTCGCTACTGGACGCGGTCCGTCCACCACTCGGGGAACACCTTCTCGAGCTCGCCGGTGGCGTCGGTGGCGTCGTCGGAGGTGGCGGCCGGTTGAGGCTCGGAAGCCTCGCCGGGGAGCGGGGCGTCGTGGCCCCGGGCGGGATCCTCACGTGCAAGCGAGGCGTCGGGTGCGTGGTTGGAAGCCTCGTCGGGGAGCGGGGCGTCGGTCGCGTCGGGAGCTTCGTCGGCCTCGCCGGCGGGAGCCTCGTCGGCCAGCGGGATGACCGGCTGGCGGGCGGGAAGCTCGTCGGCGAGCGGGATGCCCGGCTGGCGGGCGGGAGCCTCGTCGGCGAGGGGGATCTTCGGCTGGCGGGCGGGGGCTTCGTCGGCGAGGGGGATCTTCGGCTGGCGGGCGGGGGCTTCGTCGGCGAGGGGGATCTTCGGCTTGCGGACCGGGGGCTCATCGGCGAGGGGGATCTTCGGCTCCAGGGGCCGCTTGGGGGCCATCGGGTCGGATGGCGCCTGATTGGCGCCGGCGGGCGCCGCCGGCCTGGCGGCGGGTTGCGGGGCGTCGAGGATCGCCGTCGTCACGCCCATGACCCCGGAGATCTCCCCGTCGACGCCGCGCAGCGGCGAGTACTGGGTCTCGAAGAGCACGTTGCAGAGCTCCAGCGTGCCGGTGACCATGCGGCCGCTCGCCGCCGCCGCGAAGGCCTTCTCGGTCGCGTCGCGGTTTCCTGCGACCTCGAAAAGCGACTTGCCGACGAACTCGGACGGCCGCTTCCGCAGCATCGCCGAGCCCTTGCCCTCGAACAGCTGGATGACGCCGTCGGTGCCGAGAGCGAACATGATCAGCGGCGCGTTGGTGATCAGCGTTCGCAGGCGGGTCTCGCTCTCCAGCCGCTCGCGGGCGCCGATGAACGCGCCGCTCATCAGCGACGCCGTCCAGAAGAAATCCCGCTCGCCGTCGTTGAACTTGCGCTGGTGGTCCTTGTCGATCAGGAAGAGCGCCCCCACCAACTTGTCGTCGGCGTTCACGGGGGCGACCAGCAGGCTGCCGAAGGGGTTCGAATCGGGGAAGAAGACCTTGACGTTGGCGAGCAGGTCTTTCGATTCGCCCGGGTGCAGCTCGGTGAGGGCGCTGTTCAGCAGGATGGCGTCGAGAGCGTCCGGCGCGCAAGCCAGCGTGCGCACCTCGACGCTGTTGTCCTTGGAGTGGCCGTTCCACGCTTGTGCCTGGTTTTCGCGCGCGAAGATGACCACCGTGCAGCGGTCGACCTCGAGCGCCCGTTGGGCGCGGTGGGCGATCTCGAGCAGGATCTTCACCGGGTGGGCGTTGGCGGCCGTCAGGCCCAGGCGCCCGATCTGCGACAGGGCCCGCAATCGGTCCTGCTCCTGGGAGAGGTGCTGGGCCCGCTCGGCGTATTGGCGCGCTTCCAGGACCAGGCTCTCCCTCTCCGCCTTCTCGGTCTTCATGTAGGCGGCGATGGTCGCGAAATGCAGGCCGATCGCGAACAGGAACGGCACCCGCACGATGAGCTCGACGCGCCGCCAGAAATCGGCGCCGATCTCGGTATAGAGGTAGCCGGCGTAGGCGCCGCACACCAGCAGCATCATCGACATGACGAGCCCGACGCGACCGAGGGCCGAGGCGAGGACCAGGGCGGCAAACACCGCCAGGTAGGTGTGCGGCGAGGGGTCCACCCAGCCGATCACCAGCGTCAGGGCCAGCACGTCGGCGACGGTGATGACCTCGAGCGCCCTTGCCCAGCGAGGGCCGCCCGTGCGCAGCCAGGCGAGCAGCGCGTTGGAGAGCACCATCGCGGCAGCCAGAGCGTAGTGCGGCACCAGCCGGGCCTGCCCCTGGCTGCCGAAGACGAGCAGCGAGATGATCGCCAGCACCAGCAGCCAGCGGCTGGTCACGATGCCGCGGGGAAAAGCCTCCTCGGCGGCGATCGCGGGCGTCGTTGGCGTGGCGGTGGCCTTGGCGCTGCTCATTGCGGGCGTCGTGATCGTGGTTGACGACGATCGTTCGGGCCAGTCGCGCCAGCCGGAACGGAGAACGAGCTCCAGTTTAGGTTTTCAAGCTGGATCAGATCAACACATAACTTTGAAGACTATGAATAAGCTCTACGCACTATCCCTAGCCACTGATATGCACAAGCGGCCAAACGATGCTCGTCGGCGGGCTCTAGTCGGTGCCGGAGGCGGAGGCCGGCGTCGAGCCCTTCTGGCCGTTGAGGATCGAGCACCACTCCTTGTGCTCGTTGACAGGCATGCCGCACTGGCTGCACACCCTCACTCGCTGGCGCCGCTCCGCGCTCTTGCTCCCGAGGATCTTCTTGAGAAAAGACATGGCCGTCTCCCGATCGAGGCGCAGGGGTGCCTCTTTCGATTTTCTTACGGGGGGAGGGGCGCTTTGTTTCGCGACTCGAAGATACCATATGATGTGCGGCCTGGCGGACACTCCGATGCGCCGCGGCTAGCGGCGCCCGCATAGAAGCCGCGTAGAAGCCGCCGCACCCGTAGGGTATTGTCCGCGGGTCATGGCTCACGCCCGCTCGAGCAACCGCCATCTGCCCGCCCTGCTGCTGATGTTTGTCGGCAGCGGCTGCGCGGCGCTGATCTACGAGATCGTCTGGTTCCAGCTTCTGCGCCAGGTCATCGGCGCCTCGGCGATCTCGCTCGGCATCCTGCTGAGCAGCTTCATGGGGGGGATGTTCCTGGGCAGCCTGGCGTTTCCCGGGCTGGTGTCGGCCCGGCGCCATCCCCTGAAGGTCTATGCGGTCCTGGAGCTGGGCATCGGCGTCTTCGGCATCGCCATGCTGGCGCTACTGCCGCTGGTGCGACTCATCTATCTGGGTGTCGTGGGCTACGGCGTCGCCGGCATGGCGTTGCGGGCCCTCATCTGCCTGGTGTGCTTGTTACCGCCGACCGTAATGATGGGAGCGACGCTGCCCGCCGTCGCCCGCTGGATGGAGTCCACCCGCATCGGCATGTCGCGCGTCGGGTTGCTGTACACCGCGAATATCGCCGGAGCCGTCTGCGGCTGTCTGCTCGCCGGCTTCTACCTGTTGCGGGTCCATGACATCGTCGTGGCGACGCTCTTCGCCGCGGCGCTCAACACGCTGGTCGCCGGGGTCTCGCTCCTGCTGGCGGCGCGCGGCGCCGCCTGGGTGCCGCGCGTCGAGGCCGAGTCGCCGCGGCCACCGCGAGCGCGCAATCCCTGGGTCTACGTGGTCATCGGCTTGTCGGGGTTCACCGCGCTGGGCGCCCAGGTGGTCTGGACGCGGCTGCTGTCGCTGCTGTTCGGCGGCACCGTGTATACGTTCGCCCTCATCCTCGCGGTGTTTCTGATCGGCCTGGCCCTGGGTAGCGCCGTCGGCTCGTTCCTGGCGGCACACGTGCGGCGGCCGGCCTCGGCGCTCGCCTGGTGCCAGCTGCTGCTGGTGGCGGCGATCCCGGCGGCCGCCTTCCTGATCGGCAAGGAGGTCCCCTTCTGGTACGTGAACCCCGACTTCTACGACGGCATCGCGGCGCGCTACTTCCACGACCTGCTGCGCGCCGGCGTCGCGCTGCTGGCCGCCTCGACGCTGTGGGGGGCAGGCTTTCCGCTGGCGCTCGCGGCCGTGTCCCGGCCGGGCGAGGACGCCGGGCACCTGGTCGGGCGCGTCTACGCCGCCAACACGGTCGGGGCGATCCTCGGCTCGCTGCTGTTCAGCATGTACATGATTCCCGCCTTCGGCACCCATCAGTCCCATCAACGGCTCACCCTGCTGGCGGCCCTCGCCGCCCTGTCGATGTTCGCTTCCGAGCGCTTCATCGGCGAGGGGGCGCCGCTCGAGAGGCTCGGGGGCTGGCCGGGGGCGGCGAAGCTGGGGGCGGCGGCGGCGCTGGTCCTGGCGCTGACCGCCGTCATGGTCGGGCTGACGCCGCCGATGCCGGACGGCCTGATCGCCTACGGCCGCTTCGTCGAGGACTGGGACGTCGTCGAGACCTACCACTACGTCGGCGAGGGCATGAACGCGTCGGTCGCGGTGAGCGACTGGCCCGAGGACAACGTCCGCAGCTTCCACGTCGGCGGCAAGGTGGTGGCCTCGACGCGCGTCGTCGACATGCGGCTGCAGCGAATGCTCGGGCACCTGCCGGCGCTGTTCCACGGGCGGCCCGAGTCGGTCCTGGTGGTTGGCTTCGGCGCCGGCGTCACCGCCGGGTCGTTCGTCGTCCACGATGAGGTCGAGCGCCTGGTCATTTGCGAGATCGAGCCGCTGGTGCCGGAGGCGGCGGCCCGTTACTTCGGCCGGGAGAACTACCACGTGGTCGACGACCCGCGCACCGAGCTGATCTTCGACGATGCCCGCCACTTCATCGCCACCAGCGAAGCGAAGTTCGACCTCATCACGTCGGATCCGATCCATCCCTGGGTCAACGGCTCGGCGGCGCTCTACTCGGTGGAGTACTACGAGCTGGTCAAGCAGCGCCTCAACCCCGGCGGCGTCGTCGCCCAGTGGCTACCGCTCTACGAGACCAGCGAGGAGGCGGTCAAGAGCAGCCTGGCGACCTTCATGCGGGCCTTCCCGAACGGCACCGTGTGGAACAGCGACATCTTCGGCGACGGCTACGACGTGGTGATGATCGGCCAGGTCGAGCCGATGAGGATCGACGTGGTGGGCCTCGAGGCGGCGATGGCGGGTAACCCGCGGCTGCGCGATTCGCTCGCCGGGGTGGACTTCCCCTCGGCGCTCGATATCCTCGGCTCATACGTCGGGCAGGGCTCGGATCTGGAGCCCTGGCTGCGGGACGCCCAGCTCAACCGTGACCGCAGCCTGCGGCTCCAGTACCTTGCCGGGCTGGCGATGGACAACAACGACGCCCGGGCGATCTTCGGGGAGATGACTTCGTACCGCACCTATCCAGACAACATCTTCGTGGCGCCGCCGCACCTGGAAGCGCAGCTCCGCGAATCACTGTCCGGTTACCGATGATGATCGACGACCGCCACGAATGGGACCGGCGACGCCCGTCCCGCGGTGCAAAGCTCGCCGGCAGCGCTGCAGCGCGCTTCCGGGACTTGCGAGGCCCCGCCGCCGTGGCGATCGTGACCGCGTTCGTGGCGCTGAGCGCTGGCGGCGGACGTCTTGGCGGGGTTGGCCGAGTGTTACCGAGAGTGGCGCTTGCCGCCGGCGGGGCCGGCCCCGAAGCCCCGTCGTCTCTTTCCGCGACGCACGCCGGTGCGCCTTCCGGATCGGCCGCGGCCGGCGTTCAGGCCAACGCCGCCGTCGACGCGATCTTCGCGGCGTGGGACCGGCCGGACTCGCCCGGCTGCGCTCTCGGGGTCGTGCAGGCCGGCGAGCTCACCTACGAGCGCGGCTATGGGATGGCCAACCTCGATTGGGGCATCCCGATCGCCACCGACACGGTGTTCTATGTCGGCTCGGTCTCCAAGCAGTTCACCGCCGCCGCGGTGGCGCTGCTCGCCCTCGACGGCCGCATCGGGCTCGACGACGACATCCGCGAGTACTTCCCGGAGATGCCCGTCTACGAGCGCCCGATCACGATTCGTCAGCTCGTTCACCACACCAGCGGCATCCGCGACATCTACACGCTCATGGCGCTGGCCGGGATCCGGCTGGAGGACGTATTTCCCGACGAGGAGGCCATCGCGCTGATCGCCCGCCAGCGGCAGACCAACTTCCCGACTGGCGACGAGCATCTGTACAGCAACTCGGGCTACTTCCTGCTCTCCCAGCTCATCGAGCGCGTCAGCGGCCAATCCCTGCGCGAGTTTGCGGCGTCTCGCATCTTCGAGCCGCTGGGGATGTCGAACACCCATTTCCACGACATCCCCGACCACGTCGTCAAGCGGCGGGCGATGAGCTACACGGGGGGTCCTGCCGGTCCGGGGCGGGGCAGCGACCGCGACGGTGAGTTCCGGGTGAGCTACCTGGGCAACTTCGACAAGGTCGGCGCCGGCGGCCTGTACACGACGGTGCAGGACCTGCTGCTCTGGGACCGCAACTTCTACACCGGCGACGTCGGCGGCCAGCCGCTTCTCGACCTGATCCACACGCCGGGGGTGCTCGAGGACGGCGAGCCGATCACCTACGCGTTCGGCCTGACCGTCGATGAGTATCGCGGCGTCAAATCGGTCAGCCACAGTGGGTCCATGATGGGATTCAAGGCCGCCTTCCTACAGCTTCCCGGGGAGCGCTTCTCCGTCCTGGTGGCCTGTAATCTGGGCAGCATCGAGCCCATGGGGCTGGCGCGCCGGGTCGCCGACATCTATCTGGATGGCCGGCTGGCTCCCGTCGAGCCGCCGGTGAGCGGGGAAGGGAGGGCCGGCGGACCCGGTGCTTTCGGGGGCGAGCGACCTTCGGTATCCCTCACCGCCGCGGAGCTCGAAGCCTTCGCCGGCACCTACTACAGCGCCGAGCTCGACGCTGTCTACGACCTGTCGGTCGCCGACGGCAACCTGATCGTCGGGCTGCGCAACACCCCCGACATGCGCCTGCAACCGCTGGGCGACGACGCCTTCCGCGGCCGCTGGACGTTCCGCTTCGAGCGCGACTCGACCGGAGAGGTGACCGCCTTCACAGTCGACGCCGGCCGGGTCACCAACATCCGCTTCAATCGGCGCTGAGGGCCACGGTCGGATCGACGCGCGTCGCCCGCCGCGCCGGGACCAGGCCGGCGACGGCGGCGAGAACTACGATGCCGATTGCCACGGCCCCGATCGTCGCCGGGTCGTCGGGCTGGACGCCGTACATGAAGCCGGCGATCGTCCGGCCGAGGAGCAAGGCGCCCGCGATGCCGGCGGCCAGGCCGATGCCGAGCGGCACCAGGATGCCGCGTAGCACCAGCAGCAGGACCCGCGAGCGCTCGGCGCCCAGCGCCATGCGCACTCCGATCTCCCGGCGCCGCTGGGCGACGGTGTAGCCGATGACGCTGTAGATGCCGACCCCAGCGAGGAGCACCGCCAGCAGGCCGAACCAGGTCAACAGTGAGGCCCCCAGCCGCTGGGGCATCAGGATATCGGCGAGCAACGTCTCCATCGTCGCCAGCTCGATCAGCGAGGCGTCGGGCTCGAGGGCATGGATTTCATCGCGGAGCACCGGCAGCAGGGTCGTGGCGTCGCCCCGCGTCCGCACCAGGACCGCGATGCGGCCACCGACCCAGCCGCCGCGGGACATCGACAGCGGCATGAAGGCGAACGGGTAATCGTCGGCGGCGATGCCGTCGTCCCACTTGGTGTTGGCGGTGACGGCGACAACGTCGGCGACGCGCGCCGTTTCTGCGTTGAACACCACGCGGCCACCGACGGCGCTGCGCCGCGGCCACCAGCGCTCCGCCATGTCCCGGTTGATCACGATCAGCGGCCGGGCGGCGGCTTCGGCACGGGTGAAGGGGCTGCCGTCGATGATCGGCAGGCCGAGGGCGCGCAGGTAGCCCTCGTCCACGAAGGCGAACTCGAGGCGCAGCTCCTCATCGGCGGCGGGCTGATAGCCGTCGACCGCATCGAGCAGGGTCGCGGCGCCGCCGGGCAGCAGCGGCGCGCGGCTGCCGACGCCGGCCGCGGTCACGCCGGGCCGCGACTCCAGCCGCTCGATCAGCGCGTCGAAGAAGACGCGGCCCTGCGGCTCATCGTAGCGGAGCAGCGAGAGGTCGAGGGTGGCGACCGCCAGCCTTTCCGTCGGGAAGCCGAGGTCGGTGTGAAGGCCGTTGCGCATCGCCTGCAGGAACAGGCCGGAGCCGGTGACCAGCAGCAGGCAAAGGGCGATCTGGGCGGCGACCAGGGCGCTGCGGGTGCGAGCGGAGGCCGTCGTGCCGCCGCGGCCGCCGGCGCGCAGGCTGGTGCCGAGCTCGGTGCGCGCCGCCTGCAGCGCCGGCGCCAGGCCGAACACCAGGCCGGTGGCCAGCGAGAGGGCGAAGGTGAACAGCAGGACGCGGGCGTCGAGCGCCGCGGCCAACGAGGCGATCGAGACGCCGCCAGGCAGCCGGTAACCGGACAACAGGCCCACCACCCAGCGGCCGATCAGCAGGCCGGCGATGCCGCCGAGCAGGGCCAGCAGCGTGCTTTCGGTCAACAGCTGTCGGATGAGCCGGGCCTTGCTGGCCCCCATCGCCAGCCGCACGCCGATCTCCCGCCGCCGCGCCGTGGCTCTCGCCAGCAGCAGGTTGGCGAGGTTGGCGCACGCCAGAAGCAGCGTCAGCGCGACGACACCGCCCAGCACCGCCACGAATCCGAGCAGCTCCTGCTCGCTGCCGGTGGGCAGGATCAGGTGCTCCGCGGCATCGACGGTGACGCGGCGGGGACCGCGGGCGTCGGGATCCTCGAGGGCGAGCTGGTCGGAGATCGCCAGCATCTCGGCGCGGGCCTGCTCGATCGTCGCCCCGGGCTCCAGGCGGCCGATGAGCTGCGAGATCCAGCGGGAGCCGCGGATCTCGAAGCGCGAGTCGTCGGTCAGGAAGCCGGCGGCCAGGGCGGGCCCCGACAGCAGCGGGATGTAGACGTCGGAGCCGCCGCCGACGTGCAGCCCCTCGAAGCCCTCGGGGGTGACGCCGATCACCTCGAAGGCCGCCTGGTTGAGGCGGAGCGGGCGGCCGATCGCGTTCGGATCGGAGCCGAATCGATCGCGCCACAGGTCGTGGCTGATCACCGCGACGGTGCGCCGCTCGCGCTCGTCCTGCGGCCCGAAAACGCGGCCGGCGGCGGCATCGACGCCCAGCAGCGTGAAGTAGTTGCCGGTCGCCGCCAGCACGTCGACGAGGCGGGCCCCGGCCTCGTCGCCGAGGCTGGCCCGCTCGAACGAGTAGGCGGCGATGTCGGCGAACATCGTGCTGCGGTCGCGATAGTCGAGGTAGTCCGGATAGGACGAGGAGCACCTGGGCGTCCCGGCCCGGCAGGTCGTCCACAGAGCGGCCAGCCGCTCGGGGGCGACCACCGGCGCCGAGCGCAACAGCGCCGCCTCGCCGACGCTGAAGATCGCGGTGTTGGCGCCGATGCCGAGGCCGAGCGTGAGAAGAACGGCGGCGGTGACGCCGGGCTGTTGCCGCATGCCCCGCAGCGTCAGTCGAAGGTCCTGCACGAAGTCATCCCACACGATCATTTCTCCTCGGGGAGCCGTGGTATCGCGCCCGGCGGGCACGCGGTACGAATCGAGTCGTTGCCGGCCGCTCTCGAGCGCGGCGTCGCGGAGCGCCTTGATCCAGGCGACGGCCAGGCCGCGGCGGCCGCCACCGTGGGCAGCGCGTTGGAACAGGTCGACCGCGGTGGCGAGCTGGTCGGCGCCGAAGCGCTCGCGATAGCGGCGCGGGTACAGGAGCAAGACGAGGCGGTAGAGGCGCCGCGAGACGGGCATCGAGCGGATCGGGACCGAAGGGGGACGGGGCGCGGAGGGGCGCCGGCCCGCGGGGAGGGTCAACGGCCGGGCTCCCTGACGAGATCACGGTCGCGGGCGGCGTCCACGAGGGCGGCCATGCGGGTCGCCTCGGCGGCGACGGTCTCGACGCCGAGCGGCGCTATGCGGTAGTAGCGGCGCCGCTCGTCGCTTCCCGGCGACGCCTCGCGAGCGTCCAGCTCCTCGATCAGCCCGGTCTCCAGCATCCATTTGAGCCGCCGGTACAGGGCGCCGGCCTGCAGCTGCAGCTCGCCGCCGGTCCGCTTCTCGGCCTCCTTGATGATGCCGTAGCCGTGCGACTCGCCATCGATGAGGATCATCAAGATCAGGAACACGTCCGGTTTGAGCGGCAGCTTGACGTCCATCTCAGGTACTCCGTTTCGTGCCCACGACGATCGTGCTCGCGGGCGCCATGGAAGGCGAATGGCAGGAAATTCTTCGCACACCTTCGGAAGGGCTGCGAGGGTTTCTCACGGCCAGTTGGCGCAGGGCCGACTGGCGTTCGAGCTCATGCAAACAAAACATCTAGAGACAGAACGTTTATATACGCTCGGCCGGCGCCGCGCAAGCGGTTGGCAGCGCCCCGCGTGGCGGCGCCCGGACCGGGCGATTCCGGGGGCGCGACGGTGCCGGCGACTGCGTGGCCGAGGCATGGTGCGTCTGTGGCCGAGGCTTCGCGCGTCCGTGGCCGGAGGCGTCGTGCGTGCAGCGGCCGGAGCCGGCCGTTCCGGGAGGTGGCCGTGGCCGGGGGCGGCCGTTGCCGGGCGCCGGGAATCCCGCTAGGCTGGGCGAATTCCGGTGCAGAGACCCCGGGGTTGCCGCGCGGCCGCGAGGCATGGCCGGCGGAAGCCCCCCAAGCCCGTGAGGTGGACCGTGAAGAAGATCGCTCCCGCACTCCTCTCGCTCGCCGTGATGACGGCCCTGGCGACCCCTGCGGTCGCACAAGAAGGGTTCGGCCGCGCCGTGGCGGTCGCCGATGGAGCGGTATTCATCGGCGAGCCGGGCACGCTGGTGCCCTCCGGCTTCGTCTACGTGTACCGGCTCGAGGGCGGCGCCTGGAACGAGGCGCTGGCGTTGACCGCTCCGAGCCCCGCCGAGGGCGACGGCTTCGGCACCGCGATCATCGCCGCTCCCGGCGAGCTGCTGGTGAGCGCCGTGGCCGACGCGGGCGGCGTCGTGTACAGGTTCGTCCGTGAGGGGCGCTCCTGGGCGCCGGCGGGGACGATCGTGGCCGCGGCAGGCAGCCCCGAGGACCGCTTCGGCGGCTCGCTGGCGATGAGCGGCGACTTCCTGTTCGTCGGCGCCACCGGCGCCGACGGCAACCAGGGCGCCACCTACGTGTTCGCCCGCCGCGGTCAGGGCTGGGAGCAGGTCGCCCGGCTCGCCGGCGATGCCGAGGAAGAGGAGCCCGAGGAAGAGGCGCAGCCGCAGCGCCGGCGACGGGGGCCGAGCGGCCCGCAGTTCGGCGCCGCGATCGCGATCGACGGGGACCACCTGCTGATCGGCGCGCCTGGCACCGGCCGCGGCGCCGGCGCCGTCTACGCGTTCCGCCGCCAGGGCGATTCTTGGGAACGTCTGGCGCGATTCCCCGAGGAGCCCGATGAGGCCGGCGCCGGCTTCGGCGCCGCCATCACGATGGCCGGCGGAGAGGCGCTGATCGGCGCCGCCGGCGGCAACGGCGGCGTCGGCTCGGTTGCCGTCTACGCCTGGGACGAGGAGTCCGGCGAGTGGGACAGCGACCTCAGCCTGCAGCCTTTCGACGCCGCCCCCGGTGCCGGCTTCGGCAGCGCCCTGGCGGTGGCGAACGGCGAGGTCTTCGTCGGCGCGCCGGGCGCCGGCGGCGGCACCATCTACCGGCTCGGCCGCGACGCCGAGGGCAACTGGACCGCCGCCAGCAAGCTCGGTCCCGCCGGTTTGAGCGGACGGGAGCAGTTCGGCGCCACCCTGACGCTCGCCGGCGACGTGATGGTCGCCGGGATGCCCGGCGACGACCGCGGCGCCGGCACCGCGATGATCATGACTCGCGGCTACGACGGTTGGGACCGCAGCAAGGTCGTGAGCGACATGAAGGGCCTGCCGGCGATGGTCGGCGAGCTGCGCGAGTGCGCCGACGGGATGATCGACCGCTATCCGTGCAAGGGCGTCGACATCCTGTCGTTCCTGCCGATCCGCGAGATGGGCGGCAACCGCGGCATGACCACCAACGACATCTGGGGCTGGACCGACCCCGAGACCGGCAGGGAGTACGCCCTGGTCTGCATGACCGACAAGGCCGCGTTCGTCGACGTCACCGACCCCTACAGCCCGGTCTTCGTCGGCACGCTCGACATGCACGAGGGGGCCCGCGGCAGCACCTGGCGCGACATCAAGGTGCGCGCCGACCACGCCTACATCGTCTCCGACGGCGCCGGCGAGCACGGCGTCCAGGTCTTCGATCTGACCCGGCTGCGGCAGTTCGAGGGCGAGCCGATCGTGTTCACCGAGGACGCCCACTACGACCTGATCAACAGCGCCCACAACATCGTCATCAACGAGGCCTCGGCCTTCGCGTTCGTCGTCGGCGCCAGCGGCGGCGGCGAGACCTGCGGCGGCGGCCTCCACATGATCAACATCGAGGATCCCAAGCGCCCGGCGTTTGCCGGCTGCTTCGCCGACACCAGCACGGGCCGGCGCGGCACGGGCTACTCGCACGACGCCCAGTGCGTCATCTACAACGGTCCCGATGACCGCTACAGCGGCCGCGAGATCTGCTTCGGGTCCAACGAGACGGCGCTGTCGATCGCCGACGTCACCGACAAGCGCAACCCGGTGGCCGTGGGCATGTCGAGCTATCCCAACGTCGCCTACACCCACCAGGGATGGCTCACCGAGGACCACGCCTACTTCTACATGAACGACGAGGGCGACGAGCCGCAGGGGCTGGTCGAAGGCACCCGCACGCTGGTCTGGGACGTCCGCGAGCTCGACGATCCGGTGCTGATCGGCGAGTACATCGCCGACGTGACCTCGACCGACCACAACCTCTACGTGGTCGGCGACATCATGTACCAGTCCAACTACGACGCCGGCCTGCGGGTCTTCGACGTCAGCGCCCCCGCGGACCCGCAGCCGATCGGCTACTTCGACACCAGCCCCGAGGGGATGAGCGGCGCCAGCTCGTGGAGCAACTACCCCTTTTTCGACTCCGGGATCGTGATCTTCACCTCGGGGAGGTCGGGCTTGTTCGTCGGCAAGCTGCGCAACGACGCCCGCTGAGCTTCGGGCGGTCGAAGAGCAGGCATCCGTCTGATCTTCACACGGCCCCGTTCCGGCAACCCGCCGGGGCGGGGTTTCGTGCGTCCGGCCGCAGCCGTTTCGCGGCGGTTGCCGAAAAAACCGCGGCCGCCGCCGTGGGCCGCCTTCCGGATTCTTTGGCGGCGGCGGCGCTCCACTTGCCCGCTGGACGATCTTTGCTAGGCTATTGAGACTCGATCTCAGGCAATGTCACTTCGTCCGCGCCGACCTCGGGCCGGCCCGGACAGGAGGAAACTCGATGCAGCGGATCGGTCTTTTCGTCGTCGTTGTCATGATGCTCGTCGTTGCCCTGCCGGCAGCCGCACAGGTCGGCACCAACGGCGGGGTGCTGAACCCCAACATCGCCGGCGAGGCGGAGATGGCGGCGTTGCCGCACATCGACGCGACGATCGCCCGCGCCCTCGTCGACGGGCGCCCCTACCTGAGCGCTCTGCAGCTCGACGCGGCGCTCCGCGAGGCCGGGCTCGATGAAGCCCAGCGCGCCGAGGTCTACGTGCGGCTGTTCGTTCCGGTCAACCTGGTCAGCGCCAGCCGGGAAGAGTTGCTGTTGATTCCCGGCACCGGGCCGCGAATGGCCCACGAGTTCGAGGAGTATCGACCGTGGGACGGGGGGATGGTTCGCTTCCGGCGCGAGATCCGCAAGTACGTCGACGATGAAGAGGTGGCCCGCTTCGAACAATATGTCTTCGTGCCGATGGACCTGAACACGGCAACACGCGAGGACTTCCTGACCATTCCGGGGATGGGTGAGCGGATGGTGGGAGAGTTCTTCGAGTACCGCCCGTACGTCAACATGGAGCAGTTCCGGCGCGAGATCGGCAAGTACGTCGACGATCACGAGGTGGCGCGGCTGGCCCGCTACGTCTACGTCAAGTAACCGCGCCAACCGTGGATCGCGACGATCCCGCCGGCGCCGGCCCGCTCCGCCGCGTCCTGCTGGCTGTATTCCTTTTGGGGGCGCTGGGCACGCTCGCCGAGCTCATCCTGCTGGAGCATTACGAGGATTGGTGGCAGCTGCTGCCGCTGGTACTGCTCGGAGCCAGCCCGATCGCGGTCGCGCTGCTGATCCTGCGGCCGGGCGCGGCGAGCCTGCGGAGCTTCCAGATGCTCATGCTGCTATTGGTCGCCGCCGGTGGGATCGGCGTCTACCAGCACTACAGCGGCAACGTCGAGTTCGAGCTCGAGATGTACCCCTCGCGCGGTGGATTCGAGCTGATCTGGGAGTCGCTCAAGGGCGCCACCCCGGCGCTCGCCCCCGGCGCCGTCGCCCAGCTTGGCCTGCTGGGGTTGGCATATTGCTTTCGCCACCCGCTGCTCGCCCGGACGGCGCGCGATTACCGGAAGTCCTGATCCTCGAGGTCGCCGGCGCCGCCGAAGTCCTCGAGATTCAGGGCCTCCTCGAGGTCGACTTGCTCCTCTTCGAAGCCGAACAGCTTCGGCTTGCGGCCGGGATGCGGCGCCAGGAGGCCGAGATCCTCGAGCTCTTCCTGGGAAGCGATCGGCGGGCCCTCGCGCCTGCCGTAGCGACGCTGGCGCTTGAGGGCGGCGCGCTCCGCCTTGCGCTTCTCACGGAGGCGCTTGCTGGCCTCGAGCTTTTGCTTCAACGCCGATGTACGCGACTTGCTAGCCATGTCATCAATCGTGCCGGACGCCGCCGCCGACTGTGGCGTCACGAGATCGATGAAGATTTTGACGTGTCGAAATCCCGTGGGCAAGTACCAAATTCATCCCCCCGCGCACCGGCTCGGACCGCTCCGCTGGCAGAAGCCGCGCCGGATCTTCGAGCTCATCCCCCCCGCACCGCTCGGACGCGTCCGGGGACCGCCGGCGCAGGCGCTCCGGCGCGGCTCCGGCGGAGCCCCGACTCAGAGAGGAGCCAACTGCTCCTCGGTGGGCTCGGCTCAGCAGTACCAGGGCTCGCTCAGGTAAGGGATCGTGACGCGGGGACGGCCGGGCGGCGTCGGAGGCAGGGGAGCGGGCCGGTCGAGCTCCCGCTGGAGCCGCCCCCAGATGGACTGGAACGTCGCGTCGCGGCCGGCGTCCCCGTCGGCGTCCTCCACCAACGCCTCGACGTCGCGCTGCAGGGTGTCGACTCGGGGGTCGGCGTGGCGCCAGCGATGACCCAGGGCGGCCTCGTCGAACACCTCGACCAGATCGCGGACTTCGCCGAGCTCGAGGAGACGCGAGCCGGCGGGGATCAATAGGCGGATGGCGAGCTGGATCGGCGGCACGTGGGCGATCAGGTCGAGAGAGGCGAGGGTGGAGAGGAGGTCCTCGTAGCTCTCGACGCTGCTCCACGGCGTGAACGGGATGAAGGTCGGCTGCAGCGCCAGGCCGACCGCGGCGCAGCGGCCGACGAGCTCGAAGAAATCGGCGCGCCTGTGTCCTTTGTCGAGCAGGGCGAGGACGTCGTCGTCGAGTGATTCGACGGCGGTGGTGACGAAGGCGCAGCCGGTGTCGCGTAGCAGCGGCAACAGCTCGGCGTGGCGCAGCAGGTGCTCCACCTTGATGGTGACGTCGTAGCTCAGCCCCGGATGCTCCTCGGCGAGGCGGCGGACGATGGTGACGGCGTGCCCGGGGCCGTTGAAGAAGTCGGGGTCGCCGAAGGTGATGTGGCGAGCGCCGAGCTCGACCTGGCGACGCACGTCGTCGAGGACCACGTCGGCCTGGACGATTCGAAACTGGCCGCCGTACACGGGCACCACCGGGCAGTGGCGGCAGAGGTGCTTGCAGCCGCGGCTCGCCTCGGTGTACCCGACCGTCCGGCGCTCGCCCGTCGCCGTCGTCAGATGCGCGTAGCTGTCGAGTGGCGGCAGGCTCTCGCGCCGCGGCGGCAAGAATTGCTGCCGTGCCAGCGAGATCTCCGGGTCGGCCGGGCCGCCGCCGCCCCGCAGCCTCTCCACGAGGCGTACCAGGCCTTCCTCGAACTCGCCGCCGAGGATGGTCTGGATGCCGCGCCGCCGCAGGAAGGCCGCGTTGACCGGGGCGTAGAGGCCGTAGGCGCACAGGTGCGCCTGCGGGTTCCAGTCGCGGAGCTTGTCGAGGGCCTGCACGGCGATGCGGGTGGCGGTGTGCATCGGCAGGTAGAGGGCGATCAGGTTGGCGTCCCGGACCTCCCGTTCGTCGAGCCGCTGGACCGACAGGTCCAGGCAGGCCACTCGCGCCCCAGCGCGCTGCAGCCAGGCGGCGGGGGAGGCGAGGCCGAAGGGCTGCCGTCCCAGCTCGTAGGTGGAGATCAGAAGCACGTTCATTGGAGGCATTCTAGCCCGCCGGTGGGAAGCGGCCGGTAGCGACCGGGATCGTGGAGGGCATGGCCGGGAACGCCGCCCGCAGCGCGGCCGCCGAGCGCGACCTTCTCATTGCAACGCTTTTCCGGGAACGCTACATTCGGGCCGCATGGACATTCGGGCCAAGGTGATCGAGTCGCTGGCGGGCGCCGCGATGCGTTTTCCCCGGGCCTTCGGGCTCCTGTTCCGCGCCCGTGAGTGGATGCGGTCGACCTGGCGCCGCAACGCCCCCGGCGCCCGAGCCTTCCGCGGCGCCGCCCTCGGCCTGCTGATCGCCACGGTGGTCGTGGTCGCCGACGCCGTCCTGCACCGCGCACTGTTGCCGCATCCGACCGCCGACCGGCTCGCCAACGCCCTCCGCGGCGTCCGCGACGCCGGGCTCTGGGGGGTCGGCATCGTCCTGCTGGCGGCGCTGGTCTCGCGCTTTCCGTGGCGCTATCGCCTGGCTCTCGGCGCTTGCGGCGGCATCCTCGCGGGCTCCTTTCCCTTCAGCCAGGATTCCCGCGGCCTGGTCTGGGGGATCGTCGCCTTCTCGCTGCTGGGGGCCGGGCTCGCCGCCATCGCCGGCGGCCGCGATGGCCTCCCGGCGTTGCAACGGCGGGTCGCCGTTGCGGCGATCGTCTTCGGCCTCGGCAGCGTCGTTTTCATGCTCTGGTGGGTGGGCAGCTCCGGCTACGAGGGGCTCGAGTACCGCAACGCCGCGGCCATCGCGGCGCAGGAGAGCGGCGCCCGGGTCGCCAAGCTGGCGGTTCCCGACCCCGCCAAGCCCGGTCCTTTCGGCGTCCGGCAGCTGACCTACGGCAGCGGCGCCGATATCCGCAGGCCCGAGTTCGGCCGCCGTGCCGACCTGGTCACCGCCACCGTCGACGGCCGTCCGTTCCTGGACGAATGGAACGGCGACAACGGCCGTGAGCGGCGCCAGTTCTGGGGCTTCGACCGCGACGAGCTGCCGCTGCAGGGCCGTGTCTGGTATCCCGACGGAGAGGGCCCCTTCCCGTTGGTGCTCATCGTCCACGGCAACCACAGCATGTACGAGTACTCGGACCCCGGCTATGGCTATCTCGGCGAGCTGCTGGCCAGCCGCGGGTACATCCTGGTCTCGGTCGACGAGAACTTCATCAACGGCAGCATCCGCCAGGAGAACGACGCCCGCGGCTGGCTGTTGCTCGAGCATCTGAAGGTCTGGAAGGCCTGGAACGAGGGCGCGGTCGCTCCGGAGACCGACGGCCCCGGCGAGCTCGCCGCCGGCGCCGACGGCACGCCGGCGGGGGAGGGTGCTCCGGCGGGGCCCAACCCCTTCCGGGGGAAGGTCGACATGAGCCGAATCGGGCTCATCGGTCACTCGCGCGGCGGCGAGGCGGTGGCGGTGGCGGCGGCCTTCAACCGGCTGCCGTACTACCCGGACGACGCCACCGTGCCGTTCGACTACGGCTTCGAGATCGGCGCCGTCATCGCCATCGCCCCGGTGATGGGCCAGTACCAGCCCGGCGGGCGATTCACCGACCTGCTCGACGTCAACTACTTCGTCATCCACGGCGCCAACGACGGCGACGTCAGCTCCTTCAACGGCGCCGGCCAGTACGAGCACGTGGGGTTCTCCGGCGCCGCCTACCGCTTCAAGTCGTCGCTGTACGTGATGGGCGCCAACCACGGCCAGTTCAACCAGGTCTGGGGAGACCACGACTCGGGACCGCCCTCCGGCCGCTCGCTCAGCACCCGGGGGCTGATCCCGGAGGCGCAGCAGCGGCGAATCGCCGAGGTGTACATCAGCGCCTTTCTCGAGGCGGCCCTGGGCGGCGAGCACGGCTATCTGCCGCTGTTCGCCGATGCCCGCGCCGGCGCCGGCTGGCTGCCCGACACCGCCTTCCTGCTCGAGTTCGACGAC
>Ga0302046_10001827_pt1 | contig 19921 bp, 14 predicted proteins | sample RVTome_11_FD_200261 | JGI IMG/M metagenome (GOLD analysis project Ga0302046, IMG submission 200261) | Soil microbial communities from uranium-contaminated site in the Upper Colorado River Basin, Wyoming, United States - RVT147D111 (version 2) ...
TACCTCGACGAGCTGACGCGCGAGCTCGACGCCCGACTGCGCGCCGAGATCGAGCGCACGCCCGGAGTGACCTACTCGTTCCTTCCGTTCCCGCTGGAGACGGGCTGCAACCCCCACGCGAAGCGCACGCTCCACGCGGGCGCCTGCCTCGCGGCGCGTGCGGCGCTGGCGGCCGAGCGCGCCGGCGGTAGGGACTCCTTCCGGCGCATGCACGCCTGGCTCGTGGAGCACGCGGAACCCCACGACCGCGCCGCTCTGGAGAAGGCGGCGCTCGCGCTCGGCATCGACACGGAGCGCTTCGCGACCGAGCTCGACGCGGATCTCGGCGAGCTGCGCGAGGGCGTCGATCTCGCCGAGCGGCTGGGGCTGCACGCCGTGCCCTTCCTCCTGATCGACGACCGGCACGTCCCGCGCTGGCGCCTCGAGGGCGAAGCGCTCCCCGAGCGCATGCTGCGCGAGGCCGCCGGCGCCGAGTAGACGACGGCGGGGGGCCGGAGCCGAAGCCCCGACCCCCCGCGGGTCGTGTCCCCCTCGGGACGACTAGGGGACTACTGGCAGAGCGACAGGTTGTCGACGGCCGTCGATCCGAACAGGAAGACCTCGAGTCGGACGACGTTCAGCGCGTCGAAGCCCGCGTCCTCGGCGCCGGTCGCCGTGGCGTGCGCACCGGGCTGGTTCGCGAGCGACGTCAAGTCGAGCGTCCGGTAGCCCGGGGCGCCCTCGATCGCGATGTCCTCGGTCCAGCCGCGCGGCACGAAGTAGCTTCGGGTCGCGCCCGCCGCGTCGAACATCGTGACGATCACGTCCTGGTTGCCCGGGGCGAGGTCGACGTCGATCAGGTCGATCGACAGGAGCTCCGAACTCAGGACGAAGTCGAAGCGCAGCGTTCCGCCTCCCTCCGCGTCGTTGGCGACGTCGAAGATGCCCGGAACGGTTTGGGCCGGGAACCGCTGCAGGATCAGGGCGTTCCCCGTCCGCACCAAGAGGTCCTCGTCCGCGCCGCCGAAGTTCGGACCGAACTCGCTGGTGTCGAAGATCGCCGGTCCGAAGTTCGGGCCGAAGCCGCTGATCGCCACCAGGTTGCCGAACTCGGGTCCGGTCGAGATGTCCTGACCGTTCACGAGCGGAGTGGCGAAGTCGTCCTCGGTCTCGAAGTCGAGCGTCACGCACTCGCGCACGCGGCAGTCGACCTCCGGCACGCCGATCGAGACGTCGTCCACGAAGAAGTTCGTGATCGCCGGGTTGCCGGTCGTCTCGGACTCGAAGCGCAGCGTGTGGAGACCGCCGTCCGCGTAGGCGCTGATGTCGACCGAGACCGGCAGGTAGCCCAGGTACGGGCCGTCGGCCTCGGTAGCGGTGTAGAGGACGTTCCCGTCGACCAGCACGTCCATGAAGTCGATGCCGTTGCCGCTGGCGGCCGGGATCTCGAGCTGGAAGCTCAGCGTGGAGGCTCCCACCGGGATCACGACGTCCTGATCGATCGATCCCGCCTCGAAGGAGCCGATGCCGCCGAACCAGGCCCACCAGTCGCCCGTGTTGGGACCAGTCCCGCCGCCGAAGCCGCAGGAGCCCGGGTCGCACAGCGGCGTGCCGAAGTTCAGGGAGAACTCGACCCAGTTCCCGCCGAACGCCCCGCCCTCGAAGCTCGGGTCGTTCACGATATTGCTCTCGCACGCGGTGCCGTCACCGATGTAGGTGCCGCCCTGGCTGGTGCACTCGTCGAAGGAGGCGATCACGCAGGTGCCGTCCGCGAGGCAGCAAGCACCCGTGGGAACGCAGGAGACTTCGACGTTGCACGGAATGCCCTCGTCGACGACGTCGAGCTGCACGATGCCCGGCACGGTGAAAGCCGAGAAGTTGCCGACCGTGATGAGGTACTCGACCCCGGCCTGGGAGCACCAGGACACGCTCGAGGAGAAGATCGGACCACCCCCCGGGCAGTCGTCGTCATTGCCTCCGACGCACGGCTGCTCGACGCAGTCCGAGCAGAAGACGCTGATCTTCGTGTCGGTGACCACCGTTCCCGCGTTGCAGGTCGTCGCGGTCATGAGGCCGCCCGTGCCGGTGACCCGGTACCAGACGTTCTTCCACGGGCCGCTGGCCACGCCGCAGGGGACGGCGATGTCGTCCGTCGCCTGCGAGTTGTCGAAGGTGACGGAGGCCGGGAGCGCGCCCAGGTCCTCGGCGTCCTCGCAGTCGTCGTTGTCGGGCCGGATCGGACACGGGTTCGCCCCGCAGGACAGGCCCTCGTCCCAGGAGCTGCCGCCCATGGCGAAGCAGTCGTCCTCGGTGAGGTCGGCACAGGTGCCGTCGTCGAAGCAGCAGCGTCCCTCCGGGTCGACCAACGGTCCGCAGGAGATCGTGAGCGTGATCTCGCCCTGGGATGCGGGGCTGAAGGACGCGACCTGCACGTGGTAGGTCGCCCCCGGCGTGAGCCCGAGCGCGTCCAACTCGGAGCGCAGCCCGACTCCCTCGTCCTCGCTGCAAGCGATCTCGACCAAGGCCCCGCAGTCGCCGGAATAGACGGCGAGCAGCGTATCGGAGACGACGCTCAGGTTCGTGTCGAGGTGGGCCGAGTCGCTGGTCGCGACGAAGGTGAACCACATCGTGCCGACGCCCTGGGCCGCGCCGCCGAAGTGGCAGCTGAAGACCGGGTCACCGGCATCGGTCGTGGCCAGCGAGTTGTCGAAGGTCGTGACGCTGTCGCAGCCGACCTCGACGGCACCCTCGCAGGCGTCGTTCGCGGGCGGCCCTTCGCAGGGACAGGTGATCGACACGGTGATCTCGCCCTGGCTGGCCGCGCTGAAGGAAGCCACCTGGACGTAGTAGGTCGTGCCGACCGACAGGTTCTCGACGCACAGCTCGGAGCGCAGCCCGACGCCCTCGTCCTCGCTGCAGCCGATCTCGGTCAGGTTGCCGCAGGTCCCGGAGTAGACGGCGAGCAGCGTGTCGGACACGAGGCTCGCGTTCGTGTCGAGGAAGGCGGAGGTGTCCGTCGCGACGAAGGTGAGCCACATCGAACCGACGCCCTGGGCCGCGCCTCCGAAGTGACAACTGAAGGCCGGGTCGCCGGCCACGGTCGAGGCGCTCGTGTTGTCGAGCGTGGTCGAGCCGCCGCACACGAGCGCGAGCGGATCGTCGCAGTCGTCTCCGGAGATCCCGGAGGCGCCGCCGGGAGCGGCGAGGGTGCGGGGCTTCTTCTTCCCGAGACGCGGCTTCGTCAATGCCTTGGTCGCGACCTCCTTCACCTCGCCGGAGGCCGGATCCATGCAGATCTGGACGAAGACGGTTTCGGGCGAACCGTCGAGGGACAGCTCGATCGGCTCGATCGTGGAGCCCTTGCGGTTGAAGAGCAACGTGAACTTGCTCCCGGCGTCGACGAAGCGGAAGGCTCCGTTCGCGAGCGCCACGGATTCCATCATGCTCCCGTCCGGGAGCAGCACGGTCACGACCTCGGAGGAGATCGTCTGGCAGGCGCCGTCGATGAGGTGAACCTCGACGTCGCTCACGTCGTGCTGGTTCTGGGGCATGCCGCCCGCGAGCGAGGCAAGGGCGATGAGCGCCAGTCCTCCGAGGAGCTGGCGATTCGAACTGCTGGTCATGTCGATTCCCTCTGGGTGTGGATTGCTCTCGATCTCTCCCTTCGCAGGCTCCTCCGCGGGCCTTCCGCGCGAACGTGCAGCCTCGGGATCGCCCCAGGATAGCCAAGGCCGTACGAGTGCGGGGGCTTCTCCGCCGTCCTTCTCCGCCATCCCATGGGAGGTTCTACGGAAGAGTTCTCCCAGGTTGCCGCGGACGAGGGGTCCGGATCGCCCCGACGAAGGTGCGTCGGGGCTTGACATCCGCGAGGAGGATGCTCCGGAGACCGAGCGCTCCTACTTCTTGATGCCGACGCCGCGCGGCACCCGTATCGCGGACAAGATGTCCACCGGGCTCTTCTGCTCGATCAGGATCTCGAGCGTCCAGCCCTGGAGCGTTCCCACGTCCGCGCCGGCACCGTCCCTCACCGTCAGCGTCCACTTCCCGGCGGCCGGCAGCCCGTCGAAGGCCGAGAGCGGCTCGAGCGGCACGTAACCCGGCGGAGAAACCATGGAGCCCGCGCACAGGCTCTCGAGCGCTCCTCCGGCGCCCTCGTCGTCGAGGACGACGTCGTAGCCGTCGGAGCTGCACCCGTAGGGCGAGCCGAAGTGACAGTTCGCGGTCGACGCTCCCGGACGCTGCACGAGATCGACGGAGACGCCTTCGTGCTCGAGCGTCACGCACAGGTCTCCGACGAAGGTGTGCGTGATCCTGAGCGCGACGTCGAGATCCGCCACGGTCCCGGAAACGCCCGGATCGACGAAGCTCGCGACGCTCCCGTGAGTGGACGTCGCGTTGTTGCCGTCCGGGATCGCGAGCGGCGTATCCGTCGCGGAGGCGTAGATGCGGCCGATCTCGAGCCGGACCTCGCGTGACGTCGAGCCCGTCCCGTCGGTCAGGTTCGTGAGAGCCACGGTGTCGGCGTGGGACCCGACCGCGAGCCCGTTGGCGAGCGCGTTGATCGAGACGACGACGCCGACGCTGCCTCCGCCGGCGATGGTGCCGCTCGCGTTCGAGACGTCGATCCAGTTCGCCGAGTGCGTGACCGCGTAGTCGATGGGCGAGGCTCCGGTGTTGGAAATGGTGTAGCCCTGGCTCGTGGGTGTGAACGGTCCGCCCTTCAGTCCGGAGGACACGAGCGCTTCCGAGGGCGTGACGCGGAAGTCCACGCCACCGAGCGTGTCGACCGTGACCGCGCCGGTCGCTCCCGGGTCGAGCCAGTCGCTCAGCCGCGACGACGCGGCGCCGCCGCCGGTCCAGGACACGGAGAAGCGCCCGTACCAGTCCTCGAGGTCGTTGCCGCAGGCGGCGTAGCCGCCGTGGAGCTGGCCGATGACGCGGTGCTCCGGGCTGAACAGCGGGGAGCCGCTGGACCCGGGCTCGGTCGTGCCGAGGTCCCAGTCCAGGATGCGCAGGTGCGTCCCGTCGGCCGGAGACGTCCCGCCCAGGTAGGCCGTGGTGGCGAGCGGATCGTTCTCGAAGCTGATGCGCTTCTCCTCGCCGTCCGGGTGGTGGATCCCGATCGCGCCCAGGGGATCCACGCTCGAGCGATCCCAGCCCGCGAAGGTCACGCCCCAGCCGGGGTCCGGCAGGTCGTCCAGCTCGACCAGCGTGAAGTCGGACGGCCCGTACCCCGCGCGCCAGATCGAGCCGGTGTTGAACTCGGTCAGCGTGCCGTCTCCGGCACCGCCGCTCGCGCCGACCGGCCGGCAGGCGGAGTTCTCGAAGTTCCAGAAGACGACCAGCGAGGCGGCGTTGCCCGAGGAGACGCCGCAGTGGTTCGCGGTCATGAAGTAGGGCGTCCCGTCCGCGCCGGTGTTGTTCACCAGGAAGCCCGTGCAGAAGATGGCCCCGCCGGTCGAGATCGCGGCGACGGCGCCGATCTCGTTCCGCCAGTCGTCGCCCTCGGGGCAAACGACGTCGACGTTGCAGGAGCCGGAGGCCGGGCCGGGCCGCAGGACGGGGGCGACGAAGGCGCGGTAGCCCTGCCCGACGTGTCCGAGCTCGAGCTCCACCTCTCCGACCTGTTTCATGTCGACCAGCAGCTCGACGACCAGGTCGTCCGTCGTGATCGGCGGCGTCCAGAGCTGCCCATGGGCGTCGTTGTCCGCTCGGGTGAAGGGCCGGATCGCTCGGCTCGGATCGTGCGCGTCGTAGATCAGGAGCCGGCTCTCCGCCGGGAGACGGCATCGGGTGAAGCCCAGGTTGATCGACTGCGCGCCAGCCGCGCGCACGCGCAGGCGCCACACCAGGGTCTCGGAGTCGGCCGTCTCCCACAGGCCGCGCTCGTTCGGATCGATGGAGACCTCCCTCGAGATCGCGTAGCGCGGAGGCTCCCCCGCCTGCTCGCGCAGCTCGTCGACGGCGCGAACGGCGGCGAGGTCGAGCGGCGGGAACTCCACCAGGTCGAGCAAGTCGATCGGGACCACACGGTCCGCAGGCACCGGCGCCACGTTGGAGGCCGACCTCGAGAGCGGCTTCCCGCTCTGCGCCTGGGCCAGGCCCAGGAGGCAGGAGGACAAAGCGACGAGCCGGAGCGCGAGCCGAAGCACGTACGAGCGGGAAGCGGAAGCCTGGGTCATCCTCGAGCGTCTCCTCTGGGACCGCAGCGGTAGTGCGCGGCCGGGACTGCGAGCGATGCTACCCGAACTCGGCGCCCACGGGCGCGGGGGACGCGCGCGAACGTGCCTTCCTAGAAGTCCAGCGGCACGACCTTGTCCCAGTACCCGACGAACATCTCCTCCCAGGTCTGGTCGCCCCAGAGGACGTCCTTCTTCGGGTCGGGGTTGTTGGGGTTCCCGTCGGAGTTGTCGTAGTGCGCGATGCACTCGACGCGGGTCCCCGCCGGAAGCAGCTTCGGGTCCTCGTAGATGTAGGACTCCTGCCAGTTGAAGTCGTAGTTCGAGAAGAGCAGGTCCTCGGAGGTCCCGTCCGGATAGTGGGCGACGTAGCGGAAGTCCTTCCCGCGCGTGTGCATGTGCGGGAAGAAGGAGAGGATGCCGGTGTCCTCGGTGAAGGTGAACTCGCCGCGCACCTCGTGGTTCTCGGCTCCGGCGGGGATGCGGATGCCGGTGTCGATCAGGGCCTCGGAGACGACCTCGAAGATGGGCGGCTCCTCGGCGAAGACGACCCCGAGGCGCGAGATGTCGGTGCGCGCCTTGCCGTTCGGCGTGTAGTGGAGCTGGAAGACGAGCGATGCGCCCTTGGGGAGGAGCTTGGCGTAGCCCTCCGGGAAGATGGAGGGCGTGTCGCCCGGAACGGCGACCGCCAGGTAGCTCAACAGGTGGTCGTCCCGGAAGGGACCCTTGGTCGGGTCGTGCACGCCGATCAGCACGTGGTGGACCACGTCCGGGGCGCCGGGGACGATCTCCATGGCCTGGATCCAGCGATCCTCGTCGTAGTCCGTCTTCGCGACGAAGAACTGGTAGTCGACCACGCCCTCGGTCGGGACCTCGAACCCGTGCTCGGCGATCGGCTCGCCGGTCCACATCCGGTGCGTCGGCTGGAAGACGGCGTCCGGCTCGCCGATGCGCCAACCCTCCGGGAACGAGCGCGGCGCCGGGTCCTCCTTCGGGTTGCCGCGCGGCATCCCGTCCTGGACCCACTTCTGGATCTTCTCGCGCTCCTTGGCCGTCAGCGAGCGCTGGTTGACGAAGTGTCCGTCGAACTCCTCGGAGGCGTTCCAGGGAGGCATGCGCCGCTCGGCGACGACCGAGGCGATCATCTTGCCCCAGCCCTGCGCCTGCTCGTAGGTCTGCAGCGGGAAGGGACCCACCTGGCCCGGACGGTGACAGACCTCGCAGTTCTGCTGCACGATCGGAGCGACGTCGCGCGACCAGGTGACGGCCTCCGGAAGCTCCTCCTCCGGCAGGAGCGTGAGCAGGCAGCCCGGCGCCTCGGTCTCCGCCTTCTCGGGCGCGCGGTCGGCGAGCACGGCGTCGAGCGCGTCCCTCAGGTAGTTCTCGCTCGGCTCGGGCTTCGCCGCCCCGAGCGAGTACTGGTCGTCCACCGCACCGCGGTAGCGCAGAGTCCCTTCCTCGTCGAACACGAACACCTCGGTGGTCGTCTTCGCGCCGAGCTCGCGCGTCAGCTCCTGGCGCACGTCGCGCAGGACGGGGAGGGCGAGACGGAGCTCCGCGCGCTCCTTGGCGATCGCCTCGCGCGAGTCCTGCGGGCTCGCGTTCACGCCGACGAAGGTCACGCCCCTCTTCGAGTAGCGCGACGCGAGGCTCGAGAGCCGCGGCGCGTACCTGCTCGAGATCGGGCAGCCCACGCCGGTGTACGCGAGCACCAGGACGCCCTCTCCGCGCAGCTCGGAGAGCTCCGTCTCCTTCCCGTCGAGCCGCAGCAGCGAGACGTCGTCGAGGCGCTCGAGGGTCGGGATAGCCCTCTCGCCGTCGGAACCCGCCTGGGAGAGCGAACCGAGGGCGAGCGCGAAGAACGTGGTGATCCAGGGAGCTTGCATGGCGGTTCCTTGCCGTGTGCCTAGTCCGCGCCCCGCTCGATCCTGCGGCGAGGCGGCGCAGCGAGGATACCTTCTCCTGAGGCGGAGCTGTCCAGCCTCCCGGCGCGGCTCGCGCGTCCTCGCGTTGACGCCCCGTAAGGCGAGCCTCCCCGGTGAGGGCGAGGTCCCTGCTAGAGTGACGCCATGCGGGCTCTTTCGCCGAACGCGCGCGGGCGGCGGCACGCGTCGGTCCTGTGGGCGCTGCTCGCCGCCTTCGTCCTGCGCGTCGTCGCGCAGCTCGCCGCGGCCGCCGGGCCCCTCCCGTTCCTGCCGCCCTTCGAGGCCTGGCACAGCGCGACGCTCCCGTACCCCGTGCTGGTCGCGATCCAGGTGGCGATCGTCGTCCTGTTCGCGCGCATGGCCGTCGGCATCCGCGACGGAGCCGTCCCGCGCATCGGCCTCGGACGCTTCCTGCTCGTGTTCGGCAGCCTCTACTTCGCGTCGATGGCGGCGCGTATGGTCCTCGGGCTCACGGTGCTGCGGGACTCGCACTGGTTCCGCGCGCCGATCCCGAGCTGCTTCCACCTGGTGCTGGCGGGCTTCCTGCTGGTCGCCGGCCACTACCACGCGGCGGCGCGCACGACCGGGAGCGAGGCGAGCGCATGAGCCTCATGGTGCGAGCCCTTCCCGCGGTCGCCTATCCGCTGGTCCTGCTCTGCGGGCTCGGCCTGCACGCCGGACTCCTCGCCGCCGGCGTGCCCCTCCTGTGGAGCACCTACGTCCCCGTGTTCCTCGGGATGGTCGCCGTGGCGAGGCTCGAGCACGTCGTCCCGCACGACCGGCGCTGGCGCGCGAAGCGGGCGGAGGTGGCGAACGACGCGCTCTTCCTGATCGCGGTGCAGGTGCTGCTGCCGAAGGCCCTGACCCTGTGGGGAGCCGTCGCGCTCCTGCGCTGGAGCGAGGCGCGCGGACTCTCCCTCGAGGGGTTGTGGCCGGGCGGGCTCCCGGTCGCGATCCAGGTCGTCCTCATGGTCCTGACGGCGGACCTGCTGCGCTACTGGCTCCACGTCCTGTCACACCAGAACCGGCTCTTGTGGCGCCTGCACTCGGTGCATCACTCGCCGGAGAAGCTCTACTGGCTGAACGTCGGCCGCTTCCATCCGCTGGAGAAGGCGCTCCAGTTCGGGCTGGACGCGCTGCCCTTTCTGCTGCTCGGCGTGCGCGAGGAGGTCCTGGCCGGGTACTTCGTCTTCTACGCGCTGAACGGCTTCTTCCAGCACTCGAACGTGGAGCTGCGCATGGGCTTTTTGAACTGGATCGTCAGCGGCGCGCCGCTGCACCGCTGGCACCACTCGCGCGTCGCCCGGGAGTCGAACCACAACTACGGCAACAACCTGATCGTCTGGGACGTGCTGTTCGGGACGCGCTTCCTCCCCGCGGACGGGGAGATCGTCGAGCTGGGCCTCCCGCGGCGCGACTACCCACAGGGGTTCCTGTCGCAGATGGCGACTCCCTTCCGGAGCGAGCTCTTCGACTAGTACATGCAGGTCCGACGAGCGGAGATCCTCGGCCTGCGCATCCCCTTCGCGCAGAGCTTCTCGCACGGGACCATGCGACGCGCGGCGAGCGACTCCGTGGTCGTGCGCGTCCTCCTGGAGGACGGCACCGTCGGCCACGGTGAGGGCGCGCCGCGCTCCTACGTGACGGGCGAGACGGCCGAGTCCGTGCGCCGGCGCGTGCGCGAGGTCCTGTGGCCGGCGCTGCGCGGCCGCACCCTCCCCGCCTGCGGCCCGGGGACGCTCGACGCGCTCTCCGAGCTGCTGCCGGACGCCGAGCCCACGGTCGCCGAGCGCGCGCAGGGCGTCGTCGCCCATCACGCCGCTCGCTGCGCGCTGGAGCTCGCGCTCCTCGACGCGGTCGGCCGGAACGCGAAGAGGTCGGTCGGCGCCTGCCTGTCCCCCGCCACGGAGGCGTTCCGCTACGGCGGCGTGATCGAGCTGACGAGCGTGGAGGCGAGCGTCGCCCTGGCGCAGCGCGTGCGCGCGCTGGGGCTCACCGACTGCAAGGTCAAGGTCGGCGACGAGCGCGACCTGGAGCGTGTCGCCGCGGTGCGCGAGGTCCTCGGTCCCGACGTGGCCCTGCGCGTCGACGCGAACGGAGTGTGGGACCTCGAAACGGCCGTCGCGCGCATCCAGGCATTGACCGACCTCGGCATCGACTGCTGCGAGGAGCCGCTCGGCCGCGCGCGGCGCTCGGAGCTGGCCGTCCTCGTGCACGAGATCGACGTGCCGGTGCTCCTCGACGAATCGCTCGTGACGCTCGAGGACGCCGATGAGTTCGCGCCACTGGGAGGGGCGGTGTGGTTCGACCTGCGCGTGAGCAAGTGCGGCGGACTCGCCCCCTGCCTCGCGCTGGCGCGCGTCGCGCGCGCGGCCGGCGTCGGCCTCGTCGTCGGCTGCCAGGTCGGGGAGACCTCGCTGCTCGCGGCGGCGGGCAGACACCTGGCCGCGCACCTCTCCGACCACCTGCGCCTCGAGGGGTCCTTCGGAACGCTGCTCCTCTCGACGGACGTGGCGCGCGAGACCGTCGCGTTCGGCCCGGGCGGCGCCGCGCCGGCGCTCGGCGGCCCCGGACTCGGCGTCGACGTGCTCGACGCGGAGCTCGCACGCCACGCGGCCTTCCGCGAGGAGCTGCGTTGAACCGCTCGCTCGGAATCGCGCTCGCGCTGCGCGGGGCCTGGGCGCAGTCCTCCTTCGCCCGCGCCGCGCGCGATCCGCGCTCGACTCAGGCGGCGTTCCTGCGCGCGCACCTCGCGCGCAACCGCGACACGGCCTTCGGACGCGAGCACTGCTTCGAGCGCATACGCGACGCCCGCGAGTTCGCCCGACGCGTCCCCGTCCGGGACTACGAGGGGCACCGGCCGTGGATCGACCGCTTGCTCTCCGGAGAGCGCGGAGTCCTCACGCGCGCGGACCCGCTGATGTTCGCGACGACCTCCGGCACGACCGCCGAGCCCAAGTACGTGCCCGTGACGCGGCGTTGGCTGCGCGAGCTGGCGGGGCTGATGCGCCTCTGGCTGTACCGCGCGCACCGCGACCACCCCGGCCTGTTCGCGGGGACCTCGGTCAGCCTGGTCAGTCCGGTGGTCGAGTCGCGCACGCCGGCCGGGATCCCGATCGGCTCGGTCTCGGGCCTCACGTACCGCCGCGCTCCCTGGCTCGTCCGGCGCACCTACGCCGTCCCCTACTCCGTGGCCGAGATCGCCGACCACGACCACCGCTACCTGGCGGCCGCGCGCCTGATGCTGGCCGCGGACGTGTCGCTGCTCGCGGCGCCGAACCCGAGCACGCTATTGCGCCTCGCGCGCGAGGGACGCACGAACGCCGAGACGATCGTGCGGGCGGTCCACGACGGCAGACTGGGCGTCCGCGTGGAGGCCGCGCGCGACCCGAGCGAGCGCCAGCGCGCGGTCTACGCCGCCGTCGAGCGTCGTCTGCGGCCGGATCCCGCGCGCGCCCGCGCGATGGGCCGCGTGCTCGAGCGCGAGGGCGCGCTCCTGCCGAGCGCGCTGTGGCCGAACCTGGCGTTGATCGGCTGCTGGCTCGGAGGCAGCGCGGGCGTCCAGGCGCGGCGCCTCTCCGCCTCCTACGGCGACGCGCCGCTGCGCGACCTGGGGCTGCGCGCGACGGAGGGCACGCTCACGGTGCCCTTCGAGGACGGGACCGCGGCCGGCGCGCTCGCCCTGCGCACGGGGTTCTGGGAGTTCGTGCCGGAGGACGCGGGCGAGGAGGCGGGACCTCCGCTGCTCGCGCACGAGCTCGAGGACGGAGGGCGCTACTCCGTCCTCCTCACGACCAGCGGCGGGCTCTACCGCTACGACATCCACGACCTGGTCGAGGTGCGCGGGTTCCACGCGCGCTGTCCGTCGCTCGCCTTCCTGCGCAAGGGTCGCGACATGGTCAGCCTCACCGGCGAGAAGCTGCATTCGCGTCAGGTGGCCGAGGCGGCCGAGCGCGCGGCGGAAGAGCTGGCGCTCCCGCTGGTGGAGGTGCAGCTCGTCGCCGACGAGGAGGAAATGCACTACGACCTCCTGGTCGAGCGCGACGGCGGGTCCGGCGACCTCGGCCGTTTCGCAGGGGTCTTCGACGCCGCCCTGCGCACGCTGAACCCCGAGTACGACCACAAGCGGGCCTCCGATCGACTCGGAGCGCCGCGGCTCGTGCGCATGCGCGCGGGGTGGTCCGCGCGCCGCCGCCTGAGGGACGTGACGCACGGGATGAAGCGCGACGCGCAGTACAAGTGGCCGATCCTCGCGGCGGAGTGGGACGCGGAGTCGCGGAATGACGTCGAGCCGTGACGCTCCGCGTCCCGTCACTCCTCGCCGCTCCCCCCCTCGAGCACGCGCAGCACACGGCGCAGCAGGCGCTCCTCGGTCTTCGCGCCGAACCCCGCCAGCTCGCGCACGCGCCCGGCCTCCGCGGCGGCGCGCAGGTCCTCGGGGGAGCGGACGTCCAGCTCGTCGCGCAGCGCGCGCAAGCGCTTGGGGCCGAGCCCCGGGAGGCGCAGGAGCTCGAACAGGCCGGGTCCGACCGAGCGCTCGAACTCCTCGAGGTAGGCGGCCGGCCCGACCTGGACGATCTCCTCGATGCGCTGCGCCATCCCCTTCCCGATCGACTCGATCTCCGTCAGGTCCTCCCCGGCGCGGACGAGGTCCGCCACCGGCCGGTCGAGGTCGCGCACTGCCTCCGCCGCGTTGCGGTAGGCGAGCACCTTGAACGGGACTGCACCCTCGACCTCCTGCCAGGTCGCGAGCTGCGAGAGCACCTCCGCCACGGCGTCGTTCGAGTCGTCCACGCGCACGACTCTAACCGCCGGTCGCAAGGGCGAGGATTCGGTCGCGCGGGTGCAACGCGGAGCGGTCCGGCCGACCTAGCTTCCCGGGCCGCCCACCCTGCTCCGCGATCACCCGCCCGCTCGTAAGCTGACCCGCGCATGAAGCTCGCCGTCCTCGCTCCCCTGCTCCTGGTGTCGGCGTCGAGCCCGCAGACGGCTCCTCCCCAGGACGCGCTCGCGGTGCGCATCTACTACGACGCGATGGGCACGCCGCACGTCTTCGCCGAGACCGACGAGGCGGCGCTCTACGGGCTCGGCTACCAGCAGATGCGCGACAACCCGATCGGCACGCTGGACCGGATCTGGCGCTGGAGCGGGCACTTCGCCGAGCTCGTCGGGCCGAGCTACCTCGACGAGGACTACCAGATCCGGCTGTGGCAGGTCCCGGAGGTCGCGGAGCGGCACCTGCGCGAGATGCCGCGCGACGTGCGCAGGATGCTGGCGGCCTACGTGCGCGGCGTCGAGGACGCGCGCGCCTGGTGGCGCGACGGACACACGCCGGCGTCGGACGGCCTGCGGTTGAGAGAGGTGCTGGGCACGGTGACCGACCCGGACCACGTGGAGCTGAACGTCGACCCGCTGCCGGACTACCTGAACCAGGGGTTCCACCCGTTCCCGCACGATCCACGCCTCCCGGGCGGCGTGCACAAGGACTACGACCCGGTCGACGTGCCGGCCTACATCACGCGCATCGTCGACCTCCTCTTCGATCCTGCGAGCGTGGTGACGCTGGAGGACGTGATCCGCTCGGGCTGCGCCTTCAGCTCGGGGCGCGAGCTCCTGTACCGCGCGAACGAGATCGTCTCGGTGCCCGACGACGACCAGGGTGCGTCGAACGCCTGGATGATCAGCTCCGCCGCCACCGGCGGACCGACGGTCGTCCACATCGATCCGCACGCCCTGCGGAACAACCTGCGCGCGCGCTACTACCTGGTCCAGGTGCAGGGGAAGGACTACCGGTTGACCGGCGTGAGCAAGGCCGGCGTGCCGGTGCTCATCACCGGAGCCAACGACTCGATCGCCTGGTCGGTGACGAACACCGGCGTGAACATCGCCGTCACGAAGACGAGCTGGGAGGCCACGCTCGAGCCGGAGGGACCGCTGCGCTTCCGCTTCGACGGTCCGCGGACCGACGAGCCGCGCGGCGCGCGCGCGCGCATCACCCTGCCGGTGACGCGAGTCCCCGACGCGTTCCGCTACTTCGACCCGGTCGCCACCACGGACACGGACGGGAACGGGGAGATCGACGCCGGCGAGCGCGTGTTCCGCCTGCAGCCGCGCAGCCGCTTCTACACGCCCGAGGACCCGGCGCTCGGCGTGCCGCGCGACCGCCACACGGTCACGGACACGCACGGCCTGACCATCGACGGCATGGAGGTCGTGCCCCGACCCGGGGACGTGATCCGCTTCCAGCAGTCCGCCTTCGTGACCTCCGAACACCCGTACGTCTTCTACCTGCTCCTGGGCCGCACGCGCCGCCTCGACGGCGCGCCCGACGGCAACGACGTGAGGACGATCCTCGACCGTCACCTGTGGAGCTTCACCAGCAAGTTCCACTTCGCCGACCACCGGGACCGCTTCTACTACGTCTACAAGACCAAGGTCCCCATCCAGGGTCCGGGCGTCGCGGCGCGCGTCGCGCCGGAGGACTACGAGCGCATCCAGCAGGGCTCGCTCGCGCTGGACGGGACGCGCGCGGACGAGCGCTGGCAGGGCTTCTTCGGCCTGGAACGACCTGCCGGCGATCGGCCCGGTCGACGTCACGGAGCCCGAGGTCTGGATCGGCAACAACTGCACGCCCGACCTGGTCGAGGTGGGACCCCACGGGAGCACGCCGGCCGACGACCGGTTCAGCGCGGCGGACCTGATCGCGTTGCCGGACGAGATCCAACGACCCGCGACCCTATCCAAGTGGCGCCAGCGACGCGCAGCGGAGCTGCTGCAGCAGGGTAGCCTGACCGCGGGGGCGCTCGCGGGTCGGTGGGAGGAGATCGCCGTCGATCAGGCCGACCCCTGGATGGCGGTGATGTGGGACTTCTTCCGGAAGGCGCGCGACATCCGCGCGACGGAGATCCAGTCCAACGAGCCCGACTTCCTTGCCCTCGGCCGCGTCAACGACCTGATCGACTGGGTCGAGACGCACCGGCACCTCGCGGCGGACGGCCTGAGCTACGACGCGGCGTCGGACTTCGTCGCGAACCGCTACTCGCTGGTGACCGTGTACGCGTCCTATCTGCGGTCGGTCTACCAGAACGACCTCGGCCGCCTGGACGGGCTGACCGAGCAGCAGGCGGGTTTCGGCGAGGACCCGCCGCACGCGCTCTACGACCTCGGGCCCGCGAGCTTCGACCGCCCGGCGTGGTCGCCGAACATCGACAGCATGTGGAGCGCGCTGAAGGACGCGGCCGAGCTCTGGCGCGACGGCTCGGGCTCCCAGGGCCTGCGCAACCAGGAGTTCCTCGGCTCGCACTGGGCGCTGCCCGCCTGGACCGACGATCCGCGCTTCTCCGACCTCATGACGAGCGTCGATCCGGCCTTCGCCGCGAAGATGGCCGGCGACCGCGTCACGCGCTGGGGGCACGTCAGCAAGCTGATCCTGACGCCGCACCTGATCGCGCCGGGACGGGCCGCGACTTTCAAGAACGACGAGGAGCGAATCCGCGGACACGCCTACATGGGGCTCGCGCCAGAGCTCCTCGGCACGCTCGACCCGAGCGGGACGCACCCGATCCTCGGGCGGCTGAAGTTCCCGGTCTACGAGGATCAGCCGGTGCTCGCCTTCCCGATCGGCGGCACGGAGGACACGCTGTTCCTGGCGTCCAACAACTCCGCCTTCACCGGCCCCATCCCCAACGGCGCGGAGGCGGCGCTGTACAAGTGGAACGAGGCGCCGGCGGACTACTTCTTCCACGTTCCGCACGAGAAGGGCTCGCAGATCCTGCTCTCCTACGAGCTCTCCGACCCGCCTTCGCTGCGCGTCCGCGCGCTGGTCTCCCTGGGCAGCACCGAGATCACGCGGCCGTTCCGGCGCTACCAGGATCGCTTCGCACCGAGCCGCGCCTTCGTCGAGGGCCAGTGGCAGGACGTCGAGCTGGACGAGAACCGCCTGTTCGAGACAAGGGTCCAGATGCTCACCGTCGGCTTCGTCCCGCCGCGCTGACCGTCGACGGCGGTCGGGGATGCTGTTCAACTCGCTCGAGTTCCTGGTCTTCTTCGTCGGGGTCGTGACGGCTTACTTCGCGCTGCCGTTCCGCTTCCGGTGGATGCTGCTGCTCGCGGGGAGCTACGGCTTCTACGCGGCCTGGCGGCCCGAGTACCTGCTGCTCATCCTCGGCTCGACGCTGGTGGACTGGCTGGTCGCGCTGCGCATGGGAGCGCTCGGCGACAGAGAGGCGCGCCGTCCGTGGCTCGTGCTCAGCATCGCCGCAAACCTCGGCCTTCTCGGCTTCTTCAAGTACTTCGACTTCTTCAGCGAGTCGCTCCAGGCCGTCTTCGACGCCGCGCGCCTCGACGTCGAGCTGCCGCTGCTCGACCTCCTGCTCCCGGTCGGGATCTCGTTCTACACCTTCCAGACGCTGAGCTACTCGGTCGACGTCTACCGCGGACGGCGCCCGGCGGAGCGGCACCTGGGCATCTTCGCGCTGTACGTGTCCTTCTTCCCTCAGCTCGTCGCCGGCCCGATCGAGCGCTCGACGCGGTTCCTGCCGCAGCTCCGCGAGCCGCGCGCCTTCGACGCGGTCCGCGTGCGCGACGGGCTGGCGCTCATGCTGTTCGGCTTCTTCAAGAAGTGCGTCGTCGCCGACCGCGCCGCGCTCTTCGTCGACCCGGTGTTCGCCGAGCCCGGTCGCTTCGAGGGCGTCGCCAGCCTGCTCGGCACCTACTTCTTCCAGTGGCAGCTCTACTGCGACTTCTCGGGCTACTCGGACATCGCCATCGGCGCGGCGGCGGTCATGGGCTACCGGTTGATGACGAACTTCCGGCGGCCCTACTTGGCGACGTCGATCCTCGACTTCTGGAACCGCTGGCACGTCTCGCTCACGACCTGGCTGCGCGACTACCTCTACTTCCCGCTGACCGGGCGCGACACGCGCAACTGGCGCCGCCTGCTCAACCTGCTGATCGTCTTCGCGATCTCCGGCCTGTGGCACGGCGCCACGTGGAACTGCGTCCTGTGGGGCCTCGTGAACGGCGTCTTCCTGGTGGTCGGCCTGCTGACGGTGAAGGCGCAGGCGAGGTTCTTCCGCGCCGTCGGGCTGGGCGACTCGTCGCGCATCCGCCGCCTGATCGACGTGGTCGTCACGTTCCACCTCGGGACCGTCGGGCTGATGCTCTTCCGCACGCAGACGATGCCCGAGCTCCGCGCCCACGTCGCCGGCATCCTGGCGCCGAGCGGCTCGTTCTGGACGCTCGACAGCCCGCTGGGCGCGTACCCGCTGACGCTGCTCGTGATCTCGATCGTCGTCCTGCTCGTCATCCAGCTCTTCCAGGAGCGGCACGACAGCACGCTGGTCGCCGAGTTGGGCGCCCGGCCGCGTTGGGTGCGCTGGGCCGTGTACCATGCGTTCCTGCTGTGCGTCCTGATGTTCGGCGAGTTCAACCTGACGCCGTTCTTCTACTTCCAGTTCTGAGCATGAGGTCCTTCCTGCGCTCCGGCCTCGCCTTCCTCTCGGTCGGCGTCGTATTGCTCCTGGCGCTGAACGTCGCGAGCGCGAGGATCGCGCCGGTCTTCCCGATGGAGCGCCAGCGGGTCGCCTATCTGGAGGAGCAGCGCGAGAAGGTCGAGGTGCTGGTCATCGGGAACTCGCACGGCCACGCGGTCAACTTCGGCGCGCTGAAGGCGAGCGGCTTCCACCTGTGGACGCCGGGCCAGGACGTGTTCGAGACCGAGGCGCTGCTCGCGGCCTGGCTGCCGCGCCTCCCCGCGCTGCGCTTCGTGCTCCTCCCGGTCGGCTTCAGCTCGTTCACCACGGACAACGCCCTGCCGGTCCGAGAGAACCGCTCGCAGATCCGACGCGGCGCCTACGCGCTGCTGCCCGACCGCCGTCTGATCGGCTGGGACTGGGACAACTGGGTGGCGTCGCGGCTCTCCGGTGTGGTCCGCGAGGACCATTGGCAGGGCGTGCTGGGCCGCGTCGTTCCGGCGCTGGCGCAGCAGGCGAAGGCCGACCGGGAGGGCTTCCGCGCGGTCGACCGCGACGGCTTCGTACGGCGCGGGCACGGCCGGACGTCCCTCGCGCCGGAGCAGATCGCCGGGGAGGCGGAGCGGCTCCTCGCCCGACAGCTCGCGACCCAGGCGGACATGCTGGCCGCGGATCCCGACCTGCCGGAGCGCGCCCGCGACGCGCTCGCACGCTGCGTGCGACTCGTCCGGGAGAGCGGTGCGACGCCGATCCTGTTCCGCGCCCCGGTGCACGAGCTGTACGCGAGCGGCCTGGACGCAGAGACGGTCAAGCGGACCGAAACGTTGGTCGAGCGGCTCGAGACGGAGCTCGCTCTGAAAGTCCACGACTTCTCGACGGACCGCGCCTTCGTCCGCGAGCCGCGCTTCTTCTTCGACCCCAGCCACCTCAACCGCGTCGGAGCCGCCGTCTTCTCGCGCGATCGGCTGCGCGCCCTGCTCGAGCGGGCCCCATGACCGATCGTCCCCACCCACCAGGTCGCTCGAGGAGACGATCGTTCGATGGCACTCACGTGCCGATCGCGCGGTCGAGGCGCTCGAGGACCCCGAGCCGTCCCGCCCAAAGGCGCAGATACGCCTCGTCCGGCACGCCCTGAACGAGCAGGATGCTCTCGACGTCGGCGCGATCCTTGGAGCGATCGGCCACCAGCTTGTGCAGGATCAGGTCCGCGGCGGACAAGACCCACATGGAGCGGTCCTCGATCCGCACCTGGACTCTGCGCTCGAGGGCGGCGGCCTGGTAGGGGGTCGACACGACGAAGAGGTCGACCTCGACCCTTCGGGAGTCCTCCGTCCACCAGTCGAGCCGCACCTTGTCCATTCCGGACACGACGTCGCGGAAGCCCTTGCGAAAGGTCTCGTCCACGGTGAAGCCGCCCTCGCTCGCGCGATCGAGGAACCTGCGGAGGCCGTCCTCGTCGACCGCGAGCGTGACGTCGACGTCGAACGTCGCGCGGGGGATCCCCCAGATCGGAACGGCCAGCCCGCCCATCACCGCGTAGGGCACTGCGTCGCGCTCGAGGAGCTCGATCAGGCGGAGGGCTACCGTCCTCACGGTCGATCCCAGGCTCATGCGCAGTCGCGGAAGGCGCGCAGCATGTTGCGGTCGGACAGGTCGTGCTCGCGCCGCCAGATCTCCCACCGGCGCTCCATCTCGGCTTCGTCGAGGTTCGCCTCCCAGAGCGACATCGTCACCTCGCAGAGGTCGCGCCAAACCTCCCACCGCTGGGCCGGCGTCATCCTGCGGTAGATCTCGATCTGCTCGTCGTCGGTCATGGCGGAGTCCAGCATCGTTCGCCGAGCCGACCAAGTCCAGCGCCAGGCGCTCACCGCGCGGCCCTCCGCCTCGTCGCGGTCCGAACCGCACCTCGCGCAGATACGCGATCGTCGCCTCGCGCGCCGACCTTCAGGGCATCGCGACGATTCATGCGGCGAGGGTCGTCGCCACCGTGCTACCCGGCCCTACACTCTTCGCCGTGGCGAGCTCGGGCCGCGAGTCCGCGGCCTGCGCGTCGGAGCCCCCGTCTTCCCGCGATCGACCATGCCCCCATGAACACACCGATCCTCCTCATCCTCGGTCTCGCCGGGCTGCAGGCGACGGTGCCGTCCCGTCCGGGACCGCACATGGACGAAGGAGCGACGCTGACGATGCATCCGGTCGAGATCCCGCTCCCCGGCGGCGGGACCGCCGTCGCGGAGCGCGGAACGCTGCGCGTCCGCATCGTGCGCTCCGACCCGGAGAGCAAGGAGATCGGCGTCGACGTCTGGCGCTTCCGCGCGCTCGAGGGCGCCTCGCCCGAGGCTCCGCCCATCTTCCAGCTCAACGG
>Ga0302046_10001828_pt1 | contig 19917 bp, 20 predicted proteins | sample RVTome_11_FD_200261 | JGI IMG/M metagenome (GOLD analysis project Ga0302046, IMG submission 200261) | Soil microbial communities from uranium-contaminated site in the Upper Colorado River Basin, Wyoming, United States - RVT147D111 (version 2) ...
GCGGAGGGCCTTCTTGCGCTCTCGAGTCTCCATCTCCGGCGGCGATTCTACGGTCCCTCCGAACTCCCGGCCGCGGCGCGGAGCGATGGTATCCTGCGCTCCGTGCGCGGCCGCTTCCGTCTCCCGTCAGGGCTCCTCGTCGCTGCGCTCGCGACCCTGCCGCTCCTCGCCGCCGAAGAGGAGCCCTCCGGGCCGGCGATTCTCGAGCGGTCGACGGCGACCGTCGAGATGGACGGCCGGCGCTGGGCCGTCCCCTACTCGGTGACCTCGCTCGGTCCGCTCTTCTCCCTCCAGCCCGTGGTGGCCAGCCTCGGCGGCGAGCTCTCGATCGGACCGCTGGGAGCCAGTCACACGCTGGAGCTGGGCGGCACGACCTTCGTCTTCGGGCCCGGCTCGGGCGTGGTGACCGCCGGAGAGGAGATCATCGCGCTCTCGCAGCCGCCCGCGGCCACGCTGGAGGGGCTGCAGGTGCCGCTCGACCTGCTCCGCAGGATCTATGCCGACATGGCGGGCTACGAGATCCTCTGGGATGGCGGGAACAGGCGGCTCGCCATCGGCGAGCGTCGGCTGCAGCAGCTCCCGGTGGCGGTCGACGTCGTCCACCTCTCCGGAGTGACCACCGTGGTGCTGCAGTTCCCGAGCGAGCCGAGCTACCACATCAACCGCTCGGGTCGTCAGGTTCGCGTCCAGCTGGTCGGCGATCAGGCGCTGCTCCAGGGACGACCGGCGCAGCGCTCCCCCTTGCTCGAGCGGCTGGACTTCGCGCCCGAGGAGATCGTGCTGCAGCTGGCGCCCGGCGTGGCGGCAGACGACTACACCTTGGCGGGTCCCTTCCGGCTGGTCTTCGAGCTCTATCCCGGCGCAGAGACCGCTGCCGAGGCACCGACCTTCCGCCGTCCGCTCGACGACGGGCGCGAGGTGATCGTGCTGGATCCGGGCCACGGCGGGAGCGACACCGGCGCCATCGGCCCGGCCGGCACCCAGGAGAAGGACGTGACGCTCCGCCTCGCCGGCCTGCTGGCGGAGGGGTTGCGCGGCCACCTCCCGGTGCGCGTCGAGCTGACGCGCGACGAGGACGCCGAGCTGCCGCTGGCCACCCGCTCGGCGCTGGCCAACCAGGCCAAGGCGGACCTCTTCCTCTCGATCCACCTCAACTCGGCGCACGGCCCGAGCGCCCATGGCACCGAGACCTACTTCCTGTCGCTCGAGGCCAGCGACGAGCGGGCCGCGCAGGCGGCCGAGGACGCCAACCGCGCGGCGGGGGGCACCGCCGACCCGCTGACCGACCTGCAGCTCATCCTCTGGGACATGGCGCAGAGCCGCCATCTCGCCTCCAGCCAGTACCTGGCGAACCTCATCCAGGAGGAGCTCAATCAGGCGCTCGACCTGCGCGACCGTGGCGTCAAGCAGGCCCCGTTCTCGGTGCTCATGGGCGCCGCGATGCCCGCCGTGCTGGTCGAGCTCGGCTTCCTCTCGAATCCGGAGGAGGAGCAGCGCCTGCTCGACCCCGCGTACCAGCGTCAGCTCACCGACGCTCTCGTCCGCGCCGTCACCCGCTTCCGCGCCCAGCGCGAGGGCTCGACGACGGCGACGGCCGGCAGCCTGCAATGAGTCGCCGGACAGCGCTCGCGATCATCGGCGTCGTCCTCGCCATCGCCGGGCTGCTGGTGCTGCTGGCGCGTCGCGATCGCGGACCCTCTCCCGCCGGGCGGCCGGACGACGGTCCGAACCAGGCCGCCGGGCCGCCGCGCCAGGTCACCCTCTACTTCCCGGGCGACGGGGACCGGCTCGAGGCCGAGGAGCGCGAGATCCCCTCCGCGCTGCGGGGACCCGCCCTGGCTCGCCACGTCCTCGAGGAGCTGCTGTCGGGACCGGTCTCCGACGGCCTGTACCTGCCGCTCCCGGAAGGGACGACGGTCGATTTCGTGGAGCCCGCCGAGCACGGCACGCTCTACGTGAGCCTGGCGCCTCCGGAGGGCCACACGCCGCCTCGCTATGGCTCGCGGGCCGAGATCCTCGCCGTCTACAGCCTCGTCAACACGCTCTGCGCCAACCTGCCGGACGTCGACCGCGTCGCCTTCCTCTGGAACGGCGTCGAGCCGATGACCTTCGCCGGCAACCTCGACACCCGGAGACCGGTCTCCCCGGAGCCGCGCTGGATCCGGTCGCCCGGATGACGCCGATCGGGGTCTTCGACTCGGGTGTCGGCGGGCTGACGGTCGTGGCCGCCCTCGAGCGACGCCTGCCGGGAGAGTCGATCCTCTATCTCGGGGACACGGCCCGCCTGCCCTACGGCACCAAGTCACCCGCGACGGTCGTGCGCTACACCCGGCGCAACGTCGAGTTCCTCCTCGACCGCGGAGTCAAGGCCGTGGTCATCGCCTGCAACACGGCCTCCGCGTTGGCGCTGGAGGCGCTCGAGGCTGAGGCGCCGCCGGTCCCGGTCTGGGGCGTCGTCGAGCCCGGCGCGCGGCGGGCTCTCGAGGTCAGCCGCGGCCACGTGGGCGTCGTGGCGACCGAGTCCACCATTCTCTCGGACGCCTACGCGCGCACCCTGCGAAGCCTGGCTCCCGACCTCAGGGTCGAGAGTCTGGCCTGTCCCCTCTTCGTGCCCCTGGTCGAGGAGGGATGGCACGACGACCCCATCGCCGAGCAGATCGCCCACCGCTATCTCGACCCGCTGCTGGCCGCGGGCATCGACACGCTGCTGCTCGGGTGCACCCACTACCCCCTGCTCGTGCCCACCCTGCGCCGGGTGGTGGGCGACGAGATCCGGCTCGTCGATTCGGCGGAGGCAATGGCCGACGTGGTGGCGGCGGGCCTCGAGCGCGGCGGCCTGCTCGCGCCGGCAGGCGGTCCACTGGTCCACGTCTGCGTCACCGACGCCGGCGAGCGGTTCGCCAGCCTCGCCCGCAGCATCCTCGGCCGCGACAGCGTTTCCCTCGAGCTGGTCGACGTCTCCGGCTGACCGAGGTGGCGCGGTCTACAATGCGGGGATGAGCTCCGCGACGGACAGGCCCGGCGGCAGATCGCCTTCAGCCCTGCGCCCGGTGAACCTCGCGCTCGGCGCGATCAAGTTCGCCGAGGGCTCCGCCCTCATCGACATGGGCGATACCAGGGTGCTGACGACGGCGACGATCGAGCGCCGTGTCCCCCCTTTCCTGATCGACAGCGGCAAGGGCTGGGCGACGGCCGAGTACGCGATGCTGCCCCGGGCCACCTCGCGCCGGAACGCGCGGGAACGCAACACCGGCCGCCTCAAGGGACGCTCGGCGGAGATCCAGCGCCTGATCGGGCGCAGCCTCCGCGCCGCCCTCGATCTCGGCGCCCTCGACGGCCACACGCTCACCCTCGACTGCGACGTCCTGCAGGCGGACGGCGGCACGCGCACCGCTGCGATCACCGGAGCCTGGTGCGCGGCCGTCGAGGGCCTGGCGCGGGCGCTCCTGACGGGCGACCTCCAGCGCTGGCCCATCGTGCGCCAGGTGGCCGGCGTCTCGGTCGGCCTGGTCGAAGGCCGGGCCCTGCTCGACCTCGAGGCGGTCGAGGACCAGGGGGCCGACGTCGACCTCAACGTCGTCGCCGCAGACGACGGCACGCTCATCGAGGTCCAGGGCACCGGTGAGCGCACCACGTTCACGCGCGGACAGCTCGACGAGCTGCTCGACCTCGCCCAGCAAGGCCTCGCCGAGCTCTTCGAGATCCAGCGCCGAGCCGTCGCCCCGATCCTCGAGGAGGTTGAAGCCTCCCGCTCCCGGCGCTCCCGCAAGCCCGCCGCCCCGCGTGCCGAGAAGGACCTCTGGGGCCGGCCTTGACGTCGACCCTCAGAGGGCGGTGCCGCGGAGGTCGACCTGGACGGACGGCTGGACGCGGCTCGAGGTCGGGATGGTGACCTTGCCCTCGAAGGGGCCCTTGGGGACCGCGGAGCCCAGGGTCAGGACGAGGCGGTAGGTCTCGCCCTCGACGACCGGCTCGAGCCGCGCCTCGACCCCCGGCACGTCGACCGAGACCTCGCCCAGGTCGATCCGGCCGCCGCTGAGGTTCTTCAGCTCGACGATCGCCTCGTAGGGGCTGGTGAGATCGCGACGGCCCAACTCGAGGGCGGCGGGAATGGCGGAGACGGCGGGCCGCACATAGCCCGAGACCGGCACCTTGACCTCGCGGCTGCCCGGATTGTTGGTCGCCACCGTCACGTAGTCGGCGAACGAGCCCTGCGGGGCGTCAGCGGCCAGGGAGATGGTCAGCACCCACTGCCGTCCCGGTCGGCCGTCGCGGCGCTCGCCCTCCCTCGCCTCCCGCACGTCGACGTCGACGAACGGGTAGGGAGAGCGCACGCCTTCGACGACGAAGTCGCCCTCGGTCTCCTGCCAGACGAGCTGCTCGGCGGGCTCCACGCTCTGGCCGAGGACCGTCAGGAAACGGGCGTAGCCGGGATCCACCTCGACGAGGGCCCGGACGTTGGCCTTGACGACCAGGATGATCTCCGGCGCCTCGGCGTCGTTGGTGAGCACCCGGATCGACTTGGCCACCGCCCCCTTCAGCTTGCTGGTGTCGACGACGACCGCGACCTCGCCGCTTCGCCCCGGCGCGATCTGGCGATCGTACTCGGCCACCGTGCAGCCGCAGGTCGCCTGCACCTCGACGATCTCGAGCGGCTGATCGCCCTGGTTGGCGATCGAGAAGGAATGCTCGACGCTGGCGCCGCGAGCAACCGTGCCGGCGTCATGGATCGACTCCCGGACGACCGCCTGGGGCGCCGCCGAGGCATCCGGGGCAGCCGCCAGGAGGGCGATCGTGGCGGAGAGCAGCGCGGCGCTGGAGCGGTTCGGCATGACGGATCGACCTCGCCGCCCAATGCTACACTCCTCTTCCCCTGCCACCAAGGCAGCGACGCAGACCGCCAGGGCCCGTGGACATCCATCTCATCGCCATCGGCGGCACGGGCATGGCGCCTCTGGCCTGCCTGCTCGAGGAGCTGGGCCACCGGGTCCGGGGCTCAGACGGCCCTCTCTACCCGCCGATGAGCACCATGCTCGCCGACGCCGGCATCGTCCCCCTGGTCGGGTTCGACGCCGCGCACCTGCACCCGGCTCCCGATCTCGTGGTCGTCGGCAACGCGGTACCACGTCAGAACGCCGAGGCGAGGGCCGCCGAGGAGCGGTCCCTGCCGATCGCCTCGATGCCGCAGGCCGTGGCCCGCTTCCTGCTCGCCGACCGCGATCCACTGGTCGTCGCCGGCACCCACGGCAAGACGACGACCACCGCCATGGCGGCCTGGGTCTGGGAGCGCGCCGGAACCGATCCGGGCTACCTCATCGGCGGCGTGCCCCAGGACCTCGCACGGAGCTTTCGCCTGGGACACGGGAGTCGCTTCATCATCGAGGGCGACGAGTACAACGCGGCCTACTTCGACCGCGGTCCCAAGTTCCTGCATTACCGCCCGCGGACGCTGATCCTGACCAGCGTCGAGCACGACCACGCCGACCTCTACCCCGATCCGGAGGCCCTGCGCTCCGCCTACCGCCGGCTCGTCGCCCTGCTGCCGGCCGACGGCCGCCTGGTCGCCTGTGGGGACTCCCCCGCCGTGCGCGAGGTCGCCTCGGGCGCCCGCTGTCCCGTGACCTACTACGGGCTGGCCGCCGAGAACGACGTGCGAGCCGAGGCCGGCTGGTCCTCGACCGCCGAGGGCCTGCTCTTCACCGTCGAGGGGACCGAGGTCCGGATGCCCGTCTCCGGACGTCACAACCTCGCCAACGCCCTGGCCGTCTGGGCCGCGGCCCGTGCCGACGGACTCGACCGCCGGGTCGTCGCAGCCTCTCTCGGCGCCTTCCATGGCGTTCGCCGCCGCATGGAGGTTCGCGCCACCGCGGGGGGCGTCACGGTGGTCGAGGACTTCGCGCACCATCCGACCGCCGTCCGGGAAACGCTGCGCGCCCTGGCCGAGCGCTTTCCCACCCGGCGGCTGCTCGTCCTTTTCGAGCCGCGGAGCCTGACCGCAGGACGCTCGTTCTTCTTCGACGCCTACCGGGAGGCCTTCCGGGCGGCCGATCGAGTCTTCCTGGCGCCGATCTTCCATGCCGGTCGGCTGGCCGAGGACGAGCGGCTCGACATCGACCGGCTGGCCGCCCTGCTCTGCACGGACGGCACGCCGACCCTGCTCGCGGGCGACCTCGACGAGCTGGCGGCAACGGTCCTGGCCGAGGCCCGGCCGGGCGATGTGGTCGTCACCATGTCGTCGGGCAGCTTCGAGGGAATGCCCGGACGCCTTCTCGCCCGGCTCGCCGACTGACGGCGCGGTCGCCTGGCGCCCGGAGCCGCTCCGAAAGGGCCGAAGGGACCCTTCCGGCGGCCGGGAGACCGGCCGCCGTGTGGTACCATCGGCGCCGTTCGGTTTCCCACCCACGTCACCTTCTCGAGGCTCTCGTCGATGAGTTATCCCGGCAACTCGAGCCTGTCGGAAGACATCCGTCAGCGCGTTCTCAGCACCTTTCGGCAAACCGCCGCGCTGGCCGAGGAGGGGAAGCGCGAGGAGGCCCTGCTCGGCTGCGAGTTCATTCTCCGGCTCGATCCGGGCTTCGACCCGGCGCGGGCTCTCCAGTCCCGGCTCCAGACCGCGACCGGCGCGGTGGACGCCGGGGACCTCCTCGCCCTGCTCGACGGCGAGGCGCCCGCCGCGGAGGGATGGGACCTGGCCGAGGAGCTCACCGACCTCATCGAGCGACGGGACCTGCGCAACGCGATGAAGCTCGTCGAAGAGAACGCCGAACGGGTCTCCGGGGACGAGGGGCTCAAGCGCCTGGCCCGCACGGCGCAAGAGCGCCTCGAGGCGCAACCCTACGTCCAGTCCTTCCTCGAACGGGCGGCCGCCCTGCGTCAGGAGGGCAAGGCCGAGGCGGCCGAGGCGGCCCTCACCAAGGCACGCCAGCTGGACCCCACCCATCCGGAGCTGGCCGCGGAGAAAGAGGCCGGGCCGCCGGCGCTCGACGCCGAGGCCCGGGGCGATGGTGGCAGCGAGGACCGGATCGAGCGTCTGCTCGCCGAGGGACAGGAGGCCTTCGCCGCCAGGCGGTATCAGAGCGCCATCGACTCCTGGTCGCGGATTTTCCTGATCGACATCGACCATGGAGAGGCCAACCGGCGTATCGAGGAGGCTCGCCGCCTCAAAGCGGAGGTGGAGCGTCAGGTCGAGGAGCTCTACCACGAGGCGCTGTCGCTCTGGGAGCTCGGGACGATCCCCAAGGCCCGCCAGGCCTTCGAACGGGTGCTCGAGCGCGATCCACACCACCTCGCCGCCAAGGAGTACCTCGAGCGAATCGACCAGGGCGAAACGCCGGAGCCGACGGTCGACGAGCCGGCCGAGCCCTTGTCGGCAGCCACCCCGGCGACCGAGCCCACCGTGCCCACGGCGCGCCGACCGGCCGCGACCCCTCGACCGGCGGAACGGCCGGCGCCGCCCGCCGCGAAGCGGCGCTTGCCGGGACTTCCCCGGTCCGCCTTCTGGTTGATCGGCGCCGTGGTCCTGCTCGGCGTGCTGGCCGCCGCCTGGCTGCTCTACAGCCGGCGCGATGGTCTCTTCCCGAACTCGGCGACCGCAGAGAGCGTCCAACCGGCCGATGTGCTGGCGCCGGCCCGGGCGCTGCAAGCGCAGGGCGAGACCGCCCAGGCCATCTCTCGGCTCCGCGCCGTGCCGGAAAGCCACCCCCAGCACGCGGAGGCCGGGTCCCTGATCGCCCAGTGGGAGACCCTGCTCGAGGAGCCCGACAGCGCCCCCTCGGAGGAGGACCTGGCGCGGCGGATCGACCTGATCGAGGCCGCCCGCGCCGCCGCCGCGGCGGATCGACACGCCCAGGCCCTCGACCTCCTGGAGGAGGCCGCCGCCATCGAGCCCCTGGGTCCCGCCGCGGCCGAGCTGGCGGCCGCCAGCCAGGAGCAGCTCGAGGAGCTCGGACCGGCGATCAACCGGTTCCGACAGGGGGACTGGGAGTACGCTCTCCCCGACCTCTGGCGAGCGCGTGAGGCCGATCCCGGGAATCGAACCGTCGAGCGCCTGATCGTCGACTCCTACTACAACCTGGCGGTGCGCGACCTGCAGCGCCGGGACGTCGGCCCGGCGGGAGAGAAGCTGACCGAAGCCGCGAACCTCGCCCCCGAGGACGCCGACGTTCAGCGCCTGCAGCGCTTCGTCGACCAGTACCGCGGTCGCTCGGTTGACCTGCGGTACCGGATCTTCGTGAAGTACCTGCCCTTCCGATGAGCTACGAGGACCTTCCGCTCTTTCCCGAGGCCGACGCGGGCCCCGGAGAGGAGGACCGACGTCGACCGCCCGGTGGCGCGGACGCGCGCCGACGCCCCACGACGCCCGCAACGGAGCCGGTCGCCGGGGCGCGTCGGGATCCGCTGCCGCCCCGGACCTCGCCGTCGTCCGGCCCGGTCATCGGCCCTCGCTGGCGCGCCGCCCGCTTCACCGAGCGGATCGCAGCCGGCCTGGTGGACTGTCTCGCCCTCGGCGCCGCCACGGCGATCGTGGCCCTGGGAGCCTCCCTGGCCGGCGCACGCCTGGCGGCCGACCGTTGGCCACCCCTGAGCCTCTTCCTGGTCGCCTTCTCGTTCGCCTACACCGCCGTGCCGCTGGCCTTCTGGGGCCAGACGCCGGGGATGGCCGTGCTGGCCCTCATCGCCCGCCGCCCCGGGCTGGCGCCGCTCACCTTCCGGCAAGCCGCCGTGCGCTGGCTGGCCGGATGGGTCACGGTCCTGTTGGCCGGGCTGCCGGCGTTGCTGGCCCTCACCGGCGCCTCGCTCGCCGACCGCATCTCCGGATCGGCCACCCTGCGCAAGCTCGCCTGAGGCGCTCCCGACCACGCGGGCGCTCACTCGGCCGGGCTCTCGACCGTGGGGGCCCCGATCCCGAAGAGCGCTGGGACGTCCGGCTCGGAAACGCGGCGCACGGGCGGGCGCATCTTCGGTGTCTGCGCGATGTCCAGATTGACGGCATGGAGCAGGAGATCGAACGCCATGAGGAGGGGCAGCACGGCGAGGAGCACGGTGCCGCTGGTGGCCGGCGCACCGGTCGCGATCGATCTCCACCAGTGCAGCCCACCGAAGACCAGCCCGAAGGAGCCGAGCAACCCGCCGGCGCCGAGATAGGCGGCGATCGGTGAGACGTCGTAGACGACGTAGCGCAGGAAGACGCGCCTGAGGAACATCCAGATCAGCTTGGGAGGGAACGACAGCATGACGCGATGCAGCTTCATGTTCGAGGTCTCCGTGCCGTAGACCGCCGGCATCGCGACGTCCGCGACGGCGAATCGCTCCACGTTCAGCAAGCTGAGCATCGAGTTCTCGAAGGCGTAGCCACGCTCGACGCGGTCCAGCGGCAGCGCCCCGAGCGCTCGCGCGGTGATGGCCACATAGCCGTTCTGGGCATCGAAGACGTGCCAGTACCCGGAGGCGAGCTTGGTGAGGAACGTCAGCGCCACGTTGCCCCACAGCCGCTTCCGGGGCATGCGCGCCAGATCCCGCAGATGGCCGAAGCGGTTGCCCTTCGCGTAGTCGGCCCGCCCTTCGACGAGCGGGCGCAGGAGCCCCGCGAGGTGGATCGGATCCATCTGACCGTCGCCGTCCAGCTTGACGACGAAGTCCGCCTCGAGGGCCTGCGCCCGCCGGAACCCCGTCCATGGCCGCGCCGACGCCCTGGTTGCTCGGATGCCGGATCACCTCCAGGCCCTCGCGCCGATCGAGCAGCGCGCACACTGCCTCGGCCGTGCCGTCTCGGCTGCCGTCCTCGACGACGAGCACGTGGCGCACCCAGGTCGGCACGGCGGCGACCACCCGCGCGATCTCGCGCTCGACGTTGCAGGCGGGAATCACCACGGCCACCCGCAGGGCGGGCCGTCCGGTTCGGACGTCGGCTTGTCGCTCGTCGTGTCGCACCGCTCTCCTATCGGCGCAGCCGCGCCGCCTCCTCGGCGTGGTGGCGGGCGGCGGCCTCCTTCCCCTCCCAGCCGCGGTAGGTCCTGGCCAGCGCCTGGTGCAGGTACCAGCGGTCGGGCTTGAGCCGCAGGGCATCCTCCAGCAGGCGCACGCGCTCACGCAAGGCCCGCGGCGTGGCCGCGTCGCCTCGGCGGTCGAAGGAGACCTCCAGGCCGCCCCCGAACGCGAACCTGAGGGCGCCTTCCGCCTCGAGCCACCTCTCGAGCTCGGCACGGCCCCCCTCGGTCCTCACGCGGACCGCTCTCGGACGGACGTACCAGAACCGCCGACTCGTCCCTTGGAGCCGTTCGACCTTCTCCAGGGTGAGCGCTTCGACATCGAGGATCTCGTGCGGGCCGGCCCAATAGTAGCCAAGCAGCTCGGGCTTCCAGGCGACGACGGCATCACGACGGCGGACCTGCCCGGCGAGGAAGGCGGCCAGCCGCCGGTAGTCGGCGTTCTCCCGCGCGTAGTAGGCCGCCAGCGGCGGCGCGCTCGCCGCCGCCGCCGCCAGCGCGGCCAGGGCCAGCGCCACGAGCCGGCGCCGGCGGCTGGCGGCCCGCAGGCCGCCGGCCAGCCCGCCGGTGAGGGCCAGCAGCCCGGCGGCGACCAGCAGGAGGAGCTCCGGGAGCACGAACACGAGCCGCCGCGTCCCGAAATCGATCCGCGACAGATGGGTGAAGAGGGCCGTGGGCGCCAGGGGAAGGAGGACCCACGACAGCGTTCCAACGGCGTGCTCCGGCCGCCGGCGCCAGAGGGCCACGGCACCGGCGAGGGCAAGCAGCAGACCGGCCGCCGCGAGCCCCGTGTGCCGCAGGTCCCCGGTCAGCAGCTCCCGGGGCGCCTTCGACCAGAGGCTCCACGCGAGATGGCGGCGGGGCTCCTGCGCCAGGTAGTCGACCTTCGTCGCCAGGCCCAGGGATCGCCTGCCGAGGTCCCAGAGGAGGGGGGCCACCCAGCGCACGAGCCACGGCGACCAGCTCGCGGCGATCGCCAGGGCGACCGTCGCCAGGCGCCGGCGGCGACGGCGCAGGGCGGCGCGCAGGGCCCCCCACCCGAAAGCGGTGCCGTCCCACGCCGCCAGCACGGCGGCCAGGGCGACGAGGTTCGCCGCCACGAAGACCATGTAGAGATGGACGTAGAGCCCGACGCCGACCGTCAGGGCGAGCCACGTCCAGTCGGCCGTCTCGTCTCCCTCCCAGGCCCTCACGAAGAGCAGGTGCCCGAGGGCCGAGAGGAGGCAGAAGGCCGTGTAGCAATGCACCGACTGCGAGTGCTCGACCAGGAAGGGGGACAGCGTGGTCAGCACGCCGGCCACGGCACCGACCCTCCAGCCGGCCAGCCGACGGCCGAGGAGGAAGACCACGGGTACGATCGCCGTGCCGAAAACGACCGCCGGCAGGCGGTAGGCGAAGTCCGTGGTCCCCAGCGTCCCGACGGCCCGCAGCAGCGCCACGTAGAGCGGCGCGTTGCCGAAGCTCAGCTCCATCGGCCGTTCTCCGGTCGCGAACCGGACCATGTTCATCTCGTCGCCCCAGAGGCTCTTGTCGTCCACGGCGCAGAGCCGCAGCGCCAGGGCCAGGCCCGTGAGCAGGCCGAGACCGACCCACGTCCCGGCGCGGCCCGCGCTCTGCGCGGGACCTGCCGTCGGGTTCGTCACCACGGGGACCTCGCGCGTCGGGCTCGTCAGCCGCGATCCGCCAGGCGCAGCTGCGCCCGCGCCCGCTGCTGGGCGCGGTCGCGGGCGGACTCCTCGGCCTCGTCGTGCACCGGCATCGAAAGCGCCTCGTCCAGGGCCCTCCGCGCCGCGCTCCGGTCCAGCTCCTCCGGGTCGCACGCCGACTCGGTGAGCACCGTCAGGCGATTGTCGACCATCTCGGCAAAGCCGCCGTCGACGTACCAGCCCCGCTCGCCCTCGGCCGTGCGCACCCGCGCCTCGCCGGCGGCGAGCTTGCAGATGATCGGGGCGCGATCGACCAGGAAGCCGATCTCGCCGTCCCAGGCCGGCAGCGCCACGAAGGTGGCGGCGTCCGTCTCGAGCACGGCGCGCTCGGGCGTGACGATCGAGCAGTGGAAGGTCTTGGCGGCCATCGTCCCGGCGTCCTACGCCATCTGCTCGCCGCGCTTCGCGGCGTCCTCGATCGTGCCGACGTACATGAAGGCGCCGTCGGGCAGGTGGTCCCACTTGCCGTCGCAGAGCTCCTCGAAGGAGCGGATGGTGTCCTCGAGCGAGACGTAGATGCCGGAGAAGCCCGTGAACTGCTCGGCCACGAAGAAGGGCTGTGAGAGGAAGCGCTCGATCTTGCGCGCCCGGCGCACGATGATCTTGTCCTCCTCGGAGAGCTCGTCGACGCCGAGAATGGCGATGATGTCCTGCAGGTCCTTGTAGCGCTGCAGGATCTGCTGCACCCGGCGCGCCACCCGGTAGTGGCGCTCCCCTATGAGCTCCGGCGCGACGATGCGGCTGGAGGAGGCCAACGGGTCGACCGCCGGGTAGATGCCCTTCTCGGAGATCGAACGTTCGAGGTTCACGGTCGAGTCCAGGTGGGTGAAGGCGGTGGCCGGCGCCGGGTCGGTGTAGTCGTCGGCGGGCACGTAGATCGCCTGGATCGAGGTCACCGCGCCGCGCTTGGTCGAGGTGATGCGCTCCTGCAGCTCGCCCATCTCAGTGCCCAGCGTCGGCTGGTAGCCCACCGCCGACGGCATGCGGCCGAGCAGCGCCGAGACCTCGGAGCCGGCCTGCGAGAAGCGGAAGATGTTGTCGATGAAGAGGAGGGTGTCGACCCCGGTCTGGTCGCGGAAGTACTCGGCCATGGTGAGCGCCGAGAGCGCCACGCGCAGACGCGCGCCCGGCGGCTCGTTCATCTGACCGAAGACCATGACGGTCTGGTCGAGGACGCACTTGCCGGTGTCGCCGATCTGCGCCTCCTGCATCTCGAGCCAGAGGTCGTTGCCCTCACGGGTCCGCTCGCCCACGCCGGCGAAGCAGGAGTATCCGGAGTGGAAGCGGGCCAGACGCGCGATGAGCTCCTGGATGATGACGGTCTTGCCGACGCCGGCTCCCCCGAAGAGACCGGCCTTGCCGCCGCGCACCAGGGGACAGAGCAGATCCATGACCTTGATGCCGGTCTCGAACATCTCGGTCTTGGTGGAGAGCTCGTCGAACTCGGGCGGCTCGCGGTGGATCGGCCGGCGCATCTTGACCTCGATCGGCCCGCGGTCGTCGATGGTCTCGCCGACGAGGTTGAAAACCCGTCCCAGGGTCTCCACGCCCACCGGCACCTCGATCGGACCACCGGTGTCGAAGATCTGGGCGCCGCGGCGCACGCCGTCGGTCGAGTCGAGGGCGACGGCGCGGACCCGGCCGCCGCCCAGGTGCTGGGCGACCTCGCACCAGAGCGTCTCGTTGGCGCTCTCCCCCATCACCATGCGCTCCACGTCCACCTTCAGGGCGCTGTAGATGTTCGGCAGCCGGTCCTCGGAGAACTCGGCGTCGAGAATCGAGCCGATGACCTGGGTCACCTGGCCGTAGTTGGCTTCGCTCATGGTTCCTGTTCCCTATCGTGGTGTCATGCCAGGGCGTTGGCGCCCCCGACGATGTCCAGCAGCTCCATGGTGATTTGCGTCTGGCGCGCCCGGTTGTACTGCCGGGTCAGGCGCTTGATCATGTCGCCCGCGGCGTCGGTGGCGGCCTTCATGGCCACCATCCGGGCCACCTGCTCGGAGGCCGCCGCGTCCAGGAAGGCCTGGAAGATGCGGACCCTTACGGTCGCCGGCAGCAGCTCGTCGAGGATCTCCTCCGGGCTCGGCGAGAACTCGTAGAGCACCTCGCCCGTCGCCTGCTCCTCATCGCTGCCGACTGGAGACAGGGGCAGGATCCGCTCCACGACCGGCTGCTGCTTGCCGGCGGAGTGGAAGCGCATGTAGGCGACGTCGAGGGACGCGATCTCGCCCTCGACGAAGGCCTCCATCAGGCGGTTGGCCACCGGCTCGACATCCTCGAAGCGAGGAGTGTCGCCGATGCCGAGGATCTGGGCGGCCACCTCGCGCTCCCGGAAATGGAAGAAGTTGATCCCCTTCTTGCCGACCATGTGGACCTCCACCTCCCCGCCGGTCGCGTCGAGATGGTCGACGACCCTGTGCAGGACGTTGGCGTTGTAGCCGCCGCACAGACCCCGGTCGCTGGTGAGCACCAGCAGGGCCGAGCGGTCGATGCCCTCCGGCTGCGCCATCAAGGGGTGGTCGAGGCCGCGGGCCGCCCGCGAGAGGTTGCCCACCAGCTCCGCCAGCTTGCGGGTGTACGGCTTGCCCGCGGCCACTCGGTTGTGGGCCGCCTGGAAGCGCGCGGTGGCGATCAGCTGCATCGTCCGCGTGATCTTGCGGATGTTGCGTGCCGCCTTGCGGCGCTTGACGAGGACTCTGCGGTTGGCCATGGGGTCAGGCGTGCTCCGGGCCAATCGCCCGATGGCGCCTCGGCAGACGCATCACGGTGTCATTCCGCCGCCTCCGAATCGGCGGCCTTCGCCGAGGAGGCCTTGAAATTGCCGATGATCTCCTTGAGCGTCGCGTTCAGCTCGTCGGAGATCTGGCCGCTGTCCCGGATCTCCTCCAGCACCTCCGGGAACTCGTCGCGGACGTGGATCAGCAGGGCCGTCTCGAACCGCGGCACCGCGGAGACCTCGAGGTCGTCGAGGAAGCCCTGGGTGCCGGCGAAGATCGAGACCACCTGCTCCTCGACCGAGTACGGGCGGTACTGGGGCTGCTTGAGGAGCTCGACCATCCGCTCGCCGCGATCGAGCTGGCGCTGGGTTGCGGCATCCACCTCGGTGCCGAGCTGTGCGAAGGCCTCGAGCGACCGGTAGTTGGCCAGATCCAGCCGCAGAGAGCCGGCGAGCTTCTTCATCGCCTTGATCTGGGCGTTGCCGCCGACGCGGGAAACCGAGATGCCGACGTTGACCGCCGGGCGCACGCCGGCGAAGAAGAGGTCGGGCTCGAGGTAGATCTGGCCGTCGGTGATCGAGATGACGTTGGTCGGGATGTAGGCGGAGACCTCCCCCTCCAGCGTCTCGATGATCGGCAGGGCCGTCATCGAGCCGCCCGAGCCGCGGAACTTGTGGACCCGGTGCGCCTCCTTGTCCTCCATCGACTCGAGCCAGGCCTCGGCCCGCTCGCGGCCGTCGGCCCGGTGGTAGATCCCGGCCGGATCGTCGGGCCGGTGCTCGTCGGGAGCCTCGAGGCCCTCCGGGTGGGCCTGGGCGACGGAGCGGTCGATGGCATCGGCCGGGATGTCCGCCGGCACCACCGCGTACTCGTCGCGCAGCTTGACCGCACGCTCGAGCAGACGGGAATGCAGGTAGAAGACGTCGCCGGGATAGGCCTCGCGGCCGGGCGGCCGGCGCAGCAGCAGGGAGAGCTGCCGGTAGGCATGGGCCTGCTTGGAGAGGTCGTCGTAGACGACCAGCGTCGGCCGGCCCTCACCGTACATGAAGTGCTCGGCCATCGCCGCACCGGCATAGGGCGCGATGAACTGCAGCGGCGCCGGGTCGGAGGCCGAGGCGGACACAACGATGGTGTAGTCCATCGCCCCGTGCTCCCGCAGCTTATCGACGACACCGACGACGGTCGACTCCTTCTGGCCGACGGCGACGTAGACGCAGACGACGTCGCCGCCCTTCTGATTGATGATGGCGTCGATCGCGACCGCCGTCTTGCCGGTCTTGCGGTCGCCGATGATCAGCTCGCGCTGGCCCCGCCCGATCGGGATCGTGGCGTCGATGGCCTTGATGCCGGTTTGCAGGGGCTCGTTCACGGGCTGCCGAGCGGCGATGCCGGGCGCCTTGAACTCCAACGGTCGGCGGGCCTCGGCGTCGATGTCGCCCTTGCCGTCCAGCGCCCGGCCGAGCGGGTCGACGACCCGCCCGATCAGGGCTTCGCCGCAGGGAACCGACAGGAGCTGCCCGGTGCGCCGGACCTCGTCGCCCTCCTTGATCGAGAGGTAGTCGCCGAAGATGACGACGCCCACCGAGCTCTCCTCCAGGTTGAAGACCTGCCCGAACTCGCCGTTGGCGAACTCGAGCTGCTCGCCCGCCAGGGCGTTGGAGAGGCCGTAGACGCGAGCGATGCCGTCGCCGAGCTCCAACACCCGGCCGGTCTCGGCCAGGTCCACCTCGGAGCGGTAGTTGCGAATCTCCTCCTCGATGACCGAGGAGATCTCGTCGACCTTGAACTTCATGATGTCGTCACTCCATGCCGCTGAAGACCGCGTCGGGCATGCGGTCCTTCAGTCTCAGATCCATACGGCGCAGCTCACTCGCCACGCTCGCGTCGAGCTTGCGGTCCCCGATGCGGAGCACCATGCCGCCGAGAATCTCCGGGTCCACCGACTCCACGAGCCGGGGCTGCTTGCCACTGCGTTCCGCGGCCACCGACCGGACCCGCTCGCGGAGCTCGTCCGAGAGGGGGACCGCCGTGGTGACGACGACGTCCACCCGGCCACGGAGCCGATCCAGCTCCTCCTCGAAGGCCAGCGCGAGAGCGCGCAGGAGCGCCAGGCGTCCCTTCGCGTTCATCACCTGGAGGGTGTCGACGAGCAGGTCGGAGAGACGGCCGCGGAACATGGCCTCCACCGCCTCGGCTCGGCGCGCCTCCCCGACCAGCGGGCTGGCGAGGAAGGAGGAGATCTCGGGATGGGTCGCCACCTCGGCGGCGAGCCCTGCGAGCTCCGCCCGGACCTCGTCCGAGATCCCGTCTTCCTCGGCCAGGACGAGCAGCGACCGCGCGTAGACGCGCGCCACCGCCAGCTCGCGGTTGTCGACCCGCGTCGCCACCTACTGCAGCTCCTGGTCCGCGAGGCTCTCGAGCGCCTCGGAGATCAGCCTCTGATGATCGGCGGCCGAGATCTCCCGGCGCACGACCCGGGTGGCGATCTCGGTCGCCATCTCCGCCGTCTTGCCGTAGAGCTCCTTGATGGCGGCACTTTTGGCGAGCTCGATCTCCCGCTTGGCGCGCTCGATCATGCGGTCCCCCTCCTGGCGCGCCTCGAGCTCGATGCGGCCCTTGACGACCTCGGCGTCGCGCCTTCCTTCGTCGACGATCTTGGTCGCCTCGGAGCGGGCCTCGTGGAGCTTCTCGGTGTACTCGGCCAACCGCGCTTCGGCCGCGTCGCGGTCCCGCTTGGCGTCGGCGAGCGCATCGCGGATGAACTGCTCGCGCTGCTGCAGGGCGCCCAACAGCGGTCCCCAGGCGAACTTGCCGAGGACGAAGACCACCAGCAAGAAGATGATCAGCGTCCAGAGCGCGTTGCCGACGTCGCCGGCGAAGAGGCTGGGCTCGCCTCCCCCGCCATGCTCCTCGACCGACGCACCCACGCTCGCGGCCAGCAGAAGCATGGCCGCGGCGAATCCGGAGAGCGCCCGGCCTGCCATCGTCATGGAAGCGCCAGAAGGCAGATCACGACCGCGAACAGCGTGGCGCCCTCGATGAGAGCCGCGGTGATCAGCATGGCGGTGGAGATCTGACCGGCCGCCTCGGGCTGGCGGGCGATCGACTCGACGGCGCTGCCGCCGATGCGGCCGATGCCGGCCGCGCCACCCATCACCACCAAGCCCGCGCCGAGCGCACCGCCCAGGGCGCCGGCGCCCTCGGTCGTCAGCAGCGAACCGCCCTCCTGGGCGAACGCCGCCGGGGCGCACAGCAGCACCAAGCCGACGGCGATCATCGCCAGGGCCAGCTTGGTGCGCTTCTTGGACTGAACCTTGTCGCTCATTGTCTCGAACCTCTCGGATCGTTCGTGGGAGACGGGCGGGGCCATCCCCGGTCTCGAATCGCCATCGCAGTCACGCCTCACGGCCCGAGTGCCCCGCGCAGGTCCGGGCATGGCGACTTGTCTGAAGGGACGTCCTCCTAGACGTGCGCCTCCTCGTGGTGGTCGTCGTGATGGAGCAGGATCGACTGACCGATGAAGAGGGTCGTCAGGAAGGTGAAGATGAAGGCCTGCAGGAACGCCACGAAGATCTCGAGCATCGAGATCGCGACGCTCCCCGCGATGACCGGAATCCCGATGGCGAGGCCATTCCAGGGGCCGATCGCGAAAGCGCTGAGGATGAACCCGAGCAGCACCGCCATCAGCGTGTGGCCGGCGACCATGTTGGCGAAGAGACGGACGGCCAGGGCGAAGCCCTTGGCGAAGACGCCGATGATCTCGACCACCAACATCAGCGGCGCCAGGAAGATCGGGCCGGGCACGAAGTGCTTCAGGTAGTCGAGCCCGCCGTAGCGCAGGCCGTTGACCACCATCATCACCAAGGTGGTGACGGCCAGCGTCCCGGTCACCCAGATGTTGGCGGTGGCGGTGCCCCCCAGGTGGATGCCGAGAAGGGCCGACACCGGCGCGATCGGCAGCAGACCCAGCAGGTTCATCGTCAGCACGAAGAAGAAGACCGACCAGATGTACCTGATAAAGCGATCCGTGTGCTCTCCCAGGCTCGGCCGCGCCACCTCCTCGCGGAAGTAGACGCAGATCGCCTCGATGGCGTTCGAGAACCCCCGCGGCACCATCGCCTCGATGTCGTCGACCGCGGCCGGCCTGCGGCGGAAGGTGCGGGGCAGGACCAGCAGCAGCAGAAAGGCCGCCAGCACGATCATGCTGATGTGGTCGGAGAACAGCGTGATCTTCCCCTCCGGGGTCAGCGGAGTGACCTCGATCGGCACCTCGGTGATCGCGTGCTGCACGATGTGGGACAGGGGGTTGGATCCGCCGCTCGCCATAGGCTCTCAGAAGCTCTTGCTGTGTTTCAGGGCGTAGAGGATATCGACGGGGAGCAGGGCCAGGTAGCCGAGGGCCACCCAGATCAGGAACGCCTTGCGGTGCATCTCGCCGGCCAGGACGACGGCCAAGGCGAGCACGACCACCAGGGCCATGCGCAAGGCCATCGACCCGAGCGACACGGCGACCAGCTGCTCCTTGCGCGGGTGGACTCGTGCGAACGTGATCGGCAGACCGGCGAGCGCAGAGGCGACGATGTCGACCGCCAACGCCAGCCACATCGCCTCGACGCCTGAGCTCCCTCCTAGTCTCGAAGTCGGAAGGCGGCCGATGAGCCCCAGCAGGGCGGCCACCCCGACCAGAACGATGGCGAACCGCACATGGAGCCCGACGGCCTGGCGCCATCCGACTCCCCGGCCCACCTCAACTCTCCTTGTCGTGTTCGCCAGCCCCTTCGCCGCGGAGGACGATCAGGCTGGTGCGGACGAGATTATACAGACCGCCGACGATTCCGAGAACCGCCCCGACGAGCAGGCCCGTCCGGGCGTGGCCCAGGTAGCCGCCGATCCACCAGCCGAAGAAGGCGAACCCCCCGACGGCCGCGGCGAGCTCGAAGCCCATGCCGGCCGTACGAGTCCAGGAGGAGGACGAAGAGGAGGGGCGGCGGGTGGGGAGGAGGGGCACGGGGCTTTGGGGTTGAGGCTCGGGGCTCGGGGCGTTGGCCGTGGAGCCCGGGGCGGCGCTCAGTAGCTGGCGCGGATCGCCGTGCCGCCGGAGGATCCGGCGATGTCGACGGTGACGGTCCGCCCCGCCTTGGAGTAGGGGTTGCCGCCGCTCCAGCCGGCACGGGCGGCGCTGGACGCGAGCCAAGCGCGGACCTCGGACGGTGGGTCGGGGCTCAGGAGCTCGACGAAGCCGGGGCCGAAGTCGACGACGGTGGCCGGGCTGTAGACGGGGAAGTCGGGCGGAAAGTCTCCGGGCAGCACCCCGGCCACCGCCTTGCCGGGAGCCCTCGCCTGGACGTCGTTCTCGAGCGAGATCCCGGCGTCGATCGGCTCGGGGACCTCCTCGGTCTCGAGCTTCGGGACCTCGCGCCCGGCCTCGCGGGCGCCGCATCCGAAGGCGAGGGGCAGCAACAAGACGACGAGCGCACGCGCCACGAGGCGCTACGCTAGCATGTCGAC
>Ga0302046_10001829_pt1 | contig 19903 bp, 14 predicted proteins | sample RVTome_11_FD_200261 | JGI IMG/M metagenome (GOLD analysis project Ga0302046, IMG submission 200261) | Soil microbial communities from uranium-contaminated site in the Upper Colorado River Basin, Wyoming, United States - RVT147D111 (version 2) ...
ATCTGAGCGGCAGCCGCGGCCATGACGCCACCTGCGGCAAACATCGCAACCGTCGAGTTCGGGGCGAACTCCTCCCCAAAGAGAAGCCGCACCACATCGGGGCCCACCAGCCATCCCACCGCCGCTCCCAGCAACGCCAGAAGGGTCCCGACCAAGACGACCCCTCGTGAGATACGAGCCAGCTGGTTGAAGTTCCGCGAACTCGACAAACCGAAAAGGTAGGGGAGGATCCGGCCCTGAAGGTTGAGGATCAGAGTCATCGGGGCCCGGTACAGGGTGAAGGTCACGAAGACGATCGACACCAGGGTGGGGTCGGCCCCGAGCAGATGGACGGCAAGAGGTGCGGCCCCGAGCAGTATTTGGGAAGAGGCGGCTCCACCGACATACTCGCCGAGGAATCTCGGAGCGGGGGCGGCCGGAGGGCGATCGTCACCGCTGTCGAAACGCCACCAGCGCAACCCCAAAGCGGCAAAGCCGCCGAGCACCATGGCCCATCCCAAAGACTCGGCGGAGGCGGCCAGCTGGATCGCAATCACCCCGGCTGCGAGGCGAACCACCGTCTCCACGATCAGAAGCCAGCCGACGTCGGCAAATCGGCGTCTCCCCGCCAGGACGCCCTTGCCCACGAACAACAGCGAGTAGCCGACCATCAGCAGCGCGATCTGGAATGCGTACTGGACGCTTCCCTCGAAGGAGTCCTCGAGCGTCCTGAGGATATAGGCGACGCCGAGCACCGATGCGACCACCGTCATCGTGATCACGGGCCTTAGGTCGTTGGGAATGACCTTCCGACCGGCAGCCACCTCCCGTGTCACGTACTGCTCCAACGGGATCAGCAGCACGGTCGCCAGGATGAAGAAGAGAGTCCAAAGAAGCCCAACCGGCGCAAACGCCTCGGTCCCCAGTTCCCTACCCCCGTAGACCTGGAAGAGATAGGCCCCGAACGCACCCAGGAGACCACCGCCGACCATGAAGGTCGTCCCCGGGGCCCGGAACCCGCGGGACTCGGCTTCCACCTCCGGGAGGCTCACCGGGCTCCGTCGCCGGTGAGAACCGTCCAAATGCTCTCCCAGAGGACCTTCAGGTCCATCACAGGAGACATGTTCTTGACGTAATAGAGGTCATAGGTCAGCTTCTCGATGGTGTCGGCCTTGTCATCGGCATAGCCGTAGCTGACTTGTGCCCATCCGGTGACTCCGGGGCGCACCAGATGACGATGGTTGTAAAAGGGTATCTCGTCGGCGAACTGCCGGGCGAACGGGACCTGCTCGGCGCGGGGCCCGACCAGCGACATGTCACCCTTGAGGACGTTCCATAGCTGGGGAATCTCGTCCAGCCGGGAACGACGCAGGAACCCCCCGCCCCGGATGAGCCTGGGATCGGCCGCGGTGGCGAACCTGGGGCCATACTTCTCGGCGTCTTCCGACATGGTCCGGAACTTGTACATGGTGAAGGTCCGCCCCCCGAGACCGGTTCGCTCCTGCCGGAAGATGATCGGCCGGCCCGAAGTGAATCTGATGAGGGTCCCGACGGTTGCGGCCACAATCAGCCACAACGGAAGGGTCAGCGCGGTGACGATCACGTCGAAGACCCTCTTCCCGGGCAGCCACGGCGCCACCTCGAGCAACGGAGAAGAGATCTCCCAGCCCTCGCTGAGATGGACCAGGGGTACCCGGCCGGTGTGATACTCGTATCGCGAGCTGAATGGCCGGATCCGATATCCGGCCATGTCGCAGGATGAGAGATATGCCGCGACCTCGGGTGACAGAACGGATCTCAGGTCGACGGCGATGGTCACGTCCCTCTCCGGCGGCTCGGGCGCGGCCCCGAAATCAGGACTCAACACCGAGACCACCTCGGTGTTCTCCGAAGCCGCGAGATCCTCCGCCAGCTCTTTCTCCCCCGTAATCAGGAGCAGACGCTCGGTCCAGGGGCGGCGGCGGCGAACGATGCGATGGGCGGTGGAGAGGACCAGCCATCCGGCCCCGGTCGAGATCAGGAAAAGACGGGAGAAGTAGATCTCCCGGGCGAAAACGAGGGCGATCGCGGTCAGGGTGCCGGTTCCGATCATGATCATGAGCATGCGGCCATAGGTCGGCCTGGGGACACCCGGGCCTGCCACCCGAGCGGTGGCCACCGACATCAGCAACATCGAACCGGTGATCAGCCCGAGCATGGGGAGGACTTCTGTTCCCCGAACCGAGTTCCACGGAATTGCGACGCCAAATACGACCTGGGAGGCGATCGCCATCGCGACGAAAAGCGCGGCGAGGTCGGTGAGTCCGACGGAAAACAGGAGTCTGCTCCGCATGGCGTCAGATGCTACGGGTTGAGCCGGTTCTAGTCAGTTTCAACCATGGCCTTCGCCAACTCGACCAAGGTCCGCACCCCGTATCCGGAGGCGCCCTTGACCTGTTCGCCGTTGGTCTCGGAGGACATCGCCGGGCCGGCGATATCCATATGCGCCCAATCGCCGTCACCGGCATACCGGGAGAGGAAGAGCCCGGCCGCGATGGTGCCTCCGAACCTCGAGCCTGTCACGTTCTTGATGTCGGCGACGTCTGACTCCAAGTCTTTCATGTAGGGCTGGAACAAAGGAAGCTCCCAGAGATGCTCCCCGGCGCGAGCCGCCGCGGCCAGGATCCTGCCGGTCACGGCCGGATCCGGCCCAAGGACCGCGGCGATCGCCCTGCCCAGAGCCACCGGTGCCGAGCCGGTCAAGGTGGCGACATCGACCAGCAGGTCGGGCTCGAACCTCCTCGCGACGCCCAGACCGTCGGCCAGAATCAACCGTCCCTCGGCGTCGGTATTGAGCACCTCTACCGAAGGCCCGGCGACCGGCCGCAGGATGTCGCCCGGCCGGGTGGCATCGGGACCGACGGCGTTGTCGGTGATCGGGACAACGGTCGTCACCGCGAGAGGGATCTCGAGTCGGGCGATGGCGAAGGTTGCGGCGACGACCGCGGCCGCTCCGGCCATGTCGCTCTTCATGGTCTCCATCGACTTGGCGGGCTTGAGCGACAAACCTCCCGTGTCGAAGATGATTCCTTTGCCCACCAGGCCGAGATGGTGCGTCGCCGGCTCCGGTCGGTACTCGAGTATCACCAGTCTCGGCGGGCGGTTCGATCCGGCGGCGACGCCGAGTAGCCCACCCAGATGCTCCGCGGCGATTCGATCGGACTCCCAGATCTCGACCGACACAACATCCGGGGCCTCCCGCTCGATGATCGACGCGAACGCCTCGGGCGACTTATCGGCCGCCGGTGTATTGACCCAATCCCTTACCTGGTTGGTTGCCGCGGCGGTCGTTCTCACGTATTCGAGCGTGGCGTCGTCCGCCCCAGCTATGTGCACCGATTCGACCGATGGGCTCTCCTGGTCGTCCGTCTTGTAGTCCCGAAAGCGGTACCCGCCGAGAAGAACGCCCTCGGCGACAGCCCTCACCGACTCGGCGACGGGCACCAGGGCGAGGTACACGATCGCCTCCGGAGTCGTCGCCGCCCGGACGGCGGAACCGACGGCCGACCGGATCGACTCGAAGGAGGCTTCCGATCCGAGGCCCACCACGAGAGCGGTGGATCCTTCCCCAAAGGGAATCTTCATGAGCTGGCCGGTCTTGCCTTCGAACCGTGAAGTCGAGAAATAGGCCTCGTCGATCATGGCAACGAGAGCCTCGGATCCCGGCACCGGGACCAGGCCCTCCATCACCCCCACGATCAGCGTCGCGCCATCCAAGGCGAGGTCGTCGGCGGCAGCCTGTATCTCCAATGTCTTCACTCCTTCAACTGGCAAAGGGGCCGATTCCCGCCACCAGCGCCCGCCCCAGGAACACTCCGCCCAGCGCGGTGAGCACTGCAAGATAGGACAATCCCGTGGCGGCCATCACCCCGGAGTACGCCGGATACCGAATGGCGGCGATCACGGCCGTCATCAGCAGCCCCGTGACGAGCATCAGCGCCCAATAGGCAACGACAGCACCGCCGTCAGGAAGCCCGGCGCCCACGACCACGGCCGCATCGAGTACCAGGCCCGCGATTCCGGCAACTGCCAGTGCCCTCAGAGCCGACCTCGGCAGCCGGGGGTCGACCAGATACCAATGCCCGAGCAACATCTCACCGGTCACACCGCCCAAGGCGCACCCTGCCGACAGCGCCGGGAAAGCTCCCCCGACGCGCGCCGCCTCTATCAGGAACAGGATCGCGCCCGCGACCTGGAACATGCCCGAGAACGGCCGATTGCGCGCCCACAACAGGGCAACGATGATGGCGGCCAAGCCGGCCCGAGCCCACCACGCCCCGCCGTCGAGAACACCGGCGAGACCGATGAGAGCCGCCACCGAGGCCGTGACCCAGGTGAACCCGGGGCCGGGGATTTTGGCCATGGCAACGATTCCAGAAACAGCCAGGAGACCGGCACCCCAGGCGAGCAGGATGAACGACAGGTCGGCGATGGTCGTCGCGTCCGAAGGCACAGCGAGGCATCATATGGTGCGGTGAGCGAGAACCTGCCAACGGTGTCGGTGATAGTTCCGGCCAGGGAAGCACAGGCGACCGTCGGGAAGACGATCGACTCCATCCTGGGCCAGAGCTACCCGCGGATTGTGGAGATCATCGTCGCGGCCGCGGACCGGCCCACCGCCGAGACCGCAAGTGGCCACGGCGCCGTCGTGATCCACAACCCGTCCGGTTCGACACCAGCGGGGCTCAATCTCGCCATTGCCGCCGCCAGCGGTGATGTGGTCGTTCGATGCGACGCCCATGCAGAGCTTCCTCCCGAGTACGTCCAAAGAGCCGTGGAGCTCCTACTCACGACCGGCGCCGAGGCCGTGGGGGGAATGCAGGTGCCGGTGGGTTTCGGATACATGGAGAGGTCGATAGCGACCGCCATGTCGGACCCGGTGGGGGCAGGTGACGCCCGGTACCGGATCGGCGGAGAGCCAGGCCCGGTTGAAACCGTGTATCTCGGTGTCTACCGGCGGGACACGCTGATCGACCTGGGAGGCTTCGACGAGGCCTTTGCCAGGTCACAGGACTACGAGCTGAACCACCGGATCATCGACGGTGGCGGCGTGGTGTGGTTCGACCCCCGACTTCGGGTCGCCTATACCCCCCGCGGGTCACTCAAGGATCTGGCGCTCCAGTACTACAGGTATGGGGCAGCCAAACGGCAGCTGTCGGGGGTTCATCCCGGGAGCCTCCGCTGGCGGCAACTCGCAGCACCCACGCTGATCCTGATCCTCATTGCGGCCGTAGTGGCATCGATCTGGGTGCCGTGGGCGGCTCTGGCCTTGCCCTCGTACCTGGCACTCCTGCTCATGGCATCGCTTCGCCATGGCAGCTTGGCGCCAGGCGTCACCGCGTCGTTAGCGGTGATCCATCTGAGTTGGGGTACCGGGTTCCTCCTCGCCGATCGACGGGCCCCTGATGTCAGATGATGGGTGGCCGGCCGAGCCGGGTGAGCCGCCACACTGTCGCCCAGCGAATCGGGTCGCGTTTCGCCTCCGACCCGCGTATTCCCGCCCCGAGCCCACGCCACAGGGCGAAGAAATCGCCACCGGATCGCGCCCGCGCCAGCCCGATGATGAGCCACACCGCGACGTAGATGAAACCGAGGGGAATGGGCAGGTCCCTCCGAGCTAGAAGGACCCGGTTCCGGATCGACAGGTACACGGTGTCAGGGTGGCGCGACCCGGGTTCCGCCGCGGGGTGAAAGACCGTGACCTCTGGCTGATAGAGGATGCCGTATCCGGCGTCGGTGGCGCGCCACGAGAAGTCGGTTTCCTCATGGGAATAGAAGAGCTCAGACCAGAACCCGTCGAGTGCGGTGAGCGTTCGACGGCGGATGGCGCATGCCCCACCCAGAAAGGCGGTGACCGCAGTCGCCCTGTCGATGCCGGAGCCTCCGACCCGCGGAACGTGACGTCTGGCGGTGAAGCCGGATTCGGGATCCTCGATGCGAAAGGAGACGATCCCGAGATCGGGGTCGTCCTCGAATGCCTCGAGCACCGGCGTGATCGGCCCGGAGCCCAACCAGGCATCGTCGTCCAGGAAGAACACCACATCGCCGGATGCGGTCTTCCACCCGAGATTGCGGCCACCGGGCACCCCGAGATTCTCCTCCGAGACGACGAATCGATCCGCCAGGCCGGGATCGGTGGCGCAGCCGTTGCAGACGAGGACGACCTCACCGCCGGGGTCGACACTCCGTATCGAGTCGATGGCGCGAGTCAGGTCATTGGGTCGGTCGCCTCGAGTTATCACCACCCAACTCGCCTTCATCAGGACGAGAAACGCCTCGAGCCCAGGATCACCGTGACCCGAACCACGAACACCAGCACGGAAACGGCGAGCGCAGCGACCATCAAGGTCCGCGTCCCGGCGACACCACCATTCGTGGTGTCTACGACTGCGGCCACCATGGCGGCCAGCGAGAGCTCGACGGCACCGATGAGACGATGTATCGGGAGGACGCGCCCCACTTTGCGCAGCGGTCTCGCCACACGTCCTCCCGGCATCGACGACGGCTCCGCCGGCGGCATGCCGGCCCGAGCCCGGGACGCGGTGACCAGGTCCCCGGCCGATTTGATGAGGAGGATGAACACGGCCGTGGCCAGCCCAACGACCACCCAGAGGAGGTCATCCGCGTCGGCGGCCCGGATTCCCAATCCCACGGCCAGGGACGCCTCGACCACATAGTGGCCGAGCCTGTCGAGGTAAACGCCCTTGACCGAGGTCGTCTCCATCCAGCGCGCGACCTCCCCGTCGGAGCAGTCGAGAAGCAGATACGCCTGGACCAGGATCGCCCCGAGGATCGCGGGGACCAGACCGGGGAGGGCAAAGAACGCGGCCGCCAGGATGCCGACACCGACCATGGCCAATGTGACGGTGTTCGCCGACACCTCGAGCCGAACCAGGGCCCAAGTTGCATAGATGGACCCTCGGCGCATGTACAGGCGACCTGCCCAGTGCTCGTCGCCTGGGCGTCCGATCACCTCGCGCGGCTGGCAGACCACGCGCAATTCCTCAATCGAGGGTCTCGTGGAGCTCATCTATCGCCCTTTTGATCTCGCCCAGATCTAAGTCGAGATACTCGAGAAGTGTGTACCGGTCGGGCCGGGTCCCGGGCGCGTGATGGACCGCATGGGCGAACTCCTCCCTGGTCAACCCGATGTCCTCGGGTAGACGGGGAACGCCATGCAACCGAAAACACTCGTCGATGGCCGCCAGTTGCCCTCCCGACCGGAGGAACTCGACGAACATGGCGCCGACGGCAGCCTGCTCGCCATGGAGGCGATCGCCCGAGTAGAGCTCGTCCATCGCGTGTGAGATCTCGTGATCGGCACCGCTACACGGGCGACTGGTCCCGGCGACGCTCATCGCCATGCCGCTCATGACCAGCGCCCGAGCGAGGATGTCGAGAAACTCGATCGACCCCGAAGACCTCGCAGTATGGAGGACGGCTTCGGCGGACACCCGGGAGAGGGACTCGGCCAGGCCGTCGGTCCTCTCCCCCGTCTCCACGGCCGCCAGTTGCCAGTCTGCAAGGGCGCACACATTCGACACCACGTCTGCGACGCCGGCTCGCCACGATCTCGGATCGTTCCCGGCGAGGGAGAGGTCGATCACCACGGCTTGCGGGGTCACGGCGCCCAGCGAACGTCGGCGACCGTCCACTTCGAGCACCGCGACTGGCGAGGCAATGCCGTCGTGGGCGAGATTCGTCGCGACCGAGACGAACGGGATCCCCGCCAGCGATGCGGCATACTTGCCCACGTCGATGGTCCGCCCTCCGCCAACGGCCACGAGTGACTCCGCGGAACTGGATCCGATCATTTCGGCGACCGACTCCGATTCGGCGATGTCGGCACGCGTCACGGCCATGACATGCGCCGGCGAACCCAGGTTGGCGGCGATCAGCTCCTCGGAGACCACGCCCTGCCCCAACACCACCAGAGAACGACCCGTGTCCAGGCCGAGCCGGTCCATGACCCCGGCGATGGAGCCGAGACCCGACTCTCCGACGACCACCTCGCCCGGAATGGGAAGAGCCCTCATGGCTGAAGCCAGCCGAGGCTCCGGGCCCGTTCCAGGTCTTCGACCGTGTCCACCTCGACCCAATCCACCTCACCGATGGCCCATGCTCTCATCGTTGCCCCGGACGCGACGAACCGACCGTAACCATCCTCATACCAACTAGCCCGACTGGCCACATAGGCCTCCTCGAGACAGCGGATGACGCCGTCCGCCGCCGTGGCCGGGACATACGAAAGCCCGATGAACTCTCCGTCGGAGTCCTCCCGCTCCAGGTGCTTGCCTATGGCCATGACCTCACCTTGGGCGCCGATGGAAACCTTCATCTGCTCGGGCGCCAGATCGGCCCCCCGGTCGATCGCGAGGAGACATTCGGCGGACGCATCGGAAGCCATCTCCTCGACCACCGAGCCCGGCACCACGGTGTCTCCGTTGAGGATCATGGCCCCGCGCCGTAGCCAATCTCGGGCCGCCCACAGTGAGAATGCGTTGTTCCACGACGAGTCGCGGCCGGTTGGGACGAGGCTGACGTCCACCACGGAGGCCTCCCTTTCACCCAGCCAATTCTCGACGACGGAAGAGTTCTCCCCGACCACCACTGCCACCTCGGAGCAACCGGCCCGGGAGAGATTCTCCACGGCCAGGCCCAGCATCGTCAAGGAAGGGCCGATCTCCAGGAGAGTCTTGGGAATCTGGCTGGTCAGGGGATATAGACGTGATCCCGCACCAGCTGCGAGGATGATGCCGACCAAACTTCACTCCAGCCTACGAACCGAGCGGCGCAGAGTAGCCGGGGCGGGGCCCGACCCCGGGTGGTGTCGGTTTCATGGCCACACCGGCTCGTGGAGGCGCCAAGCGGCAGGAGGCCGGGTTTCGCAAGCCGCCCAGTTATCGTCTGTCGAGGTCAGATGAGCACCGATAGTCACAGTCTCCATGGGCTTCACGACCCCACAAAAAACAGGTCTCTCCGTGAGGATCTGAACCGCATCTGGAAACGGAGGGGCTACGTCGTCTACTCCTCGGTCAGCGAGCTGCGAGCCAAGGAGATGGACACCTTCCTCGGCAACCTGTGGCACCTGCTCAACCCCGCCCTCCGCGTGCTCGTGTATTTCGTGGTATTCGGTGTGATCCTGAACACCAGCCGAGGGGTGGACAACTTCCTGTCATTCGTCGCGATCGGTGTCTTCGCCTACTCGTTCATGCGGAGCTCGGTCGTGGGCGGAGCGCGCTCCATCGTTGGGAGCCGGGGTCTGATCCAGTCTTTCGATTTTCCGCGGGCGCTGTTGCCGATCTCACGCACCGGAGCCGAGCTGGCGGCCTTCATTCCGCCCATGATCGTGATGTTCGCAGTCGCCCTCAGCACCGGGGAGACGTTGTCTTTGCGCTGGTTCCTGATCCCGCTCATCCTCGCGATTCAGGTGATGTTCAGCCTGGGCATGGCGTTCTTTGCCGCCCGGCTCACGTTCCACTTCCCCGACTTCAACAACATCCTCGAATTCGTCTTCCGGATGGCGTTCTACTTCTCGGGCGTGCTGTTCCTGGTCGATCGTTATGTGACCGATCCCACGCTCCGGACCATTGCCGATCTCAACCCTCTGCTCGACTATCTGTCCCTATATCGGTGGGCCATCATGGACATGCCGGTCAGTTCACTGCTGGTCGTCTCGGCGATTGCATGGGCGTTCCTGGGCCTGCCCGCCGGTTACCTCTGGTTCCGGAGACGGGAGACCTCTTATGGTGCATGACCTCCTGCCTCTGCCGGATAATGCCCACGAGCCCAGGTCCGACTCGGACCGCACCGTGGTGGCTGTCGAAGACTTGACCGTCGAGTACGCCGTGATGACGGACCGCCAGCATTCCACGGTCCGATCGCGGGTTATCCAAGGCTGGAGAAGCGGGACGATGGAGAAGGTGATAGCCCTGAAATCGGTTTCACTCGACCTCGAGAAGGGCCAGGTCCTCGGTGTCATCGGTTCCAACGGGTCGGGCAAGAGCACATTGGTCAGAGCCATAGCCGGTCTCCATCCTCCGGCGGCGGGCAAGATTCGAGTGGCGGCAAAGCCCACTTTGCTCGGTGTGGGGGCCGTTCTCGAGCCCAAGCTGTCGGGTGCTCGCAACGTGATACTGGGATGCCTCGCCTTGGGCATGACGCTCCAGGAGGCCCGGGATGCGTTCCCCGACATCGTCGCCTTCGCCGGTCTCGCCCATGCCATCGACCGCCCCATGCGCACCTACTCGTCTGGGATGAGAGCCAGGCTCCACTTCGCCATAGCCACGTCGATCGACCCCGAGATACTCCTGATCGACGAGGTCCTCGCCGTGGGCGATCGCGAGTTCAAAAGGCGAAGCCTGAAGCGGCTCGCCAAGCTGAGCGAGAGCGCCGGAGCGGTGATGATGGTCACCCACAGCCTGAAACACGTCACCAAGATCGCCACCCAGGCCCTCTGGCTCCATGACGGGGAAGTGCGCGCCTTCGGCGAACCACGCGATGTCGTGAAGGCCTACAAGAAGTCGGGTTAGCGGTCCAATTCGAATGGGGACGGCTCCGGCAGGATCCACCCCAGGAAGCCTTCCAGCATGGACGCGATCGCGCCCTCGCTGTCCTCGTCTATGGAAGTCTCGTTCACACAGAGAACATCCAAATCGCGGCGCTCCAGCAACTGGTCGAGCTTCTCGCCCGCCCATCGGTCGGCGACATTCACGTATTCGGCGCGAATCTCGCTCTCGGTGCCCGCCTTCGTCGCCAGGGCGGCATGTTGGGAGAGGAACGCCGCAACACTTATGTCGTCGCGATGCCGGAAACGGGAGCGATGCGTCCGGTCGAACTCATCCGGAAACCGATCTTCCAGCTCTTCGACCAGCGACCGAATCTGCGGAAACGGAACGTGCGCCAGCTTCCGGGATGCGACGTATCCGAATGCTTTCTCGAGGAGGGCTCTCCCGTTCTTGGAGGCGGCGTCGATGGGGGCGTCTATCTCGGTCGCAACGCCTCCTGGTATCGGCTCGGAGCCCAGGGTCACCTGCGCCAGACCCTCCCTGGTGAACAGACTCCGAGCCGCAAGAGGCCCCGCGATCAACAGATCGTCGTTGGAGTAGACGTAATAGTCCGCCAGACCGGGGATGTGGTGGAGCCGGGACTCGATCGAGTGTGAGTTGAAGGTGGGCAGAGCATCGGTGTCCATGATCTCGTCATGGCGGACCGTCGTGATGCCCGGATGTTCGACGTTCAGCCAGGACGGGACATGCCCGGCCGTGACGAGATAGATCTGCCTGACAAAATCGGTGTACCAAGAGATCGAGCGAAGTGAGTAGCGAAGCAGGTCCCAAGACCGATATCGGGCCGCATCCGAGGCAAGGGGGTGGAGACCGGGAACCTCGGCCACCTCTCGCTCGTAATCCGACCGCCACTGGGGGTCGGAGCCGTCGACCCAGGTGATGACCAGGTCGATCGGGAATGGCACCATCAATCGGAGGATCTCGTCCTTGAAGGAGGCCAGGGTGGGGTGTCGTGCGCCGTCGACCTCGATCGAGGCCTCAGGCTCGTCGGCGAATAGCTTGCTCAGACCGGGACGACCCCCCCGGACCCGGCGGAACCCTCCCGACTCGAGGGCCCAGAACTCCACGGTGGCACCAAATTCAGGGCCGAAGGTGAGACCGCTGCCGGCGATGGCACCGAACCAGGCAGCCAGCCTCTGGTCGGCACGCCTCATGGGATGAGGCAGGGACTCAGAGTCGAGGCCCGACAGGAAGAATCCGGGCTGGGCCGACGACCTCAACACCTCGATGGCGGCTCCCCGGTTCTCCTCGAAGACCCCAACCGACCGGCGGTGATCCGGAGAGTCGGTGACGAAGTACGGAATGTCCCCAGATCTGAGGAGAGCCGTCACCTGATCGAAAGACTCCTGGGCCAGGCCGAGGGGGGTGCGTCCACGAAGTGGACCCAGATCCGCGGTGTTGATCAGGGAAGCTACCGCCCGTGACCCGCGGTCTCCCCTGTCGACCGCAACCCAGGCCAGGCCCGGGATCCGGCTCAGCGACCGGCGCGCCCTGCTCCAGGCGTAACCCCAGACATGGGAGGGGACCCGGCGATCGCTCCAAACACGCCGCAGAAAGGCGCCGAGCGAAGTCTTGGGCACCGCACCGCGGGTTGTGGGTCTCATCGGTCCAGACCATATAATCGTTGCCGGGGGAACAGGTCGATCCGACCCGACCCCAATACACTGGATCCAGTGATTTCTTCGTCGGCCCTGAGGTGATCGCGACTTGATCAAACGTACGGTTCTGTGGTTCCTCAGGAAGACCAGGACGATCTCGATGGCTCGGATTCTGCATTCCCGCGTCGTCGACTTCATTGCGACGTGGAGGGCGGCTCGCGGTCGGATCATTTTCCTGATCCGAACTCCCCGGCGACACCGCGAGGATCCCGACCTACTCCAGGTCTGGCACAACGACCGTTGGCTCCTGGCTCGGACATCGCCTCTGATCCGGGTGATCGATGTCGCCAACGACAACCTGGCCCTGGTCGCCGAAATGCTCGACCAGGCCGGGATCACCTACTTCCAGGTGGAGATCTCATCGGTGAACCGATACCGGCTGGCGGTTCCGCTCCAGGATCGGAACAAGGTTTGGAAAATCCTCACGTCGACGTCGGATCCGTCGCTGTACGTCTACACCGAGTCGGCGAGAAGACATCGGATACGCCGGGTGGGTCTGATGAGGAGCCGGAACTTTGCTCCTCCCCGCGCGATGATCTGGCGGGTCTATCGTCCCGTGAGCGATCCGGGCGGCAGCTTCGTTTTGGGTGACCTCCAAGGTTGTGAGATCGAGTTCTGGGAGAGCTCAGAGGACGGTAAGCACCTCGTCACCCACAGCTGGAATGCGACGGCGGACCGGGTGCGGCGGGCCGATCTCGGGGATGGTGGTCGGCGAATAGGAGACCGCACCTACCCCACCATCAAGAGCCGAAGCACGCTGCCTCTGTTCGACCGGGTGACATTCCCGGTCGACCTGGTCTACACCTGGGTCGACGGTAGCGATCCGAACTGGATCGCCCGGAAGAACTCGGTGCTGAGCGAGCTCGGGCGGGATCTGCTGAGCGTGGATGCAGACATGACGTCACGGTTCCAGAGTCGGGAGGAGCTTCGGTATTCCCTTCGCTCCGTCGCCTACTTCGCAGAATTCGTCCGGAAGATCTTCATCGTCACCGACCAGCAGGTTCCCGACTGGCTCAACACCGACCACCCACAGATCGAGGTGGTGGACCACGTCGAGATATTCGGCGACACCGGCACGCTCCCCACCTTCAACTCCCATGCGATTGAGGCGAGGCTGCATCACGTCCCCGGGCTTGCCGAGCACTACGTCTATATGAACGACGACTTCTTCTTCGGGCGCCGGGTGCGGGCCGATACCTTCTTCTACGCCAACGGGCTGGCCAAGATGTTCCTCTCGACAGCCAACATGCCGACGGCGGCAGCTTCGAGACAGGCGCTGGGAGTGGACAACGGTGCCCAAAACGGTCGGTCGTTGATGGAGTTGCATTTCGGGGTGACGATGGGACGGAAGTTCAAACACGCCCCCTATCCCCAGCGCCGCAGCGTGCTGCTGCGGATGGACGAAGCATTCGCAGACGCCCTCAAACAGACGGCCTCCCATCAGCTTCGACACCCAGAAGACGTCGCCACAGCATCATCGGTGTCCCATTACTTCGCCTATGTGACGGGTGAGGCCGTACCCGGGAACATCACATCGAGATACGTCGGCCTGGATGATCCATCGTTGGAGGCCCGGTTGGCGAACCTCTACCGCGGCCGCAACTTCGACGCACTGTGCCTCAACGACGCCGAATTGGATCCCGCGGCACTGCGCAAAGCAGATCGCCTCGTGGAACAATTCCTGGAGTCGTACTTCCCGATGCCCTCGGACTACGAACTGTGAGCGGCGTGTGAGCCAAGGACGCGGCCGAGAGCGCTCGTTTCCGAGTCCGACGAGTAAGCCTCGATGGGGAGATCGGGCATGAAGTCGGCGAATAGCCGCCCGTTGTCCGCTCGGTACATGTCGAGGATCTCCTCTCGCTGGGCCTGCGTCAGAAGCTCGGCCTTGGTGTGGGACGACGCCGGGATCAGGTCCTCGAGGAACTCGCGCATCGCCGCCTTCTCCTTCTTCTTCTCGAGAATCGGGTTTACCTCGAGAGCGATCTGCAGGGCACGCTGGCTGTAGCTGGGGTTGGCTTGGGCGACTTCGTCGAGGACCGAGAAGTCGAGATCCTCGATGTGCAGCGGATCGATCAGGTCGGCGACGAACGCCGACGTCCCTGCCCCAATCAGCTCGAATGGTCTGACCCTGACCTCGCCCACCCCGGGTATGGCGGCGAGTCGTCCCACGAGGCCGGTGAAACGGAGGACCGGTGATGCCATGACGTTGTTGAGATACTCGGCAAACGAGAAGCTGGCGCCCCCGTGGATGGCATGCATGTATTGGGATTCGATCAGCCGGTCCTGTCGCCGGACGTAGAGGGTCAGCATCACCGACCTGGGCTCGAGGACTTCGATCAATTGGCTGATCGCCGACTCGGCACGGGGCCGGAGCGGGCGCTCGAAGTCGGGACGCCGGGCATGCACACCGACCATGGCCTCGTTCGAGATCAGCACCGCTCGGGGAGCCGCGCCGGTTCTCTCCTCCACCGCGGAGACCCGCTTCCCGACAGCGCTTCTCACCTCTGCGGCAAAATCCTCGAATTCGGCTCCACCGGAGCGAACGTATGCCGACCAGGCCCGGATGCTCGGCAGTCGCATCATGTCGGATCGGTCCACATAGGCCACGCCCCGCTGGTGAAGCTGGGGCCGAAGACGCACCAGCGACGCCTGGACCGTGGTCGTTCCGGTCTTCTGGAGACCGACGTGGAGCATGAGGTCGTGGACCGACAGGTGATCGGACTCGGCCACGTACACCGTCGCATCGGAGAGTCTCGGGGGTAGCACCGTCGGAGCATGGGTCACCGCGACAGACTCCACCATCTCTTCTGTTGCCGATTCGCTGGAATAGGCGTTGTCGGGAAGATCCGGCATCCATCTTCGGAATGCCGCGCGGTTGTCGTCGGCATAACGCTCGAGAACCGCCCGCGTCGCCGGCCGTGGCCCCGCCCGCACCGCCTCCCCTTCATTGACCGGTATCAGGCTCTGGATGAAATGATGGACGAGCCGGTGGTCCCGTGCCGTCTCGAGATGAGGATTGACCGCCATCGCCATGGCCATGGCCCGCGTGGACCACGGTGACTCGCCTTGAAACCGACTCGACTCCGGAGCCTCGACTCCGTCGATGCCGAGACTCTGGAGAAAGTCGGCGATGAGAGCGCGGTCACCGACCGCCAGGAGCTCGGAAGGTCGGGCGTGGACTTCGTCGACGGAGCGAGTGTCGGTCAGCGATTCCAACAGCCGATTCATCGACAAGGGCAGGCCTTCGGTCTCCGCAGCCTCCGCGACGATGTCCCGGCTGCCGCCCACCCTTACCTGGCTCGACTGGATCTCGTAAAGCAGTCTGTCCTGCCGGAACGTATGGACGAATAGAGAGGCCGTTGCCGGGCGCAAGGCCCGAATGATCGAGTGCACCCGCCGCGAGGCATCAGGTCGGAGAGCCGAGACATCGGCGACGCCGATCGGCTCGGCTCCGAGGAACCTGTCGGAGAAGAGGAGCAGAACCCGGGCCCGCGCCGGCGCCTCGGACTCGACCAGGTCTCTCAGTTCTTCTCCGACCTCCGACGGGTCCGGATCCGAAAGGACGATGTCGAGGATCTCCGGTCCGAGAACGTAGGCGCCGACCGCGGTCAGCTGTCGTTTCACTGCTCGCAACCCAGACGCTATCCGACCCGACAACTCTGCCGTGAGGCCGGCGTGAATCACCAACCGGGTCCCGGTGAGGCGGCGTGTGCTGCGGACCACGCTAGAGGTTCTCGAACTCTGCTTCGTATTCCGCTCGAAGCGCTGCTTTCTGTTCGTCGCTGAGAAGGATCGGCCGAGGCTGATCGACGTTCGAATAGTGCTTTTGGAGGAACTTGCGCATCTTGGAGCGCTCATCACCGGTCCGCAGATGCGGGTTCGCCGCCAGGGCGATGCTCAGGCCTTTTCCCGAGATACTCCGGTTACGGCTCGGCTTGTAATCGATGGTGGCGTCGAATCCCGGCCTCACCCTCTCCATGAATTTCTCGATGAACTCGTTCTGTCCGGCCTTGATCTCGTCGAAGTCGGCGGCGATCAGGTTGTCCTGGCCGAATGCCTTCTCCATGCTGTCCAACGCCGGCCGCCAGGAGAGGGCGGACACATCAAATGAGGAGAACCAGGAATCGAAAGCCTCGTAGCTTCCTTGGTGGACGAGCTGGAGGTAGTAGGACTCGACGAAGGACGACTGGCGCCGTATGTAATAGATGATCCTGGTGTCGAAACCGGAGGTCACCCCGGCCAGGGCCTCGATGCGGAGCTGGGCCTCGGGATACAGGTCGGGTCTGCCAACGATCATGGGCTTGCCGAGCGTGTTCTCGTGCGAGGTGACGATCAGGTTCTCCGGGCTCGCCTCCGCCTCCTTCTCCAGCCGAGCCCGAAACTTTTCCGGCGTCTCCAGCAAGGGGCTCCCCCAGCCGATGTAGCCGTTCATGTCGCCGCGACCGATGTAGGTGATCCCCTGGCGGTTGAGGGTCGTCTCGTTGTCCCGCATGTACTTCTGCAGAAGCGATGTGCCCGTCTTGTGGGCGCCGATATGCAACACGAGTTGGGTCATGGTCGAAACTCCAAAAATCGTGGCTCGTGCGAGTCTGCGACGAGCCGGTGCCAGAATAGCTTGCCCCACCCTCAACCCCGTGTTGAGAGTGGCACAACGACCGCCGACGAAAGCCGATATCCAAACCCCGTGACCCGAATGCGAAACGGCCCTCGTACCACCATTCTCGCCGCCATCCTGGCTCTCTCCGTACCGGTGCCGCCCATCGACCAACCCCCGGACCCAGCGAGCACGGCATGGGCCCCTTCGTTCAATGAGTCCTCGGGCTGCGACCAAGCGAGCGGCACCGTGACGCCGATGACCACGAGCAACGATCCCGGCCGGGCGATACCGTCCGATCATGAGGTGAGAGGCCCCTGGGGCACCTACTTCGGTCGAGACCTGGGTGACGTCTCCAACAGCCTCATCGCTTGGACCGTGCCCATGTCCGGCGGACGCTCGATCCTCGTCAACCGGGCGGCACTCCCCGCCTTTCAACGTGTCGCCTCCAATCTCTCGGCGCATCAGGCCGCGGGCCGCTACTACGCGATTCGCCTGGTCGGGGGTTTTGCCTGGCGGCGAATCGGCGGGAGCAATCGGATGTCCACGCATTCGTTCGGCACAACGATCGACATCAACTGGGATACCAACCCTTACATGAGCGATCACCCCCTGCCGGGGCGGTCGGGCTACACGGACATGCCCTCCTGGTTCGTCAGCGCCTGGACACAGGCCGGCTTCTGCTGGGGAGGCGATTGGCTCGCGGTGAAGGACGCCATGCACTTCAGCTGGAAGGGACCGTCGGCGACTCCCGGCTACGGGACCCTGCCCCGGCCCCACCCGCTCCTGTACGCGAAGGAGAACTTCGTGAGACAGATGTCGAGACGCGACGCCGCTCTCTTCCCCGGCGGGGCCGGAAGCCTGCAGATCGTCGACGCGGGCCGCGATGGCGGACCTGACCTCGTCGCGATTCGCCGTTCGGGTGCCAACAAGGCCTACCTCGACATCCTCCACGGCTTCAACGGCTTCAACGTCTGCAGCCGCGAACGCACCATCGCCACCGACGTCCCCGACGGAGTGCAAAGACTGGGCCTGGACGACGCCGATTCCGACGGTCGCGCCGATCTCATCGGCATCCAGGATCGCGGCGACACCACCGCGGTCTGGGTGGCGACCCATGAGGACCGGTTCCGGTCATGGTCTCGTCATGTGATCGCCTCCGACTTCGCCAGGTCGGACGTGATTCGACTTGCCGACTTCAACCGTGACGGCGTCAACGACCTCTACGTGTTCGACCTGCGGGCCAGGAACATGGTCATACGAGTCTTCGATGGTGCCGATGACTTCGGTTCCGGTCTTCTCCACCGCAAGAGACAGATGCCCTGGAAGGCAAGCGACGCCTTCGTCGGATCCAGAGACGGAGATGGCATCCCCGACGTCGTCGTCATCGGGCCTGATGGAGCCGACCGGATCATGATCCGAACCGGCAAGCACCGATACGGACGGGCGAAGGTCATGGAGACCGCCGCCGCCACCGGGGGTGTCCTCAACGGTCTTGGGGACTGGGACGGCGACGGCCGCGACGACCTGTTTCGAGTCTCGGCGAGCGGTCTGGTGCGGGTGTTTGCCGGAAGCAGCAACAGCGACCGGTATCTGTTCTGGATCAGACCGGCGGGCCAGACCTGCAGGCCAACCACCTACCCGGCACGGGAGTGGGACCTCGACGGCGACCATGACGGGGAGGCAGTGGTCGGCGCCCCCGAAGAAGCCATCGCGGGCGTCGAGGCGGCGGGACATACGGGAATCGCGTACGGGGGGCCCAGCGGCTTCTCCGGGAAGGTGAAAGGCCTCGATGTCAATGATTTCGAGGACACGGAGGCAGCGGAGGGGGACCTTTTCGGATCGGCCGTTGCCTCCGGAGACTTCGACTCCAACGGCTATGCCGACCTGATCATCGGAGTACCCGGTCGCGACACCGCAGGGAGGGAAAAGGCAGGGGCCGTCGCCATCTACCACAGCGGCCCCGGAGGAACCAAGCCGGAGAAGCTGGTCGACGCCTCATCTCCCGGGGTGCCGGGATCACCGGGCGCTCGCGCCCGGTTCGGAGCAGCTCTCGCCGTCGGTGACTTCGACGGCGACGGCTACGACGACGCCGCAATCGGCAGCCCGCGACGAGACGTGGCGGGCAACATCCAATCTGCCGGCGCGATAACCATCCTCTATGGTGCGCCACAACTCGGACTCGGCGGCTATCGGAGCGGGTACCTCACCCAGAACAGCCCGGGCATCGACGGTGCGACATCCCCCGGAGACCGTTTCGGATCGGCTCTCGCTGCCGGAGACTTCGACGGTGACGGCTTTGCCGACCTGGCCGTCGGATCTCCACGCGAGGACTCCGGCGCCAAGGGAGACACCGGGATCGTCCACATCCTCTACGGCGGGCCTCAAGGCCTGACCGGTACTGGCTCGGTGTTGATCAGCGCCTCGTCTCACAGTGGCCGCACCAAGCATGTCGATGATCGCTTCGGCGAGGCGTTGGCCGCAGGTGACGTCAACGGAGACGGGAAGGACGACCTGGTCGTCGGTGTTCCGGGAAGGAACGGGTATGGGGCCGTCTGGGTGTTTCGGGGGAAGGGCAGCGGCTTCCGGAAGAGCCTGGTGCTGAATCGTGGCATTCTCGGAGCCGGGAAGGGGAGGAGCGGTGACGGTTTCGGTCGGGCCGTGGCGGTCCTCGACATGGATGACGACGGCTTCGCCGAGATCGCCATCGGCGCACCCGGCGAGACCGCGGACGGCCAGCAGAACGCAGGAAGCACATATCTCGTCGACGGTGAGACGGCGTTCGACTCGAGCCGTCTTCTCTGGCGGCTGGTCCAAGGCGGTGGGCTTTCGGGGTCGGCCCGGCCCAATGACGAGCTCGGCCACATGCTCGAGGCGGTGGACATCGACGGCGATCACAGATACGAACTGATCATCGGGGCTCCGGGGGAGAGCATCGCCGGTAACGTCGACGCCGGGGCGATTCACCTGGTTGGGCGTTCCGGCGGTTCGTTGTACGAGGTGGCCGGCTCGGCGCGTCACCAGGGCAACGGCTTCCCCCAGAACGCCGAGCCCGGAGACCGGTT
>Ga0302046_10001830_pt1 | contig 19896 bp, 23 predicted proteins | sample RVTome_11_FD_200261 | JGI IMG/M metagenome (GOLD analysis project Ga0302046, IMG submission 200261) | Soil microbial communities from uranium-contaminated site in the Upper Colorado River Basin, Wyoming, United States - RVT147D111 (version 2) ...
TTGGGCTGGATCAAAAATTGATCCAGCCCAAATGCGTGAATCCGATCTAACTATTTGATAATAGAGCAGATTCACGTGATCAGGTCGAATCAAGAAGTGATTCGACCTGATCACGACCTGCTCTAGGTTTGCCCACAAGCGAACGGCGGCCCGTCTTTCGACGGGCCGCCGTGTTTGGGCGTATGTGATGCGCGTTGCGGCCTAGTAGTGGCGGCGGGCGCAGTGACGGTAGTACTTGAAGCGGGCCCAGTCCCAGCCGAGCACGAAGCCCTTGTAGTAGAGCCGCTTGCAGTAGTGGAAGTAGTTGTTGCGGTAGCCGTAGTGGCGGTAGCCGTAGCGGAAGCGGTAGCCGACCTCCTGGGTGCTGACGCCGGTCTTGACGGACATGTCGAGCGAGGCGGCGGGGGCGGCAGGGGCGGCCGAGGCCGCGCCGATGGCGCCGAGGGAAACGGTGGCGGCGGCGGCGATGGCGATCAGGGTCTTCTTCATGGGGTCGGTCCTTTCGGTCTGATGGGTGAGGGGGCGATGTGCGTCCCCCGTTGTTGACCCCAATGTGCCGAAGACCCGCCGCTCCCGCAGTGACGGCCGTCACCGCGGGTAAAAAAACTCAAATCGCTTGTTGAGTGCCCACGAAACCTGCCGCTTCAGCCGGCCCGGTCGATATTCGCAGAATGCTGAGATCGCTATATTTTCGGGATTAAATAAAATTTGAAAACACTCACTAATTTTGTCGAATCTCCCAAATAAGAATAAAATAATTCAACGATGCAGGTGTATTAATTTGCTTTCCAGCCCATAAATACCATTTGATAAACTACGAATAATATTTAACAGCCTTTTACGAGGGAAAACCATGATGGCTGAAAATCAGCCCCCGCCGAATTCGACCGAACCCAAGCAGGACGCCGCCAAGTCGGCACCGCCCAAGGCGGAGCAGGAGCAGCGCCCCAAGGTCGACGCGAAGACCGCGGCCAAGAACCGGAGCTCGTTCTTCAAGAAATCCTAGAGCAGGTCGTGATCAGGTCGAATCACTTCTTGATTCGACCTAATCACGTGAATCTGCTCTATCATCAAATAGTTAGATCGGATTCACGCATTTGGGCCGGATCGATTTTCGATCCGGCCCAAATGCGATCCGATCTAGAGCAGGTCGTGATTGGGTCGAATCACGTCTCGATGCGACCCGGGCAAGAACGAATTCCGGAGTATTGGACTCTGCCGCTCGATCGATTCCCTCCCCCGGCGGGGGAGGGAATGCTGCGTCAATCCGATCGGAGGCCGCTCGAGCCGTCGGCGCCCCGAGGCGCGCGGCCGTGGACGGCACGGGTCTGGGGCGGCCAGGTCCCTGTTGGCGTATCAGAAATCCGCCGCCGCCAAGACGTATGCAGCCTGGCCGGATCGTGAATAGGCCTTGCGGGCCGTTTCTTGGATCCGGTCGCGCGCCGCATCGAAGGTCTTCAGATATCCGGTCTCCATATCCAGCGTCTGCGGATCGAGCTCGCAGAGCGCGCCCGCCTCCACGAAGAAGGAAATCTCCTTGGCGCGGTCATGGCCCCAGAACTGGATGCGGTTTTTCTTCGCATCGTAGCTTCGGCTCAGGTTCGGGAATTCAAGTGACATGGCTGGCTTTCCTGACGGTCTCCGCCTGGCGGCGGTTCGCTCGGCACGACAGTGTCCCGCCGATGGCGACGGCCCGGCGTCTCGTCGAACCAGGCCGCTATCGGCGCCGGCCGGCGGAGGATTGAGGCTGGGCGTACCCGCCCGTCCGCCATGCCTTCGAGCTCTTGCAGCGCCCGCAGATCCGCTCGCCGGACCAATTGCTCGAGAACTCCGCCTGGCAGCGCAGGCACTGCCGGACCTTGGCGAGGTCCGACGCCGGATGATCGCCTGGCTCGACGGACGTCCGGCGCTCGGTCATGAGTGCTCGCTCCCGCGGTCGCTGAGCCGCTGCATATCCTCCAGCGTAAGCGCGATCAGCTGCTTTCGGCGCGGATGCTGCCCGTCCGCCGTGGCGGCGTAGAGCTGGATCAGGTATTGCACCTTTGCCACGGCCTCCGGCCAGGTCTCCGCAGGCGCGGCCAGCAGCAGCCTCTCCAGCTCCTCCTGGCGCAGGCGCAGGGCCTCCTGGTCGGCCTGAAACTCATGGATGCGCTCGCGGCGGATCTCGGTCGCCTTCTGCGCGGCCATGCCGCGGTGCTTGTCGAGGTCGACGGGCTTGTCGTTCATGGGTTTGTCGTACATGGGCTTGTCGTTCATCGACTCCTCGCTCCCGTATGCCAGGCGCGCTCCCCGTGCTCGTCCGCGCGCCGCATTACGATGTGCGCTGCGCCTGGTCCGTCATTGCGGCACGCATCGGTCATTCCGCCTCTGATGGGGCCTGTCGCATTCCCAGTCGTTCCCCGAGTGGCCGAGATGCGCATTCGCCGGAACCTTCACCGCGATGCAGGCTTTGTCGTTGAGGACGCGAAACCCGCGCGCGCACACCCACCCGGACCCAAATGAATCGGCCGCCAGGTAAGCGTTCGCCGGCACCGCGATCGCGACACAGGTCCCGTCGATCTCGCGGTAGCCGCGGTCGCACTTCCAGCCCTGACCATACGGCGTGTTCGTCGAATACGCATGCGCCGGCACCTTGAAGGCCAGGCACGCCCCACGGACATCCCGATAGCCCCGATCGCATACCCAGCCGGTACCGTATGACTCGTTGGACAAATAGCCGTTCGCGGGCAGCTTGATGGCCACGCAGCTTTCCTCGACCCGTCGGAAGCCGCGCTGGCATAGCCAGGTGTCGCCGTCGGAGTTCAGGTATGCGTGCTGGGGTATCTTGATGGCGACGCAGCGCCCGGCGGCCTGCCGATACCCGCGGCCGCATTCCCAACCCTGCCCGTAGGCCGCGGTTGTCGCGAAGGCGTATTTGGGTACGTTGATGGCCGCGCAGGCCCCTCTGGCTTTGCGGTAGCCTGGATTGCATTCCCATCCCTTGTCGTAGCTATTGGCGTGGGCGTTCTTGGGAATATTGGTTGCAACGTCCTCGGCGAAGCCGACGCCCGGCGCGATCGCCAGAAGCGCCAGGACCAGGAGGGTGCCGATGGAAATGCCGCGTGGAATTGGCAAACCGCTCATTTGTCATACCTCTTATGGCCTCTTATGGCCTCGTATGGACGCCGGTCTCTGCGTCGTGTTCGCGGCCGGCGGGATTGAGAATTCGCCGGCGTTTCGATCCCGGCGTCGCCACGGGCTTGCGCCGCGAGCCGGCGGTGCGACGGCGATCGGTCATGCCCGCGGAACCATCGGCGCTTCGTCCGCGCCACGCGGCATGGATTGGCGGTCGGCGTCGGCTTGGCGCATTTCGGTGGCCGACAGCCGATTTTCCGCGCCCAATCCGGCCGACATCTGCGCCCGCGCCGTGGCGATCGCGAGCCAGGCCGCGTCATGCGACAGCCCGTCGCTGCGCAAGACCTGTTGAACGATGGGATCGGCCATCATCTCGTCGAGATCCGGCTCGAGCCCGGCGCGCGCCGGAGACGTCGCGGTCCGTTCCCCGCCCTGCGGACCCGCGTCCGCAGGAACGCCGGCCTCCGGATCCGCCGATGGCGCCGTTTCGGCTCGATCGCGCATCAAGGCCGCGTCCAGGTCGTTCGGATTGATGCTCAACATCTGCGCGCGACCCGGATGGTCGGGACTGGCGTGCAGATGGATCAGGCTCAGGACGCGCCGGTATGCCGGAAACGATATGCCTTCCAGCAGTTCCTCGTCGGTTTCCACGCGGTATTCTCCCGCCGGCTGAACCTCGTCGAAGTCGCCAAGCACGAAAGGCCTCGCGAACGTCACGGTGTTTGTCGTCGTGCGTATCGTCATTGGCCGCTGCCTCGACATCCGGTTGCCGGAGCGCACCGGAGGAGGCGCCAGCCCCCTCCGCGCCGCATGGTTGCTATGCCTTGCGCGCCGGCGCTGCGGCGTCCGGCTTCTTGTCGGGCTGGGCCGCCGGCTGGTTGGTGGCGGGGGCTGCCTTGGATTTGTCGACGGAGCCGTCCTTGCTCGGGTTGCTTTCTGACGCGCTGGCTTTCTTGTCGAACATTTGATTACCTCTCGGATCCACGGCAATGATTTACCGTTAGTAAATACATGGTGTTTTATAAATGAAGCGCAAGATATTATTTTAATGTCGGTTAGAATGACTTATTTCAAATAAGACTTCTTGAAGCACAGTCTATAATTATTTTTCGTCTTATTTCAACACATTACTATTTTTATTTCCAGAACAGCCCAAGGATTGACGCCGAACTGTGCTCGCACGCCAGGCCGCGAAGACGATCGGAGCCGGCGCGGGGGCGGTTCCGGGCGTCTGCAAACCGATTCTATTCTATGCGGGTGCTGGCGGCGGACGATGGCCGGTCTGTCGACAGCGGCGCGGCGCGGCCGGCCGACTTGAACGGCACCATGCGCCCGCGCACCTCGTCCCAGAGCGCGTAGCGCCACTGCACGAGCCCGCTCCGGAGCGTCAACGTGGGCCCCGTCCGCAACGCCGGGTGCGCCTCGTGGCACGCCTGCAGCCGGTAGTTGGGGATGCGCGGGTCGAGATGGTGGATGTGGTGGAAGCCGATGTTGCCGGTGAACCACTGCAGGATCCGCGGCAGGCGGAGATAGGACGAGCCCATGAGCGCGGCGTCGGTGAAGCGCCATTGGCCGCGCGGCGCCCAGTGCGTGCGCTCGAAGCGGTGCTGCACCGAGAACAGCCAGACCCCGACGATCGAGGCCGGCACCATCACCGAGAGCTGCACCGCGGCGACCTGGCCGAAGCCGACCAAGAGGCCGAGCCCGAGGATCGCGGCCAGCAGGGCCGCGTCGGTCGCGTAGACGCCGCGCCGCTCGCGCCGCCAGCTCTTCGGCGTGTCGAACGGCACGCGGTACAGCAGGATGAAGACCAGCGGCGGCAGCAGCACGTTGGCGACCAGCGGATGGCGCGTGAGGCGATACAGGCGCCGCCGCCAGGGACCGAGCGCGTTGTACTCGGCCACCGTCAGGCAGGACGAGTAGATGTCGGCGCCGCTCTGGCGCCGCTCGAGGTCGTTCCACACCCCGTGATGGTTGGCGTGCTGCCGGCGCCAGGAGCCGTAGGGCGTGAGCGTGAGCACGCCGCACAGCGCGCCGAGCACGTGGTTGGCGCGCCGCGACCTGAAGAACGAGCCGTGGCCGCAATCGTGCTGGATGATGAAGGTGCGTACGAGGAAGCCGGCGGCGAGGGGTGCCAGCAGGAGGGCGATCCAGTAGTCGTATCCCGCGGCCACGTACATGGCCGCGCACACGGCGAGAAAGCCCCCGAGCGAGGTGATCGCCTGGATCAGGCTGCGGGGCAGGCTCGGCGTCTGGTAAGGTTGGACGCGGCGCCTGAGCTCGCCCGGCTCGCCCGGCCCGCCGGGCTCGCCGATCGCTTGCGGGGACGGCGCGGCTGTTGATGCGGCGGGTGTTCTATCGGACAAGGGGACCACCTTCGTTGCGCCGGGGACGGGGGTGGGGCGGGCGGGCGTCCGCGAACGGACCGCCGCGCCGCGGGGCGTTGAAAAGTTATCTGGCCATAATGAAATTGGTCCGCGCGCCATGGGCCAATTTCGCTACGGTCTCAACGAGGGCCGGCCTGCTCAATGTCCGCGCGCCTCCGATAACGGCTTGGCCTTCTTCTTGGCGGGGCGCTTGCCGGCGGCCGCCTTGGCGACGGCTTGCGCTTCGATGGTTTCGGCCGCGGCCTGCTCGTCGGCCGCCTCCTTGGCGAGCCGCAGCGCCCGCAGCTTGGCCACGCGCTTGGCCGAGTCCTGCCGGGTCTTCTCACGCTCGCTCATCTCGTGCGTGACCTTCTGCTGGGATGCCGTGAACTGCGATGAGGCCCAGGTTTTCGCTGATTTCCGCATGTCCAGACTCCTTTACGTCCGTTCAAGATGGCGCGCATGCCGACCGGCCCGTCCGGCAGAGCAGGCAATTCCGTCCGCCGGCGGGAGATCCCGCGCGGGCGGTCGTGGCGGACCGTAACGGCGATCGCGTCCGGCGGCGGCCCCCGAGGCTGGTTCGGAAGCGCTGCCGTGCGCGGTTATTCGACGATCGACAGGTTCTCGGCGGCGGTCTTGCCGTTCTGTCCGGGCTGAAGCTCGTAGGAGACCTTCTGCCCCTCGTTGAGCGTGCTCAACCCGGCGCGCTCGACGGCGGAAATGTGGACGAATGCGTCCTTGGAGCCGTCCTCGGGCTCGATGAAACCAAAACCCTTGACCGGGTTGAACCACTTCACGGTACCAGTTGGCATAGCCAATCCTCCCACGGAAATCGCGAACTCGCGCGGCACATGCTGTGACGGTGCGGTCGCCTTGACGCTCACATTGTCAGGGGGACAACTACGCTAATCGGCGTACCGGTTATCTTAGGTATCACCAATCAAATGCGAAACGTGCCTTGTAGATGTGGCGCTTGTCCCGGGATAATTCAATGATCCCAGGGCCGCCGCCGCGAAAAAGCGGGCGGCGGCCGCCGCCGGTCCGTGACCCGCACAGGAGACCCCAATGGCCGACGCCCCGGACGTCAAACCCGTAGACATCGCCTCCGCGCTCGACGGCCTGCCGGTCCTCGACGGCCGCACCCCGGAGACCAGCGCGGCCGAGGCCGACGCGGCCTTCGCCACGCTGGCGCGGTTCCGCGACGGCGGCATCTTCGCCGGCAGCTTCTCCGGCGAAAGCCCCTGGGAGCGTCACCCCAAGGGCGACGAGCTGGTGCATATCCTCAAGGGCGCCGCCACGCTCACCGTCCTGATGGACGACGGCCCGCGCGTCCTGGAGATGCGCGCCGGCATGCTGACCGTGGTCCCGCGCGGCCGCTGGCACCGCTTCCAGGCGCCCGACGGCGTGACCGTGCTCACCGCCACGCCGCAGCCGACCGAGCATTCGCCCGCCCCCGACCATCCGGCGCCGCCCGGAAGCGCTGAGCGCGCGGGCGCGCCCGATGCCGCGCTCGGCGGCGCGGCGCGGCGCGGCGACGCCGCCCGGAAGCGCTGAGCGCGCCGCCCGGCCCGGCTCGAAGGGATGTTCGCCGGGCCGGCGAGGCCGGATCCTTGGGCCTCCCGGACGGGCCGCGGGCTTTGCTCGCCCTGGTTGGCCGGGTGCGAGGACAGCCGGCTCCGTCGCGCCGACCGGCCCCTCGCGCGCAACCCCCCTTGTCGACCTCGGCTGGTTCGCGGTCTCTGGCGCAATGGCATCCGCCATGCCGTTTTCTGAATATTCAAGATTCCGAAACCTATTTGCTTCTCTTCTCGATCCAGGCAACGGTCGCCAACCGGACTCCCGCCCCGGTGCGTCCGGCCGTCGACGCGCCGCCATACCGGCGATGCGCGGCGCTTGACCGCAACCTCGCCGATCGCGGGTGTCCCGCATGACGAAGATCGACGACAGCAGGCTGATCGAGCAGGCCCGCGCCTATTGGGAGCGCTGCCGGGGCGCGCGGGCGATGCCGGCGCGCGCCGATATCGAGCCGGGCGCGATGGTCGCTTTCCTGACCAACGTGGTCCTGATCGACGTGCTGCGCGATCCCCTCGACTTCCGCTACCGGCTGATCGGCACCGAGGTCGAGAACCACTCCGCCGAGCGCCACACGGGACGGCGGATCAGCGAGATCCCGGGCCGCGCGCCGCCCAGTTCGGTCTGGGACAACTTGGCGGCCGTGGCCGAGCGCGGCAAGCCGTCGGACCGCAGCGTGCCTTACGTCGGCCCGCTCAAGGACTTCGTGCGGACGCGCCAGGTCACCCTGCCGCTCTCCGCCGACGGCGCCACGGTCGACAAGCTCTTGATCGTGATCGAGTACCTGCGCGCGTCCGCCGCGGCTACTCCATGAACCAGCCGTGCGAGACCACCAGCGACTGGCCGGTCAGCGCGTTCGACGCGAAGGCGGCGAAGAGCAGCGCCACCTCGGCGACGTCCGCCACGGTGGTGAACTCGCCGTCGACCGTCTCGCCGAGCATGACCGTCTTGACCACCGCCTCCTCGGAGATGCCGAGCTCGGCCGCCTGTTCGGGGATCTGCTTGTCGACCAGCGGCGTCCGCACGAAGCCGGGGCAGATCACGTTGGCGCGCACGCCGTGCTCGCCGCCTTCCTTGGCGATGACGCGGGCGAGACCCAAGAGCCCGTGCTTGGCGGTCACATAGGCGGCCTTCAGCGGCGAGGCGGCCTTTGAGTGCACCGAGCCCATGAAGACGATCGACCCCGCGCCCTTGGCATACATATGCGGCAGGCAGGCCTTGGAGGTGAGGAAGGCCCCGTCGAGGTGGATCGCCAGCATCTTCCGCCAGTCGGCGAAGGCGAAATTCTCGAGCTTCTGCACGATCTGGATGCCGGCGTTGGAGACCAGCACGTCGACCCCGCCCCAGCGCTCGACGACCCGCGCCACGCCGGCATCGACCTGGTCCTCGTCGGTCACGTCCATCGCCAGGCCCATCGCCTCGCCGGGCCCGGCCTTGGTGAGCGCCGCCGCGGTTTCCTCGGCGTCGGCGAGCGCCAGGTCGGCGATCGCGACCCTGGCGCCCTCCCCGACATAGCGCCGCGCGATGCCCTCGCCGATGCCGCGCGCGGCGCCGGTGACGATGCAGACCTTGTCCTTCAGTTTCATGGGCTTGGCTCCTGGATTGGCGGGCGGCATCGCGGGCGGCGCCGCGATGGCGGCCTCGCGGGATCATCGGTTGGTGCACAATTCGATCAAGTTGAGCCGTCGTTTCGACCGAGGGAGCGCGAGCGACCGAGCGGAGAAATCTGGCCGGATGCCGCGCATGGCTTCACCCTGGATTTCTCCGCTCGCTAGCGCTCGGTCGAAATGACGATTCATATTGTTCGGATAGAAGTTTGGCGGGGGTCTCAGACCGCTCCCGCTTTCGTCAGGTCGAAGACGGTGACGCCCTCGGTCGGTTTGGCCCTGCTCTTCCAGGCTTCATGGCCGAGCGTGCGGCGCACGTCGTTCCGGCCGGCCTGCCAGTGCTCCTCCACCGAGAGCCGCGAGAACTCGTAGTCCTTGGTCTGCGACTGGAAGTCGGCGGCGCGGTGGATCAGGTGGACGATGGTGATCGCCGCATCGCAGCCGCAGCCTTCCAGGAAGCGCGCGTCGGGGTCGTCCTTGAGCGCGTCGGGCAGCTTGCGGCAGAGCCGCCGCGCCGCCCGGCGCATGGTCTGCAGCTCGCGGAAGGTATCGGTGTTCATCCGGGTCCGGCTGGAGTAGCGGATCTCCTTCTCGCGCTCCGCCACGTCGGCCAGGGTCTGCGGCAGCTGGCCCCGCGCGCTGAACAGGTCGACCTGGAAGACGCACATGTCCTCGCGCGGCCCGCCCTCGTCGAGCACGTAGTGGAGCGGCGTGTTGGAGACCAGGCCGCCGTCCCAATAGGCCGCGCCGTCGATGACGACGGCCGCAAAGCCCGGCGGCAGCGCGCCGCTGGCCATGACGTGCTCGGGGCCGAGTTCGCCGTCGGCCGTGTCGAAATAGGCGAAGTTGCCGGTCGTCACGTTCACCGCGCCGACGCTGAGCCGCATCGCGCCGCCGTTGAGCTCCTCGAAGTCGACCAGCGCCTCCAGGGTCGCCCGCAGCGGCGCCGTGTCGTAGAGGCTGGTCGCCTCCCGCGATCCGGCCGGCATCAGGACGGCCGGCGGAAGGCGCGGCGCGAAGAAGCCGGGAACCCCCGCGGCCGACACCATGAAGGCGCTGGCCTCGTTGAAGACCGCGCGGGCGTTGGCGCCGGGGAAGACCGGGCTGCCCAGGAGCCGCGAGGAGACCTGCTCCCAGAATTCGCGCAGCCGCGCCACGCGCCGCTCGGCGGGGTTGCCGGCGATGATCGCTGCGTTGACCGCGCCGATCGAGATGCCGGCCACCCAGTCGGGCCGGTAGCCGAACTCGTCGAGCGCCTCGTAGGCGCCGGCCTGATAGGCGCCGAGCGCGCCGCCGCCCTGCAGGACGAGGACGGTCTTCTCATCGTTGTTCTGCATCGCTGTCACATGCCCGCCGGACGGCGGGCCGCTCCGGTTGCCGGTTGCCGGCGTGGTGCGGGCCGGCGGATGGGGATGGCCATGTCGCGCGCGCGACGGACGCCGCGCGCCATCCACTATCACTTAGGCAGCCGGGTTCGCACCTGCAGCATTTTTTCGACGGCGCTTAATAGGGGACACATGTTTAATAGAGGACACGATACTTAATTCACTGAAAAAGGGGACACAATACTTAATTGACCCCCGCGCCCGCCCCGTCTAGCCTCGTCCCATGGCCAGGATCGCCCGCATCGTCGCCCCCGGGGCGCCGCACCACGTCACCCAGCGCGGCAACCGCCGCCAGCCGACCTTCTTCTCCGACGCCGACTACCGCGCCTACCGCGCCCTCATGGCCGAGGCGTGCGAGGCCTGCGGCGTGGCGGTCTGGGCCTACTGCCTGATGCCCAACCACGTCCACCTGATCGCCATGCCCGAGGCCGCCGAGGGCCTGGCGCGGGCGATCGGCGAGGCGCACCGGCGCTACACCCGGCGGATCAACGCGCGCGAGGGCTGGACGGGGTTCCTCTGGCAGGGCCGCTTCGCCTCCTGCCCGCTCGACGGGCCGCACCTCATCGCCGCCGCGCGCTACGTCGAGCAGAACCCGGTGCGCGCCGGCCTGGCGCGCCGGGCCGAGGACTGGCCGTGGTCGAGCGCTCGGGCGCATCTCGAGCGCCGCGACGACGCGCTGGCGCGGGCCGGCCCGCTGCTCGAGCTGGTGCCCGACTGGGCGGCCTACCTCGCCGCACCCACGCCCGGCGAGACGCTCGACGCCCTGCGCCGCCACCAGCGCACCGGCCGGCCGCTCGGCGGCGAGGCCTTCGTCGCCGGGCTCGAGCGCACGCTGGGCCGCACGCTGCGCCCCGCCAAGCGCGGCCGCAAGCCGGGGGCGAAAGGCACGGCGGTCGCTAAAAAGTAACGTATCCCCTTTTTCCCTTAAAAGTAACGTGTCCCCTTTTTGCACTTTTTGTGTGTCCCCTTTTTGCACTTTTTGTGTCGTCCTTTTTGGCATGTCACATAGCCCTCCTCATCGTCGAAGAACTCGATCATTCGTCCTTCCCCGTCCGGCAATCAATATCTCCAACGTGTCGAGAAACGCTGGATCATATGCCTCCTCGACGTGACGTTGGTTCCAAAGCCCCGAGCCGCGCACAAGCGGACGGTCGGACGCATGACCCAACCAACTGGGTGACGGTGGGTCGAGAGGCGCTCGTCCGTGATTGCTGAGCAAGGCGATGGCATTGCGTTCGATAGCGCCGCGGAGACTGCCTGGACCTGGTTCGTCGCCGATATTTAGCCACAGGAACGTCATAGTCCCGAGGCGGCGCGACACGGCCCGCTCGACAGGCTCCTCGGTGGCGGCCAGTTCCCCCCGATCCATGTCAAGCGCGACAGATGCCCTCCCGGCGTCTCCTTTGACGCCCCATGACTTGCAGGACGCCAGTTCTCCCTGTGCCAGCAGGGCCTGCCCAACGAGCAGGCGAAAGATCGACCCGCGATGGTTGCCACCACCGGATACTTTGCCGCGATGCTGTCCAAGACGCTGGCGAAGGGTTGACCGCGATCCCGCGCCCAGCGCATGGGTCCCCACCCTGACGACACGTGGACCTTCTCCGCTTTCGCGGCGCGCCTCATCAGGTTCAAAGAATAGGTAGACGCCTCGCTCGGGCCAGTCTCGGTAATCGCTCAGGTTGGCGAGTGTTCGTGCTCCGCCGAGGACTTGCTCAAGGTGGTACAGCAGGTCGTAGAAGCGCACCAAGTCGTCGATGCGGCTCATTTGTGCTCAGACAACCAGGCTAACTGCTCGCCGCGCCTGAGGTGCGCCATAGGCACGTCGACCTCAATGCCCTGCCGCAAGAGCGGTTCAATCAGGAATTCGCGGTAGCGGTAGCCAGCAAACATCACGACGCGCCGCCGACGGGCTATTTCCGGAACGAGCTTGTTGAGCACCTTGGTTGCCCATGCTCGTCGTTCCGCCGCGCCAACTGTGTTGAGAGTGTAGTCATAGGGCGCAATCTCGGCGTCCGGGCGGACCAGACCATAAATCGAGGAGAGGATGAACCATCGCGCGCCGCTCGCCTCCACGATGTCCCGTGCCATTCGGAACCAGGCCGACGTGTACATCTCGCGCGCCGGGGCAGCACTTGGCTGCTTGCTCTTAACGCAGGACACAAGTACTAACGCGTCGCCGAGATCGAGTTCGCTCCTTGACCGCACGCGTGAATGCGCCGGGACGCGCTGGGGGCGAGGCACTCTCTGCCGATCCGTTGCGGGGTTGGAGCCAGCTAGACTGAACCTAAAATAGACGTTCGCGCCGTTCGCGGGTCCAGTCTGGTCAAGCAGCGTCACACCCGCGAGCACGCCGAACTTGTTGCTGCCGATTGCGCTGCACACCGCCGGGAGCTTATTGGTCAGCCCCATGTCCTGGTGCACGTCGCCCGCTCGGACTGTGACCGTCTTGCGGCCCTCCGCCCTGGCGGGGGCGACGTATTGTTTGAGGACAAACTGGCGAATGCGATCAGCGTGTGTCATGGCGAGCGGGTCTTGGGGGGTGTCAGGCCGTCCAATCCTATATGGAACCGTCAGCGGGCAAACCCGTTTCTTGAACCGCTTGCAGCATTTCGGGGACATTATATTTCGGGGATATATTTCGGGGACATGTATATTTCGGGGACATTATTTCGGGGACAGCATTATTTCGGGGACATGATACTTAATTGTTCGCCGGCGCGCGCCATGCAGACGTGCCGGCGCGGATCGGCGGGTTAAGGAAGCATGCCGGCCGTTCCGTCCGCAAATAAAGGAACATGTCCCCTTTTTGCCTGTCCCCTTTTTGCCAAGGCAGGTTTGCCCCCGATCCGTGTTGCTCGCGCTTGCACATTACCTGTCCGCGGCGCGCCCTCGGATGAGCAGCGTCTTCATGGCAGCGTCTTCAGGGCGTTATCTCCGGATCGGGCCGGACGGGATCAGTCGGCGAGCACGCGGCGGCGCTCCTCGAACTCCTCCTTGTCGATCTCACCGCGCGCGAAGCGCTCCTTGAGCAGGTCGAGCGGCGCGCGCTCGGCGCCCGCCTGGCGCGGCGGCGTCGCGTGCCACGGCCCGCCCAGCCAGCGCACCAGAAGCACGGCGGCCGCGATCACCGCCGCGAGCACGAGGATCATGAACAGCGGACCGAGTATCATCCCGTACCATCCTCCGCCCCATCCCATCATGTTCGGGCCGTAGCCATATCGCTCGGCGCCGGACGCCGCCTGCGCCCACACCCAGCTCGGCGCGAGGGCGACGGCTGCCCCCGCCGCGGCGGCCATCGAATTCGAAAGCCTGGTCATTCGCTTGCTCCATCCTTGCGCGGCGCCGCGGGCGCGGCGCCGCCGCGTTGGCCGATCGCTTGTCGGTGCCGGTTACGAGAATGGCCGGCGTGTCCGCGAGCGCATTGATCTTCATCAAGCGGTTCTGATGCTCGCGCACCGGAAGGCTCGACGCGTCGGCGCCGCGCGCCAGCCCCTAATCCGCGTCCCCGGACAGCTTGGAGCGTTCCCGAGCCTTGCCGGCGGCGCTGCGGGGGGTCTTGGGCTTCGTCTCCTCGGCGGCCTGCCCGGCGGCATCGGGTGGGGGCGCCTTCGCCGCCGGCGTCTTCTTCTTGCCCTTGGGCAAGCCCTCCTCGTGGTGCACCTGCAGCGGCGGCGCGGCGCCGTCCTTGAGCTCGCCCATGTAGAGCGTGACATGCGGGAAGGGGATCTCGATGCCGCGCGCATCGAACGCCTTCTTCATCCGCCCATTGAATGCGCGGCCGACCGCCCACTGGTTGCCGGGCCTGGTCTTGTAGCGCGCCCGCACGATCACGGCGCTGTCGGCGAAGCGGTCGACGCCCCAGATGTCGAGCGGCTCCAGGATCAGCGCCTTGTAGTCGGGGTCGGCGCGCAGGTCCTCGTCGACCTCGCGCAGCACCGCGATCACCTCGTCGGTGTCCTCGCGGTAGGCGACGCCGACCTCGAAGAGGTAGTAGGCGAACTCCTTGGTCAGGTTCTTCACCGAGCCGACGCTGGAGAAGGGGATCGTGTGGACGCTGCCGTGCAGGTCGCGCAGGCGCAGCGTGCGGATCGAAAGCCCCTCGACCACGCCGGAGCGCCCGTCCGCCTCGACCACGTCGCCCACCTGGACCGTGTCCTCGACCAGGATGAAGAGCCCGGTGATGATGTCCTTGACCAGCGTCTGCGCGCCGAAGCCGATGGCGAGCCCGACGACGCCCGCGCCGGCGAGCAGCGGGCCGATATTGACCCCCAGCTCGGACAGCGCGATCAGCGCGACGAAGATGATGAGCGCGATCAGGATCGCGTTCCGCGCCAGCGGCAGCAGGGTCGAGAGCCGCTTCACCCGGTCCCGGTCCTGGGAGCTCGTCTTCAGCGTCTCGAGATAGCGCTCGATGGCGCTCGAGATCAGCTCCCAGAGAATGAGCGAGGCCACGAGCACCGCGCCGATGGTGACGAGGGCGCCGACCACGCGCTCGCCCGTGCGCCCGGTCAGCCAGGCGACCGTGTCGACGCCCCAGGCCTGCGCGATGGCGAGCGCCGCGACGATCGCGACGATCGCCCGGATCGCCTTGTGGATGAACGGCACGTAGCGGTTGGCGCGCGCCTCCAGGCCCGGCGTGCCGGCGGCCATGTCCTGGCCCACGCGGAAGAGCCGCTCGACGCCGCGGTCGAGCCCGCGCACCAGCACGAAGGCCGCCAAGAGGACGGTCGCGGTCCAGGCCGTGGCGCCGACCACGAACGCGAAGCCGCCATCGACGTCGAGCGCCCAGACGAGGAAGGCGCCGATCACGTAGAGCGCGGCCAGGATGTGCCAGACGTCGGCGAAGCGCGCGCGGATGTTGGAAAAGCCGCGCGTCGCCCCCGCCTCATCATCCCCCCGGACTTCATGGCGCAGCCAGTCGCCCACGGGGCGCCGGTTCTGGACGATGAAGATGATCGCCATGATGGCGAGCGCGAGGCCGAGCAGCTTCATCAGCACGCCGTGGCCGGCCGCCGGCAGGCCGAAGAGCAGCGCCGCCTCGGCAATGAAGGCGCCGTAGACCGCGACCGTGGTGAAGCGGCGGGCCCACACCATGAGGTAGCGCGCGGTCCCGGTCTCCATCGGCACCAGGCGCAGCCCCTCGGCCTTGGGCGCCAGCACCATGCGCGCCACCGCCTTGATCGAGCGGCTGAGCACGCTGGCATGGATGACGGTGAGCGCGATCAGGCGCACCGCCTCGGGCGGATCGAAGAGCGGCAGCGCGCCATAAGCCGCGGCGGCGAAACCCGCGATCGGCAGCAGGTCGAGGAGCGTGCGCGCGGCGAGGAAGAGCAGGCGCACCGGCCAGGCGTCGGTGACCTGCGCCTCGAGCTTGGCGCGCGGCCGGCGCAGCGCGAGCCGCACGATCCATTCCGCCGCGAGCCCGATCGCCAGGATGGCGAGCCCGATCAGGACGCCGAGCTTCCACTTCTCGCGCTTCGGCGGGTCGGCCCACTGCTCGCCGACCCAGCGCAGGAAGGCGCCGGCCTCCAGGACCGCGCCGGCCGCGGCGACGATCTGGTCGGCGGCGGCCTTGGCGCGCGCCGAGACGCCGGAGAGGAAGCCGGCCGCGCCCTCCTGCCTCTCCGCCTCGGCCGTTTGGCGGGCCTTCAGGAGCGCCTTCAGCGTGTCCAGGAACTCGTCGCGCTTGCCCTTGTCCTCCAGCGTCCCGATCAGCGCCTGGAGGTCCCTGGTCGAGAGCGCCGCCGCGCCCGCGCCGCCGGCTGCCTTGGAGGCCGCGCCGGCCTCAGGCTCGGACCTGGCCTGCGCGGCCGATTTTGGTTGGGCGGCGGCCTGCGCGAGCGATTTTGGTTGGGCGGCGGCCTGCGCGGCCGCCTTTGGTTGGGCGGCGGCCTGCGCGGCCGCCTGTGGCGCGCCCGCGAGCGAGGCCGCGCCGGCGAGCAGCGCGCCGATCCACGCCGCCAGCAGCGCCGCGCCCAGCGCCCGCGCCACGCCCCTCGAAGGTGCCGCCATGGTCCTTGCCACGTCCCGTCCGCTTCTGGGAAACTGCCGGCCCGCCCGCCCCGGGGAGCGGGTCCGCCCCCGCGCGACGTCGGGGCGCACCATACTGGAGGCGGCGGGGGCGACCAACCCGGTTCTGGCGGCGCGCGCGCCGGGCCGAACCGCCCGCCCGATCCGACCGGCCGACCGACCGCCCGACTGACCCATGGAGAGCGAAGGCATGAGCGTCACGATCTATCACAACCCGCGCTGCTCGAAGTCGCGCCAGGCCCTGGCGCTGCTGCGGGACAAGGGCATCGAGCCCGAGATCGTGGAGTATCTGAAGACCCCGCCGAGCGCGGCGGAGTTGAAGCGCATCCTGGGTCTCCTCGCCATGGCCCCGCGCGAGCTCATGCGCAAGGGCGAGCCGGCCTACGAGGACGGCGGCCTCGGCGACGCCGCCAGGAGCGACGACGAGCTGATCGCGGCGATGGTCGCCGAGCCGATCCTGATCGAGCGGCCGATCGTGCTCGCCGGCGGCAAGGCCCGTCTCGGCCGCCCGCCCGAGACGGTGCTCGAGATCGTCTGACCGGGGCTTCGCTGGTCGCACTCTCTGCTTGTCGTCACCCCGGCCGGAGCGTCGGCGGCGGGCCGGGGTCCATGCGGGACTATGCGGGACCAGGCGGGACCAGGCGCCCGCCTGCCCGAGCGAACCCCGCACGAACCTTTCCCGAACCGAACCGGACCCCGGCTTCGGCTCCCGGACCCGATCCGGGATCGGGCCGGGGTGACATTTGTGAGGGTGGCGAGCGACGGTGGGACACCTGGGACACATGAGACACATGAGACAGGTGAGACACCGAAATGAGACACCTGGGACACCCGAAATGGGACAGGTGAGACACCGCTTGAATGCGTCCAATGTGCGGCGGCCCGCGCCAGCCCCGCACGCCCATCGAAAAGGGCGCCGCCCGATCGCCCGGGGGCGCCCCCGACCCGATCTAGCGGACCTTCGCGCCTACGACAGCGCCTTGATGCGCGCGTTGAGGCGCGAGATCCTGCGGCTCGCGGTGTTCTTGTGCAGCACGCCCTTGGTGACGCCGCGCTGGATCTCCGGCTGCGCCTCCTTCAGCGCCGCCGCCGCGTCGTCCTTCTTGCCGCCGGCGATCGCCGCCTCGACCTTGCGGATGAAGGTGCGGATGCGGCTCCGCCGCGCGCTGTTGACCTCGGTCTTGCGGGCGTTGCGGCGGATGCGTTTCTTGGCCGATGCGTGATGCGCCATGTGGTTCCGTGTGCCGGTTCGTGCGAGCGGGACCGGGCTTATATAAGCCCCCCGCCCCGGCGGTCAAGGCCGACGCGCCGCCGATTTCCCCGGCCCCGCGCCGGCGACCCCGCCCGGTCCCCGCCGAAACCCTAGCCTTCGTAGGGCTTGAACTGCTTGCCGAGGGTGAGGCCCTGGTGCTGGTAGGAGGAGCCGATCGAGGGGCCGTAGAGCTTGTCGGGCTCGGCCGAGAGGCGCTCATACAACAGGCGGCCGACGATCTGGCCGTCCTCGACCATGAAGGGGACCTCGTGGCTGCGCACCTCGAGCACCGCCCGCGTGCCGTTGCCAGGTGAGCCGCCCCCGCCTCCAAAACCGGGATCGAAGAACCCCGCGTAATGCACCCTGAACTCACCGACCAGCGTATCGTACGCCACCATCTCGGCAGCATGATCAGCGGGGACGCTAAACCCCTCGCGTGAGGCAAGAATGTAAAAATCGTCTGGGTCGAGGATTATCCCATTCAATCGCTTTGAATAGATGGGTTCCCAAAATTCATCTGCGTCATAGTGATCTTGCTTGTCTACGTCGATAAGTGGCGTGTGTTTTCTTGCGCGAAACCCAATGAGTCCACCCGAAGTGCTACCCTCCAAATCAACGGTTACCGACTGCCCGCCGCGGTAGGGTTCCGGATCGCGCAAGTGATCCAAAAGACCTCTAGTCTTAGTGTCGGGCATAATCGGTTTGCCCCGAATGAACCTCAGCTGGCTGAGGCGCGACCCAGTTCGCACAACAACACTAAATGCAAGCGGCGAAATCTCCGCATACAGTGGCCCCATATAACTAGGCCGGACCCGATCGAACTCGGTCGTGTTGTCGGTGATTAGTCTGGTAAAGATATCAAGACGCCCAATAGAACTCTTGGGATTTGCTGTAGCAGAGAAATCCTTATTCAACCTAACGTGCTCTTGCAGCTGCACGATATAAACAAAACCTTTTTCGAGAACCGCCCCATTTGTAAGATCTATTTGATGAGTAGAGAACTCATCAATCATCTCGGCAACTTTTCGCTTCGGGCCCGGGAGAAAACTGGCTCGAATTCGATAAGCAGTTTGCCCAAGACGCAAATCCAGGCTGGCCGGTTGTATTTGGTCTTCGTCAATTTTCTCTTTGGCCCGAATGGTACCTTTATCTCTTAGCAACCGAATTTGCTGCGAGGCCAGGATGCCGGTCCCCAGCTTGGCCGCCCCTTCTTCGGATTCCCTTGGAAGCTCGGGAAATAGCGTATCTACTGGACCACCCATCTGATCTCCCCCAAATCCCAATCTTCGTTCTTTTGGCGCTCGCTCAAGGGAGCGAGCGAGCAGAATACTTGCCTCGCAAGCTACCCAGGTTTGCGACGATGAAACACGCGACCTATTGCCGCCCGTCGCACACGCTAGTTCTTTTCGACCCGAGAGTTGCAGACCCGACTGCACACGTTACTATCCACATATGGATAGCAAAAGCAAATATAAATCAATCGGTTAGCTCAAAGCGATTGTAAAGATATCCACGAAAGAGCGGACAGGCCCTCGATTTGCAAGCACCTAGAATCGTGCGGATATTTCAGATGCCCACAGACGCCAATAGGCGATACCCACGCAACCCACAGGCAAGCGATTTCCCATTTGCGATTCGGGCGATTATCGGATCGGGCGTACCGAATCGACAGACCGGAGCGCCCGGCGCGACGGCAATTCCCTTGAGGCAGCGGCACTTGCGGCGGTTCTGCACGGAACTCACAGGGCGGTGGCACGACAATTATGGGGAAAATCGCGGGCGTGTTATGGGCCCTACCGGTTCTTCCATTTCGGCTGGCGCTTCTCGGCGAAGGCGGCCATGCCTTCCTTCTGGTCCTCGGTGGCGAAGAGCGCGTGGAAGCTGCGGCGCTCGAAGAGCACGCCCTCGGCGAGACTGGTCTCGTAGGCGCGGTTGACCGCCTCCTTGGCGACCATCACGGCGGGGCGCGAGAGATCGGCGATGGCCTTGGCGGTCTTGACCGCCTCGTCGAGCAGGTCGACCGCCGGCACGACGCGGCTCACCAGGCCCGCGCGCTCGGCCTCCTCGGCCCCCATCATGCGTCCGGTCAGCACCATCTCCATCGCCTTCGACTTGCCGACGAAGCGGGTCAGGCGCTGGGTGCCGCCCGCGCCCGGGATGATGCCGATGGTGATCTCGGGCTGGCCGAACTTCGCCGTGTCGCCGGCGATGATGAAGTCGCACATCATCGCGACCTCGCAGCCGCCGCCGAGCGCGTAGCCCGCCACCGCGGCGATGACCGGCTTGCGGCAGCTGGTGACGCGCTCCCAGCCGTCGGTGATGAAGTTGGCGAGATAGACGTCCATGTAGCCCTTGTCGGCCATCTCCTTGATGTCGGCGCCGGCGGCGAAGGCCTTCTCGCTGCCGGTGAGGACGATGGCGCCGATCGCCTCGTCGGCCTCGAAGCCGTCCAGCGCCGCGCCGATCTCGCGCACGATCTCGGCGTTCAGCGCGTTCATCGCCTTGGGCCGGTTGAGGGTGAGGATGCCGACCGGACCCTGGGTGTCGACGAGAATGGTGTTGTAGGCCAT